>WNGM01001974.1_pt1 | contig 18827 bp, 19 predicted proteins | sample 5400571 | NCBI WGS metagenome assembly WNGM01 (sample SAMN13153378, study PRJNA577476) | soil metagenome | isolation source: 100 cm soil or saprolite under Garry oak tree replicate 2 | place: USA:California | collected 2016-06-15 | reverse complement strand
GCTGGACGAGGTAGAACTTTCGCCCCGCCGGCGCCGGAGCGGCCGCGACGATCGGCGCCGACTGCCACGCCGTCGCCACGATCACGTCGCCCGGCGGCAGCCACTCCGGTGACCAGCGCGTCACCCACTCGATACGCGCGCGAAAGCTCGGCAGCCAATCCGGCCTCACACCACGCAGCCGCCGGCCGAGAGCGCGGAGACGGCCGTGGGCGGGGACGAGCACGGTCACGCGATGTCCTCGGCCCGCGAGACGGTCCGCGTACGTGAGGATGGCGCGCACGCCTCCCGCGATCCTCACGTGCGGACAGAGAAACGTGATTCGCACTAGCGCGGGGCCATCACGACCGGGCGAGGAATCGGGGGCAACACGGCGTGCCGCACTAGATGGCCATGGATACCTGGCCGGTGCGGCGATAGGCCGCCGGGTCGAGCACGACGTTGATGCACCACACGTCGTCCGAAGCGAGCGCGCGCTCGAGCGCAGGGCCGAGGTCGGCCGGCTTGGTCACGAGCGCGCCGCGGCCGCCGAGCGCCTCGACCATCAGATCGTAGCGGGCGGTCGGCAACGACGTCGCGACCGCGCGCTCGGCGCCGAAGAACTGGAGCTGCGGATTGCGGATCTGGCCCCAGCCGCCGTCGTTGCCGATCACGCAGACGATCGGCGCTCCAAAGCGCCCCGCCGTCTCCATGTCCATGCCGTTGAGCCCGAATGCGCCGTCGCCGGCGATGAGCAACACGCGCCGGCCCGGGTTCAAGAGCTTGGCGGCGAGCGCGAACGGCGGACCGACGCCGAGGCAGCCGAAGGGGCCCGGATCGAGCCACTGCCCGGCCCGGTGCAGCGGCACGTACTTGGCCGCGCAGCCGACGACGTCGCCGCCATCGCCCACCACGATCGTCTCCGGCGTGACGACACGGGCGATCTCCGCGGCGAGCCGATAGTGGGCCGCCCCTCGGCCTCGCGCGTGCCCACGGCCTCGCGCCAGGGCCGCAGGCGCTCGGCGATCCCCTTCGGCAACGCGTCGAGGAGCTGGCGCAGCACCACGTCGATGTCGCCCACGGCGCCGAGCGCCAGCGCGCGGTTGCGGCCGAGCTCCGACGGATCGGCGTCGATCATCGCAACCTTCACGTTCTCGGCGAAGGTCGGCGGCCGGCCGTAACCGAGACGGAAGTCGAGCGGCGCGCCGAGCACGAGGACGAAGTCGGCCTGACCGAGCGCGAAGCCGCGCGCTGCCGCCACCGCACACCGATGATCGCTCGGGAGCGTTCCACGCCCCGCGCCGTTCATGAGAACGGGGACGCCCGCGCGCTCGGCGAAGGCGGCGAGCGCCGCCGACGCGCCGTCCCAGTAGACGCCGCTGCCGGCGATGACCAGCGGGCGCTCGGCCTCGCCGATGAGCCGGACCAGTTCGGCCAGCGCGGGCGCCGCCAGTCCGGCGGGCGTGCGATGAACGTAGCTCGTCGGAATCGGCGCCAGGCGGTCCTCGACCTGCGTGAGGAGGAGATCGACGGGGATCTCGACGAAGACCGGCCCCGGCCGGCCGGAGAGCGCAGCGCGAATCGCGGTCGTCAGCGTCTCGGGGATCTGGCGCGTCTCCGCGACGGACCACGAGCCCTTCGTGATCGGCCGCAGCAGCGCCACCTGCTCCATCTCCTGGAGGGCGCCCAGGCCGCGCAAGCCGAGCGGAGCGGCGCCCCCGATGAGGAGCACGGGACTCCGCGCCGAATACGCGTTGGCGATGCCGGTCACCGCATCGGTCACGCCCGGCCCCGCCGTGACGATCGCGACGCCGAGATTGCGGGTGAGACGCGCCCAGGCATCCGCGGCATGCGCAGCCGCCTGCTCGTGGCGCAGATCGATGACGCGGATCCCCTCGCGGAGGCAGCCGTCGTAGATCGGCAGGATGTGGCCGCCACACAGCGTGAACACGTGGCTCACGCCCGCCTGCGCGAGGACACGCGCGACGAGATCGCCGCCGGTCAGCTCGGCCATGGCATCGCCGTCACCAGAATTTCTCCCACTTCACGGCCTTGCGATCGAGGCCCTTCGCCATCAGCGCGTCGCGGACGCGGTTGATCGTCTCGCCTCCGCCGGCGACGTAGGCCACGAGGCCCTCCACGCTCGGCGTCAGCCGGTCGACCGCCGTCGCCGCCGATTCCGCGACGACCGGATGATACGCGAAGCTCGGGTAGCGGCGCGCGAGAGAGCGAAACTCTTCGTCGTAGACGAGCCAGCCGAGGTCGCGCGCCCAGTAGACGAGCGTCGCCGGTCGGCCAAAGCCCGTCGCGTAGAGCCAGGTCACGATCGAGCGTATCGGCACGATGCCGATCTCCTCGGCGACGAAGAGCGGACGACGCGCATCCCCCCGCGAGTACACGAAGCCACCGAGCGGCCCCTTGAAGCTCACCCGGTCGCTGGGCGCCAGGCCACGGAACCACGCGGAGCCGGGGCCGCCGGGCGCCACGTCGGCGCACAGCGTGAGGTGCCGCGGCTCGAGCGGCGTCGAGGCGATCGTGTACGCGCGGACCGTCTTCGGGCTCAGCGGGACCGAGATCCACTGCCCGGCGGCGAACTCGAATTGCGGCGGGTCTTCCATGGCGAGATCGACTTCGAGGATCTCGGCCGTCAGCGCGCGGCGGGCGGCCACGCGCGCCTGGCACTCGCCCGGCTTCACCGTCGAAGGCGCGGCAGCACCTCGGCGGCGATCAGCTCGAGCTGCTCGCGCTCGTTCGGCGGTTCGCAGATCGCGTTCAGCAGGAAGTAGGTGCACCCGGCGTCGCGGAACTCGGCAAGCTGGGCGGCGCACTGCTCGGGCGTGCCGATGACGCCGTACCGGTCGGCCAGCGGGCCGAAGTCCTGAGCGTAACGCTTGCTGAGTCGCGCCACCCACGCCGAGCGCGCGCGCTCGTAGTCGCGGCCGACGGTGATGAAGGTCAGGTGCGCCGTCGCGAAACCATCGAGCCCACGGCCCACCGACGCCGCCGCGGCGCGAATCTTCTCGAGGCTCTGGCGATAGCGGGCGGGCGTCACCACGTACGAGACCCAGCCGTCGCCCTGCCGGCCCGCGCGCGCCAGCGCGGCGTCCGAGCGGCCACCGACCCAGATCGGTGGCCCGGGCTTCTGCGCGGGTTTCGGATCAATGCTGACGCCGTCGAACTGCGTGAAGCGGCCCTTGAAGCTGGCCGGCGTGTCGCGCCAGAGCGTGCGCACGACGTCGATGGCCTCGGTCACGCGGGCGCCGCGCTCTCTGTGGGGCACGCCGCACGCGTCGAACTCCTTCGGATTCTCGCCGCCGACGCCCACGCCGAAGATGAGCCGGCCGCCGGAGAGCGCGTCGAGCGTGGCGGTGACCTTCGCGGCCACGGCGGGCGGGCGGAGCGCGAGCAGGTACACGGCGCTGCCGAGGCGGATCCTGGTGGTGATCGACGCATACGACGCCAGCAGCGTCAGCGACTCCCACAGCGGCAGATTGAACGAGACGTGGTCGCCGCACCACACGGAGTCGAAGCCGAGCGCCTCCACGCGCCGAACGAGATCCCACTGCTCCTGGGGCGAATGGACCGAGAGGAACGCGCCGAACCGGGTCGCCGGGGAAACCGGCGTCACCGGGGGAACGCTTCGCGCACGCCGCCGTCCACGGTGATCGTGCAGCCCGTGGTCTTGGCCGAGCGGTCGGACGCCAGGAAGAGCACGGCCTCGGCGACATCCTCGGGGAGGATGCGAGCCCCGAGCAGGTTGCGCTTGCGATAGAAGTCCTCGAGCTGGTCCACCGTGATCCCCTGCGCCTGCGCGCGCTGCCGCCGGACGTCGTCCGACCACAGCCGCGAGTCCTGGAAGACGGCGTCGGGATTCACGATGTTGGAACGGATGCCGTGGGGCGCGCCTTCGAGCGCGAGTACCTTCGCGAGCTGGGCCTCGGCGGCCTTGGCCGCCGAGTACGCGGCGAAGTCCTTGCCAGGCGCCATCACGTTCTTGGTGGCCACGAAGACCAGCGCGCCGCCGATCCCTTGCGCGATCATCACCCGCATCGCCTCGCGGGCCACGAGGAAGTGGCCCGTGGAGTTGACCGCGAACGAGCGTTCCCAGTCTGCGATGCTCATCTCGGCGACCGGCGCGGAGTGAGCGATGCCGGCGTTGGAGACGAGGATGTCGAGGCCTCCCCAGGTCAACACTGCGGCCTCGAACGCGGCCCGGATGGATGCTTCGTTCGTCACGTCCATGGCGAGGCCGAGCGCGCGTCCGGCTCCGACGGCGGCAATGATCTCCTCGGCCGTCTTCTTGGCACCGGCCTCGTCGACGTCACCGACCAGCACGTGGGCGCCCTCGGTCGCCAGGCGGCGGGCCACCGCCCGGCCGATACCCGAGGCGCCGCCGGTGACGAGAGCGATCCGCCGCGCCAGCTCCTTGTCGGGCGGTGCCAGCGTCAGCTTGTAGAGCTCGAGCGGCCAGTACTCGACGTCGAAGGCGTCCTTCGCCGTGAGCGAGACGTACCCACCGAAGGCCGTCGCGTTGCCGATGACGTCGATCGTGTGGTGATAGATGTCGCTCACGATCCCGGCCGTCCGGCGATCGCGGCCGATCGTGAACATGCCGAGCCCGGGGACAAGCACGACGCGCGGCAGCGCATCGATCAGCTCGACGCCCGGACCGCGATGGGCGTCGACGTACGCCGTGTAATCGCGCTCGAACGCGGCGAGACTGCGCTCGATCGCGGCCACGACGCCGGGCGCATCGTCAGCGCGCTCGAGGCCCACGAAGCACGGCAGGCGCTTGGTGTAGATGGTGTGGTCGGGCGTCGCCGGCCCGATCTGGGAGACCGCGGGCGCCTCGACCGACGAGACGAACTCGGTCACCCGGGCGTCGTCATCGAAGCCGAGGATCTGGCGGCGGGGCCGGCTGAGCCGTCCGCGCAACCGTGGCGCGATGTGCAGCGCGAGCGCACGGCCCTGGGCGGCTGGCAGGATCGCCACGTGCGGCCCGCCGAAGGCGCGGCGGCCCCGCCTGCGCTCGGCAATCGCCTCCTCGGCGCGCGTGATCAGCTCGATCGTCGCCTCGTAGGCCTCGCGCACGGTGGCGCCCCACGTGATCGTGCCGTGCTGGGCGAGCACGAGCGCCCGCGCGTCGGGCCGCCCGGCGATGGCATCCGCCACTTCGCGCGAGATCCGGAAGCCCGGACGCCGGTAGTCGAGCGCGATGACGTCCTTGCCATAGACGCCTTCGAGCGTGTCGGCCGCGCGGTCGTTGTTCGTCAGCGAGACGATCGCGTCGGCGTGCGTGTGCACCACGCACCGGCTCTCGACGAAGCCGTGCAGCAGCGTCTCGATCGACGGCCGCGGCCCCCCGGGCTCCTGGAGCGCGCGCGCCAGGTACGACACCATCGCCTGATCGTCCATCTCCTGACGCTCGAGCAGCGCGCGGATGTCGTCCATGCGCACGCCCGGGAAGTCCCTGCGCTGGATCGATTTCAGATCGGAGCCGCTTCCCTTCACGCGCAGGACGTCGACCGGCCGGTCGCGGTGATCGCGCTCGGTCGTCTTGATCGACGTGTTGCCTCCCCCCCACACGACGAGCGAGGTCTCGGCACCGATCAGGCGGGAGGCGTAGACGAGAGCGTCGAGCTCGGAGAGATCGCGGGTTTCGACGTCGCTCCAGCGGGACCGCATCCGGGCCCCACGATACCACGGAGAATATTGCTCGCGTGTGACGGCCGGGGCGGAGTGACGGGCGCGAGCGGGGTGGTCGTCCCGCCCGCGCCGATGGCGTCAGGGGCGCGAGATCACGACGTGCGTGGCTCTTCAGGGAAGCGACGTGGGGCTGATGCGCGCGCTCCCGTCGCCAAAGATCGTGCCGCACTCGTTCTTCGTCTGATAGGCGCCGTAGCCGGAGCCGAGCACCGCACCGGCCAGGCCTCCGATGAGCGCCCCCTGACCTGCCGCCTTACCGCCACCGGCGATGGCAGCACCAGCGGCGCCCAGTCCGGCGCCGACGAGGCCACCGACCGCGCCAGGCTTCGCGATGCGAAGCGCGCGATCGCCACCAGTGGAGCAGTCGGCGGGCACCGTCGCGACCGTCCTCGTCGGTGAAGCCGCCGGTGCAGGCGCTGAGGTAACGGGCGCGGAGGTGACGGGCTCGGCGGCGACGGGCCGAGCCATCGGCTGCGCGGTGCGGCGGGCGAGGACAGGCGGTGTCGCGGCAACCGCGAGAGGTGCTGGCGCGACGACGGCCGGCCCGTCGGTGGGACGCGTGAAATACGCCGTGGTCACACCCGTGATGAGCGCCGTCGTGAGAACGAGGGCCATGCCGATCGTGGCCAGCTTCCAGTGGTTGTACATTGGTCCCTCCACTCCCCCCTATGACGACGAGCACACGCGCGGTATTCGTCGGGGTCGCGGTGGCCGCGAGCCTGGTGGCGCCGGCGGCCGCGCGCGGTGACGGCATCATGCTGGTGTCAGCCGGCGCGTTCTGGATGGGCCGTGACGACGGCCCCGCCGAGGAGCGGCCGAGGCACCGCGTGTTCGTCACCGACTTCTGGATCGAGCGTCACAAGGTGACCAACGCCGAGTTCGCCGACTTCCTCAACGCTCAGGGCATCGTCTCGCCCGAGCGCGAGCGCCGCTACGACGAGGACGACGCCCACGCCCGGATCCACCTGATCCGTCTCGGAACACCCCCGCATCCGAAGGATGGACAGCCGGTTCGCTGGATCGCTGATCGCGGCCACGAGCGGTCGTCCGCCGTCGTCGTCTCCTGGTTCGGCGCGCGCGACTTCTGCCGCTGGCGAGGCGGGCGGCTGCCCACCGAGGCGGAGTGGGAGAAGTCAGCGCGCGGAGACTACGGCGTCGAGGACCTGCTCGTCGGGCCGCGGGAGTGGACGGCCACGATCCTCGCGCCGTACCCTTATCGTCACGACGATGGCCGAGAGCCGTTCCTCGGCCAGGGACGCGTGGTGATCCGTGGCGCCAGCCGCGACGACGCGGGGGCGGCGGCGACGAGCCGGCGCTCCGAAGACCGGCGCGGCGCCACGATGGGCCATCACGACGTCTCGTTCCGGTGTGCGACGTCGGAAGACCTGGGAGGGTATTGATGGCGGGCGTCGACGATCTGATGATGCATTACCCGCTCACCATCCAGCACATCTTCGAGCGCACGCGCCGCCTCTTCCCGAAGAAGACGCTGGCCACGCGTGTTCCCGGCGTCGGCCTCGTGAGATCCACCTACGCCGATTTCGCCGCGCGCACCAGGCGGCTGGCCGGCGCGCTCAAGGCGCTCGGTGTCGGCAAGGGTGACCGCGTGGGGACGTTCGCCTGGAACTCTCACCGGCATCTCGAGGCCTACTTCGCGCCACCGCTCATGGGCGCCGTGCTGCACACGGTGAACATCCGGCTCTCCGCTCAGGACATCACCTACATCGTCAACCACGCGGCCGATCGCGTGCTCATCGTCGATGCCTCGTGCTGGCCGACGCTCGAGCCGATTCGCAAGAAGCTCGACACGGTCGAGCACGTCATCGTGATGAAGGACACGCCCGGCGCCCAGATCCCGCCGGGCGCACTCGATTACGAAGCGCTGCTGGCCGCGGCGCAGCCGATGGAGGCGTGGCCGGCGCTCGAGGAGACCGACGCCGCCGGCATGTGCTACACGTCGGGCACCACCGGCCACCCCAAGGCCGCGGTCTACACGCACCGCGCGATCTTCCTGCACTCGCTGGCCTCGTCGATGACCGACGTGCTCGCCATCGGCGAGCGTGATGTCATCCTCCACATCGTTCCCATGTTCCACGCCAACGCGTGGTGCGTGCCCTTCGCGGGCGTCATGAACGGCGCCACCCAGATCTTCGGCGGCCCCAACCCGCAGCCGCGCGACATCATCGAGATCGTCCACAACGAGCGCGTGACCTTCGTCGGCGCCGTGCCCACGGTGTGGATCGCCATCGACGCGATCCTCGAGCAGGAGCCGCAGTGGGACATCTCATCGATCCGGTGCATCCCGATCGGCGGCTCGGCGGCGCCGCGCACGCTCATCGAGAAGTTCGACAAGAAGTACGGCGCGTCGATGCTGCACGCCTGGGGCATGACGGAGATGACGCCGCTCGGCACCGTGTGCCGCCTCAAGTCATACCTCGACGCCGGGCCGGACGAGCAGCGATACGCGTATCGCGCCAAGCAAGGATACCCGGTGGCCGGTGTCGATCTCCGGATCGTGGACGACGCGGGCCGCGAGCAACCGTGGGACGGAGAGTCGATGGGCGAGATCCAGGTCCGCGGCCCGTGGGTGATCCGCTCCTACTACGACACGCCGGACTCGGCCGATCGTTTCACCGAGGACGGCTGGTTCAGGACCGGCGACGTCGCCGCGGTCGATCCCGAGGGTTACGTCATCATCACCGACCGCACCAAGGACCTCATCAAGTCGGGCGGCGAGTGGATCTCCTCGATCGACGTCGAGACGATGATCATGGGACATCCGAAAGTGCTGGAGGCGGCCGTCATCGCCGTCCCTCACCCCCGGTGGGTCGAGCGCCCGCTCGCCTGCGTCGTGCCCAAGCCGGGCGTGACGCTCGATCCCGGCGAGATCCTCGACTACCTGCGGCCCAAGCTGGCCAAGTGGGCGTTGCCCGACGAGGTCCTGCTCATCGAGGCCGTGCCCAAGACGAGCGTCGGCAAGTTCGACAAGAAAGTCCTGCGCGAGCGCTTCAAGAGCTGGACGCCGCGACGCTGAGCGCAGGGAGAAGGAGTCCCCTCATGGCCACGCCACGCACCGAGTCCCAGCGCGCCGACCGCGAGCACCGTCGCATCGTGCGCGAATGCCGCGCCGCCAAGATCCAGCTCGTGCGCTTCCTCTACTGCGGCAACGACGGCGTCATTCGCGGCAAGGCCTGCCACACGCGGTTCCTGCCCTCCTACCTCGAGTCCGGTATCGGGCTCACCGTCGCCATGCAATCGTTCAACATGCTGGACCAACTCGTGGCCGAGGGCTCGTTCGGGCCGGTCGGCGAGATCCGGCTCACGCCCGATCCAGGGACGTTCGCGGTCCTGCCCTACGCGCCGCACGCCGCCCGGCTGCTCTGCGACATGACGACGCTCGAGGGGACGCCGTGGGACGCCTGTCCGCGGAGCTTCCTCAAACGGATGATCGGGCGCGCGGCCACGCAGGGCTTCGTGTTCCAGGCGGCCTTCGAGAACGAGTTCACGCTGGCCCGGAAGGAGAACGGGCAGTACATTCCCCTCGATCACAGCCCGTGCTTCTCGACGATCGGGATGGACGCGGCGGCGCCCGTCATGACGGAGATGATCGAGGCCCTGGTCGCCCAGGGCGTGTTTCCCGAGCAGTATTACGCGGAACTCGGCCCCGGCCAGCAAGAGCTTCCCGTGCGCTTCGCCGACGCGCTCCGCTGCGCCGACAACCAGATCACGCTGCGGGAGACGGCGCGCGGCGTCGCCGCCCGGCACGGCCTGCTCGCCTCGTTCGCCCCCAAGCCGTTCCCCGATCAGGCCGGCAACGGCGCCCACATCCACTTCAGCCTTTGGGCCGCGGACGGCGAGCAGAACGTGTTCCACGACGCGCGCGGACGCTACGGGCTGTCGGATACGGGGTTCGCGTTCATCGGTGGCGTCCTCGCCCACCTGCCCGCGCTGGTCGCGCTGACCGCGCCGACCGTGAACTCCTACCGGCGACTCCAGCCGCGCTTCTGGTCGAGCGCGTACACGGCGTGGGGCCCCGACAACCGCGAGGGCGCGATCCGCGTGCCCTCGCAGCGGCGCGGGATCGAGATGGAATCGACCAACCTCGAGCTCAAGCCCTCGGACCCGTCCAGCAATCCGTATCTCTCGCTCGGTGCACTGCTCGCCGCCGGGCTCGACGGCATCCAGAACAAGCGGGATCCGGGCGAGCCGACGCTCGTGGATCCCGACACGCTGTCGGACGACGAGCGCCGGCGGCGTGGGATCCGGCGCTTGCCGACGTCGTTGGGCGAGGCGCTGGACGCGCTGGAGCGCGACGATATCCTCCGCGCGGCGCTGGGCGAGACCCTGGCGAAGGAGTACCTGACCGTCAAGCGCTCAGAGGTGCGGGGCTTCGACGGCAAGGACGTGGCGTTCGAGATCGAGCAGCACTTCTACAAGTTCTGAGCGTGGCGCGGCTCGTCGATCTCACGGGGATCCCTGTCGTTGACGGGCATTGTCACCCCCTGCTCCGCGACCCGCTCGGCGTCTCGTCAGGAACGCTGCTCGACCTCTTCACCGAGGCACGGCCGGCGACGATGCGCGCCCACGTGCCTGCTACCGGCTACGCCCAGCGCGCCGTGCGCGCTCTCGCACGAAGGCACGGCGTCGAAGCGACCGTCGACGCCGTGCTCGACGCCCGGCGACGCGCCGGATCAGAGGCCGGACTGAAGCATCTGACCGACGCCCGCGTGGCCGCGTTGCTCGTGGACACTGGCTATCCGCCCGATGCGATGCCGCTCGACGAGATGCGGCAGCACCTCGGCTGCGAGATCCACGAGGTCGTGAGGATCGAGGCGTGCGCCGAACGGCTGCTCGCTCGACGTCTCTCCTATGAGGCGTTTGTCGAGGCCTTTCGTCGGACGCTCCACGAGGCGGCGCCGGGCTGCGTGGGCTTCAAGACCATCATCGCCTACCGCTCGGGACTCGACGTGCGTTCCCCGACCGACGAGGAGTGTGCGGCCTCGTACGCCAGCGCGCTCGCCGCGATACCCGCCGGCGGACGTCCTCGGCTCACCGAGAAGCCGCTGCTCGACCGTCTCTTCGAGATCACGCTGGAGGTCGCGGCGCAGACAGGACGCCCGGTCCAGATCCACACGGGATTCGGCGACCCCGACATCGATCTGCTGCGCGCCAACCCGCTCCTGCTGCGCGCCGTGCTCGAGGACCGGCGGTGGACGACGACGCAGCTCGTGTTGCTCCACATGGCCTATCCGTACACGCGCGAGGCGGCGTTCATGACGGCCGTGTGGCCTCAGGTCCACCTGGACCTCTCGCTGGCCCTGCCCTTCCTCGGACCGGGAGCGCTGTTCCCGCTGCTCGAGATCCTCTCGCTCGCCCCGCTCAGCAAGCTCATGTACGGATCGGACGTCAGCGGCCTGCCCGAGCTGTTCGCGCTGGCCGCCGAGTGGGCGCGGGCGACGCTGGGCGAAGCGCTCGGCTGGCTCGTCGAGCGCGATGGTCTGGACGAGCGCGCGGCGGCGGCCGCCGGACGAGCGATCCTGTCCGACAACGCCCGGGCCCTGTACGGTCTGCGCCAGGAACCCTGAAATGCTGCGGCGTTTCTTGACAGGGGCGCCCCTGGGCCGATAGTCTGTCGCCCCACGGCCCTCATCATCTTCTGCTCCGGCCGCACCGCTCTGACAGGAGGGAGTATGGATTCGCCGACCCGTCGACAGTTCCTCGCGACGACCAGCGCGGGCCTGGCCGGTATTCTGGCCGCCGGCGTCCCGCCGGCTCGAGGCCAGCAGCGCGAGATCTCGTATCTGTGCTGGAACAACTTCGCCCCCGCCTCCGACAAGAAGCTGGCCGAGATCGGCCAGCGCTTCGCGAAGGACACGGGCATCAAGATCCGTATCGATCACATCGCCGCGCCCCAGCAGGCGGCGAAGTATGCCTCCGAAGTCCAGACGCAAGCCGGCCACGACATCGTCGAGATGCGGATGCACTTTCCCTGGCTCTACGAGCCGCAGCTCGTCGATCTCGGAGACATCGTGGGCGAGCTCGAGAAGAAGTACGGCAAGGCCCTGTCCGCGGCGACCGAGACCGCCAAGGTCAACGGGGTCTGGCGGGCGGTGCCTCAGTACCGGACGTTCTTCGTCGCCGCCTACCGCGAGGATCTCTTCAAAAAGGCGAGTCTGAAAGTTCCCGACACCTGGGAAGACCTCTACACGGTCGGCAAGGAGCTGAAGAAGATGGGGAACCCGGTGGGGATCCCCATCAGCCAGAACTACGACACGATCTCCACGGCCGGGCCGGTGCTGTGGTCGTTCGGCGGCATGGAGGTGGACAAGGACGGCAAAACGGTCCGCATCAACTCGCCGGCGACCGAGCAGATGATCGAGTGGTACAAGAAGATGTTTCGCGATTGCATGGAGCCCGAAGTCCTGTCGTGGACGGATGCCAGCAACAACGAGTCCCTCCAGCAGGGCAAGGCCGGCTGGATCCACAACCCGGTGAGCGCCTACATCGTCGCCCGCAACAACAAGCTGGTCACCGCGGACGGCATCAACCATCATCGGAGCCTGGCCGGGGCCAACGGCCAGCGCCACGAGACGGACGTGCCCCGTCACATCGGGATCTGGAAGTTCTCGAAGAACGTCGCGCCGGCCAAGGAGTGGATCCGCTACCTGCTCGCGAAGAAGGAAGTGTACGACGAGTACATCATGTCCGGCGACGCCTTCAATCTGCCGGCGTACACGAACCTCGTGGACCATCCCGTCCTCAAGACGGATCCCAAGTTCGCTGCCCTCAAGCAGGAGGGCGTCCAGTTCCACTGCTACGGCTGGCCGGCCCCCCCGAGCGACAAGATCCAGCTCATCACCAACTCCTTCATCCTTCCGAACATGGTGGCCAAGGCCGTGACGGGGACGCCGACCAAGGAGGCCGTCGGCTGGGCCGACAAGGAAATGAAGAAGATCATGGCGGGGTGAGCTGACATGGCCGTCGGCGGAATTCGTGTCGCGACTGCGTCACCGCGCGCGGGACTGACCGGGCGCGTGCGTGAGCTCTTCGACCGCGAAGGCGTCCTGGGGCCGCTCTTCGTCACGCCGGCCCTCATCATCCTCCTGCTGCTCGTCGCCTATCCGTTCGCGATGGCGCTCTACTTCGCGCTCTCGAACGCCTTCATCGGACGGCCGAGCCACCTGGTCGGGCTGAGAAACTTCATCAACCTGTGGGACAGCGACGCGTTCCGCCAGACCTTCCAGAACGCGTTCGTCTTCACGGGGATCGCCGTGGCCTTCAAGGTGGTCCTCGGGATCTCGCTCGCCCTCCTCCTCAACCAGCAGCTCTGGTTCAAGCGCATGATCCGCGGCGCCGTGCTCCTGCCCTGGGTCATTCCCACCGCGCTGTCCACGCTCGGCTGGTGGTGGATGTTCAACTCGCTCTACAGCGTGGTGAACTGGACGGGCATCGCGCTCGGGATCATGGACCCGCCCGGCCCGAACTGGCTCGGCCAGAAGTACTACGCGATGGCGGCGGTGGTCACGGTCAACGTCTGGCGCGGGCTGCCCTTCTTCGCCATCACCATCCTGGCCGGATTGGTGGCGATCCCCAAGGAGCTCTACGAAGCCGCCGAGGCCGACGGGGCCGGCGCCGTGTCGCGCTTCTGGTACGTGACGCTCCCGCTGTTGAAGGGCGTGCTGGCCATCGTGGTGCTGTTCTCGACGATCTTCACGTTCAGTGACTTCAACATCGTGTACGTGCTGACCCACGGCGGGCCGATCAACTCCACGCACCTCTTCGCCACGCTCGCCCGTCAGATCGGGCTCGAGACCGGCCGCATCGGCGAGGGCGCCGCGATCTCGCTCTATCTCTTCCCGGTGCTGGTGCTGGTCGTGTGGGCGCAGCTTCGCTTCGTCCGCAAGCAGGCCTACTGATGGCGGGATTCGGTCGGCGAAAGTTCTGGTGGCGGATCGCGAGCCACCTGCTGCTGATCCCGTTCCTCGTCTTCGCGCTGTTCCCCTTCTATCACATGGCGCTGACGTCCCTGAAGACGGACCGCGAGCTGTACGATCGCAACGCGGTCCCGCTGCTGATCCGGCAGGGGCCGACGCTCGAGCACTACACCAAGCTCCTGTGGGAGACGGCGTTCCTCACCTGGACGAAGAACAGCCTGCTGATCACGATCCTGGCCACGGCGCTGTCGGTCGTCGTGGGCACCCTCGCCGCCTACGCGCTCGCCCGCTTGCGGTTCTTCGGCGTCAGCTCGTTCGGCACCGGCATCTTCGTCACCTACCTGGTGCCGACGTCGCTCCTGTTCCTGCCGCTGGCCCAGGTCGTCAACTGGCTCGGCCTGGCCGACTCGAAGTGGGCGCTCGTCGTGACCTATCCGACGTTCCTCGTCCCCTTCTGCACCTGGCTGCTCATGGGCTATTTCCGCACAGTGCCCAAGGAGATCGAGGAGTCGGCGATGGTAGACGGGGCCACCCGCGTTCAGGCGCTCATGCGCATCATCCTGCCCATCGCGATCCCCGGCCTCGTCTGCGCGGTCCTGTTCGCGTTCACGCTGTCGTGGAACGAGTTCATCTACGCGCTCACGTTTACGTCCTCCTCGGACGAGATCACGTCGAGCGTGGGGATCACGACGGAGCTCATCCGCGGCGACATCTACTTCTGGGGATCCCTCATGGCCGGCGCCGTCCTCGGCTCCGTGCCGATCGTCATCCTCTACGTTTTCTTCCTCGACTACTACGTCTCGGGACTGACCGCCGGCGCCGTGAAGTAGCTCAGAGCTTGGGCCGCCGGTAGACACCGAGGCCCTCGCCGTAGTCCGCCCGCAGCGTCTCCAGGAACCCGTGCATCAGCGTGAAGATCCGCCGCAGCTCGGCCACGGGATCGGCGTGCTCGTCGACGCGCAGGTTGTGGTGCGGCCGCACCTCGGGTGACCACACGAGCAGCGCGGCCGACTGGCGCCCCCGCTGATCGCCGCCGGCCGCCTGCCCCGCCTCGAGGGCGCGCAGGAGACGTTCGCCGAGCTCGGCGCTCTCGTCCGCGACGAATGCCATCGCCATGGCGGCGAGGACGTCGGGGCCAGTCAGGAAGTTGCCGGCGACCGTGAAGCCCGACTCGACGCGATGACCGCACCAGGGCTTGCAGTGGGGGCCCGTGTGCGCCCACGCTCCCGCGCGATCGACACCGTGGATCTGCCGACGGTTGGAGAACGGATCATCTTGCAAAAGCGCGGCGAGCGCCTCGGCGATGGGAACGCCGTCGGCGAGCCGCCGCAGGCCTTCGCGGCCGAGGCTGGTGTTGGTCGTCGCCTGCGTCGCGATGGCGCCGTCGGGGCCCACCCACGGAACGGCGGCGCCCACGGCCGGCCGCGCCGTGGACACGGCGACGCCGAACGCTCCGGTTCGTGGGCAGCGCCCCACGATCGAAAACGTGTGGAACTCAAGCTTCACGGCCTCGATGCTCACGACTGCCGCGTGCGCGGATCGAGGAGATCGCGGAGCGCGTCGCCGACGAGGTTCAACGCGAGGACGACGACGAAGATGGCGAGGCCGGGCAGCAGCGCCACGTGCGGGCGCAGGACGACGAACTGCCGCGCGGTCGCGAGCATGCTCCCCCAGTCGGCCGTCGGTGGCTGCGTTCCGAGCCCGAGAAAGCTCAGGCCGGCCGTGGCCAGGATCTTCGCGCCGACGTCCAGGCTAAAGGCCACGACCACCGGCGAGATCAGGTGGGGCAGCAAGTGGCGCACGAGGATGCGGCGATCACGCCCGCCCAGCGCGCGCGCCGCCTCGACGAACTCACGCTCGCGCAGCGACAGCACGAGCCCGCGCACGAGCCGCGCGTAGAGGGGAAAGCCGACGATGGCGATCGCAACCATCGCATTGCGCAGGCCGGGGCCGAGGCCGGCGACGATGGCGATGGCGAGCAGGATGTAGGGGAAGGCCATCATCACGTCGGTGAGCCGCATCAGGATCGTCTCGGCCCAGCCGCCGCGGTAGCCGGCCAGCACGCCGAACACGAGGCCGATCAGGAGCGAGCCAGCCGCGGTGGCGACACCGGCCAGCAGCGACACGCGCGCGCCCCACACGAGGCGGGCCAGCATGTCGCGACCGAACTCGTCGGTGCCCAGCGGGTGCCCCGGAGTGAGTGGCGGCTGCAGTCGCCGGGCCGTCGCCACCGTGTCGGGGTCGGCCAGCGGAAGCCACGGCGCCAGCGCCGCCAGCAGCGTCGCCGCCAGCAGCAGTCCCGCGCCCAGCACCGCGAGCCGATTGCGGCCGGCGTACCGTCTGAGCACGCTGCGCGACCGCGCCGCTCCATCGATGGCGACGGGCGCGCGTGGCGCGGCCAGGCCCGAGGCGGCGGGCGCGGCGTCACTCACGGCGGATGCGCGGATCGAGCGTCGCGTAGAGCACGTCGACGGCGAGGTTGACGAGGACGAAGCCGAGCGCGATGACCAGGACGCAGCCCTGCACGAGCGGAAAGTCGCGGGCCAGGATCCCCTGCACCATCAGTGTGCCTACGCCCGGCCACGCGAAAACCGTCTCCGTCAGCACGGCGCCGCCGAGGAGGTAGCCGGCCTGCACGCCGACGACGGTGACGGTCGGGATCAACGCGTTCCGCAGCGCATGGCGGACGACGACGAAGCTCTCGCGCACGCCCTTGGCGCGCGCCGTGCGCACGAAGTCCTGGCCGAGGACGTCGAGCATCGTGCTGCGCGTGAGCCGCGCGATGATCGTCAGCGACGCCGCCGCCAGCGTGACCGTCGGCAGCACGAGGTGACTCAGCAGGTCGCCCACGCCACCGCCGCCATAGGGCGCGAACATGCCGGACGCCGGCAGCCAGCCGAGCCACAAGGCGAAGATGACCATCAGTACGATACCGAGCCAGAAGCTCGGCATGCTGGCGCCGAAGAGCGACGCCAGCGCGCTCAGCCGATCGAGCAGCGAGTTGCGGCGGGCGGCCGACAGCACGCCGAGCGCGATGCCACCCAGCGTCGAGAGCAGCAGGGCGCTGGCCGCCAGAACCACGGTGGCCTGGAAGCGGCGCAGCACCTCGCCGAGCACGGGCCGCTTCATCCAGAGCGAGCGGCCGAGATCGCCCTGCAGCACGCGGCCCATCCAGCGCGCGTACTGCACGGCCAGCGGCTCGTCGAGGCCGAGCTCGGTGCGCAGCCGCGTGATGTCCTCGTGGGTGGCCTGCGGCCCGAGCATGATCTCGGCGGGATCGCCGGGCGAGATGTGGAGGACGGCGAAGACGACGAGCGACACGCCGAGCAGGACCGGGCCGACCAGGAGGAGCCGGCGGAGGAGGAAGAGCGCCACGCCGCTCGGGCTACTTGAGCGAGATCGTCTCCACGCGCAGGTCGAAGCTCGGATGGAGCCGGAAGCCCTGGACCCGCTTCGCGTGGGCGGCCGTCTGCACCTCGTGGTCGATGAAGATCCACGGCGGATCGTCGTGCAGGATGCGCTGCGCCTCGCGGTACATCTCGGCGCGTTTGGCCTGATCGGTGATGGCCCGCGCCTGGCTCAGCAGCTCGTCGAAGCGCGCGTTCCTGTACATGGCGCGGTTCGGCCCGTTCGGCGTCCACTGGCTCGAGTGGAGCAGCGGATACATCACCAGGTCGGGATCCTCGGCGCCGGCCATCCAAGGAACGCGCCCCACTCCATCGTCTGCAGCGCGACGTTGACGCCGACCGCTTTCAAGTTCGACTGGATCACCGTCGACATCGCGACGGGCGACTGCATCCCCGAGCCCGACTCGGGCACCCACAGCGTCGTCGAGAAGCCGCCTGGATAGCCGGCCTCGGCCAGGAGCTTCTTCGCGCGCTCGGGATCGTACGGGAACGCCTTGAGGCGGGCCTCGTCACCCCACGTGCCCGGCAGCACCGGTCCCTTGGACGGCGCACCGGTGCCCTTGAGCACGTCGCGCACGATCGCGTCCTTGTCGACGGCGTAGTTCAGCGCCTGCCGCACGCGCTTGTCGGTGAACGGCTTCTTCTCGTTGTTGAGGCCCAGGTACCAGACGTGCGCCCCCACCTGCTTGAGCAGCGCGAGCTTGGCGTTGCCCTCGAGCTGGGCGACGAAGTCCGGCGGCACGCCCACGATGAGGTCGAGGCCCCCGGTGAGCAACTCGGTGAGCCGGGCCTGGTCCTCGACGATCGGGCGGTAGACGACGCGATCGACCTTCACCGGGAACTTCCAGTACGCCGGGTTCTTCTCGAGCACGACGCGCTGGCCACGCTCCCAGGAGGCGAAGCGGAACGGCCCGGTGCCGACCGGATTCGTGCCGTAGTCGAGGCCGAACTTCTTCACCGCCGTCGGGCTGACGATGGCCGCGGCGGCCGCGGCCATCACGTCGAGGAACGAGGCGCGCGGCTCCTTCAGGATGAAGCGCACGGTCAGCTCGTCGAGCGGCTCGACGGCCTTCACGTTGCCGAAGAAATAGTTGGCGAAAGGATACTTCCCGAGCTTGCTCGCGGGATGGTCCGGGACGATCTGGCGCCGATCTGGCGCTCGATGGAGAACTTCACCGCCTCGGCGTCGAGCGGCGTGCCGTCGTGGAACTTGACGCCCTTGCGGAGCTTGAACGTGTACTGCAAGCCATCGCGCGAGATCGTCCACGACTCGGCGAGCCCGGGGACGATCTGCGTGCTGCCCTCGGCGAACGCGACGAGCGTCTCCGCCACGCGGCGACCGACGCGGTTCGAGTTGAGATCGGTGACCTGCGCCGGATCGAGCGCCACCGGCTCGGCCACCAGGCCAACCACGAGCGTGCCGGCGGGCTGCGCGACGACGACGGTGGGCACCAGCAGGACGAACAGCAGCGCGGCGATCAACCTCATCCTCGGTCTCCTCGACGTGCGATCGAGGCGCCAGCGTACACCAGGCACCGTCGAGCCGCCAAATCCGCCGCCGGACCTCATCGCGTACCTCGATCAGCGCTTAGGGGAGATCGAGCGCCGGTTCGGGGTTGTCGATCGCCGGTTCGACGACGCTGATCGCCAGCTCGAGGAGTTACGGCGTCACTTCGACGTCGTAGCGGAGTCGCTGATGTCGAAGATCGAGCTGGTTGGCGAAGGCGTGCGCACCGTCGATCAGAATCACCGCGCCGGCGGCCTTGAGGGGCCGGCGCGTTACGGGAAGATGCCGAGCTCGAGG
>WNGM01008605.1_pt1 | contig 18828 bp, 21 predicted proteins | sample 5400571 | NCBI WGS metagenome assembly WNGM01 (sample SAMN13153378, study PRJNA577476) | soil metagenome | isolation source: 100 cm soil or saprolite under Garry oak tree replicate 2 | place: USA:California | collected 2016-06-15 | reverse complement strand
AACCCGCGATTTGAGCGTCTATCCTGGGAGGGCCAACTACACGCAGCAATCAAAGTGGGGTGATGAACAACGGAACGCTAGATTCTGTCACAACGATATTCTCACATGAACTTGTGGAAGCATGCACGAACCCCAAAGGAGATGGCTTTCAACTCAACGCGCCCGGGCATTGTGTAGCGAATCCCTTCAACTGGTGCGAGATTGGCGACATTTGCGAGGGCAACACGGATGTGGTGAACGGGGTCGTCGTGCAGGCGTACTGGTCAACGAGCAACGGCGTATGTGTTGTTCCTGGAGGCAGAAACACCAGGTGAATACAATACTGCCTGCAACCAGGAGGGCTGTTTTTCTATTATATAGTATAGAAGCGCTTAAAATATTTGCGGAAGGGATGACATGGATCAGAGTGATACGCCGTTGCCTGCACTGCTGGCAATGGACCTGGATCGCTATTTCCATCAACTGGTGCAGGCCTATCAACCCCGGCTGTATACGTTTGTGTCACGGCAGGGGAGCAGCCCTCATGATGCAGAAGACATTGTGCAAGAAGCGCTTATACGCGCGTACTACGCGCTGGGGGATTACCCTGAAGAGCGGGTGCGGGCGCTGAAGCTACAACCATGGTTGTACAAAATTACCCTGAACGAGTTCTATAATCCCGCCCGTAGATCCAGGCTGCGATGTGTGCCACTCGACCTGTCCGAAGAGAGCGCGTTGCTCGAAGTTGAAGATGATTGGCGTGAGCAGCCGGACGTGATAGTAGAGGGAACGGAGCGGCTGAGAGAGCTTGAAGCGCTGGTAGTTACGCTTCCGGAACAGTATCGCGAAGCAGTAAATCTTTATTATTTCGAGGATATGACCTATCAAGAGATAGCTGAAATGCTCGGTCAACCGCTCGGCACCGTCAAATCGAATGTACATCGTGGCATAAGGTTACTGCGCAAAGCACTGGAAACACAGAAGAGCAGGTGAGGTGTCCCCATGGAATACAACCACAACGAACAGCATGCCAGCGAAGATGAGAAATCCGCCAGGAGTCCATTGGGAAATATACGAACCCCTTCCTCGTTCTTCCCGGTTGAGTTGAGCCGCCTGGGGCTAGACAATGGGAGCACGCCGAGTAGCTCACAGGTGAATGGTTTGATAGCGGCTCTAGACAGCCGCGATTGGCATGTACGGGTGGCAGCGGTGCGCGCACTGGAGAAACTGGGGGAGCGAGCGCCGCTGGAACCTCTACTGGCTGCGCTCAATGATGATGATGGCTCGGTGCGGGCTGCCGCGGTCCACGCTCTGGGAGCTTTTAGAGAGCGGGCGCCGGTAGAGCGGCTGGTGACGGCCTTAGATGATCGCGCATGGCATGTGCGCGAGACGGCAGCACTCACGCTGGGAAGACTGGGGCAGCGAGCACCGAGAGAGCGTTTGCTGGCAGCTCTGCGCGATACAGATGGTTCCGTGCGCGAGGCGGCGCAACTGGCATTGCAATGGACTAAAACTGTTCATAAAGCAGAAGCAACAGGAGTAAGGGCTATGGAACAGGAAACACACAACGAGCGGGGTTCGCAGATGCAGGAAATGATGCAGGGCAAAGAAGAGTATGGGCAAGAACAAGCATATGAACACTACTTCTACGGGGATGAGATGCCTTCGCGCTCAGATAAGATCACTCCTGGTCCTGCCAGGCGCAGCCGGCTGCCGTTGATTAGCCTGCTGGGCCTTGCTGTACTGCTTGTCTTCATTGCAGGAGGCACAGTAACCTGGATAATGCTCCGGCCAGTGAAGATGAGCGTTCATGTTGTGCCTCAGGTGAAGTTTCCCGGAGACGGCAATATGCCCTTTACTACGACGGGCTACGCGATGTTTGGCTTTAACGCGCAGCATACGCACTTTAACCCTGGTGAAGATACACTCGCGCCCGGGAATGTCTCTCATCTTTCAATATTCTGGTCTGCTCACACCGGGGGTATCAATACCGCGTCGCCGGTCGTGTCCAACGGTGTGGTTTACATAGGCTCGGAGGACCACCACCTGTATGCCTTCAGCGTTAAAGGCGAACCGCTGTGGACTGCCACTGTGGGAGATCAGATCTGGTCCACGCCTGCTGTCGAGAACGGGGTCGTCTACACCAGTGCGCTGGATGGTAAGCTGTATGCCTTCGATGCCGCGACGGGCAAGCCACTCTGGGCTGCCGCTACAGGTGGCATATGGCGCTCCTCGCCCACAGTTGCCGATGGCGTCGTTTATGTTGGCTCCAAGTATGGCAAGCTGTATGCCATCGATGCCAAATCGGGCCAGACGCTGTGGGTGGCCGCTACAGGTGGCCCTATTGATGGCTCACCGGCGGTCGTTAATGGCACAGTGTATATCGGGTCCTACGACAAGAAGCTGTATGCCTTCGATGCCATGAATGGGACGTGAATGGGACGCTGCGCTGGGCTGTCCCGACTGATGGCGGCGCCACTACTGGTTCGCCTGCGGTAGAGAACGGGATCGTGTATATTGGCGCATCGAACAGCGGCCTGGAGGCGTTCCAGGCCGCGACGGGGAAGCTGCTTTGGAAGGAACCTGGAGCGAATGGCAGTCAGTCTTCGCCCGCAGTTGCCAAGGACATCGTCTACATGGCGCCACTCGACGGAACGGTCTACGCCTTTAATGCCGAGACGGGCAAACAACTGTGGAGTTTCTCCACGGGGACTGCCTGCGACTTTACGCCGGTGGTAGCCAACGGGGTTGTATATGCCGGTTCGGAGGATGGTAAGCTCTACGCGCTTGACGCGACAACGGGTGCGGTCCTGTGGAGTTATGGCGCGGTCCTGTGGAGTTATGGCAATGTGGCACCAACCTGTGGGCACGCTTCGCCGATTGTGTCCGATGGGACGGTCTACACGGGTCTGCCTGATGGTGAACTCGTCGCATTTCGAACGAGGTAGAAAAGGCTAGTGCAGAAAATCGTCGTTGAAACTACTGCCCGCCGGATGCACGGTAGGCCTACCTTCACGATACACGGTGACCGCGCCCTGACCATACACACGCCAGGCGGTCTTTCTCGGGCCGTCGCCATCATCCAGCATGCCGGTACGTTCGTCGATGCCGAGCAAGATGGCGTTGGGCAGTAACGTGGTGAGGCGCTGCGCCCAGCCTCTGCCGAAGGTGTTGTGGTGGGGCAAGACGCAGGTATTGGGGAGAAAATTCAGGCCCTCGACGATGCGCCCGCTGTCGCGGTCAGTATAATACTGGCACATGACCATAGCGCCCGCGCTGCTGCCAGCGATGACCGCGCCCGCCTCGTAGGCAGCGAGCATGGCCTGGTAACTGGCGCTATTGGCGAGCGTCTGACCAAGGTAGCTGGTGAAACCGCCAAGCATGTAGATCAAGCGCGATTGAGCGATGCTGGCAGCTATGGCGGGATCGTTAGCAGAGGCTTTGTCTATGAGGGGAAGGAGCTGAACCTGCGTGGCGCCAAGTCCCTGGAACCAGTTTACGCCATTGCGGCCCGCGCGCTGGTGATTGTTGTCGGGCGCGGCTGCCGTCGGGATGATGCTAATGAGAGCGCCGGGTCCGCCTGCAAGCTCGATGGCGCGGCGGTCAGGGACGGCCATCTGCCCACCAAATTCGGCGCCGCCTTCCAAGAGAAGATATCCTGGCATGTTGTTTTGCTTTCTTAATTCAGTTCAGGGCCAACACTGCTAAGATTGTGCTGGTGGGTCTTCCGGGTATGGTGCTTGAATCTGCTCGTATTGTGGTTGTCCCCCTTGAGGTCGCTCCTGGTTGTACTGTCGCTGTTCACCGGGCTGATAAGCGGGCCTGGGCAAAGCGCGGGGTACGCCCAGCAAAGTAATAGATGATTGCGCCTATGAGGTGAGTGAAGACGATGGCAATGATCCAACCAATCTTTTGATTGTCCCTCAACGTTTTGTTGGTTGCACAATCGATGAGCATCCATACCCAGAAGATGCTTCCCAGGATGCCAAGGAGTATGGCTCCAAGTACGAACGGGATTATAAGAAATTCCATTCCATGCATTGGCATTGTAGTATTCGTCCTTTCGCTATAATTTCTCTCAGGTCTTTTACCCGGCGTTGCCAGGAGTTTTAGGTGTGCTTGCCTGAGCGATATTTTATAACTCTATACGGCTATTATAGATCATAACGTACGCAATGGTTCCGTTGCTACATTACTCCTGGGTACAACTCTTCATCCCTTCTTTTCTTTCTTCAAGCCGCCTTATCCCAGTGACGCCTGTTCTCCCAATAGCGCTCAATTTGCTCCAGGCTTCTGCCTTTCGTCTCCGGAACGAGTACCCAGCTGAAGATAAAGGCGAGAACCCCAAAGAAGGCGTACAGCCAGAAGGTTACAGGAGCGCCCAGGATTCCAATAAGAGAGAGAAAGGTGATACTCACTAGCAAGTTGGCAGTCCAGTTCGCAAACGAGCTCATGCTCGCCCCGGAGGCACGCACCCGTGTCGGAAAAATCTCCGCACTCATCAGCCAGAAGACCGGGCCAAAACTGAGCGCAAACGCCAGGATATAGATAATCAAGGCGATGAGCGTCAAGCTTCCAATGTGACCCGCATTGTGGGCGAAGATAATACCGAGCATGACGAGCGCCACACCCATAATAATAGAGCCCCCCAGCAGTAACATACGCCGCCCCAGCCGGTCAACAAGTAAGATAGCCACAATCGTCGCTAGTACGTTCACGACGCCTACAACCGACGTGGCGAGAATGGCACTGGTTGCGCTCGCAAACCCAGCTTGTTGAAAGATAGTGGGAGCATAATAAATCACGGTGTTAATCCCGACAAATTGCTGGAAGACGGCCAGGCCCACGCCCACGATGAGGGCCACTCGCAGGCCCGGTATGAAGAGTTCACGTATGCCGGCCTGTTGTCGCTCCTCGCTCAACGAACGACGGATATCTGCCAGTTCCTGCTCCGGTTGTTCTCCCTTGATATGTTCAAGCACCGCCCTGGCCTCATCCCATCGCCCTTTACTGGCCAGCCAACGCGGAGTTTCAGGACAGAGCAGCATTCCCAGGAACAAAGCGATACTGGGAATCGCTGCACTGGCAAACATAGGCGGCCATCCCAAATTCGCATGGGCAAAGGCCAGGTCGACCCAATAGGAGACCGCGATCCCCACGGTGACCGCTAATTGGTTAAAGGTGACCAGCGCCCCCCGCAGCCGGGACGGGGCTATTTCCGAAATGTAGACAGGCACGACGCTCGCCGCAGCGCCAATACCTAGACCCACAATCACACGGCACACGAGAAAAAACACCAGGTTAGGGGAGATCGCCGTGAGCAGGGCACCGGCAGTAAAGATCACAGCAAGTAAGAGCAGTGTCTTTTTCCGCCCAAGGGCGTCATTGAGCCGCCCGGCTACGATGGCCCCAATGATAGCGCCGACTAAGACGGCACTGACAGCAATTTCTTGTATAGTTGCATTGAGCGCAAAACTTTGTTTCAGAAATAACAGCGCGCCTGAGATGACCCCTGTATCAAAGCCAAACAGTAATCCGCCTATAGATGCCACGGCTGCAATAAAGTACACCGGCAAAGAGCGTGGTGAGTGTGTTGCCCCAGTTGTGCGTCGTCTTTCTCTCTCCTGGAAAGCCATGACCCTACCCCATTGGTACATAAACCTTATCGTCCCTAACCCAACCAGCTGCACATCGTCCTCTCTGGTGCTAATATAAGGGAGAAGTGTCATGAAAGCGTTATGTGCAGCGCCATGGGGAGTGGCGCCCCCTACGAACTTTTGTGCAGCACGATGGGTGAGTCATTCACTTGCAGGGATAGGGTTGCATAGGGAGGTTGGCCTACGTTGGCGTGGACTTCGTCGCTCTGCACCTGTATGCCGGGGAAATCAGTGGTGATGGTATTGAGAATACCGGTCACGTCCAGGTGAAATGAAGGACTACTGGTCAAGGTGATATCGATCAAGCCGCCATTCGAGCTAAATTTGGAGGTTCCCCTGGGATCGAGCGAGCCGCTAAATCTGATGGGACCGCCATTGTTATCCAGGGTGGATTGTCCTTGCAGGGTATCCTGCAGCAGGGTGATACTGCCGCCATTGGTCGTCAGTGACATCTGCCCGCTCACGCCGGTAACGTCGATGCTGTCTGCATTTATCTTGACGTCGGTATTGGCAGGAACCACTATATTCAGATCGCAGCCGTTGATGTTGACCGTGTTGCTGGCTTTGTTCTGGCTATAGGGCGTAAAGAGTGTCCATGGTCCCTGGAGAATAACCTCGTTATTCACAGGACCTGCATGCACATGCACAAAGCCTAAGCAGTCCTCGATGATGATGGTTGGATGCGTGCCGACGGAGATCACAGTATCCATTTGCAACCTGTAGACAAAGAAGGCGATACCGCCAAGAATCAGAAGGGTGATGATAACGCGCAGCACCGGGTGGCTCCGTCTCCGGGGTCTTACATAGCCATAGCTCATTTTTTAGTACTCCTTATTGCGCGTGCAGTTTGATTGAGCCGCCGTTGCTGTAGAACGTGACCTGGGCTCGTGGAGGTCTGCCTAGATTGGCATGGATGGCGGCATTTTTGACCGACAGGCCGGGAAAGTCGGTGGTGATCGAGGCGCTGTTAGCACTGTTCACGGTTGCATTCAGGTGAAATGATGCATGGCGCGGGAAGGTGACATCGATGGAGCCGCTATTCGACAGGAACTGGTATACGCCGCTGGAGTCGATCGAGCCGTTAAAGGTGATGGGACCTTCGTTGTTGTTGAACGTCACCGGGCCGCTCAAGGTATCTTGTGTTGCATTGATAGCGCCCGAATTATTCGCCAGCAGGGAAGATGCACTCAACGTACTGTTTGTGACGGTAATGGAGCCGCTGTTGGATGTCAAAACCATCTGGCCGGTCACGCCGTCGACCTCGATATTCTTCGAGTTCGTGTCTGACTTCAGGTTGGTGTCGGCGGGAACCGTTACGTCGATTCTGCTGCTCTGCAACGAGTCTACGTCGATGATGACGGTACTGCCATCGCTGGAGCGGTCATAAGGTATGGGGACGCTCAACGACAGGGGGATTCCATATGGGTTCAAGGCCTGCAGAATGATCTTGTTTCCCGTATTCGCGGCATGGATGTGAATTGAGGTTGTGTCAGGGGTGAAGGTCGAGCCATTATTGGCCTGGCTATCAATGACAAGGGTGGGAAGAGCGCTCACAGGGATGGTAGTTGGGCCGGCGAGGATGGTATTGCGTGCGATAAAAGTTCCACCTATGCCAAGGACCGCGACAACGACGACAAAAACGAATAGACTTCTCAGGCACGAGCCCTGCCGCCTGTATTGAGCCCGTCCCCTGTAGGGATATAGACCAGCGTTGGAGTATTGGAAGTTATAGCTCATCTCGAGATCCTTCTCGTTCGATACCGGGTTATGCCACACCACAGGTTACGCGGCCCATTATAAAGCACAGCCATGGTAGTTGTCGAGGGTGAGGGGGAACAGGGCAGGGCGAGGGCAAGCCTCGCCCCTACATTTCGAGCCAGGCATATGTCCGCTTGAGCAGGCGGCAGGGCGAGGGCAAGCCTCGCCCCTACATTTCGAGCCGGGCATATGTCCGCTTGAGTTTTGGGTAATGACTATACTGGTTTTAGGTTGTTGGTGCCGATGAAGGCGCCAAATCAACTAAGATGTACATTTGGTACATCTAATACAGAAGACAATAAGAAAGGAGATGTTATGGCTCTTGATCAACAGATGGTGAACCAATTGCTCGACGCTGTTCCGTACCCAGTCAGCAAAAACAATCTCGTACAGATGGCCCAGCAGATTGGCGCCAATGATCAAATTATCAGTATGCTAAAAAGCCTTCCCGATAAAACCTTCAACTCACGGCAGGAGTTGCAAAGCGTGTTTGAAGGCCAGGGAAAGCCAGGCCAGCCTTTCAAGCGGTAAAGGAAGGATTGTTTCTCAGGAATACAATTCAGGAGATACGAGGCATCCCGCATTGGGATACCTCGTATTTTATTCTCCGCTGATTTTGATGATGACGCGCCTGGGGCACTGGCCGTCGAATTCCACGTAGAAGATTTGCTGCCAGGTCTTCCTCTTGCAAAACTGCACTCATTCCGGTTACAATTAGGGTGGAGGTAGCACAGATGAGTTCAGGAATTTCCCACGGCCCTGGATGGTTTCCCGTGGCGGTGCAGGCGCTGGTGGTGATCGCCGAGACAGATAAATCCTGTCCGAGCAGCACGATGGCTCAGGGCCTCAAGGCACATGCCGTCTTCGTGCGACGCGTACTGGCACACCTGGTTCGTGCCAACATTGTCCAGGCGCGCGAAGGGCGTGACGGGGGCTATCGCCTTGCCCGACCAGCCGATCACATTACACTTGCAGAGATATACCAGGCCATCACAGTGGCAGACCAGCAGGAGGAGGACACTGCTTGTAGCAGCGATGTGAACGCTCGTGTCCAGACTATGCTGGACGAGGTCGGAGCAGAGGCCGAACAGCGCCTGCTCGAGCTGCTTGGCCGCTATACCCTTGCCTCCGTCCTGGAGCGTGTAGCAATCTCCAGACCCGTCTCCTAAGTTATCGTGTCTATCTGTAATAGAGCACGATGTCCGGAAACTGCACTTGACATCCATACAGTTATCAGCTAAACTGCAATCAAGGGAGTTCCAGTCACCTGGAGCCCTTCCACAGCATGCATCATTTCGCTTCATACCTTTTGAAAGGAATACAAACAATGGCTATATCACTTAGTTTAGGCTTACTCATTTTGCGCCTTGGCGTTGGACTGACGATTGCCGCACACGGGGCGCAGAAGCTCTTTGGCTGGTTCGAGGGCTCTGGTCTCACCAAGTTGACGCAGGGGTTCGAGAAACAGGGGTTCAAACCGGCGTGGTTGTGGGTATGGCTGGTGGTTCTGGGGGAGTTTGGCGGCGGTATATCTCTCGCGCTTGGGTTCTTGACGCCCCTGGGAGCAGCCGGGGTCTTCGGGGCGATGCTGATGGCGATTTTCAAGAGCCACTGGAAAAACGGCTTCTGGAACAGTAAACGCGGCCTGGAGTTTCCGCTTGCGCTGCTGACTATGGGTGTAGGCATCGGAATTATCGGCCCAGGAAGCTATTCTTTGGATGCCCTCTTTGGCCTTGCCCTCCCAGAGACACTGCTGTTCCTGGTGCTGGCGGTCGCTGCTGTGCTGGTCGATGTCGTCGGACTCATTATCAGCCGCCCGGCGGCAGTCGCGCCTACGGAGGTCAAGCCCACGGAGGCCAGGCCCACGGAGGTCAAGTCCAGCACCTCATGAGAGGTCTTTAATATTTATTTTTCATTCCCCGATGATTTTGACAATGACGCGTTTGGAGCGCTGGCCATCGAATTCGACATAGAAGATTTGCTGCCAGGGGCCGGAGTCGAATTTGCCCAGGGTGATGGGGATGAGGACCTGGTGATGCAAAAGGAGATTTTTCAGATGGGCGTCGGCGTTGTCTTCGCCGGTATGGTGGTGGCGGTAGTTGGGGTTCTCGGGGGCTACCTGTTCGACCCATGCCATGATGTCCTGCCAGAGGCCGGGCTCGTAGTCGTTGACGATGACGGCGGCGGTGATGTGCATGGCAGAGACGAGCGCCAGGCCTTCCTGGATGCCGCTTTCGTGGATGATGCGCTCGACCTGGTCAGTGATAGGTACGATTTCTTTGCGTTTTTTGGTGTTGAAGGTGAGATAGGCGGTATGAGCTTTCATAAAGGTTCCTCTTTCGTCATGGTGCGTCTTTGTTGTTGTCAATAATAATTATAGGATTCGTCGAGGCAAGAAGTAAGGGTCGCTTTTACATTTATTAGCTCGCCATGTCTCATTTGCCGTTTGCTGTGATGCCGAGGTCGTCGGTGATGGCGGTAAATTGTTCCAGAGCGGCCTGGAGGTCTTCGACGATACTGGCAGCAAGGACGCCGGGCGGGGGTAGGGCGTCGGCGCCTTCCAGGCTTTCGTCGCGCAGCCAGAAGAGGTCGAGGCTCAGTTTGTCGCGTTTGAGAAGGTCGTCGCAGCTGAAGGCGCGGAAACGCTGGCTCTCTTCTCGCTGGTGACGATTCTGCGGGTGGTAGCAGGCGATGAAATTGTCGAGGTGCCTGCGCGCCAGCGGGTTGGTACGCAGGGTGAAGTCCTGGTTGGTGCGCAGGTCGTAGACCCACAGGCGCTCGGTCCAGTGGCGCGGGCTGGCGGGTTTTCTATCGAAGAAGAGCACGTTTGCTTTGACGCCCTGCGCGTAGAAGATGCCCGTTGGCAGGCGCAGCAGGGTATGTACGTCGCATTCCTGCAATAGCTTGCGGCGGATGATTTCGCCCGCGCCTCCCTCGAAGAGGACATTATCGGGCACGACGATGGCCGCTCGCCCGTTAATGGTGAGCAGGCTCTTGACGTGCTGGACGAAATTGAGTTGTTTGTTGCTGGTGCTGGTCCAGAAGTCGTCGCGCACGATGACGCTGGCCTCGCGCTCCTCGCGTCCCTTTTCATTGACGAAGGTGACGCTGCTCTTGCGGCCAAAAGGCGGATTGGTCAAAACCATGTCAAAGTACACGCCCGGGTGACCACGCAGGCTGTCGGAAACCCTCACCGGGCTCTCACTGCCCTCGTCGCTGCCGATGCCGTGCAGGAAGAGGTTCATCACGCAGAGGCGGGCGGTGTTATCGACGATCTCCCAGCCGTGCAAGGTACGCTCTTTCAGGAAGCGTTTCTGGTCGCGATCCAGGGAGTAGTGATGCATGAGATAATCATGCGCGGAGAGCAGGAAGCCCCCCGTGCCGCAGGCGGGATCGCAGATGCGCTGCCCCGGTTCAGGCCGCATGACATCGACGATGGCGGAGATGAGCGGGCGAGGCGTAAAGTATTGGCCCGCGCCGCTCTTGGTGTCTTCGGCGTTCTTCTGGAGCAGCCCTTCGTAGGCATCACCCTTCACATCGGCGCTGAGCATGGTCCACTGCTCGCGCTCGATCAGGTCGACGATCAGGCGGCGCAGCTTGGCGGGGTCCTGTATTTTGTTTTGCGCCTTGCGGAAGATGAGGCCAAGCATGCCTTCCTGTTTGCCCAGTTCTTCGAGGATGTGGCGGTAGTGCGTCTCCAGTTCGTCTCCATCGCGGCGCAGCAGGCTTTCCCAGTCATAGTCTCTGGGAATGCGCGAGGGCTGGTTGTAGGGCGGTTGGGTGCGTTCATGCGCCATTTTGAGGAAGAGCAGGTAGGTGAGCTGCTCGACGTAGTCCCCGTAGGACATGCCGTCATCGCGCAGGATGTTGCAGTAGTTCCAGAGTTTCTGGACGATGTATTGCGAGTTGGTGGTCATGAATGGGCTCCTTTGATGGTGTGCAGATTATAACACACCGAAAAGGATAGGGCATCAGTACTGCACGAGAGGATACAAGAAGGTAAGCCAATATCTCTATATCACCTGAGGAGGATTCGACATGGCCATAGAGCTCCTGCTGGATACCGACATCGGCGGCGACATCGACGATGCGCTCTGCCTTGCCTATCTGCTGGCCCAGCCCGCGTGCGAGCTGCTCGGCATTACGACGGTCACCGGCGAAGCTGAGAAGAGGGCGATGCTTGCCAGTGCGCTCTGTAAAGTGGCCGGGAAACACATCCCCATTTTTCCCGGTGTGGAATACCCGCTGCTGGCTGCGCAGCGGCAGCCAGATGTGCCGCAGACTCGCGCGCTGCATAAGTGGGACCACGACACCTCGTTTCCGCGTGGTCAGGCCGTGGAGTTTTTGCGCCAGACCATTCGTGCCCATCCTGGAGAGGTCGTGCTCCTGACCATCGGCCCGCTCACGAACATCGCGCTGCTCTTTGCCGTGGACGAGGAAATTCCGGCGCTGCTCAAAGCATTGGTGATGATGTGCGGCGTATTTACGAACGCTCTGCCAGGCGTTGATCGCCGTGAATGGAACGCGTTGAATGATCCGCACGCGACTGCGATGGTCTATCGTGCCGGGGTGAGTAGTCACCGCTCTATCGGGCTCGATGTAAGCATGCAGGTCAACATGAGCGCGCAGCTGTTCAGGGAGAAATGCAGCGTGCCGCTGCTGCGTCCTGTGCTTGACTTTGCCGAAGTGTGGTTTGAGCACGAGGACAGCGTTACGTTTCATGATCCACTGGCCGCCACGACTATTTTTGATGACACGATCTGTACGTTCAAGCGGGGGACGGTAGAGGTCGAGCTAGCCAGTGAGCGCCTGGCGGGCTTGACCTACTGGGAGCCTGCCAGGACGGGGGTTTACGGGACGGGGATTTCCAGGGCGGGGGCAAGCCCCGCCCCTACATATGAAGATGAAGCTGGTGAGCATCTGACAGCGACCAGGCACGAGGTAGCCCTGGAAGTGAAGCCAGCGCGTTTCTTTGAGCACTATTTTGGGGTATTCGAGAGGAGAACCTTTTCATGACAGCACAGCGCAAACTTACCGTCGACGATCTCTGGACCTTCAAGGAGATGGGCAATATCGCCCTCTCGCCGGATGGAAGGCGGGTGGCCTTTGTCACACACAGCCTTGATAAGGCGAAGAATGAACGTCATAGCGCTATTTACCTCCTACAACTCGACGAGCAAGGGCACGCTGTAGGCGAACCACGCCAGTTAACCGGCGGCGTCAAGAACGACACACAGCCTGTCTGGGCGCCAGATAGCAGGCGCCTGTTGTTCCTCTCAGATCGTGAAGAAGAGAAGAACCAGCTCTGGCTGATCAATACTGGTGGCGGTGAGGCACGCAAACTGACGAACATGCTCAACGGCGCCAGCGAGGCCGCGTGGTCGCCGGATGGGCAGTGGATTGCCTTCACGGCTATGGTCTCGCCGGCCGATGATGAAGAGGTGTTGACCGGACGCAAACCCCTGGAAGAAGCCGAGAAGAAAAAGCGCGAGGAGGAAGAGCGTATCCGCCTGCGCTCGACGACGAAGGTCTGGTACCGCGAAGATGGCCGTGGCTTCTTCGAGAAGTTCAACCAGCTGTTTGTCATGCCTGCGCCTGCTTCTGATGATGGCTTGATCGACGCGGCAACGATTCGCCGCCTCACAGCGGATGACGTTGATCGTAAGCAGCCTTCCTGGACACCTGATAGCGCTGAGATCAGCGTGTTGTGCAACCTTGCTGAAGACCGTGACCGCTCGTTTGTTGACGACGTATGGGTCATCAGTCGTGAGACGGGCGAGGCTCGCCGCATCACTGATGGGACGTTACAGGTAGCCTCGTATGCCTGGTCGCCGGATGGCAGCAAGGTGATGCTGGTCGCCGCGCAAGATGAGCGTATCGAGGGAGGCTGCGATGCGCGCCTCTACCTTGTCTCGCGCGATGGGGGTGAGATCGAGAATCTGACGGCTGATTTAGACAACCCGGCCCTCCCCGATGCTTCCGGCGATTTCGGGTGGCCAGGTCCTTATCGCCCGCAGTGGAGCCCGGATGGCGAGCGTGTCTATTTCGTCCTCACGGAACGCGGTTGTGTGAACGTCTACCGCATGGATATCAGACAGAAGACGGTAATGCCGTTGTCCGTGGGCGAGCACTTAAGCTACTTCCAGGCGCTGCTCCCCGGCGAACGCGGGTTGCTGCTGGCTCAAGAGTTGCCCCTGCATCCCTGGGAGCTGTACTTGCTGCCACTGGGCGCTGATGGCGCGGGTGAGCCGGTGCGCCTTACCCACCTCTACGATGACCGATTGGCTGAGTTTAGCTGGAGCGAGCCTGAGCGCGTGAAGTATCGCGGGTCGAATAGCGATGAGATCGATGGCTGGCTCATTCGTCCTGTGGGGGCGCGCGAAGGAGTGCGTTACCCCCTACTACTGGCTATCCACGGCGGGCCTCAATGGGCATTTGGTGTGGGCATGGATAGCCTCTTCCAGTACTTCGCGGCGCAGGGTTTCGCGGTTTTCTATTGTAACCCGCATGGAAGTACGGGCTGTGGGCAGGCCTTCATGCGCGAGGTAGAAGGTGACTGGGGCGGCTGGGACTTCCAGGATATCATGCGCGGCGTCGATGAGTGCGTTGCACGCGGTGTGGCGGATCCCGCAAGGATGGTGGTAACAGGATACAGCTACGGCGGCTATATGTCTATGTACACTATTGGGCAGACGGAGCGCTTCAAGATTTACGCTGCCCCATCGAGCAATCGGAACAATTCTATATGACGTTGAAGATGATGGGCAATGTTCCGGTTGAGTTCGTGCGCGTGCCTGCTGCCTGGCACGTTGGAACGACAAAGCCGAGCCAATGGTTTGCGTACTGGGAAAAAGCCCTGGGGTGGTTCCGCAGATACGTGGAGATTCGCCCTGAGGAGTATACGTAAATCCCAGGACTCTGCGGGAAGAATTGGTATAATTCTGCGGGCCATTCTCAAGCCAGAAGTTCGCGTTTCCGATCTCTTGCTCACCCAGAAATCTACGCTGCTTCCTCCCGGCATCCGTCCTGGGATTTACACATCTACCAGGCGTCCGTCGAGGAACGTGGAAATCATCGAAAGCAGCCAGGAGGCACGATCCACAAGCGTGACGTGGGTTGTGCCGGGAAGTACTGCAAGTTGAGAGCGTGGGAGGCCGACGAGATCGCCAATCACACCGCCGCCAAGCAGGCGAAACAGCTCAACTGTGTGCTCGGGACGGATGATATCCGCATCCCCGATGATGAGCAACGTGGGCGTCTTGATGGCTCGAATGACTTCGACCGGCCAGTCCTGGGTCTCACCGTCCAGTTGCTGTTGCTTGGCGAAGAGCTGAGGAAAATCCTGCGGATTCGGCGCAATCCTGATGTATTCCTCGTAAAATGGCGTTCCAACCATATCCCCAGGATTCAAGTTTCTCATGCCCGCCAGGAGTTCAGGATAGAGACCGCTCTGGTTGTAGGTGACGGATGCGAGCACCAGTTTGCGCACGACCTCCGGGTGTCGGATGGCGGCCTGCAAGGCAACGCCCGCTCCCAGGCTCCATCCGAAGAGATCAGCCTTTCTGATCCCAAGCTGTGCCAACAGAGCGGCGATATCGTCAGCCAACAGCTCGTAGCGCAGGGGACGATCTATGTCGGCTGTGCGCCCGTGACCTTGCATCTCGACGGCGATGACCCGCCGTTCTCTTGCCAGATCTGGTAGAAGCTTCCCGAACGAGGTGCCGATGGCTGAGAGAGCACCGTGAAGCAGGACCAACGGCTGGCCCTTCCCGTGGATTTCGTAATACATCGAAAGCCCGTGAACGTTTGCGTAGCGGTCCTTCTCGTTCGTACCCTCTGCCATGATGATTTCCCTTTCAGAGCTATTGGTCGCTCGGCTGGTAATACAGTCCAATGACCCCGGAGGGAAAGCTCTTTGTTTTGACCAATTTCAGCTTCTGCCTCTGCAAGATGTCTTGAAAGAGTGGTTTTCCTCCCCCTAAAACAAGCGGATGGACCAAAATCTGATACTCATCAATCAAACCATAATTGGTGAGGGTGCGCACAAGGCTCGCGCTCCCGTAGATCAGCATGTCGCGCCCTGGCTCCTGTTTCAGTTTCGTGATCTCTTCGGGAACCACCTCCTTCATCAGAGTTGAATTGTTCCACTCTACGGTAGGCAGCGTCTTAGAAAAGACAATTTTGCGCATCGCATTCAACTTGCGTGCATATGCTTTTTCTTCGGGTGAGACGGCCGGATTGTCAGGCACGTGAGGCCAGGAACCAGCAAAGCTTTGGTAGGTTACTCGTCCCAGTAACAACGTATCTGCAGCGCTTACTATATCGTCCTCATATTTGCCCATTTCTTCATCGACCATCACCCAATCCATTTCTTGGTTGGGACCGGCAATGAAGCCGTCGAGGGTAACCCATGTGCTCGTAATGATTTTTCTCACGCTACTCTCCTTCTCCTTGTATTGTGTATCAGATGGAGAGAGTATGACTCATTCGAAGGGCGTTGTCTTGTACAAAAACGGCATCTGTTCAGGTCGGCTATTCTCTCGAATCTGGGCAGGAGTTTGTCCGATGAGGCACTTCAGTGATCGGGTCAGGTGCGGTTGATCAAAATAGCCGGCCTCTAGAACGGTGTCCAGGATCGAGACGCCCTGCTGTAAGAGCTGCGTGGCGTAGCGGGCGCGTTCAATTTGACGGACTGCCCCTTGTGTCAGGCCGGTCGCACGCAAGAAACGACGCTGGATGGTGGAAGTCGAGCGATCTTCCACATGACCCTGTAAGGCTGCATCTACAACTGGATCACGTGCGAGCAGACCCTGGCGCACCAGCCAGTCCACAAATGTGTCGGCATTGTCATAGTCAGGAATTTGCCAGACGGAGCCATTCAGCCAGAAGGATTTCTTCGAAACTGCGGGCAGGTCCACTCCCGTATCCACGAGCGTTCTAGTGGGCAGATGCGGCAGAAACGTGCCCAGCTTCAGGAGGATGCCAAGCCACTCCCCGTCCCCTGGGCAGTCTCCCTGCGGTGTGGCTCTGGTCTCTGGCCCGCGCACCGTCATGGTGACCTTGCCCTCAAGTTTGCTCACCACCAGTTCGCAGCGGCTCGCGGCAATAGAGCGAAAAGGGTCCGTGCCTTCGCTATGGCAGCGCCAGATCCTTTCGACAAAAGGCGAGTCAGATGGTCTATCCTCGTCAAAGATAATCATTGCTCACCCCCTCTTTAGCGTTTGCCAGTCTCCGCCAGGTGGAGGCATCGAGCGCATACCACACAATGCGAGCATTGCGGAACCACAGCTCCCCCTGGTAGCTCAGGCCACACTTCTCCATGACTCGTCTGGAGGCCACGTGCTCTGGAACGGTGGCTCCGATGATGCGCGGGAGGGCATGTTCCATGAACCCGTAGCGCAGTGCCGCCTGTGTGCCCTCGGTCGCCAATCCTCGCCCCCACCACGCTGGATCCAGTTCGTAGTCCACCTCGAACTTATCTGGACCAGGCCAATCCGCTTGATACATCAGGCCCAGTTTGCCGATCCAGGAGCCAGTGGACTTGTCGATGACCGCCCAGGGACCCAGTCCCTGTTCATTCCAGCTGCGCACGATCCGCTGGTGAATCTCGGCGGTTTCCTCCCCTGTGAAGACATTTCCGTCCAGGCGAATGTAGTGAGCCACTTCTGGCCTGGCAAGCAGACAAGCCAACGGATCCAAATCGTCCTCCTGCCAGGGCCGCAGCAGCAGATGCGTTGTTTCAATCACGGCTTTCATGTGTTAAGACGCCGGTAGACCATTCCATAGTCCTTTATCCTGCTGGGCCTTGAGTAGAGCATGGGGAGCAATCCCCCCAAAAGCTCTGATGCCACCAGCGCAGGCGGCACCAGCAGCGGAACCAAGTGATTTCGCACCCAGAGGCCCAAACGCGTTGCGGGAACAAGGAAATTGCCTGATCCAGCCTTTTTTTGCTCCTGTCTGACTACGGGCCTGAAGGCCTGTTCGTACTGGTGAAACGCTTGCTGATGATCGCCCAGAGCCACTTTCAGTTCTCCCGCCAGGATATAGGCTCCCATCATGGCCAGGGTCGACCCTTGCCCAGAGAGCAGTGCCGGGCAATAGCCAGCATCTCCCAGCAGAGCCGCTCGTCCGCGAGACCAGGTCTCCATGCGAATCTGGCTCACCGCATCAAAGTACAAGTCGGGGGCCGTTTGCATTTTCTCCAGGAGTCTGGGCACTTCCCAGGCTTCACTGGCAAACACATCGGAGAGCAGTTGCTTTTGCAGCTCCACATCATGGTAATCATAGCGTAACTTCGTGGGTTGCTTGAACAGGAAATACGCGACCAGTGCCTGGTTGCCTCTTGTACTGCGGAGCCCAACCAGTTTTCCAGGGACATTATACATCTGCATGGAGGCCTCGTCGAGTCCCAGATAGTTGTCTATGGTGAAGACCCCGGCATGATAGCCGCAATAGCGCTCAAATTGGGCTTCGTCTCCAAACACCAGGGTGCGCACGATCGAATGCAACCCGTCGGCCCCCACCAGCAGGTCGAAGCGGCGGGAGCCGCCCCGCTCAAAGGTCACGTCGACTCCTTCCTCGTCCTGCTTGAGCGCTTGGATGGAGTCCCCGAAGCAGTATTCCACCTCGTCCTTCGTGAGTTCATAGAGCGTCTTGGCCAGATCGCCCCGCATGATCTCGGCCACATCCAGGAGGAAGGCCTTGCGCACAGCTTGCACGTTGACGCGGCTGATGCGCTGATGGCGTTCGTTCACAAACGAGACTTCCCCAAAGTTCGTCTTCTCTTGTTGCAGACGCGGCCAGATCCCCATGAGCTTGGCAACCTGCACGGCCTCATAGCGCACGTCAACCGCGTTCCCGCCTTCTCGCAGTTGCGGCGCACGCTCGATCACAGTCGGGGTGAACCCATAGCGCTTGAGCCAATACGCCAGGGTCGGCCCAGCAATACTCGCTCCTGAAATGAGAATGTTTTTATTTTTGGTGATCATCATGGTTCTCTTCTTCGAGATGACGACAAGGGCAGATTATGTAGGCGGGAGTCTTGCGTGCCGCTTGATCCAGCTTCCAATCTCGTTCACCACCTCTTCAGCCACGTGACCAGCCACGGTGTATGTGGCGGGAGTGGCCTTTTGCCCGCCTTCTACGGGCATAAAGAGGTGGCTGAGGCCGGGATACATGGTAAATTGCACGTCGCTGCGCCCACCTAACGCGTCCTGCCAGATCTGGAAATCCTCTCGCGTGACCTGGTAGTCGCTCCCGCCTAGCAGAAAGAGCATCGGCTGTTTGAGCGTTTGCGCCACTTTCTCCGGCTGATAGGCGTTCAAGTCGAGCCAGTAGGCAGCCGGAACGCCGGCCTCTCTTGAGCATACCAGGAAAAACGGAGAGAAAAATCCTCATTGAGCATACCACATGAGCTGTCCTGGCAAAAAGGGGG
>WNGM01006386.1_pt1 | contig 18831 bp, 15 predicted proteins | sample 5400571 | NCBI WGS metagenome assembly WNGM01 (sample SAMN13153378, study PRJNA577476) | soil metagenome | isolation source: 100 cm soil or saprolite under Garry oak tree replicate 2 | place: USA:California | collected 2016-06-15 | reverse complement strand
CCCTGGACGACCGTAAAACCATCCTGCTTCGAGAAGTTATCTATCGAGGCGCTATAGCCATGTGCCACCAGATATGCTTCGGCGACAGGATTGGTGAAGTAGATCTCCAGGTCGCGTGACTGGAGATCTCTGATTGCACTCTTGACAACCAGCATCAGCTTGCTCATCGGAAGATGGCGCACGCGGTCAAGGACCAATTGACCCAGGGTTGAGGTAAAGGCTTTACGACCGGTATGCGAGTAGTTACCGCTGATTTGTTGCTCGCGCGCAATGGCCGAAAAGTCTTGTTGATAGTAGTGTAATCGCTCTTCCAGGTTCTTCGAGGTAATGGTTTCACCATAGCCTGGCACTTTTATCGGACCCGTGATATCAATAATATGTCCAATCAGCGCCGGTGTAAAGGCAATATCACCATCAACCGGCCCGCCACCTTCATCCTCGAATACCTGCATCGCTATGTGAGCCGTCGTGGGGAAATCACCGGAGAGATTGGAGTCACGCAGGCCAAAGTTGGGAAAGGTCATCCAGCTATAGCCTGGAGGAGGCGTGTGCCCGGTGGCTGTACCATTTCCATTATAGTCAAGCTGTGTTACATCGGTCAAACTTAAGCGGGACATACGACCATCTTGTATCTGAAGTACGCCGTATTGTCCGGTAAAACCTCCGCCTGGGCGCAACTCAGCACTATCCATGGTCTGGATGAGGAAGCGGCGTTGGTGCCCCACTCCTAGTAGCCAGGAGACTGGACCGACCAGACCCTGAGCCTGAGTTATCAGAGCCTCTGCCTTCGGTAACAAGGGCAAGATAGAGCTAACCTGTGCTTTCTGGGCATCGCTGATGGGCAGATCTTTGAGGGACACGTGACTTAGCTGAAAGCGAATATCATTGATATAGTAGAGGGCATGAACCAGCGAGCCTTCAATAGCCAGGATATCTGCTCCAGTGATCAGTGGTTTTGCTGAGCCAGAAGCAAGAGGCGAGCCATGAATGATATCCGCTCCTATGAGCGCAACACCACACAGTTCTTTTCCCATACGTGACACATCGAGGCCAACCTGGATTAAGCTCTGGGCCATAGCGAATTTATTGCCATATGTCTGCGCAAATTGCGTAATCGCCCACTGTACATCGGGACGGCCCACTAATTGCTGGAGCTCCACAAAATCACTTTCTGCGGCTGTAAACTCCAGCTGTGACTGCTTTAGCTTGGGTGCATTCAATGCCGCGGTAGGGTCAGTTTTAGAGACGTTCAGTAAGCTTTTGACTTTGAGCAGGTGATTGACGCCATCATGGGCTACAGCACTAATATGGTTATAGGCGCTATAGGCAGCAAGCCCGGCACCCGCCGGTACAAGTACAAAGAGCACCAGTGCGGCCAAAACAGCGAGCAACAACATTCGCTGGATCTGTCTCTGCTTCTGCTTACCATGCGCTTCACGCTGCCAGTGTTTAAGTATTAAACGTCGCTGCGCAGTCTTCTTTGTAAAAGCAAAATATTCCTGCTTCCTGGAGGGAACTGGCAGCATCAAAGGAGCCAGCGCGGTTACATTGTCATAGTGCCCATTAGACTCATTGAGCTCATTGGGCCCTCCTGCAACCACAGGAATAGGCATCGTAACTTTAGCACGGAGGCGCACTTCTTCTACTTCAACATCATGAGTTGAAGTGCCCCCATTCTCTATATCCGCCTCTTTTTGCGCCTCTAATAACCTCTCTACCTCGGCAATCGCATCTTCTGCTTCGGCAGTTGCCTGTGTTTCCTCTACCTCCCGCTTCCCCTGCTCTTCCTGAGGAGCTTCAATTTCACCTGGAGTTTCAGGTGCAGCCGGCTCATTTTCAAGCGTAACCCCTTCTTCGCTGCCCGCTGGTTGCTTGTCCTCCACGGGCATCTTTTCATCCTCATCGTCCATACAACGAGGAAGCGGTGTCTCGGGCACACCTGTGTCAAACGAGGGTGCTAGAAGCGAAAGTTTGACCGCCAGGTGTTTGGCGGTATCATCCTCCTCGTCGCTATCAACAGCTTCATAGACGAGGATAGTAGAATCTTCTTGCTCCTCGGCACCATTGCTTATCTCTTTACTGGGGCCTGCTACATCTTCGTTCGGCAGTACCGCCTCTTCTGGTGCAGGTTGAGGTGTATGATCGATAACCTTTACGCCGGGGAGCAAAGCCCGAAAACCCCATGGCGTACCATCCTCATGCTGCATTAAACACTCTTCAGCCAGCCTCAAAAGAACTGCTACCGAAAGATGATGCCGGTGTGCTATCTCATCAAGAGGTCCATCGGTCTTAAAATACTTTCTAATTGCAGATTTACGTTTATTGTAGTGTTTTTTTTCTCGCGAAGTCAGTGAGCTGATATCTCCCTCTTGCCACGAGGAGATATCACGCATGCGATCAGCAGGTCTCGGAGAATTTTCTCGCACGCCAGGCAAGGTTCACCTCCGCTTGTTAATTATTACTTTGTTGAAATCAAAGGGAAACGGGTCTTTGTACCCAATTCAAAAGTACCACACCCTTATTATGACAGAAGATAAAACCATATATCCTTATATATTAAAGTAACCCCCCGTGTCAAGACAGATAAATAGCAGGGTCTCGATCCTTTACAGGGAAAACAGAAGTGCAGAGCCAGATAGAGTTTTGCGACATATTACATTGAAATTTTGTGTAATTTGTGCTTTACTCTATATGGTCAGTGTATAAACAGAAAAGATATTCGTGGAAACACCGCCGTTCCCAATAATTCCAAGCGGGCACCTTGTACCAGCGCCAGGAAACCTTACCTTCTAGCCCGTTAAAGTTACATCATTTACAACTGAACCGTTCATAATACTGTCGCACATTATTCTTTTTCAATCTATCTATCTATTTGCCTAACAAAACTCATTACCGTGTGAAAGAGGGAACTATTATGAACCCAGATAGCCCGGAGTGCTCTGGGGAGCAACAAGGCGATCAGAATGAACTGGAAGATACAGTAAAACAACGAAGCCTCAAAGCTCTTGGCACAACAGGTATATTAAAAAAGGAACCGGTGGAGGCTACAGAACCTGCCGGAGCCACGGACGCAAACCTACCTGAAGATGCGCCCGTTGAGACGACTAATACTGTCGAGCTAGAAAACTCTTCGGAGGAGGTTCCCGATGTACCTGATAGCGCAGCGGCAATGGGGGATAGCTCAATGCTGCCCATAGATAGACCCCAAAAAGCGCCTCTTCCACGAGGTAGGGCCATACTACTGGCCGCGTTGACACCAGGAGCAACGGCACAGCCAACACAACAGGTAACGCCGCAGGAGTACATCAACGCCATCATACAAAACATGACGCTCGATCAGAAACTTGGCCAGATGATGATAGTACAGTTTGTTGGTCCAGACTACGGGCTTGATCTCAGTACAATGATCAATCAGTATAACGTAGGCGCTGTACTTCTCTTCACTGTTAATAACAATATCCAGAGCAAGAATCAACTGCGAAATGTCACTGCGCAAATGCAGAAAAATAGCGCTATTCCCCTTGTCATAGCGATTGACCAGGAAGGGGGAACGGTAGATCGCCTGGCGAGCCTTGACGGCCCGCATCCATCCGCGACTTCGATTGGAGCAACCGATGACCCCAATAAAGCCATGGTGCAAGGCATCGAGGACGCGCGGGACCTCTCATCCTACGGCTTTAATCTGAATCTTGCTCCGGTGGTCGATGTCAATAACATCTACAATGACCAGCTGAATTTACGGACCTTTGGTAAAAATCCTACAATTGTCACCCAGATGGCCGGAGCATATTTGCATGGACTGCAACAGAGCGGCAAAGTACTGGGGGCGCTCAAGCACTTTCCAGGCCTGGGAGATGTTGCTAACGACCCACATATCAGCGTTCCACGCTTGACTCGCTCTTTGAGCCAGTTAGAGTCCATTGACTGGGCACCGTACCGGTCATTGATCCAGCAGGGAAATGTGCATATGGTTATGGTGACACATGAGATCGTGACCTCGGTAGATAATACCCAGCCTTCCTCGCTCTCCTACAAACTTGTGACCGGCATCCTGCGCAACCAGATGGGATTTCAGGGTGTAATCATGACGGACAGCCTGACCATGGAGGGCATTACAGCCTTTTATTCTCCGGGACAGGCCGCAGCTCTGGCCATCGAAGCAGGGTCTGATTTGTTGATGGGAGCCAGGTCGCCCGATGAAGTCGCGGTCATGATCAATGGTATTAAGCAGGCCATCAATGCAGGGCAGATTAGCCAGAAGCGTATCAATGATTCGGTCTATCGCATCTTAATGCTCAAGTACCAGATGGGACTGCTGCATATTCCAACAACGTAAGAGGTAAAGTTACAAAAGTTACAAAAGTTACAACAGATACAATAGAAGGGGGATAGCAATGCTACATTCAAGCACACAACAAACACAACAAAAAAATATATGGATCATACTTCGCTCAAGCATACCAGAATCGGCCCAGGAAAGAAGATGGGCACTGCTACTAATCGGCCTCGTCGTCATAGAAACTATTCTGGTACTACTGGCACTGGTACCAGCACAGCTATGGGCCCGCCTATTACCAAATACTTCCAGCGCTGCCCTCGATGGACCATTTCCTCCAAAGATTGCACCTGTCATAAGCGCTCTACTCTACCTCCTCCCAACCGCTATTGGCTTTTTGAGCCGCAGCTGGCAGCGTGCATTGCTCTGCGCCACTCTTCCCGCCTGGATTGGCCTGGGAGCATTTTTAGTTGCCGCCACATTTAAGGTTGGAGCATTCTATCTCGTCTCAGTCGATCATGTTACCGCCAACGTAAGCATACTGGAACTCTTTGCCGCACTTGGCGCCCTCGGCTGGTTGGGACGTCACATTTTTAAGATGACGTAAAATGTAGATATGCAAAAACCGGACCTGCAACCGTTACGCTTAAATAGCCATTAAATCCTTTCAACTTGACAAACAGAGGAGAGCAGGGGAAAATGGCAGCGTAGAAAATATTACCAACACAAGAGGATTAATGCAACCAACCACAAGCAACGCCCAGCAAATATCGCCCGGCACTCCAGAAATAGAAGTACGACATGGAGAGGAAGAAGCGCGCCTCCTCCTCAAACGCACTCCTACCAGCTACCTTCTTAACCAGGCCTACGGCCTGTGGGTCTTTATCTCCTTATTCTTCATTACAGTTATCGTTACCCGCAAACTATCGGTCGAGCAATACGGCGTCTATGCCGTGGCCTTCGCCGCCTTCAACACCATTGCCTACATTGTCGCCTTCGGATTGGAAGATGCTACTACCACGTACATACCACGCGTCTTTTCCGAACACGGCAAGGACGCAGCAGCGGTTCTCATCCGGCGACTACTTGTACTGCGCCTCGCTATCCTCACGCTAAGCGTAGGCGCTATGTTGTTTGCCATGCCTGTCCTGGCAATACTGGTCGCTGCCATTCCCATCAACGGTTCAGCCAGTGTAGCCACGGGCTTACGCGATCCCGGCCTGCTGGGCCATATCACGCCTATCGCCTTCTACGTCCTTGGCAATGGCATTAGTGGCCTGATCACCTCTGTCTGTGCTTCCTTGATGAGGATGCGCTTCGTATTCGTTCTCGGGGGCGTAACCCAGTTAGTCCTGCTAGTATTAAGCTTTGTCGTTCTCCAGCTCGGCTTTGGTACCGATGGCGTGCTCTGGCTGTTCGCTATAGTTTCCCTGTTCAATGCCCTGGCCTTTCTATTCTGGCTCTCTCCCCTCCTCTTCTTGCGCAGGCAAAAGACAACCTACACCCAGCCACTGAAACCAGTCGTGCAGCTTGGCATTTCAGCATGGTTGACCAATCTGGTAACAGGGGCCCTGCTCAAGCAAGTATCCATCATCCTGCTAGGCGCCTTTGCCATTTCGATCATACAGATTGGCTACTTCAACCTCTCGTTTCAACTGGCGCACGCCGCCAGTCTGCTGCTGGTATCAGGTTTCGGCGGAGTATCAGGTGCAGCGCTTTCCGCCTCCTTCGTCGGACGGAGCTACGACCGCCTGGCCCGTTCCTGGCAAGTGCTGATTAAGATAGAGACGCTGCTCGCGGCGCCTGTTCTTGTATTTTGCCTCTTCAATGCGCAGAATGTCGCCCATGCCCTGTATGGCGCTAACTATGATCCCGTTGGGCCTTTGTTAGCCATCTTTCTCTTTTTCAATATCCTGGTGCGTGTCCTCGGAACATACATGCATCAATACACACTCTATGTTATAGGTAAAGCCAGACTGGTGGTGCTCAGCCAGTGGATTGGGCTGGTAGCTGTCATATGCATCGGGATTTTGCTCATTCCACGGTGGGGGCCGGCGGGAGCGCTTGTCGCGGATGGTTTCGCCCAGATCATCATAGGCGGACTGATGCTGGCCTTGCTCTGGCCCATCTTGCCGCGCAAGTATCCCTTGGGGTTCACATTGCGCTTTTTATTGGGGCTGATCCTGGCAGCACTGCCCGGCATTCTCTGGCATCCGCAGAGCCGCATACTGCTGGGGCTTTCAGGCGTGATATTCTTGCTCTTGTGTGCCGGGCTACTGATAATCATTAAGCCACTGAACAGTGACGACCTGGAGATGGTCGGGAATTTGAATAAGAGGCTGGTGCCTTTGTTGGCGCCCTTCGCGCGGGGGAAGTAACCGTTCCTTATCAACGGTACATCAGGAGGTTGGCTAACGGCGCCATAGCTGATCCCCATACGAGATGAGCCGCAATCATCATCAGATTCCTGCGTACCGGCTCCTTGTGCGCCGACTCCGATATGCCAATGAGTGGTAACAAACCGAGATAACTGCCGGCCCACACTACAACACTGAAGATGACACCTTTCACAACAGCGGGCAGAGGCAACTTCTTGTCCAGGGGACTATAGAGCGCTCCCATAGCCGCGCCATAGCCGAAGTGCGAAACTAGCGTCGCTGCCAATATTTGCGTTTTGCTCATATGCCATCTTACATGCGCGCGGTGCGCCAGCTCTTTCGTTATAAGCTCGGGTGGTAATTCATACTGCTGTCCCTTCGGCAGGAACCGCTGTGTAGCAAGCATGAAAACAGTCATAGGCGCCGTAGCGATGAAGCCGGCAAGAGTACCTTTTCCCCACGATAAACCAGATTGAGTTGCCAGGACCTTCTGCTCGCCTACCATCTATTGTTCCTCTGTACTGGATAGCTTAGTGAAAAGGCATGTTTTGATCAACATAGTTAGCACGCTAGCTTTCGGCAGAGAGTTTCGATTTCCTCGCTTCCTCACTTGCTTCTCACCAATCCCCGCCTGCGGTTGCCCCTCTTTTGAAAGATGGGAGAAAGCAGGCGTTCCTAGGTGGGACAGGGGCGGGGAAAAGCCGCCTGCCCTTTTGCTAGGCCCATGCGTATTCATAGCCATCTGCTCTCTGCACAAGAACACAATAGCGAGCGTTGATGCCGTCAACTCTGCCCACGCGGAACGAACCAGAAGCCCGCACGGCCACACGTCCCAAGTGGATGCCTGCCGTCTTAAGTGGCGCTGACACCGCCGCTCGCACCAGGTCGCCGGTCTTGAAGCCTCGCACCTGCTTCTGACGCATCTTGTAGCCGCGCGGAAAGCCTTCTGCTGTCCAGTTGGTGCGACAATGCTCGCCTCGGCCTGTGGCTTTGATCCGCAGTGTCTTTAGCTTCCCCAGCTTGACGCCTACGATCTCGCCCACACACAGCGCGTCGTTGGCATGCGTTTTCTTGATGCCCAGGCGTGCCCGGTTCCAGCGCGTGCGTCCTCCTGTCCAGGTGCCGACAGGCCACCCAAAGCGGCGCAGCGCCTCGACCAGCGCCAAGCGAGTCGCATTGACCGCGGCCACATCCCTGAGCGGTCGTTTAGCCCTATCCTCCACCTCGGGATGGCCGAATTCGTGAGCCGTTTGGTTCCCTTTGGCCGTGTTGCAGCCATGGCAAGCCAGAGCCAGGTTGCTGATGCGATTGGAACCGCTCCGCGAGCGAGGTCGGATATGATCGATCTCGAAAGGAACATCCGTCTTGCTGCAGTACGCACACCGATATGCGTACTTGAGCAGTAGGTAGGCCCGCACCTCCCATCCGGCAAGCTCCCCGTGCTGGTACTCGACGCCCTGGATCTCGGGATTCGCAAGCAGTTGGGTGTCGAAGCGGACCTGCTCGACCTCGATGCGTCTGATGGGAACCCAGCGGCCGTAGCGCCTGGTCCAGGTGAGGATGTTGCCCACACGGGAGAGAAGCGAGGGCGGCAGCCACCCTTTGGCAACGGCCCGGTTGTCGAAGCGAGGCGCGCGGTGACGCAGATTGGCACTGCGTCTGCGCCTCCGGGCCTGGCTTTGGGTCTGCTTACCACGATGTACAGCCTCCCCTCGATGCTGCACTTCGGAGCAAAAGAGCGCATGATGCACCTCTCCCTCTGACGTCTCTTCTGCCCGCACCAGGGTCATGCCGCTGGTTCTGCTGCCAGGGTCAATTTTGAGCACGCTCTCTTGCAGCACGCTGTCCTCTACGCACCGGTCGCGCAAACGGATGACAAAGGGCTTGATCCGGTGAACCACCGCCCGCCCCCGCGCCAGTAAGAGTCGCGCCCGTTTGGGGGTACACGGCATCAACGGCTGCTTGTGTCTGTCTAAGACGAACACCATGAATGTTGCATCCTTTCTGTTCCCTTGCGGGACCCCTTACGGGGCGGTCTGACGCGCCTCTTACGGCGTGAAGAGGCGACTCCTCTCGCCAATGTTCCTCCGGCTTGCTCGTGTCCAGTACACCACCCGATACCCCGAACGGGCTGTTAGTGCTGGACGACAGGGCCAGGAATTGAGGAGGCGTTCCTGGGTGTCCTGACCGGACGAACGTAGTTCCCTCGACTCCCTGCCTGCGGGATCAGGAACTCAGGCTGGACAACGACGGACCTACGGCCACAGACCGCAAGCCCCGCGCTTTAGCGCTGGGGTCGTTGACTCACCAGCGGTCCCAGTGGAGCACCGACTCCAACGGCTTGCGGGGGCCTGGCTTGAAATCCGTTCCCAGCGTATACGCTACCGGGATGAGCGCCGCCTGCATCACCTCCTCGTAGGGGATGCCGAGCACTTGCGCCGCCTCTTGCTCGAAGAAGAGATGAAAGCTCGTCAAACTACTTCCCAGGCCACGTGAGCGGGCGGCCAGCATAAAGCTCCAGGCAGCAGGCATAATCGTGCCCCAGCGGGCAGCCTGGACAATGATAGGCATATGCTCAGTGCGGCCCTGGATGCAAGGGATCACATGAACGGGCACTTCGTGCAGGTGATCAATCAGGTACTGCCCGGAGTCCATGAGCTTGACAACAGTTTTCGCCTCCTGTTCACTGGATTCCATCCGCTGCTGATACACCGGGGTCATCAGTTCTCTATACCGTTCGGCTCCTTTGCGATAGATCGTCGCTAGAGCCTGGCGCTGGTGTGGATCAGTAATGACAAGGAAATGCCATTCCTGGGCATTGCTCGCCGTTGGCGCCTGGAGAGCAAGTTCCAGGCACTCGCGGATCACTTCCGGCTCCACCGGACGTGAGAGATCCAGCCGCTTCCGTACCGAGCGTGTCGTGGTGAGCAAGTCATCGATGGAAAGATCAAGGATGGGCATGGTGGTTCTCCTTTTCAAAAATAGAGCGAATGGTTTTATGAGTGTTTTTTTCCAGGACGGAGGATTCTACATCCAGGACGGAGGATTCTACATCTTTTAATTATAGCACAGTTCTACCCACCCCGGCTTTTCATTCAGCAGGCCTTCTCAAAGGTCATATTGCTCAGCTAAGACTGGCCGCCTGCGGCAGCCAAAGGAGAAGAGAAAGAGCATTGCAATGGTTACGAAAGAAGGAATCAACCATGACTGACACATCCATTCCGGCCCAGACTCGCATCGGACACGTGCACCTCAAGGTCGCCGACCTGGAGCGGGCTATCGGCTTCTATCACGACTACCTGGGCGTCGACCTGCTCTTCAACATGGGCAGCGCCGCCTTCCTCTCCGCCGGCGGCTACCACCACCACATCGGGCTCAACACGTGGGAGAGCAAGGATGGGTCGCCCCCCGCCGCTGGCACGACGGGCCTGTACCACTTCGCCATCAACTATCCGGAGCGCAAAGATCTGGCTACCGCGCTTAAACGCCTGCTCGATCATGGCTGGTCGATCGATGGGGCGTCCGATCACGGTACCCACGAGGCAATCTACCTGCACGATCCGGATTTCAATGGGATCGAGTTGGCCTGGGACCGGCACCCCAGCGAGTGGCCGCGCAGGGACGGAATGGTCACATTCAGCCGGCAGCCGCTCGACTTCGCCAGCCTGCTAGCCGAGCTCGGGGAGCCGGACGAGGCGGGTTACCTGGCGGTCTTATCGGCATACAAGTAGGCAAGGAAAGCTACATCCTCGCCACTATCATCCACATACATCCCCGCGACGGCCGCTGGCAACAGACCGGGTTCTGTTGCAAAAAATACGGACCATCTCAAATGAATAAGTGACGAGCCGGCAGATACGTTTGCTCATAGATTGTGTTGTAGATCTCGACTGCCTGCGCGTCGGGCTCATACGTCTGAACTGCGTACCGGACCGAAGAGGCTGCTTCCTCGCCTGAGCGAAATATATTCGCACCCATGCCAGCGAGCAACGCAGCACCTGTTGCTGCTGCTTCAGGAATTTGAGGTACTTTGAGCGGGCAACCGGTTATATCTGCCTTGAACTGTAACAATTGTGTAGCTTGAGTAGTGCCGCCAACCGCAGTGATTTCGGGGTAAGGTGGTGCGATGCCCAGCTTACAGAGCATCTCTGTATTTTCGCGCAGCCAGAAAGCGAGACCTTCCATCAGTGCCCTCACGAGTTCTGGACGGTTGTGAGAAGGCGTCAGGCCAAGAATAGCTCCACGCGCTGAGCTTTTTGCATAGGGCGTGCCGGAGCCAAGAAAAGAGGGCAAAATGATAGCCCCGCGTGCGCCGGGAGGTATCTCTGCGGCCTCTCGCAGCGCCTGGGCAAAGTTCTCTGGGGAGACGGTCCCTTGCTTTCCCTGACCATAGAGCAATGTAACAATCCATTCCAGCGCGCCTCCGGCGAAGTTCAGCGTACCCAGGGTGACGTAGGTATTCTGTACGACATATGCATAACTGTTGAAGCCGGCTGCCAATAGTTCCGGAGTGGGACGGAATGTATCGCTCACTGCCATGATAACGCTAGCTGTACCTATTGATTCCAGCAAGTGGCCCGGGCGTGTCACTCCTGCGGCTAACGCACCGCAGAGATGATCATGCCCGCCGGTAGTCACAATTGCCTGTTGGGGTAAGCCGGTCTGTTCAGCAACTTCTTTGCTCACGGAGCCAATGGCGGTTCCACTGGGAAAGGCGGGCGGGAACCACGCTTCAGATAGCCCGGCCTGCTTGAGGAGTGGTTCTGACCAGGTGAGTGTACGTTGATCAAAGAGTATCGTGCGTGATGCAATGCTATAATCAGTAGCAAAGCTCCCACTCAGCTTCCACAGCACAAAATCTTCCATGCTTAACCAGTGATGGATACGTTCAAATACCTGTGGAACGTGATTACGCAGCCAGAGCAGCTTATTCACTCCATATGTTGGGCGTGGAATATGTCCTGTAATGGTAAAGATGCGCTCACGGCCGGCAATGTTCTCCCACCACTGTGCCTCAGCGACTGTACGCTGGTCATACCAGGCAATGGCAGTGTACAATACGTTTCCATCAGCATCCACGGGAAATGCTGACTCCCCCATGCTAGCAACAGATATAGCCTCGATACGTTCAGGTTGATCACACTGCTGAACAGCGGCTTGAATGCTCTGTAGGACTGTTCCCCACAACTCTTCTGCGTCGAACTCGCTCCATTCCACCACTGGATGGCGTACTATTGTACGGGAGCTACCGACAGCACGGATCTGCCCGCTTTCTACATCGAAAATGACGGTCTTGGTATTCGTTGTGCCAACATCGATGCCAACGAGGTACATGATGTACTTACCTGCTTTCATGTAAAATGTGTAGTGCGTCATCTACACTGGCATCTTGGTGAACGAGAGCTACCAGGGCTTGTGTCATAGCTGTGGGGGATGTGGCTTGCCAGACGTTACGACCGATGACGACACCGGTAGCTCCAGCGTTCAAAGCGTCACGAATGGACGCCAGGAATTCCCGGTCACTATGAGTTTTTGGACCACCTAGTACCAGTACCGGTACATAGCACGAGCGGATGACCTTCCTAAAGCTTTCGCCTTCTCCTGTATAGAAAGTTTTTACAATATCGGCTCCGTTTTCGGCGGCCATGCGGCACGTATCTGCCACTGGATCCACTGCACGAGCAGCAGGATGCTCCTCGAAACCATATGGCAGCGCCTCGGCCATGACAGGAATGTTCCAGCGATGAGCTTCCGCGGCAAGGCGTGGAAAGTAAATCGTTGAACCATAACCGTTCTCAATACCTGGGATATACATAGCAGCGGCAGCATCTGCCCCCGTTGTGAGAATGCCTTCAACACCTATAATGAGTTCTCGTGGACGTTCCAGAAGAGGCGAAGTGGCACCATCACAACGGATCATCAAGCCGATATCTTTGAACTGCTTGCTAAAATGCCGGGCAATGCCAATGCTGGTCAGGATCGCGTCGGCACCGCCAGCTATCACTTGCTCCAGTACCTTCTCCGGGTTTTCAAATCCCGCGAGAGCACCATCAGTAATGCTGTGATCCATTGCGATGACTACAGATCGTCCATCCGCGCCGAAGAGTCGATGGAAGCGTCTCCCTAATAGTTCACTCATAAAAATCCTTCTTTATCCCTTTCCTTTTTTATCCTTTTTAATGGACATGAGGAGTACTTAATACTTTCTGATGTATACCTGATCGAAATACTGCCAAAGTACATCACGAGGGGGCAGGTTGTAGCTGAGATTGGCAATCGCCCCCACTGAGAAGGCAGTAGCCAATCGTCCGCAATCAGCCAGGCTCAACCCCTGTATTTGCCCTGCAACGAGGCCTGCGACCATGGCATCCCCGGCCCCAAAGGTCTTCTTCACCCTTATGCCAGGGGGAGTCGCGATAAGCGTTGTTGCTTGCTCAATCAGCATCGCGCCCTCCCTTCCCATCGAGACAACGACCAGCTCGATGTTTTCATTCAGGAGTTGATGGGCAGCTTGCTGAATTTGGACTTCGCTCGTCAAAGGATGTCCAACGAGATGTTGTAGCTCCTCAACATTTGGCTTCACGATAGTTGGGCCTGCCTGTATACCTTCACGCAGGGCTTCTCCGCTGGTATCCAGGATGATACGCTTTTTTTGTCTTCTGAGCCGGGTGATGATCGTCGCATAGATCGCGGCGGGCACATCCGGTGGCAAAGAGCCAGATAATACGAACCAATGGCAAGAGTTCGCCAGTTGCTCGATGGTTTCGAGGAGTGTATGCATCGCTTCCTGAGGAGGAGTTTGACCTGGCATGTTGATGTCTGTTGTCTGCTGGTTTACCTCATCAACGACTTTTACATTGATGCGGGTGCTTCCAGGAATGCGGACGAAACAATCATCAATGCCTTTGGATGCAAAGAACAGTTCGAAGATATCGATATTTGCCTGGCCAAGATACCCGGTCACAGCGGTGTCATGGCCGTAGTCTGCCAGGAATGCAGCAACATTGACCCCCTTACCGCTAGCATCAACCCTGATTTCCTGGGCTCGATTGACGCTATTTAGCCGTAAGTTATCAACTCTCACTGTTTGGTCGATTGCCGGGTTAAGCGTCACTGTTGCTATCTTCATAAATGCTGCACCTATTGATAGCCCCGGCTGTTCTCACCAGGATGAGATGAAGCCTCCTGTTCAGAGACTTTGGTGAAACGGTAGATACGAGGATCAACGAACTGGTCAAACTCATCATAGCTAGGACTCGAAAATTCGGAAACGATAGCTCCTTCGTCTCCCGCCTGGAACCAGTGCCAGGTGTTCGGTGGGATCGTGTACTGGTCTCCAGGATGCAGTTCGATCTCGTGAAAGATCGTGTAGTATGCTTCGCTGCCTTCGGGTACACGCGCCTGAATAGCCTGACCTGGCTCGCCTTCTACGTAAAGCCAGACCTCGCCCCAGCGGCAGCGAAACGTCTCCTGCTTGCCTGGATTGGTCTCGCTGAGCGGCGGATGTCGATGCTGTGCACAGGTCTGACGTGGTATCATGACAAGCTCTTTCGCACAGTAACGATCATTGTTGATATAAATGACAAGTTGCAGACCTGTGCGCTCCAATTCGCTCAGGCCGAAGTCGACGACCTCGATCTGCGTCTGTTCCTGCGGCGTCAACACAATACCTGCCTGAGCTAATGTCTGTGTCACCTGCTCCTGCATCTGTCGTATCTGGCTTTGGGTTAACATAGCTGATACCTCCTCTGGTTGCTGTCTAAGCTATCTGCTCTATCTGATATCCTTTTCGCTCTCGTCGTGTGCCGTTAGGTGCACATCCTCTGGCATGTCATGAATCTGTTTGATCACCTGAGTGTATTCAGCACCAACCATCAAACCTACCACTTCATTCTCATTGGTTTCGCTGATCCTTCGTTCACCGGATTTGCTTCCACGACGCATCACGATCACCCGGTCCGCCACAGCAAAGACATCCAGCATATTGTGACTAATCAGGATGACGGGAACGCCCTGATGGCGCAAAGTGCGTATCAGTTCCAGCACTTTGAGTTGCTCTGGTACACCAAGCGCGGCAGTTGGCTCGTCCATGATCATTAAATGGGCTTTCCAGTACACGGCACGGGCAATGGAGACAGCCTGGCGTTGACCGCCAGAGAGTTGGCGGATAGGAGTGCGCAACTCAGGAATGCGGATATCCAGTTGATCAAGGACCTGGCGTGCCTCACGCAGCATATAGGGGCGATCAAGCACTCTAATAATGCCGAGTTGACGGCGCATTCTCTCACGACCCAGGAAGATGTTTGCACCGGCATCGAGATTGTCGCACAGGGCCAGATCCTGGTAGATGGTTTCTATCCCGCGTCGTCGTGCTTCCAGCGGCGTCGAGAAGGATACCGCTTCACCATTTAGAAGAATCTGGCCGCTGTCGGGTTTATAGGCGCCGGAGATCATTTTGATGAGCGTTGACTTGCCCGCGCCATTGTCTCCGAGAAGTCCTACCACTTCGCCGGGATGAACGTCCAGGCTGACATGATCTACTGCTACCAGGCCCCCGAAGCGTTTATACAGCTCTTTGACTTGTAAGATAGGTTGTACATCAGCCATAATGTGTTTCTCCTGTTTCTCGATTAACTGCGCTAAGCCAGTTGCTTTTTCGCCTGATCGACAAGAACAGCCAGGATAATCACTGCGCCCACGGCAATGAACTGCCAGAACGGATTAATTCCCAGAAAGATCAGGCCATTCTGGATGATCGCGATAATCAGCGCGCCGATCACCGTGCCCAGGATGGTCCCCTCGCCGCCGAAGAGCGAGGCGCCACCAATAATCACCGCCGCGATGGAGGTGAGGAGGAGTGGATCACCCACATCTGCGGCCCCGTTGCTGAAGCGCAGCGTGTAGAGCACGCCCGCCAGGGAGGCCAGGAGCGCCGAAAGCACATAGATCAGGATGGTGTGGCGAACTACGGGGATGCCCGCGCGCCGCGAAGCCTCTTCGCTCCCACCAACAGCGTAGGTGTGTCTTCCAAAGCGTGTCTGCGAGAGCAGCCAGGCACAGAGAAGGACCACAACGACCAGGAAAATCAAGGGAAATGGAAGCAGTTGAATAATCTGACTTGGACGCACTCCCTCTAGATTTGAGGGCAGGTGGAAGAAGCTGATACGTCCATCTGGCAGCAAGTAAAGCAGGTACCCGTTGCCGATCTGGCCGATGCCATTCGTCTGTATGCTGACAGGTTGTCCACCGGAGAGAATAAAGCCCGCACCACGAGCGATACCGTACATACCCAGCGTGACAATGAAGGGCGGAACACGCAGTCGGGCAATAATCAGGCCGTTCACCAGCCCGGGAATGAAGCCAACTCCCAGGCCAACAGCCAGGCCTGCCAGCACCACAAACAACAGTGGCACGCTGCCCCCCAGGCGGTTCATGACCAGGGCCGCGGCGACCGACGCCATGCCCATCACAAAACCTACCGAGAGGTCAATGCCTCCTGAGAGAATGACGAAGGTCTGACCCAGGGCCATAATCAATACCAGCGCCATGTCTGCCCCAATAGTTTGGAAGTTGTAGACGTTCAGGAAGCCTTGCCCGGTGAAAGAGAAGAAGATAATCAGCACGAACAGGAACAGCCACGACCACCCTCTACTTACGATATCAAGTGGTCTCAGAGCCGTCTTCGTTGGCTGGCTCTGGTTTGCAGCCGGTGTAGCCACTTTCATAGTTCTCTCCTCTCCTGTGTGCCGGTGGCTTCTTGCCACCGGCAAGGTAACTAGCTAACTCTTATAGATGGCGGCCTGCGAAGCTGGATCGTTCACATTGGTCTTGTCGATGACGACATAACCTGTGGCGACGCGCTTCTGAATGGAACTGGTTTTACTAGTCAGGGCATACACTCCGTATTGCACGGCAGTGCTACCCATTTCAGCCGGCTTCTGGGCAATGACCAGGTCAACCGCGCCGTTATTGAGGTCATTGATAGCTTCCTGAGGCGCATCAAAATTTGCGATCTTGATCTGCCCCTGCTTGTTGGCATTCTTGACAGCCTGGGCAGCTCCCTCAGCGCTAAACAGGTTGGTGCCGAAGATGCCATTGACCTTTGCTCCCTTGTTGCTGGACAACAACGCCGAGACTTGCTGTGAGGCGACAGCGGCACTATCGTTGTCATAATTACTGCCAACCAGCGTCACGGCCCCATTCGTAGCTTGAATCGCCTCTATACATCCCTGTTGCCGCTGATCGGTGGTACTGATGCCTGGAGTCACATTTTCAATGTATATGCCGCCTTTATTGCCGATGGCTTTGATAAGGGCCTCCCCGGCGATCTTTCCTCCCTGGACATTATCGGAGCCAATGTAGGACAGCGGGAAGGTCACCGGGCCGTGCACATAGTCGCCGTTACCAATAAAGGTATCGACAGAAATAACTTTGATGCCCGCGTCATTGGCCCGCGTCATTGGCGCGATCATAGCTTGCTTATCGCATGCCGCGATAATCATAACATCGACCTTCTTTGCGATGTAGGCATCAACAATAGGTGCCTGCAGGGTTGCACTGAACTGGGCAGGTCCATCGACGAGCAGCTTCACCCCGAGTTTATCCGCCATCGCCTGCGCGCCTTTCTGCATTGTAACGTAGAAGGGATCACCCTTGACGCCTTGTATCAGTACAAAAGTGTAGTTCGTTGAGCCAGTGCCCGGGGTCGAGGTGCTGCCTCCAGTTGAGGTGCTGCCTCCACATGCTTCTAGAAGGCTGCCTCCGGCGAGGACAGCAGCTGTTCCAGCGAGAAATTCACGACGACTAACGGTTTTTTTCCAGAGTTCTGTGTCTTCCATCTCAAGTTCCTCCTTGTAAATAGTACGTAGAAAAATAGTGCATAGAAACGATGTTCTAAAGAAAGGCCGTTACGACAATAACAGTGAATGCCTCCTTTCCGCTTTTTCCTGCATGGTCATCTGACCGAGCAGGTCTTCAAGCAGTAATTCAATAAAAGACAAGGCGCGCTAATCCGTGTAAAAGAAATTTTACCACTTACTTGCTTTCCTGGATAGATGGGAAAATAGTTATGACTGTTTCTACTCCAATCTCCTATGATATTATGAGGAAGTAGATGTTCATTCTACCCTTCAAATAAACTCAAGAGCAGTTTTTTTAGTAAGATGCATTTGCAATACTTATGTCAAAAAGAATTTTTCAGACACTTAACCCGGTAATGGTCATCAATGCTTACGCACAGGGCATCTTTCCGATGTCGGATGCTGATGGCACTATACATTGGTATGCCCCTGATCCTCGCGCTATCCTGGAACATGAGAACCTGCATGTTGCGCGCTCACTGCGTGCTACCATCAAGAAGGGGATTTATGAAGTACGCATGGATACGGCCTTTGAGGAGGTTATGCGCTGCTGCGCCGCGCGAGAAGAGACCTGGATTAACGAGGTGTTTATCGAGACCTATACGCAGCTGCATAATGCAGGGCTGGCCCACAGCATAGAGGCGTGGAAGGATGGCCTGCTGGTTGGCGGCCTGTATGGCGTAACGCTGCGCGGAGCCTTTATGGGCGAGAGTATGTTTTCTCACTCGACGGATGCTTCAAAAGTTTGCCTGGTAACCCTGGTTGAGCATCTGAAGTCAAGAGGGTATGTCTTGCACGACACGCAATTCTGGACCCCACACCTGGAAACGCTGGGCGTGACGGAAATCCCTCGCAGGGATTACGAGCGACGTTTGAGAGAGGCCCTCCGATTGAATTGCAAGTGGGAAGGGTAAATTCTCCTAATCTGCATATCACGCTTCTGTCCCTTGCCTGGCTGCTTCGGCAGCTTCTTCCTCCTCCTGTCGTTTCTGGTCTGCTATTTTTGCTTGCTGCTCGATCTGGGCAAGCCAGCGGAAGAAGAGCGGTGACATAACAACGAGATCAACCAGTCCTGGTATCAATAAGAAGGCTCCTGCAATGGTCTGATCGGCCACGGCCGAGTAACCCCATTGAATGAACTGCGGGGGTATCGCGTAGTAGGGATAGAAGACAACGCCAGTATACACGAGTAAGAAAGCAAAGATATCGAGAGGCAGGCCATCGAAGAAGGCATAGGCCATTTGCAAGGGATAGCTTAAGCGGCGCAGTTCTCTCAATGGGCCAATGAGAGGCCACCAGTTGAGCAGTGCAGTGACCA
>WNGM01001899.1_pt1 | contig 18850 bp, 12 predicted proteins | sample 5400571 | NCBI WGS metagenome assembly WNGM01 (sample SAMN13153378, study PRJNA577476) | soil metagenome | isolation source: 100 cm soil or saprolite under Garry oak tree replicate 2 | place: USA:California | collected 2016-06-15 | reverse complement strand
CAGCTACGTACAGGAGTGGATCGCCGTCGCCCAGGTGCCAGCCATCGTGAGCCAGGAGCACTTTGACGGACGTCACAAGCGAAGCTCGCACACAACCAGCAGTTCGCCAGTCGCAACAACACGGCCCATGCGTATCTGTTACGCGCCCTGAGAAGCCCGTGGCGTCTGCCACTTATCGTGCATGGGACGCAGCACCCATCCAGGATATGCCTACTACACCTGCCGCGGCAAGAGCCATCCCGTCATCTCCAGCCGGGATGAGAAGTGTCCCGCGTGCTTCATTCCAGCCCAGCAACTTGATGAGCTGGTCTGGCAGGATGTGTGTGAAGTGCTCACGCACCCTACTTTGATTGCCACCGCCTTAGAGCAGGCACAAAGCGGGCAGTGGCTGCCACAGGAATTCCAAGCGCGGCGCGAGCATTTCCGGAAAGCGCGTGTGAGTTTGGAACAGCAACGAGAGCGCTTGACGGATGCCTACCTGGCGGAGGCGCGTCGCCCTTGACGAGTACAAGCGCCGACGACAGGACTTGGAGCAGCGATTGCAAGCGATTGCCGGGCAGGTACGGCAGCTCGAGGCAAATGTTGAGCGCCATGAGGAACTGGCGGGGATGGTGAAGTCCATCGAAGCCTTGTGCCAGCGGGTGAAGCAGGGACTGGCTGAAGCCACGTTCGAGCAGAAACGAATGACCCACACCGTCACGGGGTCCTTGCTCGCGCGCGGCGCGTTTCGGGGTGGCAAGAGCGTCATCTGACCAAAGGCCAACTGCAACTGGGTCGAACGCGCTTGGCGACCATGCCTGGCCGGCACCTCAAACGGACGGCTCGCCTGGCTCGGAAAGGCGCGTGCGAGATCCAGAGCATACGTGATCTCTACCTCGCTCTCCTGCACACGCCGTGACTTTCCCGCCCGTCCCAGAAAGTGGGTCTGTGTTGTCTGACAGGCTTCTGCAGAATGGGAACATATCCGCCCCCCGATCCCCGACATGGACCCAGACGCTTCCCGGAGCAGGCGTCCCAATGGTCTGCACCTGACGTATCCAGACATCGCTTTCGCGCCCTTCTCGCTTGAGCCGTTGCTGCCGTTGTTCTCCCTGGGGGGCTGGAACGCGCATAAAGGGGTCCTGGGCCATGCATCCAAGCACCTCAGGGCTCTGTGGTCGTACGGCCAGCACCGTTTGCACGAAAAAGCCACGCCCGCGTTCATTGCCGATGTGTCCCACGCCGCTGATCTTGTGACGATGCGACAGATCGATGGCGGTCGTATCTTGCACCAACAGCACCACGGGAGAGGCATTCGCTTGGTCCCTGGTCTGGTGCACGTGAGGCTGCATCAAGGCCGCAAAGGACACAAGGCTTTGGTCTCTCTCCAAGTCTGCATGTGAGCGGGCAGCGACCCCAAAGGATTCTCTGCCATGCGGGTGGCCGCTTGAAGCGTACGTCTGGTTCGACGCAGATCGTGCAGTTGGACGCCCCCAAAGGTTCGCTCGGCCCAGCTCTTGGGGTCCAACACGTCTTGTATGTTCATCCTGTAGTGTATCACTTGGTAACATGTGGGTAAGAATCAGCCCTTTAGCGATGGGGTCATTGACAGACGCTGACTATTGCGATGTCGCGAGAAAGCTGGTAATTTTTGCTACAGCGCCACTTTGATCCAACATTCGCAGACCGCAGTATCCAGACTGGAGGTTGCTATCGGTTACCGTAACCATCCAGTTTGTGGGCTCAGTATTACCCGTTCGCCAGACTTTGGCAGAAAGTGTCGTGCCGCTCGCACTAAAACGCAAGGTGTAGGACGTTCCAGCAGTGGCAGCAAATGCGACTTGCTTCAGGATAGTGGTGGTACCATTTACCTTTTTCTGCACGACGAGGTTTGTGCCATTAATGTAGGCCTTGTACCAGTTGTTGCCGTTCGTCCAGCGTAAGGCCGCCCCAAGGTTGGCACCGTTGAAGCTGCTCAACGAGCCGCTGAACAAGACCTGAGCGTTTGTAGCGACTGGCCCGAGCACCGCATTATAACTCGTGCTGCCGTTAGCTACCTTTCCCGTATTTCCGGAGATAGAAAATACACTTGAGCTATTGGCACCTCCACCCCAGGTGTGACCATCCGAAGCCGTCCCCCAGTGAGTTTGATTAGCTCGCTGGAACGTATCCTGCGCCAGCGTAACGCCCGGTGAAGGTGAGGGCGTAGGGGACGGTATGGGTGTCGAACCAAGCGTCGGCGTAGGAGTAGGCATGGGAACACCAGACTGAATTGCTTCTGCCAGTTTATTAGCAAACTCTTCATCGAACCAGACCCGATTCTGACTATCGACATGCAAACCATCATGTGGATGACCGTTTGCTGTTGGTGCGTTGTAGATTGTGAACGAACCGGTACCGCTATCTGGGAAAGATCCGAAGATTTCTTGCTCTGCGTCATCAAACCAGATGAGCCCGTTACTATCGACACCTATACCGGAGGTATGTTTGCCACTACACGTACTGCAGGGCGGGTTATAAGCATATTCTGTCACACCCTTAGTGGTTCCGGGAACAGCAAGGGTGATATGTAACTCGCCTATCATACCGACCCATCCCTCAGTCCACCAGATATTCCCGTTTGGATCTACCGTAATCAAATGAGGAGTTAATCCACCCGGAGGACTGCTGCGAATCTTATACTCCCGCAAGGTCCCACTCGAAGTATATTCAGCAATCAGCGCGACCGACGAGGTATTTTCGGTGAACCACACGTTATTGGAAGCATCTACTGCGATACCGTAAGGCTGGCTGTTCGACGCAGGAGTAGGCACTTCCATGAATGTTTGAGCGACCGGATCGAAGCGCCCGATCTGGTTGGTATAATGTTCTGTGAACCAGATCATGCCGTTTTGATCAACAGCTACATCCCACGGGCCTGCATTTGCCGTCGGAACAGCCCACTGTTGGAACGTATTATTGCTGGGATTAAGCATACCAATGGAGTTATCCATCGGCATAGGAAACCACAATCGTCCTTGCGCATCGAATGCCAGGAAGAGAGGTTGCGCATAGCCGGAGGGGAGTTGGTAGGTAGCAATCCAACTTGACGTGGCGGGGTTAAATTCGGCAATCTTTCCGGCAGGCGTACTGGCACTACAAGTGGGGGCAGGATCGCAGCCCGGGATAGCCAGCCAGACTTTTCCCTTGCTGTCAAGAGCCGTGCCCCATGGCTCTCGACCACTAGGAATATAGAAGTCCTGTGACGTTACTGCATAGGGTTGCTGCGCATACGTAGAGTGTACATCAAATCCAACGATACCCAATGCCAGCATGGCGCTGCCAATAAGCATCAGCAGCGCCAAAAGGCTCAGTATCATTTTTTTCCCATTCAACATAAGTATTCCTCTCTAGCCACCAAGGTACCCGATGACATCGTCACCACCCTGGCTGCCACCGACATTCCAGTACATCGGACGTTCTGCCACGAAGGCACTGCCGTCCGTCGTCTGTACCGTCATAGACACCTGGTAGCCCGCTGTACCATCGCCAGTGTGGTACATTTGCAAGACCACCTTTTCATCGACATTGAGCGTGTAGCGGCTATGCGCCATTACCGATATCGAGAACGAATAGACTGTGCCCTTGCCGTTAATCAGCGTCACCCATACCGTCTCCAGATTGTTGGTCGGGTTCTGTGCGGTCAGCCACTCGTCGTAGCCATTGAATGTGTAGCCTTCAGCGAAACTGTACGAAGTATTCGTTGCTGCACCCGACTGACCGACATCGTCGGTACCACCCATTGCAGTGGTTGTCCGGTTGAGAGCTCTGTCGAAATGGTTGAAGTGGAAGAACATTTCGCGCTCGGCTACGATGTTTGTTCCGGGGTTGGTCGTGATCTCCGCCGAGACACTTTGCGAGAGCGCACACGGCATAGGAGAGCAGACGCCTATCGTGCGGTCAGTAGCAAAGTTCACGTCCAGGGTAATGTTATCTTGCGGATTGATAGGATAGGTATTGGTGAGCGTCGAGCCATTGTCGTACTCCAGCACCACCGTGGCATTAGCTAAAGTGGTGCCAAAGTTGGCGAGTACCAGGTTTTCCTGGAACTGCCCGCCGGTGTAGCCCTCAGCGAAACGCCAGTCATTGGCCGGTTTAGGTGCGCCTATTACCGTAGCCGAGCCATAGGCGTTTTGCGCATTGCCATAGGAGTAGTTATTGAAGTACGTTGGGCGCTCCACTACTACCGGTTGGTCAGAATGCACCCAGGTGGCTGCGCGTGCGTTCAAGCTTTTTGGAATGATCGTGCCACGCGTACCAGGCTGCACTACTAGTGTATCGGTGCCCTGGATGCTGCTTGCAAAGTAGTAAGTGACAGTGATCGTGGCAGCGGTTCCACTTGGCGGGTTCAAGATCGTGATGTAGGAGTGGTAGCCCGGCAGGCTGGACACGTCGGCGAAGTAGAAGTCCGTGCTCAGGTGCGTCGCCCCCAGCGCATCCGTTCCGCTGCTGATGCCCTTGAAGTTGGTGAAGTAGATCGGTCGCTCTACCACCACCCCCTTACAGGCACTCGTATTGGTGACGTTCACTATGGTCGATACCGCCTGATAGGCGGTGGAACTCGCTGCTGTGTTCAAGTCATTGTTGACTCCCTCGGTCCAACGCGTGTTGGGAGGAACCGCGATTATCTTGGGTACGGTGGTACTGCTGCTCAACAGGTATTGGATGCTCACTGAGCAGGAGTTAACACGGTCGGGGTTCTGAATGGTGAGAAACTCGGTGAAACCCTGGCCGACTTTGCCCTCTGCAAAGTACCACGTTGGACTGACCGGCCCAGAAGATGTGGGGATTGGTGTGCCCGTCGGGGTTGGCGTCGGCGTGCTCGTGCCCGTCGGGGTTGGCGATGGAGTGGGGGTGGGGGCGCTGCTGGTGATGGTAAAGCCATCGCTAAACGTCCCCCCCGACACCGGAACAAACTGCGCGGTCAGCCGGGTGGCAGAGACGGTAAATCGAGACACACCCCAGGTCGGGTTGACATCGCCTCCCATCCACGTTCTGAAGTAGCCGGCCTGTGGGTCGGAGGTGTCGATGGTGGCAAGGGACTTGCCTCCTGTCCCTGTGATGTCGATAACCGAGCCTGCCCCTTTGGTCAAACTGGTTGTATCATCGACGACACAGCTGGCGTTGTAGCTTCCAACCGCCAGGCTCGCACAGGTCGTCCCGTTGAGGGTAAGTTGCTTGCTCGCCTGGTAACCGTGCTTCTGGCCTTGCAGGATCAGGTCGACTTTCTTGCCGATCAGCAGATTCAGTAAGTCCTGCCCCGCACAGGCATCCAAGTGATCCGAGCGAACGACGATACAGTACTTGTGCATCCCCACGATCACCCAGGGGATATTGGCAGCCCGTGCGTTGTCGATGGTGCTTGCCACCCACTTATAGTGGGGGCTTCCCTGGGTATACTGGTATCCACTCACCAACCCTCCAGGCGACACCATGATGAAGCGGGCCAGAGGATTGCCTGGGGGATAGTCGAAATAGTACTCTTTGGCATAGGTGCCCGAGATGGTGCCAACCTGGTCAGGCAGGTCGGCCGCCAGGGCGTCGATCTGTGCGGTATCGTGTTCCCCGACCACGATCTCGAAGGGGAAGTTGGCGGGCAGGTGACCCTTCACATAGCTGCTCCAGTCATCGGCGCTGACAGTAGCCGGATCATAGTTCAGATCCCCCAGGGCCAGGTTAAAGCTCGTCCCCGACCCCGCGATATAGTTCAGGTTCGCTGTGGTACTGCTCGTCTGACCATAATCGCCCGCGGCGGTAAAGCTGAAGCTGGAGTCAGCCTGGGCGCCCTTGCGGGAGCCGATGGCAGCGAAAAAGGTGCTTGCAGCCACGAGCATAAGCAGGCAAACGAGGCCAAGCGTAGAGAGACTAAGAAAGCCTGGCAGATTCCATTTCCGGTTGTTGTACACTGTTGTCATCTTCCTAAAAGTTCATCATTCATTGAGAGGGTCTCGAATGGGCAATTCTTATGATTGATTACCCATATTCTCACACATGAGCATTGTGATTTCGGTTAAGCTTTCGTTAAGAAAATGTAGCAAACACCTGAATGTGGTTTTATTCTGTTAACTACAGCACTCGGGCGTATGAATTTCCGGACGAAGCACGTCCAGTAGACTTGAACCTGCTCGTGAAATCGCAGTAACTGGATCTGTTTGGTCCGATCCGCAAGGGGGTGGGCGCATTGCGCAGAAGAAGGCCAGGCACACACCAGCCACAAATTGCACGATGGCCTTCTGTGAAGTTCCCCCACCTCGGCCTGGTTCCTCTGCACTAAATGGGACCAGCCCGGTGGAGGTTCATGAATGACTGGTCAAGTACTGTTTGACCAATGTTCCCATACCAGCGTCGACCGACGGGTCTCCGCAATTCCAAGGAACATCGAGAGTTGTGGGGGCGTAAGTGCTCCAATCTTGAATGAGATAATGAGAAGTAAACGACCATGCCGTCCAGCTTGCGTGGCGGGATTCCATATAGCTTAGGAAATTATTCACTACCCCATCCGCCTGGTCATGGGAAACACCCCTGCATTGTACTGGAACCAGTGAATTCGGTAGGAATGCCCACTCACCATAATAGATAGGATAGTGACCGAGGATCGGTCCCCACTTGGCATCTTGCTGGTTGGGAGAGCGACTGATATCACGATAGACATGCAGGGAATAGACAATATTGGGGTCCTTAATGGTATTATCGCCAATCGTAGACCACCCTCCGGCCTCGGCAGGTCCACCCCCGGCTGATCCTGGCTCAACGACAATGATCTGTTTGGCGCCGGCTGAACGAATGGCATCCACCAAATCCTGGAAACCCACTACGGTTGCTCCATCGACCTTCTCCCCTCCATGGAGCCAAACTTGCCAATTAGGAGATTTGGGTTCATTATACACATCAAACATGACCATTGTACTATTCTTAAAGTGCCCAGCAACGGCTTTCCAGAAAGGAATATCCTCAGCTTTTGGAAGGTTGGCTTCGACGCCGTACGGCGAACCACTCTTTACATCATCGTGCAGGTCTAGCACCACGAAGAGGCCAGCGGCATTAGCCTGCTGCACAACTTGATCAAGTTGCCTCGTATATACTGCCGTGTCCTTGGCATAGATCCAATTAGAAATGGGTAGGCGCAGAGCGTTCATTTTCCAGTCATGGGCCATCACATAAAAAGTCCTGCTATTTAGGAGGGTGGTTGGGCTTTTCCCGGAATCCCAACCTGAAATGAAATTAAAAGGGCTTTGAATTTGGGCACCGTGTAGCAAAAATGGGTGCCCAGAAGTATCGATTAGTTGGGTACCTTGAACATAGGGCAAATTACTTGGTGCAAAGGTGGCGCTATTTGCTGTTCCTGACTGATGAGGTTGTTGGAAAGCAGGTAGCACCTTTGGCAATGCAATCAACGTAGCAAGAACTACAAGTATGATAGAAGCGATAACGATAAGGGCGATAAGTATTCTCTTCATTAATTTATTACTCTCCTGGATTGTCTGTGAAGCCTATCGGGTTGTTCTTGATCCAGCCTGCCCGAGCATACCCCTTTCGTTGTTCGTAGTCAAGTGCATCAGGTGGTTAGATTGCTCGCGTATGGAAATGGCAAGCTTTTGCACGAATGGGCCTGTAGAGGCTTACAGGCCCATCAGCGACGAGTCAAAACAGAGTCATTGATTTTTGGGGAGAGGTCTGCGCCACTAGGAGTTTTTTCCTGGTCAAACATCTCTTTCAATAAATTCTTCACTGAAGCGCCCCACGCATCCCAGTTCAGCCTGTCGTCAAAAGCTGCTCTACTCGATTTCACCAATTCAGCATAACGTTGATCGTCGCGATATACCCTTGCGATGACTTGAGCATACTCGGCACCTCTAGCACTCAGTGGAAGCATAAATCCGTTTTCGCCCTCCTTGAGGATACCAGGGATGCCGCCAGTCCGGGTTGCTACAACAGGCAACCCAAATGCACCTGCCTCACTCAGTACCATAGGCACACAATCACTTCTCGTCGGTAGGATCAAAAAACTCGACGTCTCAAATAGTCTATCCAGTTCCTGGCGCTGACTTTCATCACTCTTATTCAAAAAGGGTATAGCCTTCATCCGCTGATGGACAAACGCCCTGGGGGGAATACACCCAAGAACAACGAGTTCAGCCAGAATACCCATCTCATCTAACTTCACGAGCGTTTCAAAAGCTATTTCACCGCCTTTTCTTTGCCAGTCCACCCCTATAAACAGTAATCTGCATTGATCTGATTTCCTCTTTGCCAGAATCCTCTCCTTAGACGGCGGTTTATCGAGGTTTGCTCCGAAGTTGACCACATGCACTATCTCTTTATTCGCGTGGTAGTCCTCAATAGCAGATCGCGCCGCCCATTCTGAGGTATAGAGAATTAAACGAGCCTTCTTGATAGTCATGCCCTCAAGAGTGTTTGTCTCATAGGCTGATCTTTTCAAAAGGTTTGAGTATTGAGGATAATAGTTGTGCAATAAAGCAAAGGTCGCATCTTCTAGTAACACTATGGGAATATCCGTTTCCAAAAAAGCTATATCTGTTCCGCAGCTCGGCGCAACAATTACATCAAAAGGCCGCCCTGTAAGCCTCTGCTTAGTAACTTTTGCATACTCTTTGGCAAGAAAAAAACTATGATTATAGGCAAAATTTTTCCTTAGTAAGAAGCGAACGGTCTTGTGAATAGCTTTTCCAAGCAGTTTCTTCATTGAATGTACCGGACCGATATGGTAGACATCTCCACAGTGTCTTTGAAGGGCCTGAGCCATGTACTCGACGGTACCCCCCCAGGATGATTGTTTTCTATTTTGTAGGGTGTGTGCCGTTAGAAGGGCAATTCTCAAACGCTTGTTCTCGTCACTCATTACTGGATACTCTTTCTCTACAAGACTTTAAAGGGTCGCACATAGAAGCACTACCTGCTCTGTAACCGGATCCGCTATTATCAAAGGGGGCGGGATGAAAGCGACCCCGCTGGTCTTGCTTCCCATGTGGCCTTGTACCGCATTTCGGGCAGACACAAAGAATAAGAACGTATGAAAACAGTACGCGTGTATCGCTTGGCTCACCTCTCGCCGAAGCTCTTCCGCCGCCTGAAAGCGGCGCAGATGGAAGCCGCACAGGTCTGGAACGTATGCGTGGACATCCACAAGCAGGCCAGGATGGGGCATGTCACCTGGCCGAACCAGAATGATTTGCACCAGGCCACGAAGGGGCGCTTTGCCCTGCATAGCCAGTCGGTGCAAGCGGTCTTCCGCGCCTTCCTGGGCACGATTGAGACGACCCGCAAACTGCGCCGGGAGCATCCCGAGATGCGCATGAAGTATCCCTGGCGCGAGAAGCGGTTTTACCCCGTCCACTGGCCTGCCCAGGCGGTGAGCGTGGAGCGCAGGCGTGTGGTCTTGCCAATGGGCAAGGGGCGACCGTCCGTTGTCTTGCCGCTTGACTTGCCCGAGAACGCCGGGGCCTGTACGCTCGTCTGGAACTACGGCTTTGAACTGCACGTCTGCATGGAGGTCCCGCGAGCAGAACAGGCCCCCGGCTCTGTCCAGGCGACGGTCGACCTCGGTGAGATTCATCTGGCCGCCGTCACGACGAACACGGGCGCGGCACTCATCGTCACCGGGCGGGGCATCCGTTCGCTCAAGCGGCAGCGCAACCGGCAACTCGGCCAACTTGCCAAAAAGCAGAGCCGGTGCCAGAAGCATTCCCGCCGGTGGAAGAAACTCCAACGGGCGAAGAACACGGCGTGCAGACGAGCCGAGCGACGCGTGCGCGACCTGCGGCACAAGGCGACCAGGCAGGTGATTGACTTTTGCGTCGAACAGCAGGTGGGAACGCTCTTCATCGGCAACCCGCATGGCGTGCGCAACCGGGATAGCGGACGCCATCACAACCAGCGCATGTCCCTGTGGGAGTACGGGCGTGATATCGACTATCTGACCCACAAATCCAAGCAAGTTCACATCATGAGCTTCACCGGCTCCGAACGAGGAACCAGCAGCCGGTGTCCTGTATGCGGACACAAACATAAGCCCAAAGGCAGAAATTGGGCGTGCCGCGTCTGCGGCTTCCACGGCCACCGCGACCTGGTCGGGAGTATCAATATGCATCAAGATGTCTTTGGCATCCACTTGAAGTTTCCTCGTTCCTTCACGTATCAACGCCCTGGCTCAACCAGGGGTTGTAGTAGGGCAGACACGCCCCAACGTTGTCTGGATGAGTCCGCAGGTCAACCACTGCTTGTAGAGCAGGTCCCTCCGGGGGCTGGCCACACTGTTGATGTTGCTCAGAAGCCCGTCTGCCTTTAGGCGACGGGAGTGTCACTTGCCCGCTAGTTTGTAAGCAGAATCGAGCGCTCGGAGGGCGACTTTGGCATCGTATTGCTCAAGAATAAGTTGGCGAGCATTTCGCGCTAGATGGAGCGCAAGTTCCTTATCTCGAAGGACAGTCGCACAGGCGCGGGCGAATGTCTCGGGATTGTCTGCCACGAGAAGATGCTCACCATTACGCACGGCCAATCCCTCGCAGCCGATGGTGGTCGAAATAACGGGTATCCCCATAGCCATCGCCTCCAGAATCTTTACCCGCACGCCCCCTCCCGACAGAAGCGGGACCGCCAGGGCACCAGTACTCGTCCAGAAAGGTGTGACATCGGCAACATAGCCATGCAGGTGTACACCTGCGTGGCGCCCGGCTAACATCTGCAATGTATGCGGTGGCCGCGCTCCCACTACATCATAGGTTACATTTGGACAAAGACGGCGTAGGTGCTCATAGCCCTGTCGCAACCACCAGCTTACCCCTTCGCTGTTAGGCAACCAGAACATTGTACCAATAGTAAGCAGCCGATTTGGTTGAGGGTTGCGAGCCTCCCAGATGGGTTGAAAGTGTTCGGCATCAACCGTGATAGGCACTATCTCAATCAATGCAGACTCACCCGCTACCTCCCGAAGCGCTTGCTGATCTTGTTCGCTTACAGCTAATACCGTCTGGGCACGGCAGCAGGCCGCGCCTTCTATCCCACGAATGATGTGTGCCTCGCGCCCCAGGAGCCAACGTGAAATGGGATTGCGCGTACCCCTACTCAAACGCTCGAACACTTGCCACACTGCGTTATGCTCATCAAGGATAACAGTTCCCTGCCAGTCCGGGGGAACAAAACGCATCATGTTAAGTTGATCGATATGCAAAACATCAATTTGCTCTTCATGCAGCAGTTGACGCACCATTGCCCGCATGGTCGGGCTGTCATCGCGTCGGAGTATAAACGAGTCACCTGTCGCCAGGCTCCCGATCAGAAAACGCACATCGTTCATCCGCGAGCGTATGATTGGTATGGCCGACACGCGACAGCAAATCTCGCGTAGTTTCTCAACATCTTGCGCTTCCTTGGCGCTTCGAACAAAAGTACAGTACACCACATCGTGGTGGGCAGCCAGGTGCCGCAGTACCTGGAGTGTCTTCACCTTGGGGCCCGCATCGGCGGGATAGACTACAACCTGTGTCAACACGAGTATGCGCATGGCGTTACCGTATAGCGGCGAAAGGCCCTTAGATTCAGCTACTGGGATTTAAGCCGCACTGCCGATCGGCAGTCCTTTCCTGTTGGTTTCGTGCACGGTGTTGCATTGTGCAAACAAATGTACTAAAATGCACGTTTTGTACATTTGACAATTGAACACTGTGTCTGGGTTCCAGACGAAATCGCTCGCCGATAGACATCGACCAGTCGGCTGGTTACTACACGCCAGTCATGTTGTTGTTCCACATAGTTGCGCCCACACCGACTCAAGCTTGTACGTAATCCAGGGTCATTCATCAGAAGCAGTGCGGCCCTCGCAAAATCCTGTGGAGACTCTGCCACCAGCATGTCACGTCCAGGACGGGCACCTAGAGCTTCCGCAGCCTGCGCTGCCACGACAACTGGCGTACCCAGCGCCATCGCCTCCAGTACCTTATTCTGAATGCCTACACTATAGACCATTGGACTCAACATCACCTCAGCCCTTCCAACATACGGGCGTATATCGTCCACATAGCCAGTCACTTCAACTCGAGGATCAAAGGCCAGAAGCCGAATCGACTTCGGCGGCTTGCTGCCGGCAATAGTAAAAGTGGTCTCTGGCCGATGTTCCCAGATCAAAGGCATAATCTGCTTACGCAGATAAAGTGCTGTGGCCACATTCGCATGATAGCTCATCTTGCCTGAGAATACCAGGTTAAAGCCGCGGCGTCCCTGCTGCATTGGGTGGAAGTACTCCAGATCGACTCCGTTCGTTACTACATTTATTCCCGCACCCAGTTCCTCATCACTACTTAGCAGCTTCTTCTTTTGTGTTCGACGTAGCGCGATCATAGCCTGGCGATCGCGCTCTGATGTGACCAGAACTTGAGGAAGTTTGTCAAGCATTTTAGCTTCGTAGTGTTGTGTGCGACTTTGCTCCAGCATTGCCACTGCACGTACCGCCAGATCCGGTCCCCCCACGACGGTGTGCTCACAGAGTAAACTGATGCAATCGACAGCATCCCACACCAGTGGATGAGTTCTCGCGAGTTGCTCCATTGAAGCAATGCCACGCAGATGCTCTACATGTATCACATCAAAATGGCGGCGTGTGCAGAGACGTTGCACCGACTGCGTAAAACGCGCCGAGCGGGCGTATGCGACCTGCAATGGAAGTGAACTTAACAGGGCTATCCCACTGCGCAGCACTGCCTGCCGCTTTGATTCCCACACCACATTTACTTCATATCCCTGGCTTCGTAATGCCTCCACATCCGCCAATTCCTGCTCCGATGTGCATTGTGTCATAATGGTGACTTCATGCCAACGCTGGAGTTGAGCAATGAACCCATAGCTGCGTACGCGGATACGCGAAGGCGGATGTGGTGTCACAAATAATATTCTCATGCTTTCTGCTCACAAACTCGTAGTCTTGTATGTAGTAGCTCTCAATTACTCAAACTAAAGATAACCCAAAGCCTCCAGCTTTACACGCACGCTCTCCTCTTCCTCCTCCGAGTATCCGTACTCCTCGCTGGCCACGTCTTCATACTTGCGCTCAGCGGTGTAAGAGGCGCTGGTCTGCTGCGTATACGTTTCTTCAAAGAGGTCATTTAGAGGCTTACCATCCATATCCGAAGGAATGGGCATACCAAGTGAGTATAGAACAGTTGGAGCCACGTCAATGATGCCTGCCCTCTCAATACGTGCATTGCGACGGATATGTGGTCCTTGTGCGAGAATGATCCCATCCATTCTATGCACACCGCTCAGCTTCGAGAGAACGTCCAGCGGTACGGTGCTGACCAACTCGTCGATGCCAGTTCCACCCTTGTAGCAGTCCTGCGTGACCAGGATCAAGTCGGGAGCCGTCTCCAGGCGCTCACCATGGTAGAGTTCCTCACGACGATAAGCTTCCACAACAATCGGTTCGCCTGTCTGTGGATCGCGTACATTACGTACTTCTTCCAGGATGCGGGTTCGCAGCGACTCGTACTCCTCGCCTGGTTGCACACAACCTTCTGGCTGCCGCCCGGCTACATTAATCATGATACCCTCAACTGGGGGGTACATAGGGAAGCGATATGCCCTGGTATGTTTCCAGTCGACCACGTCCAGGTCCATCATCGTCTGCGAGTCCAGGTTGGTCGCCACCCTCTTCAGGCTCTGTGGCAGACCGCGGTAGACCTTCTCGAGATAGGGGAAACGACGGATCCTGGTGCGATAGAAGTGCTTGAAAGCAGCATTGAGGCCTTTCTTTTTCTTGCTCGCCTTGCTGCTCGGCTTGAGCAGGTTGAGGGTGCGCAACATATAGTTGGTATTAAAGTAATACCCCGGGTGAGCTCCCCCGCCATGATCCGACATCACTATGACTGTTGTGTCGTCATTGATTGCCTCTAGAAACTTACCCACGCAGGCGTCGGCAGTCTTATAGACCTCTAGTATGAGGTCCCCATACACTGCGGCATCTTTCGGATCGTAAGCTGGATGTTCAGGGTCGATATACTTCCACCAATCGTGGTGCGCTCTGTCAGTAGCACCTACCACCATGATGAAAAGGCCATAGTCATCCTTGTTCATTTCGGCAATCGAGACCTCAGTGCATAAGTGCAGCAGGCGATTCATCTCTTTGAGCAAGACGTGATGCGTAGCCGACTTGAAAAAGGCTGCATCTCCGACGAGCGAGGGAATGGTCTGCGCAAGCTCTGGTGGGTAGGTATGCGACTTGCCTGTATCAGGCGTTGGATACCCGGATATCATGAAACCGTTTACCCTCCAGGCCGGGTAGGTCACCGGTACAGTGACCACCCCCACCTTCTGACCAGAAGCACCTACGAGATCCCAGATGGACTTACCGGCAAAGGAGTTGGAATCAACAATCGTATCAGCAAAGCAGCTGTAGCGCCTGTTATCGTAGTCGCGGAAGTCATAGACACCGTGCTGACCGGGATTGTAGCCTGTCGCAAACGTTGTCCAGGCCGCAGGTGAAATTGGTGGGTAGACAGATCTCAGCTTACCATACACGCCTCTTTGCATGATCCGTTTCAGAAAGGGCAATTTATTTTCCTCAACCCAGCGGTCTATCAGTTCAGGGGTGGCACCATCAAGACCGATAATCAAAACCTTTGTTCCCATCTATTTGCTTCTCCTCCCCATTTGGGCTATACGAAGAACTCGAAACACGCCAATGTATTGAATAGTAAACAACAAAGTGCGGACATACCTACGGGGGTAAGTATAGCGTATGTTTTACATGAAAAAAGCAAATTTTCGGTTAAGATCAGGTTACACAAAGCTTAAATTTATACCAGTTTCTTAACCACTCCTCCATTGACATTTTCTTTCGATAAAGGTACGCTAACGCCAATGTGAGGTCTGCCTCGCTTTATCGTCTTCAGCGAGGATCTCTTTAAGAAGGTAGGAAGGTATTGCGTATTCTATTACTTAGCAATCTCTATCCACCCCATACACAAGGGGGAGCGGAAATCGTGGCGGCGGATGTCGCTGCAGGACTGGAGCGTCTCGGTCATGAAGTCTTTGTACTCACCAGTTCGTATGGTCTTTCTAGCGCACAACAGGAAGGGCATGTACACCGTACGCTTAATCTTGCACCACCTGTGCATTTTGACCGGAGGCAGCCGTTGTGGCAACAGATCGGCCAACTATATAATTACTACCGTCGTTATCACTGTGCTGCTAACGCGACAGAGCTGCGTCGCGTGATCGATGCAACTAACCCAGAAGTGCTCTACGTCTGTGAAATAACAGGCATTGGTGTCATTTCGTTGCTGACGGTACTACCCAAACTCAAGCTCCCGATCGTTTTCTACCTGCAAAGCTACTGGCTGCTCTACGCCCGTTCGCCAGGGACCGAGGAATCGCATCTGCGGGCCCGTTGGCTGAAAAGACTTTTAATTGGTTCCCTCCCTCCGCCAGCATACACTTCGCTCATTGCAGTTAGCAATGCAGTCAAACAGGCGTACATAGGGGCTGGATATGACCCCCATAGCATCGAGGTAATACATAATGGCGTAGACTCGCGTTTTCTAAAGCCACTGCGAGCTAAGAACACCGGAGCCGGAGAGACTAACCAACTCTCCAGTTCCATGAAAAAAGGGACACAATTACTCTTCGTTGGTCGTCTACATACTGAAAAAGGTATTTTGGTACTTCTCAAAACCCTTGACCTGCTTGTCAACGAGCAAGGAGGGCAAGACCTCCATCTGAACATATTCGGCGATGGCGATAAGGGGTATATTAGCGAACTGCAAAGCTTTATACGTGATAGGCAGCTCACGCAGGCCATTACTTTTTACGGTAGGGTTTCTCAAGACGAACTGATCGAGCATTACGATCGCTCGGAAATTATGCTCATGCCCTCGCTTTGGCAAGAACCTTTTGCACTGGTAACTGCTGAAGCAATGGCTCGTGGGTTACCGGTGATTGCATCTGATGTAGGAGGAACGGCGGAAAGAATTCAACATGGCGTGAATGGTCTGCTGGTTAAGCCTGGGGATGAGCGAGCACTTGCATCGGCAATCACACAACTGTTGGAGAACCCTGATAAGCGTGAACGTCTCGCGCGAGCAGCGCGTGCTGCAGTGGAGGAACACTTCACAATTGAAGCATGTGCGAGGAAAATGGAGCAGCATCTCCAGCAGGCCATACTGGGGGTTCAGATGAGCACAGACATATTAAGTGGTACGTAAACTCTATACGTACCCCATGCCGGTAGCATGGCGCTTCGACGGCCCTTCCCCAAAATAAGTGAGCCTGCTTGCTGTAAAGAGACTGGGCAGTGTGATAGAATAGCATCGATCTGATTGACGCGACGTTGTAAGGAGGGGTATGTTGATGGGCTCTCGAGAGATGCTTTCCTCAGTGTTTCACTTTCCCGCTGGAATCACGATTGACTCCATTGATCCAAGCGTAAACGAACTCGTGATCCGCATTACGTGTGACGTTCCCTGTATGCCGTGTCCAGAGTGCCACCAGCCCTCGGCCCGCATCCATAGCTGAAACCCTCGCATGGTCGCCGATGTGGAGCAGCATTGCAGAGGTGCTGGCCCCGACTCCCGCAGAGGTCCTTCGGCATATCGGGAGTCCGTTTGCCCCAGACAAGGATCACGATGCTCCTCTGTCTCTCGCTCAGGCCGCATAATCATCTTGGAAGCATATAGATCCTCTACACAGGGATTTTCGAGGGAATCTTGGCAGTAGATCCTCTACACAGGGATTTTCGAGGGAATCTTGGCAGCTGACGAGTTGGGCAAACACACCGCCATTGAACGCTTCTTTGGTCAGGATGGTCCGCCATCGCTGCCGAGCCTGCTGGACGTTCCGACCTCATCCGCTCTCCTAAGCGCGTTCTCGCTCATACTTGGGAGGGCTTTGAGTGATGAAATGCCCTCCTTATCTTTTGATTCTTAATCATATCTTAACCCTTTCTCCATTAAACAACAGCCCACTTCTCACTATACTTGGCTTCATATGTACCAAACAAGTATGCATCTTATCTTCAGGCATCTTAAGGAAGGCGATAGCATCCCTTTAGGGTTCTTTGGCGTCTAAGGAGGCAATATCTATGGTGAATGGAAGAAAAATTACACGGAGTTTCTTAGCATTAACAATACTTATGGGCAGTCTTACCGTTGCTTTCGGTATGGCTGGATATAGTTTATACTTAGCACATGCAAGTGGGATAACAACTCAGGATTTCTATATACCGAGTAGTCAAGATCCATGGGGCACTACATTCGACAGTAACGGGAACGTCTGGCTGACTATCCCAGGCTGCGATCCTGCTCCCACCTGTAACGCTACTACACCTCCTGGAAAGATTGCCGAATTTAATGCGTCGAATTCAAGCTGGATGAGTGCCTACCAGCTACCCTCAGGCTATGCTCAACCGCTCTTCCTGGCATTCGATACACAGGGGAGATTATGGTTTTCACTGCCGATGGATAACTCTATCGGCATGTTCAATCCTGGCACTAGCATGTTCCAGCGGTGGGCCGTTCCAACGGCGAATGCTGGGCCGTGGGATGTGGCTGTTGACCATAACGGAATGGTCTGGTTCACGGAGTTTTATTCGAACCAAATTGGCCGCTTCAATCCGGTCACGCAAACATTTAAGGAGGTGTCTACTCCTGCGTCGAACAGCCAACCCTATGGGATTGTAATCGATGCCTCCAACAATGTCTGGTTCACCGAAAATAACTCGTCCCTTGCGCTCATCGGCGAATATACTTCAGGTGGAACATTGAACGAATACAAGATCCGCAACAGCTTGCCCAGGGGTCTGACACCTCACCTGATCACAGTAGATCTAAACGGCAATATCTGGTGGTCTGAGGGATGGGTCGGCATGATAGGTGAGTTAAAAGTCTCGCTTGCTCTACCTGGAACCAATCATGGCGTGACTGAATATGCTTATCAAAAAGTATGCAATACCTGTGGTGAGCATACCTCCGGTATAAGTGTAGATAGGAATGGGCTCATCTGGTTTGATGACTCAGAGCAGGGCATCTTTGGATCTTTCTCCGATAGTGGTTCTGGTTCGTTTACCACCTACAATACACCAGCGGCCAATGGCCACCCGTCTGATGGTTTAAATGTCGATGGACAGAATCGGATCTGGTTCAATGAAAAGTTCGCGAATAAACTGGCGGAAGCAATTCAATCAGGTGTTCCTACGCCTACTCCCACACCGACACTTGGTACTACACCTACTCCAACGGTCAGTCCACCACCCTCACCAACGCCTTCCCCTGTGTCAGGGCCGGTGAGTAAGGTGTGGTACTTTGCCGAGGGACGCGCCGGAGCCGGCTTCAAAGAGTTCCTCACCCTGGGCAACCCCACCGGCACCCCCTGCCAGGTGACGATCACCTACCTGACCCAACCTGATCGCGGCAGCGGTGGCTCCAAAACCGTCTCGGTGAGCGTGCCGGCTTCCAAGCGCGTCACCGAGTGGGTCGATGGCGACCTGGGCACCTCTGTCACCGGCCCTGGCATCTCCGATGCCGCCACCGTCAGCGTGGATAGCACTGCCAGCCCCACTTGCGCTGGCATCGTGGCTGAGCGACCCATGTACTTTAACGCGCTGGGCACCAACAGTGGCAGCGACGTGCTGGGCGTCACCCACACCGCCACCAGCTTCTCCTTCGCCGACATGGCCGTAGGCAGCCAACCCGGTGGCGGCACCGTGTCGTCGTTCCTGCCCATCTTGAATCCTGGCACCACCTCGGCACTGGTCACCGCCACCTACTTTGCCAGTGGCCAACAGGTCGGCACCCAGAGCCTGACCGTGGCTCCCAACAGCCGCGGCACC
>WNGM01009584.1_pt1 | contig 18877 bp, 26 predicted proteins | sample 5400571 | NCBI WGS metagenome assembly WNGM01 (sample SAMN13153378, study PRJNA577476) | soil metagenome | isolation source: 100 cm soil or saprolite under Garry oak tree replicate 2 | place: USA:California | collected 2016-06-15 | reverse complement strand
TCTTTGGATTGTCACTGCTTGAGCGATGAGCATCCGCACGATCGCTGACCGCGATGTGCGATGGAGTCGAGCCAACCGACTCAAGTTGGTCCATGTCGGAGCATCAAGAGTCAGTTGGTGTGCACGTTGACGCTCACTCGCAGCACGTCGTGTTCGACGTCGTCTCTTGGTGCGGGCCATTTCGTCACCCGCTCCTCCGTCACCACCAAGGCCCTATAATACTCACCCATGGCCCCAAGCTTCGTCCGTTGCGGCTTTTTTTCGTGAGCTTTGGCCCGCGAGGGGTTGACTCAAGGGCAAGAACGAGGTCGCCCAGGCCAACGGGACGGGCGCTGGCGCTACGCGGCGAATCCGGGCGGATTGGGGAGGGGCCTGAACTGCCGACAAATCACTCACGACCTCACGCGCTTGGATGGGCGCGGGGTTGTGGGGACAAGGGCAAGAATTCGCGAGGCCAACTGACATTCGATCCCACGGATCGAGGGTGCAAACCCCTTCAAGACAAGCGGCCTGAAGGGACTCGAACACTTCGAGGAAATCTTCTTGCCTATGTCTCAGGCGGTCATGACTGTCAAGGCTGACGATGGCAGCGACCATCCGAACGAAGAGTAATCGTTCCGATCGTCGGGTCAAGTGTGTGCTTGAAATCCAAAGGATTGGTGACAGCTCTCATTGCAGCGAACCCTCTAATCGGGATAGACGGGTACGACTCGAGCAGCTTGTTGGCGCAACCGAGAAGGGTTGAGCCGGTCGTCACAACATCATCAACTAGGACAATTTCCAGTGGGAACCGGAGTTCCGTTTGGACAGAAAGAGTTTGAAGGTGGTCAAGAGCAGTCGGCCGCGGTCTCCCCGATGAGACGCTCGTCGCCGCCTTGGCTATCGCTCTGGTCCGCGCCAACAGGTGGGCTGACCTCCCTCCGAGGCCAGACCGGACAAACGAGATAGCAATCTGGTCGGGTACCCAGAGAGACCCCTCTTTGAACAAAGCGCTCTTTGGCACAGGGACGAGCACCGCTGCGGGGCTAAGCATCGAAGCGATGTATGCAACCTCTGGAACTCCGCTCTTGATGACACTCACCATCAGGTCCGAGAGTGGCACGGGGGGTGAACCAATCAGACGCCCATCCTTCAGGATGCGCATCATGTCTCGAGATTGGTCGCCGAGGTCCCCTCCTCCCTCCCGCGGAATGTATCAGAGAAGAGATGCAAATTCAAGCTTGGTCAAACGCAGCGACGGCAAGGTCGAGCCTCGCGGTGGGGAGGGAGTCGAGGATGTCGCCAGCTTCCTTGAACTCCACCGCACCATAATCCGCCATTTCCCGCGGCCATGCGAGCCTGGGTTTCGCAAATTCGTTGGTGTGGATGAACAGCGGTCGCCCGAGGCGGAGAGCTTCCCAGCCTTGGTGCAGCGAGCCGCCGCCCTCGCCGCTCTCAACGATCACGGAGGCATCGGCAATCAGAGCCATCGTTCTGTTCCGAAGGACGAAGTTCCTGGGCGATGTTGGATGTCGGTCATCGAACTGAGTCACCGCGAGGTGACTCCTCATGATTATCGATTGAAGCTGGGTGTTCTCGGGGGGATAGCTCTGGGAGAGGGGAGTTCCCAAGACCGCGATCGTGATCCCGTTGGCGTCAATCGCCGCCTTGTGCGCCTCTGTATCGATTCCATGAGCGAGGCCACTAACGATGATCACCCGTTGTCGAGCGAGCGCGCCAGCAAGTTTCCTCGCGATCTTTCGGCCTTCATCGGAAGGGGTTCTGGTGCCGACGATAGCAACCCGCGGGTGAGGCAATGGAAATTCGAGCCCTCCAGCGACAAAGAGTCTAGGCGGCGCGTACTTGCGCTCGATCTCATTCAGTGGTCCTAGGAGTTCCTCTGACGTGATCGTCATCGGTGAGGTCGAACCCCTCCCAGGCACTTTTCCTCGTCCTTCCGGGGCAGCACGGTCTCTGAATATATACCTGCCTCGATAAAAGTTCGTCACGCTCAGACCACAATGCTCGGAGGACCCTCGGGGCGGACTTCTCCAGTGCGAACCACGAGAGTTGCTTGGGGTATGAGTCCCTATGCCGGAGGGGTCGGTGAAAGTGTCAGCGTCCACGCTCGTGGAGGAAAGGGCGTCCCTGCTTTTTCCGAGGGGTACGCGGGAGGTGCATTGGTGCTCCCAAATTCCGGCCCTAAGGGACGTCGAGTCAATCAACGACCGCGCCGACTTTCCCGCGGGGCTCAGCTTCGGACTTGGGGGACCTCATATGTGTACTCGCCTTTCTGCATATCCATCAGCTGGCCCTCGCGGGCGCTGACGAGGCGGCCCTTCTTCGTCCGCACCCATCCGATCCGTTCCGCCTTGATCTTCGCGCTGAGCTTTAGGAACCCGTCAATCAGGGCTTCAGGGCGGACCGGACACCCGGGGATGAAGATGTCCGTGGGTACGAATGTGTACGCCCCTTTGACGACGGAGTAGGAGTCGTAATAGGGGCCGCCACAAATCGTGCACTCGCCCATCGCGATGACCCACTTGGGTTCCGCCATCTGCTCGTACAGGCGGCGCACCACGGGACGGAGCTTCAAGGAGATCGGACCGTTCAAGAGGAGCACGTCGCACTGCCGCGGGGAAGACCGGTAAATGACGCCGAACCGCTCGACGTCGTACCGCGGATCCGAGGTCGCGGCCATCTCGATCGCGCAGCACATGATGCCGAACACCAACGGCCAGGTCGAGTTGCGTTTCGCCCAGTTGAAGAACTCGCCCACCAAGCCCGCCTTCAGCCTCTCGAGGACCGCCCCACCCGGGCCGCGTTTCATCGGGGCGTCGATGTTCTCCCCGACCCATTGGACGAAATCCTTCGACCGCAGGCCGACGATGTTAGCCTGCTCCGCGCGCTGGATCATCCGATCCGGACCCCCGAGTTACGGCCCGCAAATCGCTCTCCGACAAGCAGGGCGACGTCACCGATGTCATGGACATGGAAAAGGGCTTTGGTATCCCCCCTCAGACGATCAGCCGGATCCAGATGACCTACACCCAGCGACACAACATTGAATTTGTGCCTGTGCCTGGACGCGCGTTGCATTATGACGGCACTCGTAGCTATGCGATAGCTAGTCAGGGAACAGGCCTGAACGGATTCGTGTTACTCCATAGAAAGCGGCAAAAGAAAGCTGAACTTTTCGATCCACCCACGCCGCGGAAAATAACCATTGTTTCCAGCTTGCCAAAGGCAACCGTTTTCTCTTGCGCTCACAAGAGTCAAAATACCTCCAGAAACAGTGTGGACGAGCTGTGAAATCTGATCTTGAGGGCAGGGCGATAAAGCTCTCCCTTGGCGACCCTCCGAAAGTGACCTTTAGGAAGACGCTCCCGCTAGGGTCGGGGTTTGCGCCCACTCGGACCGTCTGCGCGACGATTCATGACGTCATGCTCCGCAAGGTGAGATCTCATGAGAAGCAGGTCGTTGCGAGAGCGGCCACTTGGGGCCTGACAGCTTATGATGACCGAGCCACAGGACTCGTGCTGCTCAGGGCCGCAAATCGCAAGCAGTCGCTCGAGGACATTCTAACGGGAGAAATCACAGTTCTGGTCGATCTCGAGGATCCGCTACGCGACATCCCGGGAAAGCGAGATCGCTCGAGATTCCCCCACCAGTTGGGAATCGCTCGTGCATCGCTCATCAAGCCTTGGGTTCGTACTTTCGACGAGGCCAAGGCAGCGGCAGATGGATATTTCTCAATGACAGGTGATTGGGGAGGTGTCACGTACATCCTAGGACCCATGGCCGGCGTTTGGTGCTCTGAGCGCACTCTCCGTGGGCTTCACGTCGATTTGGAAACGATCTTGGGAGATGAGTCCGAAGGGCGCGCCCTCCACTTCAGTTCGCGAGGAACAGACAGGGCGTGGTGTCGAGCTTTCGGAATTCGAGCCAGGGATTGGCATCCCAAGCGGTTGAGGTTTGACTACGTAGTGCGTGAGTTAGGCTTGGTTGACCGTACCCGCGAGGTGCTTCAAGGGATACGGACACGACTGGGGAGCGAAGAAGAGTTGCGTGCTTGGCGGCGGACGGTTGAGCGGTCGGTAGGAAGGAAACTCCTGGAGATGGCAGCCCGATCATCTTCACCCCGCTGGCGACTATAGTGAGGCTCTTGCCCTGCGCGCTGGCTGCGCTCTCAGAGTGCGGTTCGACACTCTCGCCGGGAGCCCGGCCGAAGAATCGAAGTCGCTTTCGGTCGGTCCTATGGACTGAAACGGGCCTGAAGGGATTCGCGCCTTATCCTCAAGATGGCGCTCAATTCGGCCTTTTGGTCACCGAGAAGGCTTCAAGCGCTCTGACGATGGCTTCCTCGGCATCGGCGTCCTCAATGCGAGCATAGTGCGCCTCGGTCGTCTTCGTGTTCGTGTGCCCAAGACGCTGGCTCACCGCCTCGATGGATACTCCGGCCTTTTTGAGAAGCATCGCGTGAGCCGGACGAAGCTCTCGTAGGTTCCCCACGATGCCCGCCTCACGATAAGCCTTCACACGGACACCTCTCCACCCTGCCTCGCTGTAGAACCTCCCCATCCACGCGGGAATAAGAGGCTCCACACGGCTCGGGTCTAGGCCCATCGTCTCGCAACGACGTGCACGGGCGTGTAGGAAGTCGTCGACAACGGGTCGCATCCATCCAGGGAGCCGTATCGACCGGCCTCCATCGGCATATCGTCCCTCGCCCTTTGGATGGAGGATTGCGAAACGCATCCGCCGGAGATCGAGGTCACCGAGCCCTGCAAGCCGTAGCTCCTTCACGCGAACCCCAGTCGCGAGGTGGAACGCCTCCGCGAACCGAAGTGCCTCGCCTCGCCAGCCCGTAATCGACTCCAATCGCCGGCGACGGTCATCCATCTCGTCCTGAGTGGGCGCGTGCAGCCGTTTCAGAACCGGCTTCGGAAGGTCTGCCTTGGACTCGTTCATGTGGTCCAGAACAGGATTGCCGAGGTAGTGCAGAAGGAGTCGCAGGTATTGCATCAGCTTCACCTGATACCCAACCGCCTTTCGTGTAGATCGCATCCAATCGACGAGTGCGTTGACCTCCCTCTCGCTAAATCGTTTTGGGTCCGCATGGAGAGATGGGTCTGCGGTTCGGAGATCCTCATAGACGCGGGCCAACATCAGCAACTTGCGGCGACGCTCCTTAAAGGTGAGCTCATTTGGCTTTCGCGAATCATGGAGGTAGGCTTCGACGCGGTTCAGGAACGGATATCGGCCCACGGAACGGGCCTCGCCGATCCACTGCCCGCGTCGATTGCGCCGTCTGCGGTGTTGCCCTGTCCTGTTCCCGAGGGAGTTGGTCTCGGCCAAGCCGAGAACTCGGGGTTCATGTCCATGCTCCAGGAGCAAATTGTCCCCAACTTTGCTCCCGGTCGTGTGATGGTCGAGCCCGACGATAAAGGTCTCGCCTGGACCAGTGAAGCTACCCGGAAGGACGAGTTCGGCTCGCTGCTTAGCTAGCGATTTTTGCGGGTTCTGCGAGACGACGAGGACCGGAATAGTCAACGAGGGTATACTTGTGTGCGCTTACTACTTAAACATTAATCTACGCACGCGAATAAAATATCGAAATAGCATAGATTTGTGAACAAATATCCCTACGATATCACAGTTCCGAGAAACCCGAAAATCCACCAAAAGGCTACAAAAGTGAACGATATCTGATCGATTCCGCAGGATATCGGATATCGGCCGTCAGGCGCCCCGTCCAGGAAAGCGGCCGCGATTTTTCCGCTCATAAATAAAGATACGGAAACGCGGCGGTCAGAATCCCGGCCATCCGTAAGAGAATGAATTCAATATGCTTATATAGGAGGAGGACGCTATTATATAATTGTGGTGATAAAAATGGGAAAAGCGAGAGTTACTACTTGCCTTGATCGGGACTTGGTGGATGCATTAGATTACGCGCGAGGACATCGAATCTCAAGGAGTTCGTTCCTCAACATGTTGCTCGCGGCGTTCTTCAAAAGCGGGATGGCAGTCGATGAACTGTTCTATTCGACCGGCGAACACCCAGACCGATACGCCATTGAGAAGGTTAGGAAGTGGAAGCGAGGCGATACAAGTGAACTCTGATGTGAAGAAGATAGTTTGGGAAGAAGACGGTCAGGTCAAGACCGCGCACGGGACGTTGGACCGCGTGACGGATGACTTGATTTTCTGGAAGGGAGAGCGGGGCCCTCTGATCGTCTCCCGGAAGCAAGTCATATCGATTAAGTGAGTCAGGTGAGATGAGATGGAACAAGAGCTTCTTTTGGAAAGTAAATCCGACGAAGGCGTGAACGACCTCGCGAAGCTTGCAGGACAACTTAACGGGTTCGTGAAGTTCCGCGACATGAACGACGCGAAGCTCTCCATCATCTGGGTATCGCAGTGCTGGCTCGGCACTGCAGTCCTCCCCGAGAACTTCTGCGCATACCTATCATTCACCGGACCCAAGAGCGCCGGGAAGTCAACCGCAACGGAGATCATGGCGCAGCTCGGCAGCGGAGAGTATATCGAAGGCGGGACGAACGCCGCGATACGGGACAAGCTGAACAAGAAGCCCCGGTGCCTAGGCATCGATGAGATCGACACCCAGATGCGGAAGTTGCCGGACCTCGAAGGAATGTTGCGGACCGGAGCCCGATGGCACGCGACATATCCTCTGCGAGTCCCGGATTCAAATGGCGGATGGAAAACCGAGGACGTGAACATCGGCGGGCCGAAGGTCCTGAACTACAGGACCGACCCTGAGGACGCGTTGGCCACGCGAAGCATCACTATCGAGCTTGAACAGTGGAACGACGTGAACATGATTTGCGACAACTTTTATCGCGGTCCGCTGGTGAACGAGTTGCGGGACTCCATTAGCAATCTGTCTGACAGGGCTCGGAACCAGTGGGACGTGGCCAGGATGCAAGACCACATCGAGGATCCGAAGTTCAAAGAGCGCGTGGTCAGAATCAAGACCAAGTTGCCCCGCGACACCGAAATGGCTGCCTACTTGCTCGCCACTGCGGACTCGATGGGATGGGTCGCGGACGACGTGCTAAGCGAGTACTTCGCCCGCAGCGAGGAGGACAGCTTACAACATCTCCGCGAGATCCTGCGCGGGATTGTCGGGGAACATCAAGAGGACATACGGGACGGGGTTCTCGGACTCATGAATAAGGACCTACATCCGGAAGTGAATCGGCGACTCCTCCGGGACGGTCTCGAACCCATCGGAGAGAAAGAGTGGAAACGCGTCCGGCGGGAACTCGGGATTCGGGATTCTGAGGACAAGAAGGGTATCGTTCTCCGCTTCGACGACAAAGCGCGGAAGGCCATCGGTGCGGACTGACCACCCTCACCACATCTCACCACAGGCTTTCCTCCCTTAGGGTGTTCACAGTGGTCAGAATGGTGACGTGTTGGGATGCGCCTCGCGACGGCGAACCCGAGTCATCTCCTTAGTTCTCACCACTCTCCCCGGTTCCACCACCTCACATGGAGGGAAACGCAGTGGTGACTTGGTGGTGAGTTTGTGCTCCCAATCCGCAGGAGGTACGAATCGGGGCCCCCGATTAATAACCCCAAGAGCCGCAAAGACCGACTGCTTCCAAAGGACCGTTGGTCTCTCCGAAAGGAATTAGAGACAAGCCTTTTTGCCAACCTAAGCAGACCGGGTGACTTGGGGAAATGAGCGGCCAGGCCTACGCCTTGCGGCCAAAGGTCGCGTCGCGCGCTAATGATCAGAGGAAGACCAAGGAAACGAGGCAAACCGACGAGATGTTCAAGCTCGGAGAAGCAGTCTTCCTTGAAGGTGTAAAGCGGCTCGAGGCATACAAACTGGATGAACCTAACTTCATCCATCTCAGAAGCCAGCTTATCATAAGAAAACGGCTCGCAGTTGTCGAATTCGTCAACGGTCTGGAACTCATCCTGAAAGCAATCATGATTCGGAACCGCTATTCAATTTACAGAATCAGAAACGACAGAGCACTCAAGCTTGAAGAAAAAGTGAAGGACATAGTTGACGAAGGGCGAACTATTGATCTTGACCAGGTGGTCGCATTCTTTCGAAGCCATTACCCCGGATTGCCTTTCGGAGGAGTCGATGAGCTTAGGAAACTCAGGAATCAGATAGTACACAAGGGCACCGGAATCGGTATGAAGAAGCGGACTTTTTTCCTACAGGCAATAGATTGCCTGATCGGCGTTTATGCTTCTGAGCAATTGAGTCACAGAAAGTTCCTGCAGCGGATCCAGACTGCTAAGACGCGATTCTGAGTTCTCCTGTGAAGGCCTTATCCATGAGACAGTCGAGTAGTCGATTGATTTCCCTCCCCGACGCACGTTGACGCTCCCGCAGAGTCCTAACTCTGGCGACAAGACTCGCAAACCGCTTTTGCAATACCAAAGGCGGCGTCGGCACCAGAACTTGTTTCATTTGGCCTAGCACCAAATCCCGATTGGCGATGCCCCGCGTCAGCCTGGCCGCCTGAGTCTTGCAGTATTTCGAATTCAAAGCCACCTCCAAGAAGGTAGGATTCATGAGGTGAGGCTTAGGTCTCAAGACGGCTACATGGACATAGATGCTGAATTCAAAGTCCACATCGACTTCCCTCGCGATGCCAGTTGTGCCACCCTTGGTATACAGGACGTCTCCCTTTCTCGGTTCGACTCGCTTCCTCAACTGTTCATGATCCTGGGGCGATATGTAAAAGACATTGTCGAGATCGAATCCATCTTCGCTGATGTTGTGAACTGTAATAAAAGGGACTCCCGAACTCTGATACTGGGGGCGTTTATGAGGACCGTCTCTGATAAGTAAGCACAGCTCACCGAGAGAAAGGTTCGGCCACTTCTTGACCTTGGATGGGTCTCCAAACCTGCCTTTCGTCGGTTCCGGAGAAGTCGATCGACCCGCTCCAGCGCCGAGGCTATCGTTGCTTGTTCATCGAGTGGTGGAAGGGGAATGTCCATTCGCTCAAGCGAAGAGTTGTTAATTGCCTTCTGGGTTGCACCGTGAGCGTTCCGGTCCTTTTCTGCCTGGAAGCCGTTAGATCTGAAATAGTAAGCTAGAAACCTTGGAGAGATCATGCTTGTTTTTGGTCTAAGGACGGCAAACCCGGTCGAGAATAAGTAATCCTTCTCAACGGCCGTAACTACGAGTACCTTCTTGGTCGCCTTCATGCGAGCTACGAGCACATCGTTTTCCTGAACCTCCATGTTCGCCCTGCTGGGACGTCCCGCATATGTGACTGGCGCCGTGGCGGCGATCTCATCGTCATTGACGTCGCCGGTTTGCACGTACATCCTCGTTCCGTAAAATGGGTCCACTCCTGAATCAACTATCGTGACAACTTCTCGGAGCTTTTCTTCGCCCCAACTTGAGGAATTCCTACGATTCATGCTAAATCAGGCCCTGCAAACCTTTCAAGTCCTTCGCGATGTCCGCCTCGAGTCGCGAGAGGTTCTGTATCAGGACCTCGGGATCCTCGAAGTCAGTCTGTTCGTATTCGATTTTTCTGTATGTTGAGACAGAGAGATCGAAGCCATTCTTCTTTATGACCTCGAACGGCACTAGAATGCTCTTGTCAGACTCGACTCGCCCGGCCTTGAACTTTCCAACGACGTCAGGAATGTCGCCCTTGCCGTCTATGAAATCTCTCTTGTCATCGAGAGAATACCCATCTGCGTTCATGTCGTAGAACCAGACCTTTGCGGTCTTTCCTCCCTTTACAAAGACAAGGATCCCAGTCGCAACCCCGGAATACGGCTTGAATGCTGAGGGGGGAACGGATATGACCGCCTGAAGATCAGAGTTCTCGAGAAGCATCCTTCGTGCTTTCACATGGGCGTTGGAGGAACTAGAAAGAACGCCCGTCGGAACTACCACTGCGGCCTTGCCTCCCACGGAGAGGAGGTTGTGGAAAAGCTCAACGAACAGGAGCTCGGTCTTCGTCGTGTCTAAGGAGAAAGCGTCATTGATGTCACCCTTGTCTACATACCCAGCAAACGGAGGGTTCGCCAGGATCACGTCATACACTGGCCTCTGTGTGAATTGCTTTGAAAGCGTGTCCTTCTGTTCGATGTTCGGCCGGGTGATGCCGTGCAAAATCATGTTCATCAAAGCGATGCGTATCATCGTAACTTCGAAATCGTATCCGTAGAATGTCTCGTTCCACAAGAGCTTCCAGTGTTCCTTCTTGACAATCTTGTTCCCGATGAGATTGTGTGGGGTGCCGTCTGGGTCCTCCTTCACCATATCGGGCGTCGTGTACTTCCTGAGGATGTGCTGATACGCCGCAATGAGGAACCCGCCAGTTCCACAGGCGGGATCGCAAATCTTCTGACCGATGTCAGGATCTACGAGCTCCACCATCATGCGAATGATATGCCGGGGTGTTCTGAACTGCCCATTCTTGCCCGAGGTCTTCAGTTCTCCCAGAAGGTGCTCGTAGATGTCGCCTTGGATGTCTGGTCTCTCTCCGATTTCGATCTCGTCAATAATCGAAACGGCTTCCTGCACAAGTGATGCCTTTGGAATCATGAAAGTGGCGTCGCGCATGTAGCGAGAATAGAGGACCTCCTCGCCGTCGTGCAAGTTTTTGATGAAAGGGAAGACTACCTCGCTAACGTGCTTGTACATCGCCTCAGCGTTCATGTGCTTCCAGTTGGACCAGCGGCAGTCGTCGTGGCCTGCAAAGATGGATTTCTGTTTCTCCCGCCTTGCCTCCGCTCTCATACGATTTAGGTTGTCAAGGTCCTCGAGACGCTTCATGAAAATGAGGTAAGACATCTGTTCGATGGCAGTTAGCGGGTTTGACAGTCCGCCGGACCAGAACATGTTCCAGAGCTTGTCGATCTTGGCTTTCATCTCCGGCTCAAGCATTTCGGAACACCTCCGTCTCTAACTGGTTGCACAGGCCTACGACCTGCTTCAGGTCGTCCTCTTGGAAAAGGGGCACTGGAGCCTTTGGGCCGAAGCTTGTGAACGGCGGCTCAAAGAAATCGCTGTAATCAACATGATGCTTCCTCTCGAACACCGACTCGACAGTCCTCAGGAAATTGACTTGGTCGGCATTGAGGTAGTTCTTCTCGATCATGAAGGTCTTGAAAGCCTCCTCTATCTCCTTTTCTGGACTCGGGAACTCGTAAAGACCCAGCACTTTCTTGATGAACTCGACAAGGGTGCCCTTCGTCTGACTGTAGACCTTCTGGAGATTTTCCTCCGTGATGAACAGCTCGGGAGAATTGAGTGCCTCCTCGAGTTTGTGGAGATCCGGTTCGGTCAGCCTTTCGTCGTGCTTTATCTTCTGGATAGTGGGATGCCCTTCGGCCAGTTGCTTGATACGTTTCTCGACTTTCACCTTGTAGTCCCTCACGTACTCGGATTTCGGCGAAGTCACAGGCCCGTACTCAATGAGCTGGCGCCGTTCGGTCACGTCGTCGATGTCGAGAATGATCGTCGGCCTTGGTTCGGATCTCCTGTAACTCATCAGCGAGCAGAGAGTTCAGCGCCTCGGCGATATCCTCTCTCAGCCGGTCGATCTCCGCCTCGTTCTTGTTGAGGATCGCAAGGGTGAGCTGCTCGCATTTCTGGACGAAAGAGGACTCGTTAGGCTCGATGCCTGTCCTGTATCTCATCAGCTGGGTCAACTTAGTCCTTAGGAAGTCAATCGGCTTGAGTCCGACCCGGGACCAGAGCTTAGGCGAGAGTGCGAACTCCACATCCTTGATTTTTTCTCTCACGGCGACCGAATCTCTGGGCAGCGCGTTGATGTCCGCTAAGATTTTCGCCTTCACTAGCTCGACGTTCTTCCTGTCACGCTTCTTTTCGAACTGCTCCAGTTGCTGAAGACGCAGCAGAAAGATCTTCGCGGGAACGGCGTCCGAAGGCTTCGCTTCCCTTCCCTCGGGATGAATGTCGAACCAGTCGAAAACATTCCAGCAGTCAAAAACTAAAAATTCCTCTTTCTTTTCATTGGGCAGCCATTCCTTGTGCCTGCACGTGGCATCGCTCCTCGTCCCCCTGCCGAGCATCTGCCAGAAGCGGATCTTTGAGAACACAGGTTTGGCGAAGACTAGATTGCAAGCCTCAGGGACGTCCACTCCGGTATCCAGCATGTCGACCGATATCGCGACGCGGGGCCAGCCCTCTGTCTTGAACTCTTTGAGGATCTCCTGAGCCCTCTGGTCATCGGACACAATGATACGGGCCAGCTTGCCCTTGTACTCCGGGTACAGCTTCTCGAATGCTTCCCAAATCCTCTTTGCGTGCTGTTTGGTGATCGCGAAGAATACCGACTTCGCTGGTAGTGTCCCAGTCGAGTCCATGATGCAGTTTTCCATGAACTCCTTGACGATGGCCTCGTTTGTGCCGACTACAACGACTTTCTTCTCGATGTCTGTTCCTTCGAAATTGACGTCGTCGGGCTCAACGCCTCTTTCCATCAGTTCCTTCATTACTGCGTTGGGGACGTCGTCGGGCCTAACGCCAGCGATTTGGAAGTGAGTCTGGGTCTTGTACACCTTGTAGGGTACGAGGTATCCCTCTTCCACCGCTTCGCCGTAAGTGTAGAGTGTCGTAGGTGTGTTGTCTTCGCAGTCGAAAAACCTGAACGTGTCTCTGTCGATGATCTCGGCGGGTGTCGCGGTCAGCCCGATTTCGATCGCGTCGAAGTAGGTGAACACGTCCTTCCACTTGTTGTAGATCGACCGGTGGCACTCGTCGGAGATGATGACGTCAAAGTCTCCAACGGAGAACTCCTGATAACAGTCCATGAACGTCTGGATCGTTGAGGCAAATAGTCGGCTGTTCTTGTCCAAGTTCCCGGAGAACACCTTAGACTTAGACTCGTTAGGAAAGAAAACTTTGAAGCCATCGCTGTAGGCCTGATCCCTCAGCGCCTTTCAGTCAGCAAGAAAAAGGATCTTTTGAGCCCTGTTAGCCCGAAGCAGGACGTCAATCAATGCCATTGCCACCCTCGTCTTGCCCGTACCGGTCGCCTGAACCACCAAGAACTTGCGTCTTCCGCTCTCGATGCCCTCGAGCACTCGCTTGACTGATTCAATGTTGGGGAGACGGTCAATTATTTCCTTTTTGATGGGCACGTCAACGAAGTCCTTCTTCGACCTGTTTTGGAAGAGGATTCTGTCTAGAGCCCCTCGGCTGTGGAATCCTTTCACCATACGCGGATTCTCGTTCGGCTTGTTCCAGAACCATATTTCGTAGCCATTCGAGAGGAAGATGAAGAGGTCCTTGCCCGTTTGCCTCTTGATATCATCGACGTAGTCTTCGGCTTGCTTCTGTCCGAGGATTGGGTCTTTCGAAGTCTTCTTCGCTTCCAATACTGCGAGGGGCTCGCCGTTTGCATCCAACAGCACATAGTCAGCATATGCGTGTTCGCCTGGCGTTCCGTGAGTCTCCGAGAAAGTCCTGTAACGCCGCGCTTTGAACTCCGATTGCTTGGTGTCGACTTCCTGTATTACCCGGGTCCTATTCTGTGGATCCCACCCGACCTCCTTGAGCAGAACGTCGATTCTGCCCTTTCGGGTCTGCCACTCGGTCGCATCCCGCATCGCCACAAAGTCAGCCTTCTGACGAATCCATCCCGCATCCGACTATTGAGGTCAGGACTAAAAAGACTATCCCGGTATTCTCTATTCCGAAGACGCACGTTGCCGAGACTATTCCGTTGAAGAAGGTCTCTCTACTGACATTTCATCCGCAGGAAGAAAATCCGACTGGTACTCAGGGAAAACGCAGAGAATATCGCGGGATTAACGAGTCCCGCTTCGGGGAAGCTGCTCGCGGAGCCCAGGGGCTCACAAGGTCCTTGGTGATGTTGCGTGTGGCATGAGTTTAGCGTAAAACCCAGAGCGGCACAAGCCTCATGGGCTGGAACGCCACCGGAAATCCTATCTCTTGACGCAACATCATTCAGGACGTGGGAATTGAGGACGCCGTCCTGTGGACAGGTTTCATCACGGGCATACTCGGCGCAATCGGATTCCTCTGGCAGATTTACCAGTCCCTCTCCCGACGTCGGGAGGAGAGTAACAAGAGTCTGAACGAGAACGTCCTGTGGCCATGGAGCGAGCTGCAGGTTAGGGAAAGCGTTGGCCCTACTGAGAGTACGGGTCTAAGGCTATGAATCCCGAAAGAGTCTCTGCCAGGAAACGTTGCCCCGTCAACAGGTACCGACGGACTCGACTTGGCGCGTTTCCCAGGAGTCGCAAAAGGGGAGATCTTCCTCCAGAACCGATACCCACAGGTCTTCTCAACGTGGCTGAAGGTGAAGTCTCTCTCGGAGAAGTTTACTAGCGTCCGCCAACATCGAAGGGTCATCATCCAAAATCTTGTTCGAACCGGCATGTCGGAACTCGGAGTGCCGCTGACGGCTGTAGAGTGGAATGACTGGGGACTGAACACGTACCTGTTCGATAACATTGTCGCTCAAACGGAGGATGCGGCATACTTTAGCGCGAAGTATGGTCGCCCAGGACGGTCCATCGTCATGAGTCGAACCTCGTCGGGCGGGATGTACTTCATCGAGGTCTCAAGCAACTACATTCTTCTCAAGGTCCCGGAGGAAAGAAGGGATGTAGCGGAGGTCTTCGAAAGCCGGATGGCATCTTGGGCCTCCGACGCCCGGATTCAGTCTGATAGTGTGGAGATGGTCAGGTTGTACGCGGAACTCGAGAAAACTGTTGAGCTGTTCCGTTCCGCGCTGAAGGAAATCGCTGTCTCCGTTGACATGTCTGGTGGCTGATGGGAGTAGTTTCGCGGACCACTCCCCCATTTCTACTTATCCCCCTTGTTGCCGATCTAGGGACATGGCTCGGCGGATGCCTCACCCGGAGGAGGTGTCGCACGAACATATCGATGCGACCATCATCGCTTTCCTTAGAGGCGACAAGGATCTCAATTGGACAGAGGTGTCCTTGGTCACATTGCATCCGCGTGAGGAAATCCGTCTCGTCCTCACGGCGAACCGCGATCGATACAAGAACACACACGAGCACCGGTTCCGCGAACTCCAAACCCGTCTGAAATCTCAAGGCGTCGCGCTGCAAGTAGGCTACAAGTAAAAGCCAACAACGGATAAGTTGCTGGACGGCATTGTGGAAGGTTCTATCTGTGGAACTGAGTTGCAGGAACCGTGGCGGGAGGGTCGAAACCGTCGGTTGCCCGTGAAGGGTGGGCGGAAATCTTCTCTAGGGCCGGAACCGCCAGCACGTACGCCTTGCTTTCGAGGGACGTACCAATCGCAATCAAAGCCTTGAGTGACGCCGGCAAGGGGACGGACGCCAAACAAACTGCAAGCGCGCAAACCGAACTCCTTTCGACCTTCTACCGAGTCGCCCTCAACCAGAGCCACGCAAGTTTCAAGGTCGCGTCTTGGGCGGCTGCCGGCGGCGTGGCATTATTTCTTGTCGCGGTCGGCGTTGGCCTTCTGGCTGGACGAGATGCGGCAGTGTTCGGGACCATCGGTGGCGCGATCGTGGAGGTCATCTCGGGACTCGCATTCTACCTATACGGCAAGGCGACGGAGCAGTCAAACGACCATCTGACACGGTTGGCTCAGGTGCAGAGGTTCCTCCTCGCCATTCAGGTCGCCGAATCAATCTCCGAAGAGAAGCTCAAGGATGAGGCCCGCATTAAACTCGTGAGCAGCATCTCGAGCCTGCCAAAGCCGGAAGCAGACTGAACAGGTTTATGAAGCCGACTGACATTGATTCGCACGGGGTGGAGGAGCACTCTAACGGGTGCGCTACTCCAGAGTGGCGAACCAGTGGCGAAACGAGACCCTCTCTGGGAGGGAAAGATCTTCGAGGAGTATGCGTGGCCGACAGTGCGGAGGAACTTCCCTCGCCGTAGAGGCTGGAAACGATTCGAGCAGCCCACTTTGCAGAGCGGATTGTGGCCCGACAACCTGCTATGGAACGAACAGACAGAAAACCTTGTCGTAATTGAGATGAAAGATGTTGCCGAGCTGAACGAGTCCCACATCCGAAAGGTCGAGATCTACATGGCGGAGGTGGGGGCCACGGGCGGGTTCGTGCCGATCGCGTGGGATACGGAGGTGTCCAGACGTGTCCGTAGAATCGCAAAGAAAGCCGGCATCAGGATTCGACGACTTGAATGGCGCCGTTGACGCCAGGAGGTGAACATATGAGAACGAGCTTTGCGTTCGTCGCTGTTGGGGTACCAGCCATCTTGGTCTTGGGAGGCATCCTCTTCCTCTTCGCCGGTTCGGTAGGTGAGGCATTCGGCACCGGAGCGCGGACCTTGCTTTCCTGGGGACCGATTCTGATCGCAATGGGAGTCGTGCTATTCGTGGCCAGCCTTCTGATTCGTGGCCAAGTCAGGTCCTGATGGAAAGAGCCCGCCTCATGAGGGCGGGCATGACGAAGACTGTCCCAATGCACCCGAACGCTCAGTCCGTCGGGCTATCGGTGTCTCGCGGGCCGAAGATCGCTCCCACCAAGCCGCCGAGGACCGCGCCGGCGAGAGCGCCCTCGGGCTTGCGCGTGAGAATCGCTCCCGCAAATGCACCCAAGAGTCCACCGCCGATAACCGCTGCGGCCTGCTCCGAGGTAGTGACGCGCACGCAGAGTTTGTCCCAGCATGCCTCCACCTCCCCCGGATGATAGTGAGGAACAGGTTTCATCCACTCACCTCCTGCCCGCGCCTGTGGGGCGTTGGATCCGTACGTTCAGCGTGCATCCCATCCGGGCTACCCTCCGAGCACCTTCACGGACTTTCGGACACCCTCCTTTCCCTTTGCCAGGTTCGTGACCAGCTCTTTGGCCTCCGAGTCCGATTCGAAAACGTCGAGCCAGAGCGCGATCGAGTGGAAGAAGTCCTTCCAGCTGAGGTCCAGATCTTCTTTCTCCTTGGAGATACGCTCCCAGTCGCCTTCGTACAACTCAACGAGGACCCGTTTTGTCGGTTGAAGGTTCGTGACGAACAACTCCCGGAAAGCCTCGTACGCGAGGTTTGTCGGATCATTCTTCGTCATCGCGTCCCTCCGTGAGGTGCTTCAGGATTAGGAGACCGAGGGCGATGCCTCCGATGACGATTGCCGCCTCGAGAAGTTGCTCTGTCGGATTGGCCTGCGCCTGGGACTGAGGTTGCCGGACCATATGTTATCACCATATCATAATAAGTATCATCTCGCAATATATGGAGTCGATGTAGCTTTTCGAGTGACAAAATAGTAAGGTGCCCGCCTGATGGGGCGGGCATGAGGGGACAGGACAGGGACCAAGCCAAACCGCCATGATGCGGAATTGAGGTCAATCCTAAGGGTAAGGCACGGGCCTGAAGGGATTCGAACCCTTGACCTATCGGTGTCCCTCGGACGTTCCGATGGAGCGTGCCGATAAGAGCCGATCGCTCTACCTAGCTAAGCTACAGGCCCGCGGCGGCGCCTATTGGCCGAGTTCAGTTAAACGTTGCGCTGGGGCAGGCGCCCCATTCCAGAAATCCCACGGTCTGACGGACGTCGAGCTGGAATATTTGCAGCCGGTAGCACCCGGTCGGCGGCGGGGACACCTCGAAATAATCTCCGGGATCCAAGAGCCCGTTGGGGCTTGCGTCGACGAACCGAAACGTCGCGTTCGCTCCGACCGAGAGACCTTGGCTCAGGTTCCCGAATTCGACCACTCTCCCCTTCTCCGCGACCGTGAAGTTCGCCCGAAACTTGGCGAGGTCGAGCGAGACGGTCACGCTGTCGATGTAGATCTGCGTCCGGTTGTTCGGCGTCTCGAAATGAAAACTTCTGACAATCTCAATCGGAGGTTGATCCGGGAACATCCGAGGGAGGAACACGATGGCCAAGAGCACCATGAAAACGAGGCCGGAAAGGAACGAATACCGCAGGAGCTTCGTCGCCTGCGGCGGCGGGCTCCGTTTTCGTCTGAAGGGCACCTCCGGCTTGGAGGGCCGCCGAATCTTCATGGACTCACTCCACGTAGATCGCAGGCCGTCCGGGGACGGCGTGGTCCGTTTTCTTCGAGGGATCCCAGCGTTTCGGATCGTCTGCCCGGTACACCTCAACCTTCACGCGGAGCTCTTTCTCCAAGAAGCCGAGGTTCTCCCGGAACATCGCGAACTCGTCCACGGACGCAAACCGGTCAAGCTCATCCGGCTTCGCATGCCGCAGGTCCTCGGCGACCTTCTTGGCGAACGCGGCCACCTCTTTCGCCCGTTCCCGCATCCCGGGTTCCGCGAGGGCTCGCTCTATCAGCACATTCATCGAGATCGGTCCTTGCTTGGCGAGCTCGCGCGCGATCCGGTGCACGTGGACCTTCCACGGGGGCGCCGTGTAGAGGGCGAGTCGCTTCGGCGCGATCCCCGTGACCTTCAGGATCTCACGGACATCGGCCAGCGTCGACTGGAGGAGGACTTCCGCGGTCTCGGCCCGCGGATCGACCTCGCCGACAACCGCCTCCGGATACCGGGCATTCACCACGAAGCCGTCGCCCCCGAGGCGATGCCAGATCTCTTCCCCGATGTGAGGGACGAACGGAGCGAGTAGCTTCGTCTGGACGTCGATGAACCGCCGCAGGACGTCCGCCTGCGGTCGGCCCTCGGACCGCCGGACATACCAGGACCACGAGGCCTGCAGGTCGAAGTACCCGTGCCGGAGGGCCGCCTTGTAGTTCATTCCCTCCATCGCGGTTCGGCTCGCCTGGATTGAACGGCTGAGGACGCTGAGGAACCATGCGTCGATGCCATGGTGGTCCTTGCGGGTCGCGTGCTTCGACGTGGCGAATCGGAGCCACTCCTCGATCCGAGCCTTCGCGGACTCGGCGAAGTCCATGTCGACGTTCGGATCGTCGAGGCCGTCCCCCGCGTTCGCGATGG
>WNGM01006823.1_pt1 | contig 18913 bp, 16 predicted proteins | sample 5400571 | NCBI WGS metagenome assembly WNGM01 (sample SAMN13153378, study PRJNA577476) | soil metagenome | isolation source: 100 cm soil or saprolite under Garry oak tree replicate 2 | place: USA:California | collected 2016-06-15 | reverse complement strand
CGCATCCACGAACGCGACAAGCTGCTCGCGCGCCTGAAAGCCCACCAGTTACCCGAAGACGCCTTCCGGTGGTACGTGGAGCTTCGCACGTTCGGATCGGTCCCGCACGCCGGTTTCGGGATGGGTATCGAACGAGCAGTGGCGTGGATCTGCGGCCTGGAGCATGTCCGGGAGACCATCCCCTTCCCCCGCATGTTGTATAAGATCTACCCCTAAGTACAAAATCTGGGCTCACAACATTCAGGCTCTCCCGTATGGCTCCCTCTCAGTCGGCCTTCGTAGCGGGGCACTTATCCACAGGAGTGACTTTCATGGACAACTTTCCTATCCAGTCAAAATGTCAGAAATTTTTCTTGACAACCCTGTAATCGCGCGTATACTGTCGCCCAATTAGTGGGTGAAAGTGGGTATGAGTGGTTCTCTCCTAATGATAAAACGTTAGGATGAGCGACCTTCTTATTGTTGGCCGCTGATGATGGAACGTGGTCAGGATTGCAGTCATGCACCGCCCTGTGATGCTGCAAGAAGTATTGGCTTGGCTGCAACCAAGGGCTGGTGGGATCTATCTCGACGGGACGACTGGGGCGGGAGGACACAGCTTGGCCATCCTTGAAGCGAGTGGGCCGGATGGGCGGATCGTCGGGTTGGATCGTGACGCAACAGCGGTGGCGACGGCCCGGCAGGCGCTCCGCCCGTACGGCGATCGGGCGCTGATCGTGCAGGATGCCTATGGTGATGCCCCGCATGTGGTGCGAGAGACGACAGAGCGCAATCTCGATGGCGCCCTGCTGGACCTGGGAGTCTCCTCCCTGCAACTGGACACGCCCGCCCGGGGGTTCAGTTTTATGGCGAACGGACCGCTGGACATGCGGATGGACGTGCGGGACTCCGTGACGGCTGCGGATCTCGTCAATCGCCTGCCGGAGAAGGAGCTGGCCCGGATCCTTGAGGAACACGGAGAGGAGCGCTACGCACGACGCATTACTAAGGGAATCGTCCGAAGGCGAGCCCAAAGCCCCGTTCTGACGACACTGGCGTTGGTCGAGGTCATCCGAGAAGCGGTGCCGCCGATGTACCTGCACGGACGGCTCCACTTCGCCACGCGGACCTTTCAGGCGCTACGGATCGCCGTAAATCACGAACTCGAAAGCCTCGAACCAGCGCTGCGACAGATCGCCGCGCTGTTGCGTCCCGGCGGTCGGCTTGTGGTCCTCGCCTTCCATTCACTCGAAGACCGCATCGTGAAGCGGACGTTCCGGGCACTGGCGCAGGGACCAGCGGCGGGTTTCACCGTCCTGACCAAGCGCCCGATCACACCATCGGCCCAGGAATGCGTGGAGAATCCCCGTGCTCGCAGCGCCAAACTGCGGGTACTAGCTGCGCGGGAGGCCGCCGCATGAAATTCGTGGCAGGAACGGTGCTGTTAGCTCTCGCTCTTTGCGCCGTGTGGGAGAAAATGGATATCTACCGGACCGGGTACGCGATTGAGCAGCTCCAGGCACGGAAGAAGCAGTCGCAGCAGGAGCAGAAAATGCTGAAGCTGGAGTTCGCCCGGTTGACCGCGCCGGATCAGATCGAACGGGTGGCGGTGTCTCGGCTCGGCATGACGCAGCCCCGGTACAATCAGGTCGTGCTGGTGCAGGGCGTTTCGCCGCCATCGAGGAACGAGCCGACTGGACGCATAGTCCGGGCGTCGCATACCCAATGAGGGAGGGCCGGCGTCTGCCATGATGGAAGAGGACGCCAGACGCTGGCGGACAGTCGCGGCGGGGATTCTGCTGGGCCTTGGCTTTCTCGTCGCCTTGGGACGCCTCTTCCAGTTGCAGGTTATCCGCGCGGACGAGTTGGCCCAGTTGGCCGGCCGCCAGTACCAAAAGATGCTTACGGTGGAGGGCGGGCGTGGCGCGATCTTCGATCGTAACGGTAAGATCTTAGCGATCACCATGGATGTGCCATCGGTCTTCGGCGCTCCGAAATATGTGTCGGACCCACGGGCCACGGCCGTCCGTCTCAGCCGTGTGCTCAAGGCGGACGCGCGGCAACTGGAAGCCAAGTTGAAGAGCGAGCGGGACTTTGTCTGGTTGCAGCGGCACCTCACGCCCGAGCGGGCAGAGGGGTTACAGGGTCTTGCCCTCGACGGCATCGGGGTAATTCCTGAGGGGCGTCGGTTCTATCCCAAAGGTGTTATGCTGTCGCACGTCCTCGGGTTTGGCAATATCGACAACCAAGGGTTGGAGGGGCTGGAACGGCGGTACGATGCCGCGCTGCGGGGCGAGCGGGGCAGGCTGGTGGTAGAACGGGATGCCTTCGGCGGGGCTGTGTTCCCGAAAGGGCTCAATTACGTCGCGCCGTCCCCGGGCAAGGATCTGGTCCTCACGATCGATGAGGTGATTCAATATATCGCAGACCAGGAGCTGGCCAATGTGGTCACGCGCACGCGGGCGGCCTCGGGCGTCGTCATCGTGGTGGAGCCGAAGACCGGCGCGATCCTGGCCATGGCCGTGCGGCCGACCTTCGATCCCAATGAGCCCAAGGCAGATCCGAACCTGTGGCGCAACCGCGCCATCGGCGACGCGTACGAGCCCGGCTCAACGTTCAAGCTTGTGGTCGCCGCGGCGGCGCTTGAAGAGAAACTGGTCTCGCCGAACGAATTCATCTATGGCGAGAACGGCCAGTACGTCGTGGAGAACACGGTAGTCCACGATCACCACAAGAACGGGTGGATGACCTTCGCCCAAGTCCTTCAGCGGTCCAGCAACATCGGGATGATCAAAGTGGTGCAGCAACTGGCGCCGGCAAAGCTCGCCTGGTATCTCAACGCCTTCGGATTTGGTCAAAAAACGGACGTCGATCTGACAGGGGAACAGCGGGGCCTGACCAAGGAACTCCACGAGTGGGGCCGCCGCACGCGGGCTTCGATCGCCATGGGCCAAGAGATCGGGGTGACCCCCTTGCAGTTGGTGATGGCGGTGGCGGCCATTGGCAACGGAGGCTGGCTGATGCGGCCCTACGTGGTGTCCGAGGTCCGATCCTCGACCGGGGAGACCGTTGCTCGCTTCGAGCCGGTCGTCCGCCGCCGCCCCATCTCTACGAAAACGGCCAAGACCCTGACCGAGATCTTGCGCGGCGCCGTCCTGCCCGGCGGCACCGGCATGCTCGGGGCCGTGCCCGGGTACGACGTGGCCGGCAAGACCGGGACCGCGCAGAAGATCGATCCGCTCACCGGAGCCTATTCGGCAACGCGGATGGTCAGCTCGTTCGTCGGGTTCCTACCGGCGGACGATCCCAAGCTGGCCATCCTGGTCGTGGTGGATGAGCCGCGGACCGAACACTGGGGAGGCACCGTGGCGGCGCCCGTCTTCCAGCGGATTGCGGCGCAGACGGTTCGCCATCTGGGCATCGTGCCGAAAACGGAGCAAGGTCAGATTCTTGCAGCGCGATGAGACTTCGGGAATGCGGGGACGTCCTCGATGGAGTGACGATGCGGGGCAGTCTGGATCGGGAGATCACCGGGCTCACGGATGATTCGCGGCGGGTGTCCCCCGGCTGGCTGTTCGTTGCGGTGAAGGGAACGCAATCGGACGGCCATCGCTTTCTCGCGCAGGCCGTCGCGGCCGGAGCCGGCGCGATCGTGGTGGAGACGGGGCGGGTGTCCGGAGAGAAGCTGGCGTCGATCGGGGTACCTGTGATCCAGGTTGGCGACTCGCGCCGGGCCTTGGGTCTCCTGGCAAGTCGGTTCTATGGGGATCCGTCCCGCCGGCTGAAGATGATCGGCGTGACCGGCACCAACGGGAAGACGACGGCCACCTATCTCTGCAAGGCGATCCTGGAGGCCGCCGGCGTGCGGGCGGGACTGATCGGCACCGTGGCTTACCTGTTCGGCGAAGAACGGGTGGCGGCGACCCACACGACCCCCGGCCCGTTGGAGTTACAGGGCTTGCTTCGGAGAATGGTGGACGCAGGCATGCAGGCGGTGGTGATGGAGGTGTCCTCTCATGCGCTCGCGCTCGATCGGACGGCGGGATGTCAATTCGGGACAGCGGTGTTCACCAATCTCACGCAGGACCACCTGGATTTCCATGCCGACATGGAAGACTACTTTCGCGCGAAGCTGCGGCTCTTCACGGCGCTGGACTCTGAGGCGCACGCGATCGTGAACGGCGACGATCCCTACCGCGGACGCGTCGTCGAGGCAACGCGGGCCAGGGTGTGGACCTACGCTATCGATCGTCCGGCCGATCTTCGCGCCGAAGACGTGCAGATTTCCCTGACCGGCGTGCGGTTCACGGCCCGTACGCCGGCGGGATCGGTCGCGCTCCGGTCTCCACTCGTGGGCCGACACAACGTCCACAATATCCTGGCGGCGGTCGGGGTCGGGCTGGCGCAGGGCGTGCCGCTGGAGGCGAGTGCCGCGGGGGTCGCCGCACTCAAGACTGTCCCGGGTCGGTTCGAGCAGATGGAGGCTGGCCAGCCGTTCACAGTGGTCGTTGACTACGCCCACACCGAGGATGCGCTCTACCGGTTGCTGACCACGGCCCAGACGGTCAAGACGGGCCGGATCATCACCGTGTTCGGCTGCGGGGGCGATCGGGATCGGAGCAAGCGTCCCAAGATGGGGCGGGTGGCCGCGCGCTACAGCGATGTCGTGGTGGTCACGTCCGACAATCCCCGCACCGAGGATCCCGACGCCATCATCCGGGAGATTCTCCCCGGCGTGGAAGCCGGGCTGCGGGAAGCGGGGCACGGCCGCTACCTGGTCCAGGCGGATCGGCGCGCGGCGATTGCAGAAGCCATGAGGCTTGCACGGCCTGGCGATCTGGTGCTGATTGCCGGGAAAGGGCATGAGGATTACCAAATTATCGGGCAGGAGAAGCACCCCTTTGATGACCGCGTGGTGGCGCGGGAGGCCATCGAGGCTCTGGCCCGATGAGCCTGCTGCTGCAGACCGCGGAGTGTTCGGATCAGGAGTCGGATGACGCCGTGCCCCTGTTCACGACCGACGAAATAGTCACGATCACCGGCGGGGTTCTGGCTCAGGCCTTGCCGAATACGGCGATCCGACGGCTCTGGACGGATTCGCGAACGGTCCGGCGCGGCGATCTGTTCGTGGCGCTGACCGGAGCCCGCTTTGACGGTCACCAGTTTGTGGCCGCCGCGCTGAAGAAGAGCGCCGTCGGGGCTATCGTGCGACGAGGGTTCAAGGCCCCGTGGAAGGCGCTCTTGATCGAGGTGGAGGATCCTCTCCGCGCGTTTCAGGAGTTGGCACGCGCGCACCGTCGCCGCTTCGCCATCCCGGTGGTAGCGGTCAGCGGAAGCAACGGCAAGACGACGACCAAGGAGATGATCGGGGCCATCCTCGCGGAATGCTTTCCTGTGTTGAAGACCGACGGCAACCTCAACAACCACATTGGCGTGCCGCAGACCCTGCTGCGCTTGACGGCTCGCCATGAGGCGGCGGTCATCGAGATGGGTATCAGCAGGCTGGGGGAGATGGCGCGGCTCTGCGAGATCGCAGAGCCGACCCACGGCGTGTTGACCAATATCGGACCGACCCATCTGGAGACCCTCGGCGATCTCCGTACCGTGGCGCAGGCCAAGGGCGAGATGCTGGACCGGCTGCCCCGGAACGGCACGGCCGTCCTCAACGCCGACGACGCGTTCTTCAAGGACCTCGCCGCGCGGGTGCGGGGACAGGTGCGCTCCTTCGGATTCTCCGAACGGGCCGACGTGCGGGCTTTGCAGGTCGAGCGACGGGGACTGACTGTTTCCTTCGTTCGCGTCGGCGTGCGCGGCCGCGCGCGTCCGCTCTCCGTCACGCTGGGCGTGGCCGGGGCCCACAATATTGCTAACGCCCTGGCGGCGATCGCGACGGGGCTCGCGTTGGGCATCGGCGAAAGCGCGATCCGCGCGGGCCTCGCCCGTTTCCGCCCGACTGCCATGCGTTCCGAGGTGCGCCGGTGGCGGGGGGTGACGTGGCTGAACGATTGTTATAACGCGAATCCATCGTCGATGCGGGCCGCGCTGCGCTGGCTGGCTGAGCTCAAGGGTGAGTTGAAGGGGAACGGACGCGCGATCGCCGTGCTGGGGGACATGCTGGAGCTGGGCGAGGGATCCGTGCGGATCCACCGGGATATCGGAGAGGAGTTGGCCCGCCAGGGGACCGACTATCTCCTGACCGTCGGGGATCTGGCGGCGGAGATCGCCGCTGGCGCGCGGGGGGCGGGGATGCCGGTGGATCGCGTGATCGTGACGCAGCAGCACGGGGCCCTGGCCGAACGCCTCAAGGACATTCTGCGCGCGGGCGATGTCGTGCTGCTCAAGGGCTCGCGGGGCACGCGAATGGAACGCGTGCTGGAGGAGTTGGCATAATGCTGTACCTCTTGCTCTATCCCCTTCATACGCAGTTCTCGATCTTCAACGTCTTCCGCTACCTCAGCTTCCGGCTCATCTACGCCGCGCTCACCGCCTTTGCACTCGCCATCGTGCTCGGGCCGCCGGTGATTCGCGCGCTGCAGAGCTACGGCGTTGGCCAGAGGATCCGCGAGGACGGCCCCAGCCGGCACCAAGTCAAGGGCGGCACGCCCACCATGGGGGGCATCCTGATCCTCTTCGCGGTCGTCATTTCGACGCTTCTCTGGACCGATCTGACCAATCGCTACGTCTGGCTGGCGGTCTTCGCAATACTCGGATTCGGTGCGGTGGGTTTCTGGGACGACTATCTCAAGACCGTCCACGGGAAGAACCAGGGGCTGACGGCGCTGCAGAAGATCGTCGCCCAGGCCGTCGTGGCGCTCGGCATCGGGGTGCTGTTCTATTCCCTGCCGGCCTATTCCACGAAGCTCAGCGTGCCCTTCTTCAAGTTCTTTTCGCCGGACATCGGGCTCTTCTACATTCCGTTCGCCGTGCTGGTCATCGTGGGCGCGTCCAACGCCGTCAACTTGACAGACGGACTGGACGGACTGGCCATCGGCCCGGTCATGATCGCCGCCCTGGCGTATACCGTGGTGGCCTATGTGTCGGGCCACAAGGTCTTCGCCGACTATCTCCTCATCCCCTACATCGAGGGCGCGGGCGAGCTGGCCATCTTCACGGCCGCGATCTTCGGAGCCAGCCTGGGCTTCCTCTGGTTCAATACCTATCCGGCGTCGGTCTTCATGGGGGACGTCGGGTCGCTGCCGTTGGGCGCCGCCCTCGGCACCGTCGCGGTGATCAGCAAGCACGAGCTGCTGCTACTGCTGGTCGGCGGCGTATTCGTGCTCGAAGCGCTGTCGGTGATCTTTCAGGTGGCCTTCTTCAAATCACGGGGCAAGCGGGTGTTCCTCATGGCGCCCATTCATCACCATTTCGAGCTGAAAGGCTGGGAGGAGCCGAAAGTGGTGGTCCGTCTGTGGATCATCGCCGTGCTGCTCGCGCTCTTCAGCCTGAGCACACTGAAGCTGCGATGAGCGTGGTCATGGGCGAACGGACGTCGGTGGAGGTGGCGGGGAAGCGGGTCGCCGTGATCGGCCTGGGGCGGAGCGGTATCGCCGCGGTACGGTTGCTCGGGGAACTGGGCGCGCGCGTTGCGGTCGCGGACCAGAAGCCGCTCGCCGAGTTGGCGGCCACGCTGGAAGGCCTGCGGGCCGGTGAGCTCGAAGTCCACAGCGGCGGTGCCTACGAGCCGGCGCTGCGGGGCGCGGACCTGGTCGTGGTCAGCCCGGGCGTTCCGCTGACGCTCGAGCCGCTCCGGCGTGCGCGCGCCGCCGGCGTCCGCGTGATCGGAGAGCTGGAGCTCGCCGCCCGGTGCCTCACCGGCAAGCTCATTGCGGTGACGGGGACGAACGGGAAGAGCACGACGGTAACCTGGATCGGCGAGGTGCTGCAGCGGGCGGGCTACGAGCCGTTCGTCGGCGGCAACCTCGGGACGCCGCTGGCGGAGGCCGCCTATGCCGCCTTACACGGCAGGCGATGGGATTTTGTGGTGGTCGAAGTGTCCAGCTTCCAACTGGAGACGATCGAGACCTTCCACCCCTGGATCGGAGCGATCCTGAACGTGACGCCCGATCATCTGGACCGCTATCCCTCCATGGAGGCATACGCCGCGGCGAAGCTCCGAATGTTCGAGAACCAGACCGCCAAGGACTATGCGGTCCTCAACGCCGATGATCCCCGGCTGGCTCGCGCCGCCGATGGCTTTGCGGGAACCCGCGTGCTGTTCAGCCGCACACGCGCCATCGAGCGGGGCGTGTTCGTGGACGGGGATGCCATCATCTCCACGGTGCGAAATGGCTTCGAAGAGGTCTGCCGGGTGAGCGCCCTCCAAGTACGCGGCCCCCACAACGTCGAGAACGCGATGGCGGTCGCCGCGGTGGCCACCCTGGCCGGCTGCCCGATCGCCACCATCGGCCAGGGACTGCGTGCGTTCCGGGGGTTGGAGCACGTAATGGAGGTCGTACGGGTCCGGCGCGGGGTGGCGTACATCAACGATTCCAAAGGCACGAACGTGGACGCCACGATCACGGCGCCCGTCATCCTGATCGCCGGAGGCCGCGAGAAGGGCGGTGAATACCCGGGACTGGCCGACGTGGTCCGGCACAAGGCCAAACAGGTCATCCTGCTCGGCGAGGCGCGCGCCCGCCTGCGTGAGGTCTTGGCCGGGGTTTGCCCGGTGACGGAGGTCCGTAGCCTCGCCGAGGCGGTGCGGAGGGCGGCGGCGCTGGCGGTGCCGGGCGACACGGTCTTGCTGTCCCCCGCCTGCGCCAGCTTCGACATGTTCGCGGACTATAGGGACCGCGGGCGCCAGTTCAAGGAGTACGTGCATGAGCTGGGTTGACCAGCAGACCATGAGCCTCCGCTGGCCTGACGCCGCGGTGGCCGAGCGTCCGCGGCGCAGCGATCACACGATTCTTCTCCTGACGCTCCTTCTGGTGGCGATCGGACTCGGCGTGATCTACAGTGCGAGCGGGGTCTTGGCCGACAAACGCTTCGGCGCTCCCTCCTACTTTCTCAAGCGGCAACTGCTGTGGTGTGCCGTTGGACTGGTGGCCTTGCTGGTCGTGGCCCGGTGCGACCTCGCGACACTGCGGCGTTGGGCGGCGCCGGTCCTTCTCCTCGGCCTGCTCGGCCTCGTGCTCGTGCTGTTGCCGTCCATCGGGGTGACGGTCAAGGGCGCGCGCCGATGGCTCCGGATCGGCGCGCTCACGATCCAGCCTTCCGAGGTGGTCAAGCTAGGCGTTGTGCTCTACCTGGCGCATTACCTGGCGAGGAAGGGGGATCGGATCGCCGACCTCTGGCGGGGCTTCGTGCCGCCCCTGGTGGTGGTCGGGCTGCTCATCGCGCTCATCGTGATCGAGCCCGATATGGGGACCGCGGCGGTGATCGGTCTGGTGACCTTGGGCGTGCTCTTCGTGGGCGGCGCTCGGCTGAGCCATCTGCTGGTGATCTCCGTGGCCGCCCTGCCAATCCTCTACGTGCTCCTCATGCGGGTCGCCTACCGCCGTCAGCGCCTCCTGAGCTTCTGGGACCCGTGGAGCGATCCCACCGGGACGGGTTTCCAGGTGATCCAGTCGTTTTTCGCGCTCGGGCGCGGGGGCCCTTTCGGGGTAGGGCTCGGCGAGGGGCGGCAGAAGCTGTTCTACCTGCCGGAGCCCCATACGGATTTCGTGCTCGCGGCGTTGGGCGAGGAGCTCGGGTTTGTCGGGACCGCCATGGTCATCCTGCTACTGGGGGCGTTCGTGGCGAAGGGCTTTACGATCGCGTTGGAAGCGGACGACCCCTTCGCGCGCCATGTGGCCTTGGGAGTAAGTTTGCTGATCGGGTTCCACACGTTGATCAATGTGGGAGTGATCACGGGTCTGCTGCCCACCAAGGGATTGACGTTGCCGTTCCTGAGTTACGGAGGGTCGTCTCTGGTCGTCAGCATGGTCGGGGCCGGGCTCCTCATGGCAGTCGCCCGGCACCGTCCGCCCATTTGAAGAGGGGTATGCGGGTGCTTATCGCAGCCGGCGGCACCGGTGGTCATCTGTACCCGGGGGTGGCGCTGGCGCGTGAATTCGCCCGGCTGGAGCCCGGGAGCGAAGCGATTTTTGTGGGGACGGATCGGGGGCTGGAGACGAAGGTTGTGCCCAGAGAGGGATTCGAGTTGATCACGATCACGGCGCGGGGGGTGATGGGCCGGGGCATGTGGGGGGCCGTGCAGGGTCTCGCCGCGGTGCCGGTCGGCCTGCTCCAGTGCCTGGCGATCTGCCGCCAGCGGCGGCCGGATCTGGCGATCGGCATTGGCGGATACACCAGCCCGCCTCTGGTGCTGGCGGCGTTCCTATTGGGCATCAAGCGGGCGATCTTAGAGCCGAACGTGCATCCGGGCGTGGCCAATCGTGTGCTCTCGCCGTTCGCGAGCCTCATCTTCGTGTCGTTCGCCGCCACGGCCCCCTTCTTCGCCCCGGGGAAGACGCGGATCGTGGGCACGCCCATTCGCCGGGAGTTTCTCGAAGCTCCGGAGCCCCCTCCCGATAGAATTGTTGGCGGTCCCACCCTGGTGGTGCTGGGGGGCAGCCAGGGGGCCCGGTCGATCAATCGTGCGATGGTCGCCGCCTTGCCGAGGTTGTTGACCGCGCATCCGACAGTGCGAGTGATCCACCAGACCGGCGAGTACGATTACGAAGAAGTCGCTGTGGCTTACAGGAACGCTCGACTCGAGGCTGAGGTTTCCCCGTTTCTCTTTGACGTCCCGCGGGCATTTCTCCAGGCGGATCTGATCGTGAGCCGGTCGGGCGCGACGACGGTCGCCGAGATGACGGCGTGCGGCAAGCCCGCCATCCTGATTCCCTTTCCCCATGCGATCCACGGGCATCAGGAGCGTAATGCGCGCATCCTGGAGGAAGCCGGGGCTGCGACGGTCATCCTGGATGCCGAGCTCACGGGCGAGGCGCTGGCTGCGGCGATCACGGCCTTGCTCGCGAACCCCGGCCGGCTGGGCGAGATGGGGCGCTGTAGCAAGGGCTTGGGTCGGGCCGATTCAGCAGAGCGGGTCGTTATGGCCTGCCGGGACCTTGTTCGGAATGTAAGACGTTCAACATAAAACGGGGGAAGAAGAGTCCTGCGATTAACGAATAACGATTAACGTGGCACGATGTTCAGGAAGATTCAGCATATTCATTTCGTGGGCATTGGCGGTGCGGGCATGAGCGGCATCGCGGAAGTGCTCTTGACGCTCGGCTACCACGTGACCGGGTCGGACCTGCACGAATCGGAGTCCGTCCGGCGGATTCGTGCCCTCGGAGGCACCGTTTTCATCGGCCACGCCGCGTCGAACATCGGCAACGCGCAGGTGGTGGTCATTTCGTCGGCTGTACCGCCGACCAACCCGGAAGTCGTGGCCGCCAAGGCCAGGGTCATCCCGGTCATCCCGCGCGCCGAGATGCTGGCCGAGCTGATGCGGCTCAAGTACGGCGTGGCCATCGCGGGCGCGCATGGCAAGACCACAACGACCTCGTTGGTTGCCAACGTGCTGGCCGAGGGCGGGCTCGATCCCACGATCGTGATCGGAGGCAAGGTCAACGCGCTTGGCAGCCACGCGCGGCTGGGCCGGGGAGATCTGCTGGTCGCCGAAGCGGACGAGAGCGACGGCTCGTTCATGAAGCTCTCGCCGACCGTGGTGGTCGTGACCAACTTGGATCGCGAGCACCTGGATCACTACGGCACGATGGAGCGCCTCTGCGAGACCTTCCTGGACTTCATCAACAAGGTCCCGTTTTACGGTCTCTCGGTCCTCTGTGCCGACGATCCCTCTCTCGCCGCGCTGCTGCCCCGCGTGATCAAGCGCTACCAGACGTATGGGTTGACCCCGTCGGCCGACCTGGTAGGCACGGACGTGCAGCTCCATGTCGGTGTCGCCGAGTTCTCGGCGCGACTGCGCGGCGCGCCGCTGGGCCGATTCAAGGTCGCGATGCCGGGCATACATAACGTCCGGAACGCGCTGGCGGCGATCGCCGTCGGGTTGGAGCTGGGCGTGACGCTCCCGCACATCGACCAGGCGCTCGCCGGGTTCAAGGGAGTGGAGCGGCGGTTCCAAGTGTTGGGCGAAAAAGGCGGCGTGCTGGTGGTGGACGACTACGGCCACCATCCGACCGAAATCAAGGCGACTCTCGCCGCGGCGAAGAACGGATGGGGCCGACGGTTGGTGGTGTTGTTCCAACCGCACCGGTTCACGCGGACGAAGGACTTGCTCGAGGAATTCCCGGCGGCGTTCAAGCAGGCTGCCCACCTGTTCCTGACCGACATCTACCCGGCCGGGGAGGCGCCGATCCCGGGCGTCACCGGCGAACGGCTGGCGGAGGTCATCCGGAGAGTCGGCTCGCCGCCGCTGACCTACATCCCGCGCAAGGACCAGCTCGTCGAGGCGGTGCTGCCTGTGCTCAAGCCTGGGGACGTGGTCGTGGCGCTGGGCGCGGGCGACATCGGGCAGATCGGGCGGGCGCTCTTCGAACGATTGGAGTGAGGAGAAGGATCGGCATGCGAGAAATCCGGTCGGCCCTGTCAGGGGTGCAAGGCACGGTCCGGTTCCATGAACCCATGAGCCAGTACACCTCCTTCCGGATCGGGGGCCCGGCGGATGCGTTGATCGAACCTGGGGACGAAGAGGCGCTCCGGCTTCTCATGGTGCAGGCTCGTAAAGCGAAGGTGCCGGTCTTCGTCATAGGGGGGACCAATCTTTTGGTCCGGGACGGCGGCATCCGGGGGATTGTGGTGCGGCTCACCAAATTCGATCGGATCGAGGAGCACGAAGGCGGGCTCCTGTACGCGCAAGGGGGTGTGGGGATGCCGCGGCTGCTTAAGTACGCCCTTCAGCGCAAGCTGGCCGGGCTTGAATTCGCCGCGGGCATTCCTGGAACGCTGGCTGGCGCCATCGTCATGAACGCCGGGACCCGCTTGGGGGAGATGAAGGACGTCGTGCGACGCGTTCGTCTCGTGACGTCGGCGGGGGAGAGGCACGAACTGTCTGCCGACGAGGTGGGATTCGAGTACCGCCGCACCTTCCTTCCCGAGGGCATCATCGTGGGCGCGTGGCTCCAACTCCGATGGGACCCCACCGCCCGCAGTGAAGCGACGGTGAAAGAAGCGTTGCATCGGAGGAAGGCCACGCAGCCGCTCGCGCTCCCAAACGCCGGCTGCGTCTTCAAGAACCCGGGCGGGGAGCCGGCCGGGTGGCTAATCGAAACGGCCGGCCTGAAGGGGGCCCAGGTCGGGGACGCGCAGGTTTCCCCCCTGCATGCCAACTTCATCGTGAACCGCGGCCGCGCCACGGCCCGCGACGTGCTGGCGCTGATCCGCAAGGTCGGCCAGACCGTCGAGGAGAAGACGGGCGTGACGCTGCAGCTTGAGGTGAAGATCGTGGGGCGGGCGTGAAGTTGCTGACCACCAAGCGCATCGCGGTGCTGATGGGAGGGCTGTCCGCCGAGCGGGAGATCTCGCTCCGCAGCGGCCGGGCGGTCTGGGCGGCGCTGATCCGGAAGGGGTACGACGCCATTCCGCTGGAAGTGGACGCGTCTGTGGTCGCGCGCCTCCGGGAAGTCCGGGCGCAGATCGCTTTCATCGCGCTGCATGGGCCTGGAGGCGAGGACGGCACGATCCAGGGGATGCTCGAAGTGCTGCGGATGCCCTATACCGGGTCTGGGGTCCAGGCCTGTGCGGTGGCGATGGACAAGGCGATGACGAAGTGCCTGCTGGAACATGGGGGTCTGCCGGTGCCGCGCGGGTTTGTACGGACCCTCCGCGAGCGGAGAAGACCCCTCCAGTCCGGTTACAAGTTCCCCCTGGTGATCAAGCCCGTCAGCCAGGGCTCGACGTTGGGGATCACTGTCATCCGCAAAACGCGAGCCCTCCGGGCCGCGCTCGACGCGGCGTTCGCCTACGGCCCGGCGGCGCTGATCGAGGAGTACATCGACGGCCGGGAACTCACGGTCGCGATCTTGAACGACCGTCCATTGCCGATCGTGGAGATCATTCCGAAGAACGGCTTTTACGATTTCGCCGCCAAGTACACCCCGGGCGCCAGCCATTACCAGGTTCCCGCCAAGCTCTCGAACCGGCTGACCAAGCAACTTCAAGAACTCGCGCTGGACGTGCATCGCCGCTTGGGGTGCCGGGGCGCCACCCGGGTGGACTTCCGGCTGGACAAGAGAGGACGGCCGTTCATCCTAGAGCTGAACACGGTGCCGGGGATGACAGAAACGAGCTTGTTGCCGATGGCGGCGAAGGCTGCGCGTCTGTCGTACGAGGACATGGTGGAGGCGATCCTCACATCGGCCCTTCAACGGGAGGCCGAGTGGGCGCCCTCCAGGGGTCGCACATGATCAAGCGAATCCGTCCGAATAGGAGGTGCAACCTCGACGCACGGCCCCCGCACAGGTGGAAGACAGCGCTTGCCAGGATGCTGGTGGCGCTGACGGTGTTCGCTGCGGGTGCCGGCGCGGGCTGGTACGGCTGGCTGCGCGCGGGACCCGATCTGTTAGCCTGGGCCGACCCGTTCTTCGTGATTCGGATCGTGGACCTCACGGAAACGCGGCGGGTCTCCCGGGACCAGGTGTTGGCGTTGCTCGATCTCCCGACGGAGCGGGGGCTGCTCCGGACCGATCCGGTGGCGCTGCGACGGGCGTTGGAAACGCATCCGTGGATCAGGCGCGCGGCCGTCCGGCGGGTGTTCCCTCATACCCTGGCGGTGGACGTGCAGGAACGGGAGCCGGTGGCCATCCTACGGACCGACAGACGGGATTTCCTCGTTGATTACGAGGGAGTCCTCTTGATGGAGCGCCCGCCGCGGCGCGACGAAACGTTACCGGTGCTGAAAGGCATGGATTACGCGGAGGCGGTCCTCCGGGAGCCATGGACGGCCGAACGCCTGCAGACCGGGATCGCGCTAGCCGGCCTGCTCGGGCAGGCCGTGGGCCGGCCGCCCGTGGTGGACCTCGGGACGCCGGGAGACTTCGTGGCGTATGACGCCGGGTTCCGCCTTCGGTTCGGCGACGGGCAATTCGGAGATAAGGTAGACCGGTATCGGCAGGTGTCGGAGCGGGTCCTCGATCGCTGGGGCGATCGGGAGCGGGCGGCGCCGGCGCGTAAGAAAGTGGAGGTGGATCTCCGGTTCCGGGACAAGGTCATCGTGCGGGGAGGGAGGTGAGGCGGGGAGTGGCGCGGAAAGACCAGATCATCGTGGGTCTGGACATAGGCACTACCAAGACACGGGCGATCGTGGCGGAAGCCCGCGAGGACGGCAAGGCCCATGTCGTCGGGGTCGGGACGAGTCCTTCCCGGGGACTCCGCAAGGGCATGGTCGTCAACATCGAGAGCACCGTTGAATCCATCCGCCGGGCCGTGGACGAGGCCGAGATGAAATCAGGGACGCAGATCAACTCGGTCTACGTCGGCATCGCCGGCAGCCATATTAAAGGACTGAACTCCGAGGCCGCGGTGGCAGTCAAAAGCGGCGAGGTGATCCGCAGTGACGTCACGCGCTCGGTCAAGGCGGCGCGGTCCGCCGCCATCATCACCCCGGACCATCGGGTGCTGCACGTCCTGCCCCGCGGATTCATCCTGGACGAGCAGGACGGGATCCGCGACCCGCTGGGCATGTCGGGCGCGCATCTGAAAGTCAACGTGCACATCATCACGGGGGCCATGACGGCGATCCAGAACCTCGTCAAGAGCGTGGAGCGCGCGGGGCTCGACGTGATCGGCATCATCCTGCAGCCTCTCGCCTCCAGCGAGGCCGTGCTCACAGACGACGAGCGGGAGCTGGGGGTGGCGATGGTGGATTTGGGCGGCGGGACCACGGACCTCGCGATCTTCGCCGAAGGCAGCGTGATGCACACCGCCGTGATCCCGGTCGGCGGGTCGCACTTCACCAACGACATCGCCATCGGCCTCAAGACGCCGATGCCCGACGCCGAGCGGATCAAGATCCAGTTCGGGTGCGCCCTGGCCTCCCTTGTGAAGGACGACGAGATGATCGATGTGCCCAGCATGGGCGGGCGGCCGCCGCGCTCGCTCTCGTGCCGGTTGCTGGCGGACGTGATCGAGCCGCGTGCGGAGGAGGTCTTCGATCTCGTCGCGCGGGAGATCAAACGCGCGGGCTACGAGGGCATCGTCGCGGGCGGGGTGGTGCTCACCGGCGGGACATCGTTGATGGAGGGAATGCCGGACGTTGCGGAGCGCGTGCTGGACCTCCCCGCGCGGCGAGGGTACCCCTGGGGAGTGGGCGGCATTCGCGAGCAGGTGGACAATCCCGTATACGCGACCGGCGTCGGCCTTATTCTCCACGCCTTGCACCATCATGACGATCTGGCTTTGAACGGGCGCCGCAGCCGGCGCGGGCTGTGGCGGACCGTGGAGAACGTCACAGGGTGGTTCCGGGAGTTCTTTTGAGGTACGGGAAGGGGCGCAGGGCTCCCTCCCGCGACGAAGGGAGGAATCGCATGTTCCAGCTTGAAGAAGAGACGATCGCGGGTGCCAAGATCAAGGTCATCGGCATCGGCGGGGGCGGTTGTAACGCTGTCAACTCCATGATCGCGGCTGGCGTGGTTGGGGTCGAGTTCATCGCGGTCAACACGGACATGCAGGCGCTGGGGATCTCCAAGGCCCCGACCAAGGTCCGCATCGGGCAGAACGGACTCGGAGCCGGCGCAAACCCGGAAATCGGGCGCCAAGCGGCATTGCAAGACGCGGAGCAGATCCGCGAGGCGCTCGTCGGCGCCGACATGGTCTTCGTCACGGCGGGGATGGGCGGGGGGACCGGCACGGGGGCCGCGCCGATCATCGCCAACGTTGCCCGCGAACTCAACGCGCTGACGGTGGCGGTCGTCACCAAGCCGTTCCTGTTCGAAGGGGGCAAGCGCATGACGCGGGCCGAGGAAGGGCTGCGGGAGCTGCGCAAGCACGTGGACACCATGTTGGTGATCCCGAACCAACGGCTGCTGGGGGTTGTGGACAAGACCACGCCGTTGCGGGAGGCTTTCAAGGTGGCGGACGACGTGCTCCGGCAGGCGATCAAGGGCATCGCCGACGTTATCACGATCCCGGGACTCGTCAACGCGGGGTGCTGCTGAACATCACGGGAGGCGCGAGCCTGTCCCTGCACGAGGTGACCCAGGCCTCCTCGATCATCGAGCAGGCGGTGGACAAGGACGCCAACATCATCTTCGGCGCGGTGGTCGACGAGCGGTTGAAAGACGAAGTGGTGATCACCGTCATTGCGACGGGGTTCGAGCGCGGGGAGCCGGCTGCGCAGCATGCGCCGAGTCAGACGGCGCTTCCGACGATCTCCACCAGGGAAACCCCGGTGCATGAGCTGCATCCCAAGCCCAAGACGGCGGACCGTCCGGCGTTCATGCGGCGCAACCCCGCCGCGCGAGACAGCGCCGACCGGGCCCTGGACCGGACGATGCTGGTGGTCGAGGAGGAATGGGATGTGCCAACGTTCTTAAGGAGGCAAGCCGACTAGCCATGGCCAGCGCGCTGGAAGCCATCATCACCGTTCCCCTCTTCGCCAAAGGACTGGTGGGGATCTCTCACTTCTTCGGCACGAAGATCGCGCCCGATCCGCAGGGGCCGGGCAGAAACGGACCGTCGTTGCGCGTGGTAACCGTGCATCAGGTCCATGGCACGGCGGCCCTGATTCTCGACCGCCGAAGTGCGAGTATGCGATCCATCGTAGCGGGAGAGGGGGAGGCCTCACCGGGCGCGCACGGGTATGACGCGATCGTGACCAATCAGCCTGGGGTGCTGGTCGCCGTCGAGACGGCCGACTGCGTGCCGATCCTCTTGCTGGACCCGGTCCGCGGTGTGGCTGCCGCGGTGCATGCCGGGTGGCGGGGCACGCTGGACGGCATCGTTCCCAAGACCGTAGCGGTCATGCAGAACCGGTTTGGCTGCTCCCTCCGGTCGATCCGGGCGGCCATCGGCCCGTCCATCGGCGTCTGTTGCTACGAGGTCAACGGGGCTGTCCTGGCGCCGCTGAAGAGAGGCTGTCCATACTGGGCCGAGGTCGTGGAGGATGTGAAGGGGACGAAAGCCCACCTTGACCTGCGCGGGCTCAACCGCCGTCAACTGGAGGAGGTCGGCATCGGTCCGGCCCGGATCGAAAGCGTGAACCTCTGCACGCGTGAACCTCTGCACGGCCTGCCATCCCGACCTCTTCTACTCGTATCGCCGCGAAGGTGCCGGGACCGGCCGCATGATCAGCGGGATCGGGTTCACCGTCATGCTGTCCTGACAAACCCGCCCCCGTTGCGTAGAATAGGACGCTACGGCCAGGCATGGGCGACGACTTCAAGAGCCGGCTGGATGACGTGCGGGCTCGCATCGAGCGCGCGGCGCGGCGTGCCGGGCGCGACCCCGGTTGCGTCACCCTGGTGGCCGTGTCGAAGTCGGTCCCCGTCGAGCGCCTGCGCGAGGCGATCACGAATGGGTGCCGGGTGTTCGGAGAGAACCGCGTCCAGGAGGCGCTGGCCAAGATGGAAGAAGTGGGCGCACGGGCCCCCGCTGGAAGCGAGGCTCCGGCTCCGCCGGGCCGAGCGCGGGGTTCGGGGGCATCGGAGCCCATTCCGTTGGGCGCACGGGCCCCCGCTGGGATAGAGTGGCATCTGATCGGTCCGCTCCAAACGAACAAGATCAAGACGGCGGTCGGACGCTTCGCGCTGCTGCATGCCGTGGATCGGATGGAGGTGGCCGAGCGCCTCGATCGAGCGGCCAGGGAGCGAGGGCTCACGCAGGCGATCCTGCTTGAAGTGAACGTGACGGGGGAAAAAACCAAGCATGGATTCAGTCCCGATGAGTTGGCGCGCGTGACCGAGCGAATGGGAGCCTTAAAGGGCATCCGTGTGCTGGGGCTGATGGCCATCCCGCCGGCTGCAGGGGCGCCGGAAAAGGCTCGGCCGCA
>WNGM01003259.1_pt1 | contig 18936 bp, 22 predicted proteins | sample 5400571 | NCBI WGS metagenome assembly WNGM01 (sample SAMN13153378, study PRJNA577476) | soil metagenome | isolation source: 100 cm soil or saprolite under Garry oak tree replicate 2 | place: USA:California | collected 2016-06-15 | reverse complement strand
GTCACCGAAGAAGATTTCTTTCAAGGCGATCTCGGCTGGATCAACCGTATTCGATCGGCCGCCAGCCTGCCGGTCCTGCGAAAAGATTTCGTTTGGGAACCTTTCCAGCTCTACGAGACACGCGCCGCTGGAGCGAGCGCGATCCTCTTGATCACGGCAATGCTCGAGCTTGGAGAATTGAGAGAACTTATCGCGCTTTCGAACCAGCTCAAGCTTGATGTATTGGCCGAGGTTCACGACGAGACCGAACTGCGTGAGGCTCTGGAAGCAGGAGCCTCAATCATCGGCGTGAATAACCGTGATTTGAAAACGTTCGATGTTTCTCTCGATACTTCCCTGCATCTGGGCAAACTCATTCCCGATGACCGGCTTTTCGTAGTCGAAAGTGGCATTCACAAGAAAGATGATATCGATCTTCTGCTCGATGCCGGAGCGGACGCTTTCCTCATCGGTGAACATCTTTTAACCGCGCCGGAACCAGCCGCAGCCCTTCGAGCATTATTATGACGCGCGTAAAAATCTGCGGCATCACTCAATTCGAAGATGCGCGGGATGCGGCCCTGTTGGGCGCCGATGCGATCGGCTTAAATTTCTATCCAAACAGTCCGCGGTACATTGAACCTTCGCGAGCCGCGAAGATCATAGAGAAACTTCCGCCATTTGTGACTGCTGTTGGCATATTTGTGAATCATCGTGATCCACAAAGCCTGGAGGATTTTGCTCTTTCATTGGGTCTTCATGCCGTCCAGCTTCATGGAAACGAAACGCCGGATTACTGTTCGATGATCCAACGCGTCAAAGTGATCAAGGCGTTTCGTGTGGATTCCAATTTTCGCGTGGATGTACTCCGGAGCCACGGCAGCGGCACATTTCTTCTGGACGGTTGTGCGCCGGGCGCGGGAACGAGCTTTGAATGGGAACTTGCGTTTGGAGCAAACGCATTTGGGTCGATTATCATCGGCGGCGGATTGACGCCCCACAATGTTTCGCGAGTTATCAGTACGCTGCATCCTTTTGGAGTCGACGTGGCAAGCGGAGTGGAGTCAAGACCGGGAAAAAAAGATTACGACAAAATGCGGCGATTCATCGAGGCCGTCGAGCGCGCCGACGTTGCACTTATGGGTGGACTATGAAAGGTCACTACGGAAATTACGGCGGGCAGTTCGTGCCTGAAACTCTCATGCATCCGCTGGAAGAACTCGAGGCCGCTTATACTGCGTCGCAGCGCGATCCAAGTTTTCAGCTAGAGTTCGATCAGCTCCTCCGTCACTACTCGGGCCGCCCAACGGCCTTGTATTTCGCCGAGCGGCTAACGAAGGCATGGCGAGGCGCCAAGATATATCTGAAACGCGAGGACCTGAATCATACCGGTGCGCACAAGATCAACAACTGTCTCGGACAAGGGTTACTTGCGCGGCGGATGGGCAAGAGGCGAATCATTGCGGAGACAGGCGCAGGCCAACACGGTGTCGCTACAGCAACGGTTTGCGCCCTTCTGGGAATGGAGTGCGATGTCTACATGGGTGAAGAAGATATCCGGCGCCAGGAACTGAATGTGTTTCGGATGAAACTATTGGGGGCGCGAGTCATTCCTGTCTCTGCCGGTAGTAAGACGCTGAAGGATGCCATCAACGAATCGATGCGCGATTGGGTGACCAACGTCCGGACAACGTATTACATGCTCGGGTCAGTCCTTGGTCCGCACCCGTATCCCCTTATGGTTCGCGATTTCCAATCCGTGATCGGCAGAGAGGTGCGGGCACAGATTCTGGAAAAGGAAGGACGACTACCCGATGTGCTCGTTGCATGCGTCGGCGGCGGGAGCAATGCGATCGGCTTGTTCTATGACTTCGTCGAAGACAATCAGATTCAAATGATCGGTGTCGAGGCCGGGGGCCGCGGACCGAAGCTGGGCGAACATGCCGCGCGTTTTTCGGGAGGCCGGCCCGGCGTGCTGCACGGAACCTTTTCCTACATCTTACAAGACGCGGACGGCCAGGTCGTTCCGACGCATTCTGTTTCCGCGGGTCTCGATTATCCGGCTGTCGGACCTGAACACGCCGAGCTTCATGACAAAGGCCGGGTGATTTACACCAGCGTAACCGACGGTGAAGCGCTTGATGCCTTTCATGAGCTGAGCCGTCTGGAAGGAATCATTCCGGCGCTGGAAAGTTCCCACGCTGTCGCTCAGACCAAGAAACTCATGTTGCCATCGACTCGGGTTGTGGTCATTAATCTATCTGGACGTGGCGACAAGGATGTCACTGAAGTCATGAGGTTGATGAGTGAGAAGTAAGGGGAATGTATGACCCGGATCGAAAAAAGATTCGGGCAATTGAAAGCCGATCACGGGAAGGCCTTCATTCCGTACCTTACGGCAGGCGATCCAAGTTTGGAGATGACACTTGAACTCGTCCTTGCTCTGGAGAAGGCCGGCGCTGATCTGATCGAAGTCGGCGTTCCATTTTCGGATCCGATTGCAGATGGACCTGTTATCCAGCGCGCGACGGATCGTGCGCTGCGAAACGGTGTGACGCTTCAGAAGGTTCTCAAGCTGGGCGAGAATGTCCGCAAAAAATCCGAAATTCCGCTGGTCCTGTTCAGCTATTTCAACCCCCTTCTCAATCACGGACTCGACCGACTCGCCAAAGACGCAACGGCCGCAGGATTTGATGGAGTTCTGGCCAGTGACCTGACGATTGAGGAATCTGAACCATTCGTCCGCTCCATGCAGAGAGTCGGTTTGAACACCATCTTTTTAGTCGCTCCAACGAGTTCCGAAGAGCGGATGAAGAAAATTGCGGAAACGTCAACCGGATTTCTCTATGCGATTTCCCGAACGGGGGTAACCGGCGAACGGCAGGAATTGGCAGCCGATCTAAAGGAATTTTTACGGACCTTGCGTTCTTTCACGACGACCCCAATCGCCGTGGGTTTTGGAATTTCGCGGCCGGAACACGTTCAGGCCGTATGGCGGGAAGCTGATGCGGCGATCGTTGGCAGCGCCATCGTAAGAGAAATCGAAAAAGTCATCGGCGATCCCGACGTCGTCGACCTAGTCGGGACAGTATCTGCATTCGCAAGATGGCTAAAGGATCCGTCAGGGAAATGACCATCGAAGATTGGCGGCGGAAAATTGATGAGATCGACAGGAAGCTTGTTGAGTTGCTGAACGAGCGTTCGAAATGCGCCATTGAAATCGGAAAGATCAAGCGCGCCCAAAATCTGCGTGTCCATGATCCGGAACGGGAACAGGAAATTCTCCAGCGGATCAAAGAAACGAACTCCGGACCGCTCGACAGTCCGGGGCTGCAGCGTTTGTTTGAGCGGATCATTGAGGAGTGCCGACATATCGAACGGCTCGAACGGGAGAAGGGAAACACGTGAAATGGAACAGTTTCCCCAACGGGTCACAATCTTTGGCGTCGGTCTGATCGGCGGATCGCTGGGTCTGGCGCTTAAACGTAGTTTCCCTGAGATCCGAATCGCAGGTATCGATACAGCGGCGGTGCTCGACCGAGCGCGGCAGTTGAAGATAGTGGATACCGCGGGAGCCGATCACGCGGACCTCGTCATATTGGCGACTCCGGTCGGCGAAATTCTGAAATTGCTCGATCAGTTCACGTCAAAGCAGACCTTGGTCGTTGACGTCGGCAGCACAAAGCTTGCAATATGCCGCAAGGCGGAACGCCTGGCTGTTCCATTTATTGGCGGACACCCCATGGCAGGACAGGAGCATTCCGGTCCTGAGGCGGCAAACGTCGACCTGTTTCGCGATGCTCCGTTCTTTCTCTGTCCTGTCCGGACGACGCCGGACGGCGCTGTCGAGCAATTTCGACGCATCGTGAAATCGATCGGGGCAGTTCCTCACGTGATTTCCCCCGAAGATCATGACCGCCTGGTGGCGCAAATCAGTCATTTGCCACAAATCATTTCGACTCTCCTCGCCGAGCAAACCTCGGCGCACAGAGAATTGGCCGGCCCCGGGCTGCGTTCAATGACGCGCCTTGCCGCAAGTCCAATTCATATTTGGCGTGATATCTTTAAAACCTCAGGCTTTTTGCCTCGGGAACTTCAGTCTTTCATTGAACGCCTTCAACGCGTTCTGGACTCGATGGAAGGAGGAAATTTTGATGAGATTGAAAGCCTGTTTAAACACGGAGAGTCCGAGTGAATAAGGCCGTGCGCAACGCGCGCGAAGCGATCGCAGACCTGCAAGATGGCGCCACGATCATGGCCGGCGGCTTTGGCCTTTGCGGGGTTCCGGAAGATCTCATTAATGCCACACGCGAAAAAGGTGTTAGGAATCTCACCGTCATTAGTAACAACGCCGGCATAGATGGCCTGGGTGTAGGGCTTCTCCTTGAAACGCGCCAGATTCGGAAAATCATCGCGACGTACGTTGGAGAGAATCAGTTGTTCGAGAAATTGGCCTTGGCCGGTGAGATCGAAGTCGAACTGAATCCTCAGGGGACGTTCGCGGAACGCATAAGGGCGGGAGGTGCGGGGATCGCAGGATTCTTTACGCCGACGGGTTTTGGCACCGTTGTCGCTGAAGGAAAGGAAACACGCGAATTCGATGGCCGCACGTACGTATTCGAGCGAGCACTGAAAGCGGATTTCGCCTTCGTCAAAGCGTGGAAGGGCGATAAGTGGGGCAATCTTGTCTATCGCAAGACAGCGCGGAACTTCAATCCCGTCATGGCCACGGCTGCCCGTGTCACTATTGCCGAGGTCGAACACCTTGTCGAAGTAGGCGCTCTCGACGCGGATTGTATCCATACCCCGTCCATTTACGTCCAGCGGATCTTCCAAACCACAGCCTCCGAAAAGCGTATCGAGAGACGAGCCGTCAGGAAGAGAGGCGCAGAATGAGTACACTGCCGAAACGCGAAATCATCGCGCGCCGTATTGCGCGTGAATTGCGGGACGGCTTTACCGTGAATCTCGGCATCGGCATGCCGACACTGTGCGCCAACTATATACCGGAAGGCATCGATGTCCTCTTGCATTCCGAAAACGGATTGCTCGGCATTGGGCCCTATCCGTTTGAAGGCGAAGAGGACGCCGATCTGATCAACGCCGGCAAAGAGACTGTGACTGAACTTCCGGGCGCGTCGTATTTCTCCAGCGCGGATTCCTTGCCAACTGGATGATCCCGGGCAAGATGGTCAAAGGTATGGGTGGTGCCATGGACCTGGTCGCAGCTGCCAAGCGCGTGATCGTCGCGATGGAACACGCGACCAAGGAAGGCCGGCTGAAAATTTTGACAAAATGCACGTTGCCGCTGACGGGAACCGAGGTCGTCGATACGATTGTCACGGAATTGTGCTTGATCGACGTGACGAGCAAGGGATTAGTGCTTCGGGAAATGCGTTCTGATGTTACTCTGGAGCAAGTCCAGAGGCTGACGGAGCCAAGATTGATTGTTGAAGATGACATCAAGAGGATGGAGTATTGATCTAAAGTTTGCGTAGACCTGGACCCTCACCCGGCGCTGCGCGCCGGCCTCTCCCAGGGGGAGAGGCAATCGTTATGAAGCTGAATTCGATTGTTATCGTCAACCTGCAGAGCCCGAGAGAGCGTTTTTTTGGACGGCTGTTAGATATGGCTACTCACGGTATAACCGTTCGGGGAATCGATCTCAATGCATTTGAAGATTGGATGGATCACATCACCCATAGGGAGGAGAGCGGTGTACAACCCAACACAGTGTTCTTTCCGATTCATCGGATCGAGAAAATCATCATGGATGAAGGCATCGGCGCGATTCCGTCCTTATCAGACACATTCCTGACTAAGGTCGGCTCGGCAGTCGAGGAACACTTGGAGTAGGAATGAATATTGCTGTTATCGGAACAGGCTATGTCGGGCTAGTCGCAGGGAGTTGTCTTGCAGAGAGCGGGAATGACGTGTGGTGCGTCGATAGCGATGCCGCGAAGATCGAAAAGCTTCGCCAGGGGATGATTCCAATCTACGAGCCCGGCCTGCCGGAGATTGTTGAACGGAACCTGCGCGAAGAGCGGCTCACTTTCACCACCGATCTCGACGCGGCCGTGAAAAAATCATTCGTTCTTTTTGTGGCCGTAGGGACTCCGACCACACCCAACGGCGCTGCCGATTTGACTGCAGTGTTCGATGTGGCTCGAGCGATTGGGAAGGCGATGGACCGGTATAAAGTGATCGTCGTCAAGTCTACCGTTCCGGTCGGCACGAGTGAAAAGATTCGAGAGATCCTCAAAAGTGAAACAGACCATCCGTTCGATCTCTTATCCAATCCGGAATTCCTGAAGCAGGGGGCAGCCGTCGAAGACTTTATGAAGCCCGATCGCGTTGTCGTCGGGGCCGATGACGTCCGCGCGGCTGAAATTCTTCGCGATCTTTATGCGCCTTTTGTTCGGACCGGGAGTCCCGTGCTGATCGTCGATGTGCGCACGGCAGAATTGCTGAAGTATGCCGCCAACGCTTTTCTCGCGGCGCGCATTTCATTTATGAATGAAATTGCGAATCTTTGCGAGCACGTCGGTGCCAATGTCGACATGATCCGAAAAGGTCTCGCGTCGGATTCGCGAATCGGCTCTGCTTTTCTTTTCGCCGGCGTCGGTTTCGGGGGCAGTTGTTTCCCTAAAGACATTCGCGCTTTGGCCGACACCGGCCGCCAACACAACTATGAAATGAAAATACTCGAGGCGGTCGGCGCTGTGAACGACAATCAAGCCCAGCGATTTGTCGAAAAGGTTCGCCGTCACTTCAATAGTAACCTTAGCGGCGCACGGCTCGCAGTCTGGGGCTTGTCTTTTAAGCCGCGGACGAATGATATGCGCGATGCTCCGGCTATCAAGATCATCGAGTCTCTTCTTTCGGAGCACGCCACCATTACGGCTTACGATCCCGAAGCTCTCGACGAAGCTAAAAGGATTTTCGGAACACGAATTCAATTAGCGTCGAATAACTATGGTTGTGTTGAAGGAGCAGACGCGCTTTTGCTGATCACCGAATGGCAAGCATTTCGAAATCCGAATTTCGAACGGATGAAAAACATCATGCGTCAGCCGGTGATCTTCGACGGCCGTAATATCTATGATCCGGGACAAGTGCGGCAGCTTGGTTTTACCTATTACAGCATGGGACGGACATGAGAGCTGTCGTTACCGGCGGGGCAGGTTTCCTAGGAAGCCACCTGTGCGATCGCTTGCTGGAGCGGGATTACGAAGTTGTCTGCCTCGATAACCTTCTCACCGGAAACACCAGCAATATCGCCCACCTGATGGGCCACTCAAATTTCAAATTTATCAAATACAACGTCATCGATTACTTATTCGTTGAAGGTCCTGTTGACGCCGTTCTGCATTTTGCCTCGCCCGCATCGCCAATCGATTATTTGGAAATGCCGATCCAGACATTAAAAGTCGGGTCTCTTGGAACTCACAAAGCGCTCGGATTAGCGAAAGAAAAGAAAGCTCGATTCCTGCTCGCGAGCACTTCGGAAGTATACGGCGATCCTCTGGTGAATCCACAGCCGGAGACCTATTGGGGTAATGTCAATCCTATCGGCCCGCGCGGTGTCTACGATGAAGCGAAGCGGTTTGCCGAAGCAATAACCATGGCCTACCGGCGGTATCACAAGATGGATGCGCGCATTGCCCGGATCTTCAACACCTACGGTCCGAGAATGCGTCCCAATGATGGCCGGGTCGTATCAAACTTCATTGTACAGGCGCTCGGCGGAAGTCCTCTGACCATATACGGCGACGGGTCTCAGACGCGCAGTTTCTGCTACGTATCGGACCTGATCGGCGGCATTCTCTCATTGCTCGCGGCGCCGCCATCTAACGAGATGGGTCAGCCGTTTAATATCGGCAATCCCGAAGAGCGGACTATACGCGATCTGGCTACTAAAATTCTCGCTCTTGCCGGAAGTTCGAGTCCGGTCGTGTATCAGGATTTGCCCGTTGATGATCCACATGTGCGGTGTCCGGATATCCGGCGCGCCAAATCCATTCTTGGCTGGCGGCCGGAGGTCAGTATCGATGAAGGCCTTCAGCTGACGATCGCTTATTTCCGAGGAGTGGCCTCGTGATCCTGGTTACGGGTGGCGCCGGTTATATCGGGAGTCACACCGTCAAGGCCCTCAAAAAAGCGGGATTTCAGCCTCTCATCTTCGATAATTTTTCGACAGGACATCGCGCTTTCATCAAAGGCACACCGGCTTTTGAAGGCGACATCTGCAATTCCGACGACCTCGCACGCGCCTTCGCCGAATATCCGATCGATGGAGTTTTGCATTTTGCGGGAAGAGCTCTCGTCGGTGAATCCATCGAGAAGCCCGAACTGTATTATGAGACCAACCTCCAAGGTGGACTTAATCTATTAAATGCAATGAAGACTTGCGGCGTGAAGTTTCTGATCTTCTCATCCTCATGCGCGACTTACGGTACTCCCCAGCAAGTGCCGATTTCCGAGGATCATGCTCAGAATCCGATCAATCCTTACGGTGATTCGAAGCTCGCTTTCGAGCGCGCGATGAGATGGTTCCATGAAGCGCATGGTTTGCGATACTTATCGCTCCGCTACTTCAACGCCGCAGGCGCTGACGCGGAGGGCGAATATGGAGAGGACCATGATCCCGAGACTCACCTGATTCCGCTCGTGCTCAAAGCGGCAGCCGGACGGCGTCCGGAAGTAAAAATCCTCGGTACAGATTATCCGACACCCGACGGAACCTGCGTGCGCGATTACATCCATGTCACGGATCTCGCCAGCGCGCACGTCATGGGATTAGAGGCTTTGATGGGAGGCCGCGTTGAATCGCAGGCAATCAATCTCGGTACAGGCTCCGGCTATTCCGTCCGCGAAGTCATCGAATCCGCGCGCCGTATCACCGGCAAAGACTTCGTCGCCCGCGAAACCGTGCGGCGCCCAGGAGACCCCCCCACCCTGATCGCAGCTGTGGGTCGAGCAAAGAAGGTGTTAGGCTGGACCGCGGTCGAAAGCGGCCTGGATAATATCATTCGCTCCGCTTGGAATTGGGCTTCTAAAACGAATCAGGCGTGGTAGGAAGCAAATTACGAATGCCAGGTTCAATTCGAGATTTCGAAATTTCGGGTTTGAGATCAGGCTTCGTCATTGCTCCCTTTCGGTCGTTTCCAGGACCCTGGAGAGGGCGGTGAAAAAGGCTACCGCGGAGAAAGCGGGCTGAGCGACGACATCTCTGATCTTCTGTACATTCCTACTAATATCGCCTGCGGTTAACTCGAGTTTTGAATCCACATGGGCAAGTGTCTGGAGGTAGTGTTGCTGAGCCCGGTCGAGTGCAGGTTCGAACGCTGCTATTTTGATTTTTGTCGCCTCCGTTACGGCAACTGCCTGCTTGGAAGCCGATTCGAACGTCCGGAGCCATGCCTTGGTCTCGCTGCTCGTCTTGAACTCAGAAACAGTTTCGGTAATTCTTGAGGTGACGCCCGCGAAGCCTTTGTACACAAACCAAATCAGAAGAGTATTTGTGATGACGGTGACGCTGATGAAAGCCAGAAAGATGACGATCTGTGTCTCCATAGCCGCCTACAGAAATCCCGCACTGGACTACGTTGATATTACCATTAGTGCGCAGCGACTGGAGATTGGGCAGCCTTTGGCCTCTTCATAATGAAAACGAGCGGTATGACGATCACAAAGACAAGAGCAAGGATACGAAACAGTTGGACGAAGGCTACCATCACTGCTTGACGGCTCACCATCCCCGAGAGCGCAACATAAGCGGCGTTCGTCGCAGTCGAAAAATCCATTCCCCTCGAGATGAAGCCGCTGCGGATCTGATCCAGCAACGTTCTTGTCCGCACATCGAACGCGCTCACATGCGCGCCCAGAATGTTGTATTGGGTTTGCGTGTTGCGGCTGAGCATCGTTGCGATGCTGGCAATCCCGACGCTGCCACCCAGATTCCGCATGAGGTTAAAGATGCTCGTTGCATTTCCGAGTTCTTGTTTTGGAATGCGGCTCATCGTCACAGTCGTCAGCGGTACAAAGATGAAGCCCATCGAAATTCCCTGGAAAAATTGCGGCCAAAAGATATCCCAATATCCGATTTGTAAGTTCAAGGATCCAAGCGCGAACAAGGTCATCGCTCCGCCCAGCAATCCACCGCAGAGCAGCTTTCTTGGATCAACCTTACCGACCAGCATTCCGACCATGGGCATAGCAATAAACGACCCGATGCCTCGAGGAGACATCGCTATGCCCGCTTCAATAGCGGGATAGGCAAGAACGGTCTGCAGAAAAAGCGGGAGGAGGACAAGGCTACCGTAAAGGACGAATCCGAGAGACGTCATAAGGAGGACCCCGCTACTGTAAGTCCTTTCCTTAAAAACCCGAAGATGGAGTACTGGATCGTCCGTATACATCTCGCGAACGATGAACATCACGAGCATGACTGCCGCAAGGATCAGAGTCCACGTAATCCAGACCGACGAGAACCAATCTTCCTGTTGGCCCTTATCCAGCACAATCTGAAGGCTGCCGATACCGACGGCAAGCATTCCAATGCCCCATGTATCGACCTTTGCCGCAGAGCGCCGGATGTAGGGCGGATCGAAGATGAATAACTTCGTCATGACGATCGAAACGATTCCAATAGGAATATTGACGTAGAAGATCCAACGCCAGGAATAGTTGTCCGTCAGCCAACCTCCCAAAACCGGGCCAAGCATTGGCGCCACCACAATGCCCAGACCCCATACGCCCATCGCCTTTCCCTGTTGAGCCGGAGGAAAGGCTTCAAGCATCACGGCCTGCGAGACCGGCTGCAGAACACCACCGGTGAGTCCCTGGACGATCCGGAAAGCAATAAGCCAGGCCAGGCTGGGAGCGAAGCCACAGAAAAAAGAAGCCGTTGTGAATCCAACTACAGCGGTCATCAACAGACGTTTCCGCCCAAAATAGTTTGCAAGCCAACCTGTAATCGGAAGGACAACCGCGTTCGCCACCAGATACGAAGTGAGTGCCCATGTGGCTTCTTCCGGCGTTGCAGAAAGATTGCCCGCGATATGAGGTAAGGACACGTTCACGACCGTCGTGTCCAGGACTTCCATAAAAGTACTGAACATGACCGAGATCACGATGATCCACGGATTGACTTGCGGTCCTGTTGGGGTCTGATGTTCCATGAGATTTCGCCGCAACTCGGTCCACCCTCCCTCTGTGAGAGGGTGGGGTGAGGGTTTCAAGACTTGACGAGACTCGAGACCCTCACTTCATTTCACTCTTACCTTCGCCACAACCGACATTCCAGGACGAAGCCGGTGTTCCGTGTCTTCTCCTTGCTCGAAAAGAAGCTTGACGGGAATACGCTGGACAACCTTCACATAATTACCGGTCGCATTTTCCGGCGGAAGCAGGCTGAACTTCGCCCCTGTCGCTGAGGCGATGCTGTCCACGCGCACTTTGTAGACTTGGCCGCCATAAGCGTCGACCGAAACCGTGCCCGATTGTCCGGGATGTATATCGGCAAGCTGCGTCTCTTTGAAATTAGCGATGACCCAAATGTCTTCCTGAGGAATGATCGACATCAACGGCTGGCCGGGCTGCACAACTTGTCCCGCTTCCACCGTCTTTTTACTGACGATGCCCGATACTGGCGCCTTGATACTCGTGTACTCGAAATTCAGCCGCGCCTGATCAAGCGCGACTTTGGCAAGCTGCACACGGGCTTCGGCCGATTGAGCCTGCGCTCTGCTGATCGTGATTTGCTGCGGAGCGGTTTTCGCGGCCTGCGCTTCGGCTTGTGCTTGCTGCAAATCGGCTTGCGATTGCGCAACTCTCGCCTGAGCGGCGGCGACTTCATGTTCAGCCTGCAGAACGCCTGCCTGCGCGGATTCGACCTCGGCATGAGCGGCATCGGCGGCCCCGACTGCCGCATCGTACTGCTGCTGAGAAATCTCATCTTTGGCGATGAGCTGTTTCATCCGCTCGAGGTCACGCGTATTTTTCGTCGCATTGGCCTGTGCTTCGCGCACGCGCGCTTGGGCTGAATGGAGCTTGGCCTGAGCGGCTAGAAGTTCTTTCGCCGCCAGTTCAACTCCGCCTTTGGCGCGTTCGGCGATGGCTTCGGACGAGGTGATCTGCGCACCAGCTGCACTGGTCGCGACGGGTACTCCTGCGCGAGCTGCGGTCACACCCGCTTGAGCCTGCGCCAGATCCGCCCCGGCACGCGCGACGGCAATTTCATAGTCGCGTGCATCGAGTTGGACAAGGACCGTGCCGGCCTGAACCGGCTGATTGTCGCGCACGTTTACAGAAGCGACGGTTCCTCCGACTTTGGCATTGACCGGATGAATATGCCCTTCAATTTGAGCGTCATCCGTCGATTCCCATTGGGACAGGTATCGCCATCCTGCGTATCCGGCGCCGATCAGAATCAGCGCGATCGGCATTAGAAGCCATTTAGCGCGGAGAAGCTTTGGCATCACTTCGCTCCTAGGAATGATTTGATCGTCTTCTCGGCGTTACCCGTTGCCCGGGCCAGCGCAGCCTGGGCGGTATTCAGAGCGTAAAGAGCCGATATGTAATTCTCATCCGCGGTTACGACCGCCTCTTGCGCCTGCGTTACTTCAAGTCCGTTGGCGACGCCGGCCGCGAAGCGATCCTGGGCCTGTTCCAGTTGCTGCCGAGCCAGATCTTTTCCGGCTTGTGCTACCTGCAGTTGATCGGCTGCCGAGCGGATATCCAAATTGGCTGTACGGATTTCGTATTCGATCTGGTCGCGCAGATTCGATACTTCGGCCTTACGTTGTTCAAGCAGTGCGTCGGATTCGAGAACCTCGGCACGTACCCGCTGGCCTGTGTAAATTGGTATCGATAAGGTGCCCTGAAGGAACATCGTCCCATGTGAATTGGCGGGCGTGCGGCCAATATCACCATAGTCTGCATTGACCTGTAGCGATGGGAGACGTCGTCCCAACGCGGCCTTGCGCGTCTCTTCCGCGGCACGAACCAAAGTCATAGCCCGCCGGTAATCCGATCGAGAATCAAGAGCAATGCGGAGCGCCTCGGCGAGGGCCGGCGTGTTTGGCGGCGCATTCATAAACGCATCCGTCTGCGCAAATTCTTGCCCCTGCGGGAGGCCGATTGCGCGGGCAAGTCTCAACTTCTGTTTTGCGAGCTCATTTTCAACCGTAACCAGACGCTGCTGCTGAGCCTGCAGCTGTACTTGCGCCCGCAGAACATCAATACCGGCAATCAAACCGCTGTCCTTCAAATCTCTGGCTCGGTCGTAAACTGCCTGAGCTGTCCGCAACTGGGCGCGTGCCGCGTCTACGCGGCTGGATTCAGCGACAGCATCCAGGTAAAGATCCGTTGTGATCAGCGCAATCAGTTCGCGGACATCTTGCAGGGCATAATTACTGGCCGCGACTCGTTCCGAAGCCGCCCGCAATTCATGAGCTAGTCTGGAATCGAAAACGGCTTGCGTGTATCGCGCACGAGTATCAAACACACTGAACGGCCCAACAACCGGCGGAACGCCTGGAAAACCGCGGAAACCAAAGGACGCGAGATTGATCTGTTGAATAGCCTCACTGATGCCGGCATTTACTTTTGGAAGGAGTTCCGACAGAGACCGAACACGCGCAGCCGTGGAAACGCGTGTCTCCTGTTCACCGATAACGTAGCCAAGATTGTATTTCAGAGCGCGATCAATCGCATCCCCAATGGAAAGTGGGATGACACCCCCGGACGGAGTGCCTTGAGAAACGCTGCCGATCAAATCGGAAGGAATATCTGAGCCACGTGGCTGCTGGGCTTCCGCGTACCCACATAAGAAAGCGAAGAACAGAATGAATGACCCGCCAAGAGCGTTCATTGGGCCGCAATTCCTTTCCATACCAAGTCGAAAATGAAATCCACATCCTGGCTGATCTTGGATTTTGACCAACCCAGAATGCGATGAGTTACGACGCCGCGAATAATGTCGGAAATAGCCAAAGCGGTCTGCTCAGTTCGTAAATTTCGAATGAGTTTTTTCCGTGCGCCCTCCTTCAGGATCGTCTCCACGAGCCGTGCTTGCTCCTGGTAGAGTGCCTTGAACTCGTTGTCGATTCCTGCAGGATGCGTCGTGGGAATATTGCCCAATTCGGAATAATAGATTTTGAAGAAGTCACGATTTTCATCGAAATACGCGAGCTTCGCTGCAATTAGGCCCTTCAGCTTTCCTTCCGGTGTGCTGACCTTATTCAACTCCTCGAGAAGCAAAGAATACATTTGGGCGATTCCGAATTTCAGAGCGGCAAAATACACCTCGCGTTTGGATTCGTAATAGAGGTATACGGTACCTTTCGCAACGCCCGCGGCCTCGGCAATATCGTCCACTGTTGCCTCATGGAATCCTTTCTCCGCGAAAACTTTACGAGCGGCCTCGAGAATTCCTGAGGTTCGAAACTCTGTAACGACGTCCTTCTTCGTCTTGATCGCAGTGCTCATCGAAACCCCCGTCACTGACTATAGAGTCAGTGTACTATACTCAAAGGTCAAGGTTAAAGTTTGGTCACGAGCAACAGATTCGCAGCTGCGCGATACGGGCTTCCTGTGCGGATTTACGCGTTTGAGAGAATTTCCTGTAGACTACCCATGGCTTCCCAGGAGGTCGCGATGAACATCAAAGTTTTGGGTTTTGCAAGCCTTGCCTTGTTGTTGTTCGTGCTGCCGGCGCTCGCACATCATTCGTTTGCGATGTTCGACCAGAGCAAGGTGGTTTATTTGAGTGGCAAGGTGAAGCAGCTCGAGTGGGTCAATCCACACGCCTGGCTTCATCTCACGGTCACGAGTGCAAGCGGCAGCGAAGCGACGTGGTCCTTTGAAGGAGGTTCCGTCGCGCAATTGGCATCGCTCGGCTGGAAACCGGACAGCTTCCCCGCTGGTGTCGCGGTCAAAATCGGCTTTCGCCCCATGAAGGACGGCTCGCGCGGCGGTCAGCTCATGAATGTCACGCTGCCCAATGGTCAAAAGTTTTGTTCCAACCGCGGCTGCGGGGATGGGACCGGCTCTGTCCTTGATCCATTCTGATCTTTTTGCCGCGCTTGTGCTGAAAGCGCTTTAGTTTAGCGGGGCTTATCGGGGAAGCGTCCGTCGGGCGGAAAACGGATCGTCTGGTCAAACCGCGAAGGCACCGTCATGTCCTTGTCGCCCCTTGCGGGCAAGACGATGGCGTCGGCCCGGTAAATCCGGCCTTTGCTGAAAAAGAGCGAGCTACGCATCCGGCTTCCGTCGGGGCGGTCCACCACCATTGTGGTCCCAAAAATCGAGCGCTCATCCTGGTAGACGCGGGGAATATCGTTGAACACGACGTTGCCCTCCCGCATCAGAGAATAATTGGCTTCGTTCAAAAGATTCGCTGCCGCATCGATGTGGCCGGCAACATCGACGATGGTGAGCTTGTAGACGACGTTATCGTCCTGCGCTGTATAGATCGTGGACAGGAGCCCCTTCACCAGCGCCGATGCATACGGCACCGTCGAGGCTTCGGGCTTTGCCGGAAATTGAATCGCGACACCCCGATCCAGATAAATGTATTCCTCCCACACCCCTGCCGGTCTTAGGCCCGGCAGCAACATCAGCATCACCAAAGCGAAAATCGACATGGCTTCCTCCGGGCCGGTGGATTAGCTGCTCAAGGATAGCACGCAAACAGCACTCACGCAGTGCTGGTCCAGCAGCACCGCAGCGGCGGGTTTCTCGGCGGCAGAGGAAATGATCTTCTTATTGTGTGCGGACCAGGCGTAACGGAATGGAGAGAACTGTTCCCCCTGGGTCGCCGCCGGAAGCGCCGCAAGAGGAAACGTTAATTAGGTGGGCGACCACATCGTTCCCTTGAATGCCGTCAAGGAAGAATGCGGCAAAACCGATGATCTGCACGGTTGCACAGGAATAAACCATGGCTTCGCGCATGCTGTGCCCGTCGAATTTCGCGCCGCTTCGGCAACAGCTTCCACCCCACGTTTGCGGTTTGTACTCCCAGAGCCCGGGCAAAGTACGTGTTCTGCGTAGACTGCACATCCACTGCGACGCGGCGATTCGCAACATCGACGTTGACGTTCACGTCTGCCGCGGCTACGGGTTGGCCCAGAACAGAATTGTTGAGGGCCACCTGGAGTGCATTGCTCGAGGCAGTTTGCGGTTGCGACGATTGGGTGTCATTAATGAAGGTGAAAGCTCCGGCCAGGGCCGCGGCATCAGCGACCTCCTGAGCCGAAGTCCGAGCACTGTAAAGGACGCCTATATCGACGGCGAGCGCGAGAAAGCCGATCAGTGCGACCAGCAGAAGCGCAAGAACAACGAGGACGAAACCTTTCTGTTTTTTTGAAGTGTTCATGTTCATTAGATCCTATGTATCAGCTGTGGTTGCAACAGCCGCAGGCGAAACGCAGAGCCCACGATTGATCGCAAAGACCACCAGTTCGACGCGATTGTAAACGCCGAGCTTCTCATAGATATTCGTGAGATGGTGCTTCACGGTGTACTCGCTGATGCTACACGTCGATGCGATGTCTTTGTTGGTCTGACCATCTACGAGAGCCCCGAGAACCTCCATTTGCCGGTGTGTCAAACCCAGGCGTGCGTTTTCCCCTTCCGATCTTCCGGAAGAATTGATCGGCGTTGTCGCAGAAGCTATTGGAATTTCAGGATTCTCGATTTTCGCTTCCGACGTCTTCCTGCGGATACCAGACGCGCTTTCCCGCATAAGAGCAACGAAATCGGTCACTGTGGCACGGCTAACCCAGAAGCCGCCTGCCAGCACCGTATGAATGCTCTTCGTCAGCAGTTCCCGTGTCGTGCACGAGGGCACGACTCCATGCGCCCCGTGCAGTATCAACTGGGTCACCCGGCTGCTGTCCAGGCCATCGGCCATAACCAATGAGCGGACAGAACAAGTGGTGTGGATCTGATGAAGTAAAGCGCAAAGCGCTTCCCACTCCAGCTTCAGGTCCAATACGACCAGTTTCGGTTCTGACGATTGCAGTAGTCGAATCACTTCCCGCTCGTTACTGGCACAACCTATGATTTCAATGTCCGTTTCTTGCTCCAGATAGGCTTTCAGATTGTCGCGGAAGACCGGGAAATCACTGGCAAGAATAATAGGTCCCGAGGCATCGTATTGAACCCTCATTAAAACCATAAATCATCCTCGTTCTCGTTAGTTTTGCAACGCCAACTGGACAGGCGGCTTCCGAACGATATCTCTGGTGTTGGGACCTTCCAGCGTTTTGCGAAGCTCCCAACGTTGCCAAAATGCTGCAACATGGTCTTGAGAACAGTTCAGTGGTGGCCCGCATGAACAAAAGTATGGCCCGCGGCTAGATTTCCACAGGCGTGTGTCCATTTGAAGTCGGACACGACAACCTGGTATTTGCGCACATGCTCCGGGGTGACAAGCAAGATAGCGGTCGGGAATGAATTAGAGAAGTGACAAGCAGCTGTTCCGATAATTACGGCACTGGGGGCGCCCACACCGGAATCCCGAGTAGGACTTTCGCGGGGACGGTCTCCCCATCGCGTTGAGCCGGGCGGAATACCCACTTACCTAACGCGTTGAGCACCGGTTCATTAAGCCGGGCATCAGGACTATCCTTCACCACCATTTGCTCCATCTTCCCTTCGATATCGATAATGGCGTAAACAATAACCATTTGACGTGGATACCTGCGAACCAGCTCCGCTGGCATAGCAGGCTGCTCCTTGATAGCTGGGAAAGGCAGCACGACTCCTTGTTCGCCTCTACCTCCCTTGCTAGCCCCATTTGCCTGACTAGGTATCGGTTGAAGCAGCGCATATTCAACGGTCCATGACGGAGATCGGTCGTTTCTATCGTCCCTCATATCGAGGAACGCAGTATAGACTTGTTCGCTTGAAAACACTCCCAGATTAGGCAACCCACCGCCAGACGCTGAAAGAACGGTTATCCCATAAGAGGTCTGCAAGGGCAGCGCAGTTCTAGCATTCGAAGAGGGGTTCCCAGCCGTCCTATTGTCCACAGTCCCTCCAATGATCGTGATATCCCGCCGGCGGACTTGCCGGAGCGGCGGTCGTGCCTTTTGATCCAGCCTCCATTTCAGATCCCGCAAGGTTCGGATCTGGAGAAATGGCAAAGCGGCCGCGCGCCTCACCCGGAGGCGGAGAAAATGCTGGCTCAGCTACAGCTGGCATGGGAGTTAGTGCAAGAAAATTCCTCAGGTCTGGTCCAGTCACGGGTATGGGAGAATTCAGTTTTGGTGGGTCCACCTTCAATTGTTCCACCGGTTTTGTCGGCTCCGGCGGTTTCTGCGAAGGCTCCGGCGACTTAGTCTCCGCAACGCGAGCGATATCAGAAGCAATCGCGGGCGGCTGCACTCTTTCCTGCAGTTCGAGCGGTAGAGCTGGTGCAAGTTTCACGGCCGGCTGAAAAATTGGATCAGAAACCTTGAGCTCTGGGGCGGGACCGGCGTCCGCGACATGGACGATGTTCGGCAGTAGCAAAGGTGGTTTCAAAATCGACGGATTCAGGATCCCTGGTTGCGAGACGGTCTGGATACGGTTAGTCGGTTTTTCAAAATCCGTGAGAATTGTCTGAGGTCCGGGATAGCTCAATCCTTGAGTTCTCCGAGCGGAGGCAGTCCGGGCGCTCTTGTCGTGGGGTTTCGAGCCGGGTTCAGGTTCACGCTTGTGCGCTGTGTCACCAAGTGGTGGGAGATAGAGTACCATCCTGTTGTGATCGATGATTACGGCCCGCGCCAAATAACGATATTGTTCCGAAACTCGGTTGGAGATGTCAAAAAGGAGGATTCCGAATAGAGCAAAAGCATGAACCGATAAGGAAAAGAGCAGGCCCCGGAAAGGTCTATAGTTGTAGCCCAGGTTCGCAGAGCGGAATAAATTCCGGCGCCGCTCGCTCGCGCGAACCGCAGCCCGAAT
>WNGM01001475.1_pt1 | contig 18941 bp, 14 predicted proteins | sample 5400571 | NCBI WGS metagenome assembly WNGM01 (sample SAMN13153378, study PRJNA577476) | soil metagenome | isolation source: 100 cm soil or saprolite under Garry oak tree replicate 2 | place: USA:California | collected 2016-06-15 | reverse complement strand
TCTGTGAGAGGGTAAGATATTCCATAAGGCAACGACCCATATTCCATGAGGCAATGGGTCAAAAAAGCCTGATAAAGTAAGATTATTCATGAGGCATCCTCTCCTCTCAAAGTAAGATTCTCCCATGAGGCAATGCGCCCCCTACCCATTACTATTATCGCTTAACAGAAATCTATTTCAGGTTCGTTGCATTGAATCAGATCAATCAAAGAGTGTGTCGCACCCCGCAAATTTGAGGAGAAACTTTGCACAGTTAGCTCGAAATGAGATGAGAGATCAAACCGCATTGCTTCCTTGTGAACTTAGATCTTAGACTTTAAGGTCACCAACGCTAATTCGCCCCTCCTCAATATCTTTACACCAAGTTTTCTCGTAACTAGCAAGAATGTTTTGTATAGCCTTGGGTTGAAAGACAAGGTCCGGTTTTGTGCCACTAGGTGTGCCCTCTATATGTATATTTCCGCCCTCATAAGGATGTTCGCCAGTGAGTTCGGCTGCATGCCAAAATTCATGTAATAAATCGTAGGCTAATTCTCTACCCACTGCCTGAAGATAATCCTTCAAACGCCCAATCTCTTTTATATCCTGAGAATTAAGATTCTGCCTTACAAAGGCAACAGCCTGAGGTCCAAAACCAACATCCGGATTCTTAACTTGGCTTAACAGCTTGAGCACTTTCCTTCGGATTTTCTCTTCAGGCCATACTGCTACGGCATCGCCGCCAGCGAATCCTACATCAACTATTCCTATTCTAATTGAATAAAATACTTTCTGATCTTTATCCTTCTTTGTTTTTACTGTTTGTGCCTGGTGTATAAAGGAAGAAAGACCAACTTTTCCATCAGAGGGGGAGGGTTGTCTCAGTTTTGGTACCGAGGTCTTCTCATTGCCAACCGCTTTCAATTGTGAATCGATCTTCGTTTGAAATCTATCAAATACTTTGTCCATCACTCTATTTATGAGACTAACTGGGGGTACTGTTAATTCATCATCCTCTATAGAATAAGGAGGCAAGTGTACAAAACCTAGAACTACGTCACCGCTTCCCAGGAAGGTAGGAACCTGAGCTAAGTTGGGTTTATTTTCGATCTTAAATAGCGATTGATTAGGTCCAGAGATCAAGAGGTCCATGTTTTTTTTAAAAGCAGTGTTGAAGGATTGGATCGCCTCTGAAGGATACTCTGTGAGTTTTCCTTTCCCCTCCAGAAACTCATCTACTAAGAAAATAGTAGGCTTATTTTGGACATTTCCAACACATTTCTGACTAAAGGTCATTTGTACTTCTCCTCGACATCTCGCAAAGAAAGCAAAGCATTTACTTGCTTGATATTTATTCATGCCGATTAAGAAACGTTGACTTTGAGGCTCTCGTCTTCATGAATTGTTACATCCACCTTTTCCTCAATCGGTCCTGGTAAGCCCTGTAAAACGCATGACCCTCCTGCTACCTCAAGATGTATCCCATCACAAGGCACTTCTATATCGACGACTGTAGGCTGAATGTTGTCGAAGCGAAATTCGCTTTGGGCGTCCTGTGATGATAGAAAGTTCGCGATCGTCGTCACTTGTGTCTCATCGAGTAGCAGAAAGCTAGGCACAATTATTTCTTGCCTATCTATAAATGTGCGGTCAACATCAAAAAGCAGTTGTAACAGGTTCTCATTCTGTGGGGATAACACGCCTGCCGTTTGAAATAAATCGTTCACGAAATCAAATATCGCTATGTTCTGCGTTTTTTGGGCAATGTATGTCAGAAACTGCTGCGTGTAATAATGTTGGTTACAGTTGAGATGATCAATCAACCTATTTAATTTGAAGACATTTTCTGCCTGCGCTTGGGCGGCCTGTTTATCTGCATCTGCAAGAGGCAGAAGTGGTTTCAACATACCTGATTCCATTGCCAAAAAGCCGGATAACCGCCTGAAAATCTCGGTATATCGATCAGTGTTAAGAATGTTTTTGATTTTTAATTTGGTTGGATCCATCGTCTCTTTATCCCAAAGGTTACCAACGTAATCCGCTAGAGCCGTCGCTATACCAATTGCATTGTCATCTAACTGGTTGTTCGTTTTCACTTCCTGATAGACTTGATAGAAAAAGTTAAGAGTAGTGAAAATGACTCCCCATTCGTTATTTATTGCGGTGGCTAAACCACTGAGGTCAATGAAAGGCGTGCTTAGTGCTTTAGCATTAAAAGTGTTTGCTGGTATATTTGGGTCTAGAATTGGAATTCCCGGTGGAAATCCCACTAGGATCATATCTGGTACATTGAAGATGTTCGGTTCATCGTAGAGGTTTTTCAAAGCAAGTTTTGCTATAACTTGTGCAGCGGCCAATTGTTTGCCTAAAGGAGGAAAGGAGAACGCGTTTTCCTGTGCTCCTTGTTTCGCATTAGGAAGGTCATCGACTAATGATTGGTCTAGCAGTTTAGCTTGTAGAAAATCGGCATTTGAGATGATGAAGTTGCTATCAAAAGTAAGGCTATCTATCTGGACTATCAGAGCAAGCCGTATTTGTGTTAATTTTGCTAGTACCGAAAAGTGCTTGATAAGTTGAAAAATATTAAGTGATAAGGTTCTATCCGGGTATGGGTTCTTGATCACCCGGGTCATGCGGTTCTGAACTAAGCTCTCAGAGACGCCACGTACTTCAATTTTATGGAGCGTCTTGAGACTATGTGCAGATTTTTTGGTCGTTTCAGAGATGTGATCCAGGGTGATTTGGGAAGATTGAGTAGTCGTCGATGACATTCCAGCACTAACGCTAGCATTTGCACCGACACCTACATATGAAACACTCACCGATGCACTTGAATCTACATGCCAGTTATCAGTCTTAGAGGAAGAGCGTACAACATTCGCAACCTCTTTGTCGGAGGCTATGCTTTCTGTTGAATCGAGAGATTCAGTTGAATCAAGGGAGGTCTGGTCAAGGACTTTTCGCTGGCTACTCTGAAATTCGAGCGTAAGTTGTTCATAAGGAGTAAGGCTCATAGTTGACGAAAGGTCACCAATGTTAAGGTCAAGCAGGTTCCAGGTTTGTTCGAACCTGAGGTCAAAGGCTAAGAAAAACTTAGCAGACTTCACCTGGACACAAGCAATTGAGGGCCATTGAACAAAGTCCGCAACAATGGGAGAAGGCAAAGAAGCAAGTAGCAGAGGTCGTCTGTAAGCAACCACAAAACTTGGGGGTGTTCTTACATTTGGAGGCGTACAGGCAAGAAAATTATTGTTGGGTGCTGGTTGGGGTTGGGGGAGTGGAGCTGGTGGAAACGAAACAGTACTCACGCTCTCTAATGCAGCTACAACTTTATCCAAGGGAGTATCTAGCTTCACTACTTTTGTTGTCTCGAGTTTCTTGACCTCTTGGCTCGTTTTCTTAATTCTTTGGCTCATAAAAACCTCTCTTTACTGTTGAAGATTTTCTGTCTCCTTTAGAGCTTAGCTTACTTTAAATATACTTTATTTAGCACAATAATGGAAGAGCTGAAATACCATGTAATCCAACCATTGAGAAACCCCTTGAAAGATGGCTCTGAATGGGGTTCCGACTTTGCTTTTTGATATGGTACTCAATCCTTTTCTCCCCATTTTGCCTACGTATCCTGCTTATCATTGTGCTTGAATAGTCTCTCGGATATACTCTACTGTAGATAGGAGTTCCGACTCTGTCAATTATCTACAGGCTGTAAAAGGACCGTTTACAGAGTAAAGGACGGTCCTTTTTGACCCAGTTTTCTCTCTTGCTTGACTTCATATCCTCTGTCTGCTACAGTAGTATTCACAGTAAATGCCGTAGGGAAGATATGTGGAAAAGGATGTGGAAAGGTGCGTTTAACTGAAGTTCGAACCTCCGATCATCGTATCCGCTATGTTGTGCTCGACAACCATGGTGGACTTGTCATTCCACTGGCTAAATACCTCAAACATCTGGACCAACGTGGATATGCGCTCAATACGCTGCGCTCCTACGGAACCAGCCTCATGCTCTTTTTCGAGTATCTCAATCAGCGCGACGCTGATTTTCGACAGATCACGCTCGACACGCTCGCTGGTTTCGTCTCGTGGCTCAAATGGCCTTACACCTCCACCAAGGTCATTCCCAGCCATCCTGTTGCCCCAGCTCGGTCCGCTCGTACCATTAATCACATACTCACTGCTGTGGCCAGTTTTTACGACTATCTGTGGCGTATTGATGAGATCTCCGTGGATCTCAATGCGAAGACTCGCGCCTACCTCTCGCCGCAGGCTCGGCATTACAAAGGCTTTCTCTACCACATTGCTAAGGACCACCCTGTGGAGAAGCATTTGCTCAAACAGCGCGAACCCAAAAAGCGGCCAAAGACACTGACAAAAGCACAAATTGAACAGTTACTTGCAGCGTGCCGCAATCAACGGGATCGACTGCTTCTGAGGCTCTTGTATGAGAGCGGGCTTCGCATCGGGGAGGTACTGAATCTCTGGCTGCAAGATATCGATATTCCACGAAGAAGGATCAAGGTCTGCGACCACGGTGAGGTAGTGAACGGTGTTTCGCTCAAAACTCCTTCTGCTGAGCGATCAGTCTCAGTTTCTCATGAGCTAACCAATCTCATTCTTGACTATGTTGCTGAGGCGCACGCAGAAACAGTTACCACCAATCACATCTTTCTCAAGCTCAGTGGTCCCCGTGTCGGCCAGCCGCTTACCTACGCAGATGTGAACGACTTGTTTGTTCGTCTCAGACACCAGACTGGTATTGTAGATGTTAAGAGGGATTGCTTATGGTATACTACTAGAACAGATGATCTCATAAAGGAGCAACACGAACGTGCAGGCGATCAACTGGGACTGTTGTCCCCTCGTGCGAGAGAACCCCCTCATGCAGGCCTTCATCGAACAACAGGCCCGTGAGCGAAAATCTGCGAGCACCCTCGAAAACTACGCACGCGATCTCAACGATTTCCTCTCTGCTTTTCCAACCACCCCTTTTTCAGATCTGCTAGAGGCTGATGAGACGCAGATTGCTCAGTACGTCGATTGGCTCTGGACACGAGACGCACAGCGAGGATCTGGCCGCAAAGCCGACCGAGGCAACATTACCTACCTCACAGGCTCGAAACTTGCCCCATCCACGATCCGTCGTCGTATCAGTACACTCCGCAGCTTTTATCGCTGGAGCATCCGCCTTCGCCATCGGCGAGATCCCATGAACCCTGTTCGCGAAGGAGTTCGGGGGCGAGAGCGTGGTCTCGTCTCGGTTCCTCAGTCTACCCCGTGGATTCCAGACGAGCGACAATGGATGAGCATTTTGAAGCATGTCCTGACAACATGCTCCGTAAGAGATCAAGCCATCGTACTGCTGGCGCATGATGGTGCGCTACGACGCGAAGAGCTTGTCCTGCTGCGCATCGACGATATTGACTGGCAAACCCATACCATCAAGATTCGAGCTGAGATCACAAAAAACAAGATGTCAGGGATCATTATGCTTTCCAATCCAACGCTCACCCGCCTCAAGGAGTATATTGAAGAAGATCGAGCAACCCTTGTCACCACCTACGGAGCTGAGGCGCAAGGATGCATTTTTTTGTCGGACTCCCACCGCAACCCCGGCCAGCCGCTCACGAAATGGACCATCAAGGATATTTTTGACCGGATCAGTGATGCTCTCCAGATCCCCCAGCTCACCCCACATAAGATGCGCCACTTGATGTTAACGGAGCTCAAACGCAGTGGGATGGATCTGCTCGATGTGAGCCGATACGCCCGCCATCGTCGGATCTTTAGTACGGAAATCTACCTGCATACTGACCTGTCTGACCTGGCGCGCCAGGTCAATAGCGCACATCATACTCTTGAGAAGCTGATCGGACAAATGGAGGGGGAACAGCATGAAGAAGGCTAGCATGCCATCTCAAGAGAGCAAGCAGGTTCCACCGTGGCGGATGCCAATCCCGGCTTCGAACTATCCTGATCGTCACCCTCAGCTCTCAGAGGAAGAGAAGAACCTGATGCTGAAGTATGCAACTGCACCTGAAGGAACGATGTCAGGGGGTCGGACCAAAAAACTCACCGATCAGCTTGCGCGCTTTGAGATCCCTTTCAAAGACACGATGAAGTTGGTCCCGCATTCCTCACAGCAGCTCGCGGTGAATCGTCGTTATCTCTTTTCCTGCATGGCCCGCACCGATACAGCTTTCTGGGCCTGGTCTCAAGAGACATGGATTGAATGTATCCAGGCTGCTCCCCAGAAGCATGGAGCGTCTGGGACCAGATTCTTGTTGCTGCTGCTTGCCTATCTTTTTTGCGATTTCCTCTACATCGGTCCAATGACGCCTTACGCACCGTTGGCGAACACCGTCTTTGGAAAGGCTACGGTTGATGCTGAGATTGAGAAAGTTCATGCGCCATTGGTTGCTGCCGGCTTCGAGACAGGATATCGATCTCGCCGCTGGCTCTGTTCTTTGGTGCTCCTCGTCAATCGTCACCCTTGCATTGAGGCACTTTCTGCTCAAACGATCGCAACGGTCAATGAGCTTCTTCCCACTCTCTCAGGGAGAGGAGCATATGATGGGCAACGACTTCTCTCTCAACTGCAAACGGCATTGTGCTATTTAGATATCCTGGATGAACCTGTCCTTGTGGCGGCTCCTGCTGATCCAAAGCGCTTTCTCTCTGTTTGGAGAAATGATCCAACGGTTGATGCCCGATGGGTAGCATGGATTTGTGCTTTTTACGAACAAACGCCTTACCAGCACGAAAGGACCATCCGCAGGATGAGCTATCAGCTCTTAATGGCTGGTCGCTGGCTCAAACAATACCACCCGGACATCTGTGAACCTGATCAGTGGACAGAAGCACTGGCAAACGAGTATGTCACATATACCTGTCAGGCGCTCTGTGGTGACTTAATCCTCCCATCAAATACGAAATATATCCAATTTCGTGATACTCCTCAGCGCCTCGGTCCTGCAAGCATCACCCACCGTCTGTATGCCATGAGGACCTTCTTTTCCCACCTGCAAAGAAGGTTCTATATTGTCAATGGAGAGCACCGCCCGAAACTCCAACTGTCATGGCTTGTGCATGAAGCACTCAAAACCCCCGACGACATCAGAGCAGCTCGTCAACCAAACCCAAAGGATATCCAAGAAGATACCTGGTTCAAGCTCATTTGGGCGGCGTGTACCCTCACGAAGGAAAAATTAGACGCTGTCCGACGCACTTCATGGTATCCCCTCGCCTATGTGCGAGCGGCATGTCTCATCTGGGTCACTGCTGCTCGTCGTTCGGATGAGATCAGGCGTCTGCATCTCGGTTGCGTGAGGCGAGAATGGGCGCCGGAAATGCATGATGAACACGGGCACCAGATCGAACCTGCTGAAGAGCTTTGCTATCTGAGGATTCCAACCAACAAGATGAGGGGCGATTTCTATGTACCAGTTCCTTCTTACGTGGCCGATGCTGTTGAGGTGTGGGAGAGTTTACGTCCACCTAATCAAGAGCCGCTACCAGATCGCAAAACGCACAAGCCCACAAAGTACCTTTTCCAGTATCGCGGTGAGTTGATGGGAAAAGAATTCCTCAATCTTCATGCGATCCCGCTGCTCTGCCAGATCGCGGGTGTCAGCCAGACAGATATCGTTGGGCGTATCACTTCTCACCGGGCGCGTGCGACAACAGCGACCTGGATGCGCAAGATGGGCATGGCACCAGTGGATATCGGCAAGCTCCTGGGACATACTGATCCCCTCCGGTCGCTGCCGTGGTATTTGAGAGAGGACAAGCATCATCTCGGGCGAGCCTATCGTAAGGCCAACCCGCTTGAGCGGTATGTAGCAGCCATTCTCGATACGAATGCTCACGCCAGGCAAGAGCCGTGCGTGTTTTACTACCAGGCTGATGGTCCTGATGGACGCCCCAGGATGTGCGGCAATCCCCACTTCTCGCGCTGTATTCATCAAATGATGTGTCGGGAATGTGAGGCGTTTATTGATTCGGAGCTGGCCGAGGTCATCGAGAAACGGGAGGGAGCTCTCATTATTTCGGTGCCAGTCCCGCTTCCCCCTCAGATGGTGGACGAACTGAACGAGCAGGACGAGGCTGCCGGTGACATCGCAACAAGACTAGAAACACTCCCCCCTCCCACGCTACCTAGCCCAGCCTTTCACTTCAACAAAAAAGTGCCGATGCGTTCTCCCATGACTGAAGCAGAGGAGCTCCATGCGCGCTTGCAGCAGGTAGAGGCGCAGATTGCGAAGAAGCAGGGCAAAACGGATCGACGCAGCGCCTCCTTACAAGCATTGCTCAAAGAACGTGCCGAGCTTCAAGCTCGTCTTGCAGCGCAGGAGAAAGGTCTCTAGCTGGTGCTGAAGAGGGTGAGTGCGTATCGCATCGCAAGGGGTGGCGGCTCACACACCTGGCACCAGGAGCCTGAGCAGAGGCCCGCCGGAGGCATATTTAGGACTGCGACCAAGGTGCTCTGGCACCAGCGGCGTGAAGCAACGCGGGTGCAGCTTCCCTTGACCTCAGCCTTTACACTCGAAGAGCGAAAGCGAGGGTCGGACGAGGCAGCACACCAGTATACCTTTCACCCTCGCTTTCGGCCCGCAGGGCTGTATGGCTGAGGTCAAGGGCCGCGTTGTAGCCGTCTGGTGCCACGCTGAAATGCCGAGGCTGCATAGAGCACAAACAGGCACTTGTTCGACTGGTGATTACCCACAAGTCTGCAAGACTGCATGTCAAGGATGTCGCAAAGGTTTAGCTTTTCAAGCATTGTGTGACCTACAGAAGACTGAAAACCTGTTCTACCGGCAAGTGTTGACACACGGGGTACGAGGGGACACCGTTCTCTCACACCTGTCCACCAACAAGCCACGCTTCTTCACTCGCACACGAAACGGACGGGATCCGGAAGGGAAAGGAGCTTGAGAACATCCCGCTCTCAAGCCCTTGGAAGCCTGCGTGAAGACGCTGCTCTGGTCACGCTCATGGCGGTCGAAGTCGAGGAGATCACGCTTTGGCACTTGCTCGTGCCTTGTGTCGCCGTGCCCCACGAAGCGCTTACTCTTGGACGACCTCATAGGTTTCGACGAGAGACGCTGCCGCAACGAGGGAGCTAGTTTTGGCCATCCGCGCCGGTGAGTTGGGCATGTCTGCCTGTAGGTCGGCTTCGGTCTGCCACAGGCTAATGGCAACCATCTTGTTGGCGCTGCGATCGAGTAGCAACGTGACCCCTTGGACCCCTGCTTGCTGCTTGATTTCTGGCAGAATCGATTCACGAACAATGTGGAGCCCTTCGTCTAGCTTGCCTGGCTGATACTGGATTGTGACGACCCGTGCATACATGGCTGTCCTGCCTTTCTGAACATCAGCGATGATGTTCCATATGCTCAATCATCTCTACCGTCGTGCCTGAAGTGACATGACGGTACCGTAGGCTGTTACGAGCTACAACACGTTTGACAACACCAAGAACGGTTACGTAAGGAGGGTTCACATGTTCGGGTAGTTGTGCTTGACCTTTCCCCATCCTACACCCGCTGTCAATACCCCAGAGAGATGGGTAGCACTGTTCAGTGGAGCGCCTCGCAGTGCGCACTTGATCTGCTTTCTGATCGTGCTGCTTCCTTGCATGGAGGCTGAAGACCAGAGTTGGCAGTCGTGCGAAGCACAGAAGTTGCGGGATAGCCTCAGCTTTTATACTGCTATGAGTACGACCTGAAGAGATTTGTGACCTGAACTCGCTGCAATGACGCAAGGATGTGGGTAACCACCAATTGTTCGAGGGTTGACATAGCTCGTGTAATCCCTCATAAGTGCCTCAGCTCATATGTTTCGCCATACCTCACTCACACACCTGGCCAAGGCTGGTTGGGCCCCGGAATATTTGCGCGAACGGGCAGGCCATGCTCAATTTCAAACCACCTACCAGTTGTATGTGCATCCAAGCGATGAAGATTTGCAAGAGGCATGGCAGCAAACAGAAGCAAAGATGCGCTTGTCAGGAGAAAGAGATGAACACAAGTAATGCGAGGAAGACTACAGCGGCTGGAGCAGAGGCTTCTGCACTACATCAGGCTGAGAGGGAGTTTGCCAAAGATATCTGGGATGTACGAGTCATCCCTGGGGCTCGTTACATGGAGTACAGCAGCAATCATTTGTTGAACTTCACGCAGATCTCCTTGCCGTTTCGGCCTATCATCAAACAGTATCTGCAATACCTCATCTCATCAGACTTGACGCTGGGTGCCTGCAACTACAACTTACGCGGACTTCGTACATTCTTTTCCTTCCTGAGTGAACGATCTCCCTTGGCTAGAGATCTCGTCTCTCTCAATGCTCAGGATAGTGATGCCTATCTTCACTATCTCAAAACGACACCAGATACTCAAGGAAAAGAACGCAGCCAAGTTCAAAGAAGTCGGTATCTCAGTAGCCTGGATCGTTTTCTGCGCTATCTTCAGCGCATTGAGAGCCCTCTCGCGCCCCAGCTTCCTGTTGACAAAATCATCTGGTTTGAACACAAAATTCCCCAACCAACTTACAGCCACTCTGCCCTCAAACTCATTCCCAAAACTGTGTTAGATCAGCTTGACGAAAAGCTTCATCTCCTGAGGCCAAAATATATTCCAGTGATCCTTCTGCTCCGAGCTTCTGGATGGCGGATCTCTGATATTCTTACGCTCCGGCATGATACTTGCCTGCAACGAAATGAGCGTGGGTGGTTTCTCTGCGGCGATATCCACAAAACCCGAGTGCTCGGGCATCGCGTTCCTATCACAGATGAGATTGCAGTGGTGGTTCAAGCACAAAAAGAACTCGTTACCAGCAAATTTTCTGACCAAGACAACCCACAACGGTATCTGTTTCCTGCAACTGACCGTGCAGGAACAGCCTTGAGTCACAAACGCGCAGGCCGCCCGCTCAGCGACCGCGCCCTTCGTAAACATCTGAAATATTTCCTGCATACCCATCAGATCCATGATGAAGACGGTGCCATCTTTTCCCTCAAAACCCATGCTTTTCGGCACACGAAGGCTGTGGAGCTATTGAACAATGGTTTGCCTCTCATCTACGTTCAGCAGTGGATGGCACATGCTTCACCAGAGATGACCCTGGTCTATGCGCGTATTCTTGACGAGACAATGCAACGCAAATGGGAAGAAGCGGTGGCACAGGGTATCGTCCAGATCAAAAACGATGGCACCCCAGCAAAAGTCCAGCCAGAGGAGCTTCTTCGAGGTGATGAGCTGGAGTTAGCGTACGTGCGCGCCAATCTCGACGCCATCCGCCTACCCAACGGCTATTGCTTCAAACCCAAGGCGATGGACTGTCCAGCAGCCACTACTCCCTGTTACACATGCCGGGCATTTGTCACCACTCCGGTGTTTCTCCCACAGCTCGAACAAGAAATCCGCGATCTGGAAACCCAAGTCGACTTGGGTGAAGCCGCAGGTCGGAGCCACTGGGTCGAGGCAAATCGGCGCAAATTGATCAAACTCACTCCTATCGCAGACCTGCTGCGAGCCGGGCAAATGCATCAACCAATGGAGAAGCACAAACGAGAGTACGCGCCTTCAGAGTACAAAAAGCTTGCCATGCCTTTGCAGGAGGGAAGAGGATGAAAGAGAAAACCTGGCAACGAAACACCAGTGGCTTGGCTGCTCATGCCAGGCAACGAGCTGAGCACAAGCAGCAGCAGGTCGATCAAGCGATTGGCCACCTCCTCCGAGAGAACAAGCCCATCAACTTCAATGCCGTTGCGGCAAAAGCAGGAGTAACCAAGGCGTATCTGTACACCCATCCTGAGCTTCGTGCTCGGATTGAGACACTACGAGCATCCCAGATGAACACTCTCACTCTTCGACGAACCCTCTCAGAACGAACGGAAGGCAGTCGCGAGGTGCTCCTGGTCGCCAAAGATCGCCGGATCAAAGAGCTGGAAGTGGAGAATCGCAAGCTCAAAGAGGAGTTAAAACTCGCTCGTGGAAAGTTGTATGAGCAGGTGTAAACAGAGACGATGTTCATGACCACATGAGAGTGGGCAACTAAATCAGTTACCTACGCTCAATCTCTATGGATATGAAGATTATTGAGTAACTTTCGTGAATTTTAGTTACTCAGTGTGGGGGAGACACATTATGACACAGGCACGAGAAGCCCGTTTAAATACAGTTATCGAATATTCCTCTGGAGATTCTTACTTTCTCTATGATCCTGATGGTGGGCATCACACGTTTGTCCCTGATTCCCCTGAGTGGTTCACCTGGCTGCGAACGCTCGGCTCTTTTCATTTCAAAGGGAAACAAGGACATTTCACTGGTCGAAACGAGCGCAAAAAACATGGTGATACCTATTGGTATGCCTATCGCAAAGTGAATCAGAAACTCTACAAACGTTATCTTGGGACGACAGAGAAACTGACACAAGCGAACTTAGAGGAAACAGCACTCGCTCTTCATGAAGAGACATTACGTAACTTACCAGAAGATCAGTTACGCAATGAAAACCTCAAGCAGAAACAGAGCATCACTTCACGAGGACTGACCTTTGGCTCGCTGACCTTTGAGTGGAAGGATGATCTTCTCTCCGTCAAGACACCAAACGAAAGTCATTATCTCAACAAGACACAAACGGTGGAACTTCTGAGCTACTTATATGATCAACGAGGAACGCTCCTGAGAAAGGAGGGTAGGTAACTGTGTGTGAGAGGAGTTACTTAATCACACCTCTCTCATTTTTTCGGCTTCAGTGGCCTCGAAACCGAAGCCCGAAAAAATGTTTTCAACCTTATTACTTCGAATACATATCTTCAATGTTCTCCGAGCGTGTTTTATCGTCGAACTTTAGATAATGTCAAAAGGCGGAACTTGTTACTTTGCGGCTAGTAGCACTACCCCCTGTACGAACGCGAGGTCTGGCGCGAACGATTCGGCGACCTGCTGTCGGCGTCGTTGGACCTGCTGCGTCAGCTGCGCATCACCTACTCTGAGGCATTGGCCGAGCAGATGGCCGCGGCGCTGCGGGCGGAACGCGACGAGGGCCGCAAGAGCCTGGCGGAGGAGCGCGCCACTCTGATCGATGAGACCATGCTGGCAGGTGAGCAGCTCGATTTCCCGGCCATCGTGACCGAGACATTTGACCTCGCGCCGACGATGTTCTGCTGGAGCGCGTTTTGCGGTAGCGCCAGGCGCGAGATGTGGCGCACCTCAAGCTGCAGGTGAAGAGTGGCCGGCTGAAACTGGAGAAGCTGGGGAGCAATCGTCACGCGCTTGGCCGATGACGATTCAGAGTGAGGCCGGGCGGAAGCTGTTGGTGATCGTGCCACACCCCAAGGTCTCGCTTCTCGTTAAGCTCATAACCTATTCGGAAAAAGGTAAGCCGTATGTGCCTGTAAAATCGGTTCTTGCAGTCGTCTTTATGTGGCAGGGTATTAATGACAAACGATTGCTTGCTCAGTGGTCTAAATGCATGCTCCCTCGACAAATTTGTATGCAAGTGCTAAAATGCATGCATGAAAACATACGATGATGACTACCGGCTCATTCGAGTCTGGAAGAAGACACACAGGACACTGAAGGTGCTTGCAGCATACTCTCAGGAAAGCCTTGTCGAATTATTGGACCGTCTAGCAGATCAGGAGCGAACAGTGAAGCAATTTGAGTATCGCATGGTTGAACTTCATTATCAAGCGGTTAATTCCCCAGTATTGCAATACGATGAGCCGTCATCGGGAGCAGGCTCATATCAGACCTATAATCTTGATCAACTTGGTGAGCAAGGTTGGGAATTAGTGGCCATCATAGAACGACCTGCAAACAACATAGCTGGTCAACCTAAGCCGACACTTGTGGGTGTATTCAAGCGTGAGAAACGATCAAATGACTGAAGATACCTCCATAGCATTCCAAAATTTACGCACCTGGGAAAGTGCAACAAGGGTTCGCTTCCCTCGCACGAGATTGCCAGCATTCATTACCCCAGGCAGGGATATTTGGCGAAGTGGCCGGGTTACCTGACAAAGTACAAGAAATGGCTTTAACAAAAACCAATGGCCTGCGTCTCAATCGTCACGCGCCTGGTCGATGACGGTTCGGAATATCATCCGGATGAAATGATGGTAGGGGGCTAGTTGGTTTTATTCCCCCTGGGTGTAACTCACACACGGTCGCTGGGATATGTATACTGACAATGGAGAAGGCAAATGGGATTGGCTGACTGGTTCAGCACGTTTTGCACAAACATACGGGTCCAAGACGGTGGTACCATATCCACACGATACAAGGTCATCACTCGGCGGCTCAATACGGGTTTCTGGACAACGACCTCTGACACGGCACATAGTCTCTATGTTGGCTCCTACGGAAGAAACACGGCAACCCGGGGATTCAGCGACCTTGATATGCTCTTCCAATTACCAAATTCACTCTATGAGCAGTACGAATGCCATGCCGGAAATGGGCAGTCCGCACTTCTCCAGGCTGTTAAGAGATCGATTGAGAAGACTTACTCGAAAACAAGTATTAGGGCTGATGGACAAGTAATCCTTGTGCCTTTCATTGATGGGATTACCTTTGAAGTCGTCCCCGCCTTCATCAATACAGACAGGAGCTACACATACCCGGATGCGAACGATGGCGGAAGATGGCGAAAAACTGACCCTAAGCGAGAGATTAGGGCGATTCGCACGAGGAGTGCGGCTTGCAACGGTAACCTTGTCCTTCTTTGCCGGATGATGCGATCGTGGAAACAGAAGTGGGATGTTCCAATTGGTGGATTACTCGTTGATACTCTGGCATACCAGTTTATTGAGAACTATAAATATCGGGACAAGTCGTACCTCTACTACGGCTTCATGTGTCGGGACTTTTTCAAATGGATGGCTAATCAGGATGAGAAACAGCAGTATTGGAAGGCACCTGGGAGTGGTCAGTACGTGTACAAAAAGGAGCTTTTCCAGTACAAGGCCAAGCGATGCTATAACATCTCTCTGGAAGCCATAGCCTATGAGACGGCCGAGCCGAAGCAGGAGTGGTCAGCCAAGCAGAAATGGAGGGAGATCTTTGGAACAGCATTCCCGAACTGATGACACGCCCCAAGCGCGCAGTATTCTTGAGGGCCAATTGAGAGAGTCTTACGGGCGTGTTGTGTACTCCCATAAGACGCATGAAAAATGCGCGGATATACTCCTTTCCAGTCAGGGACGAATCAGAATATTGCAGATTGTATTGTCCGCTATTACTACAGCCGGCTTTATTGGTGTGGTGTTTGGTGCAGGCACGATCAGTGCTGTATTGGGGATAATCGTATCGACCGCCTTGCTGGCGCTAAACTCCTACACCAAGAACTACGACCAGGGAGAGTTGGCGCAGAAACACAAGCAAGCGGCGAATGATCTGTGGGTCATCCGTGAGAAGTATTTGTCTCTTCTTGTGGACCTTGCCATGAGAGAGAAACCCCTTGAAGCGTTGCAGAAGCAGCGAGATCAACTAGTCGAGCAACTTCACACGGTTTACAGCGGTGTGCCGAGCACGACATACCAGGCATACAAGAAAGCGCAAGTGGCCCTGCAGAAGCTTGAGGACATGACGTTCATGGATGCAGAGATTGATGCGTTTCTGCCTAAAGAACTGAAAAGAGGCTCAGGTAAGGTGTAAATCACAAAGAGGAACCATTGTCTTCCTCGTATTGACACTCGATAGCTCATCGGCTATGCTTCGCTGTACCTGTGACTCTCAGGACACCCAGCACTGTAAGATGGAAGGGGTTTTTGCCTATGTCAACTCGCGCTTCTGCCTTGCCCGCTCTTGCCAAGCGTGACCTGGAGGCGTGCGTCGATGTGCCCTCTGTTTTTACGCTGTTCCGCAAGCTTCGCTATCCTGTCGAAGATGTGCCTGTTGTTGTGTCGCTCGAGCAAGGCGATCTGCCCGGTGGCCTGCGCGATGGGATTGCAGCACGCTATCCGGTCGCTCAAGTGGGCGGTATGCGCCCCGGCGACCCGCTGGTTTCAGTGACCCTCTTTGAATTGAACGATCAGGTCCGCAAAAGCGAGCTGATTCGTGGCATCGCTCAAGCCTGGACCCGCCGCTTCTTGGGCGAGCATCTGCTGGTCTTCGCGGTCGGGGGCCAGCCCAACCAGGATACCTTTGAGCAATTGGCTTTCGTGAATACGCGCCGCCTGGGTGAAGGGGCACAGGTGCGCATCAAACTGCATAAGCTGCTGATGGAACGGCGCAACCCCACGCGCCACGACATGGATACACTCAACCGCATCGCGCTCCCCCCAGGTGGCCTCTCAGCGGAGCAGCTCTACCAGGCACAGTGCGAGGCCTTCAATGTTGAGCGCCTCACCGATACCTTCTACCGCGAGTACGCCCGGCGCTTCCGGGCGGCGCAGCAGCGCATCAAGCAGGATAACCCGGCCATTGCAGCGTTTTCCGATCCCAGTCGGCTGCATACCTTCACCCAGCGACTCTTTGGCCGGCTGATGTTCCTCTATTTTTTGCAGAAGAAGGGCGCACTCAACGGCGATCGCCAGTTTATCAAAAGCTGGTACGAGGAAGCCGTGCGACAAGAGGAGAATTTCTATCGCTTCGTGCTGGAGCCGCTCTTCTTTGACACACTGAACCGGCCCCGACCTGAGGCGCAGTCGCGCTTTGGCCGGGTGCCCTATCTCAACGGCGGTCTGTTTGCCCCGGACGAAGATGATCATGTCGGCAGCGTTATGCTCGCAGACGTCCTCTTTGATACCCGGCATCCCGAGGGGCTGCTCTACTTCCTGGAGAACCATAACTTCACCATTGAGGAGGATACGCCGCTCGAGGTGGAGGTAGCGCTCGACCCGGAGATGCTGGGTAAGGTGTTTGAAAACCTCTTGGAAGAGGAGGAGCGCGGTCAGAGCGGCACATTCTATACCCCGCGTCCGGTCGTGGCCTTTATGTGTCGCGAGGCGCTGGCTGCCTATCTGACCCGCGAGACATCCATCGTCGGCGAGCCGCTGGGCTGGCTGCTGGACGAGGCGGAAACCGGCGAACCCGTGCGCGATGCACACATCCAGCCGCTTTTGAACACGCACAGCCTGCCACGCACACTGCGCGAGCGGGTGGACCGAGCGCTGGAACAGGTGCGCGTGCTCGATCCCGCCGTAGGTTCTGGTGCCTTTCCACTCGGCATGCTCGCGCTCCTCGTGGGCGTGCGGCGGGCACTCTTCCGCGTGGGTGGCGTCTCGGTAGAGCAGCAGACGCCACTGGTAGAGGGTTGGAAGCGTAATTTTATCCGCGACTGTTTATATGGTGTGGACATCAAGCGCGAGGCCATTGAGATTGCCCGGCTACGGCTCTGGCTCTCGCTGGTGGTGGATGCCGATCCCTTCGAGATGGAGCCGCTGCCCAACCTCGATTTCAAGCTAATGGCAGGCGATTCGCTAATAGAGACAATCAATGGCACGGCAATCTATCCGACGCGCCCAACAGAGAGCAAGGCCAGTCAACTCTCCTTAGTGGAGAGCGAGACCCAGCGGCTGATTCACCGCCTGGGTGAACTGAAGGACGAGTATTTTCAGCCAGCAGGTGACAGGCCCGCCAGTACCATCAAGCAGGAGATTGTGCAGACGGAGCGCGAGGTCGTGCTGGAGGCGTTGCGGGAACGAGTGCAGCAAAGCCAGGAGCGGCTCAACCATCTGAGCACATCGTTGGTAAAGACACTCTCCACGCAGACCAACCGTGCCGAGGTTGAGACGCAGCGTCGCGACATCTTGGTCACCCAGCAGGCGATAGCCGACCTGGAGGCGGGCAAACCCCCACCGCTCTTCCTCTACCGGCTGCAATTTGCCAGCGTCTTTGAGGAGAAGGATGGCTTTGATATCGTTATCGCCAACCCACCTTATGTGCGTCACGAGCGCATACCCCAGGAGACGCTGCGTACGCTGCGGGCGGCCTACCCCGCAGTGCAGCATGGCATGGCCGATCTCTACGTCTATTTCTATGCCCGCGCCCTGGAATTACTCCACGAGGAGGGGACGCTGGCCTTCATCTCCTCTAACAAGTTCTTCCGCGCCGGCTATGGTAGAAGCCTGCGCAACCTTCTGACCGGTCAGACGCAGACACAGATCATTCTGGATTTTGGTGACGCGCCGGTCTTTGATGCTACCGCCTATCCCTGCATCGTGCTCACTACCAAGGGCAGACCTGCACCAGACCACACCTATCGCGGCCTGACGGCAGATAACCACATTGACCTGGAAAAGCTGTACACCATCTTTGATAGCAAGGCCCAGGCGTTGCTCCAGGCGCAGGGCGCACAGCCCCCAGCCAGCAGCAGTGGCGCTTCAACCTTGGTGCAAAAGCTGATGCAGATAGGCACGCCGCTGGGCCGCTATGTCAATGGCAAGATGTATTTTGGCATCAAGACTGGTCTGAATAGGGCATTCATGATCGATCAGGAAACACGGAATCGCCTCATTGCTGAAGATCTACGCAGTGCTGAGATAATCAAGCCGTTATTACGCGGGCGTAATGTGGGACGTTATACCATCCATTCAGTGGGCCAATCGTTGATCTTCACCCGCCGAGGAATTGATATCAAGCAATACCCGGCCATTGAGCGCTACTTGAGCCAGTTTCGAGAAGATTTGCAACCTCGACGACCAGGGCAGGAAGGCCGAGGGCGCAAGTCGGGAAACTATCAATGGTATGAAATTCAAGATTCGGTAGATTATTATGGATCTTTCGAGGTGCCGAAGATTATTTATCCCGACATCGCACCAAGAGCAGAGTTTAGCTATGATAGATCAGATGCCTACCCTGATGCAACCCTTTTTTGTATCCCCACCCATGCGGTTTATCTTACGGCTATGCTCAACTCCAGCCTGCTCGATTTTGTGCTTATGCAAATAGCTTCTGCGATACGTGGAGGTTTCTTTAGGTATAAGAATTTATATATGGAGCAATTGCCCATTGT
>WNGM01002244.1_pt1 | contig 18952 bp, 17 predicted proteins | sample 5400571 | NCBI WGS metagenome assembly WNGM01 (sample SAMN13153378, study PRJNA577476) | soil metagenome | isolation source: 100 cm soil or saprolite under Garry oak tree replicate 2 | place: USA:California | collected 2016-06-15 | reverse complement strand
GATTGACCGGCGGGATCTATGACGCCGGCGGTGATCCGAGCGTCGCGTTCGACAGCGCCGGGCACGTCTTCTACGCGGGACTCGGCTTCGACCGCACCGCTCCTCCGAACGCAGTCGCGGTGAACAAAGGCACCTTCGACTCGGAAGGATCCCTCTCATGGAGCGCGCCCACGTTCATCAACCCGACCACCGCGCCTTCCACCTTGAACGACAAGGAGTGGATCGGCGTGGACTCGCATGTCGGGAGTCCGACGTGCTATACGATCAGGGCTCCCGCGTTGTGGTGGGCCCGGACGGAACCGTCTACGTCTTCTGGGAAGGCTCCACCCGGTTCGCGGCGTTCAACAGCATCTACATGGTCGCCTCGACGGACGGCGGGGTTTCGTTCAGCTCGCCGGTCGCGGTCGCCCCAGTGGTCGACATCATCCCGCCGTTCAACACGGTCTTCCGAGTGAACAGTTTCCCGGCCGCGGACATCGCACCGGATGGGACCCTGTACGTGTCGTGGTCTTCGGAGGTCCTGAACTCCGCGACGACATACGGCGCAGACCCGACGTGCGCGTTCTTCATTTCCGGCAGGCCGTCCGTCTATGCGAACTGCCATTCGTCGGCCGTGTGGAGCTCGTCGTCGGATGGAGGGGCCACCTGGAGCACGCCGGTGCCAATCCTCGCGGCTTTGGACGCCTCGAACCGCGTCGCGGAAGGCTATCCGGTCACGCAACCGGATGGAAGCACCCTGAACGCTCCGCCGGCGCGTCGCGTCGACAGCTTCTGGCCCGCCGTGGCCGCGTCGCCGTCGGGCAAGGTGTTCATGTCCGCCTATGCCGGTGACATCGTCTCGCCGTGGCTGACCTGCGCGACGCCCGCGACGCCGGTGGCCGTTGGACGGATCAACTGTTTGGCCCTCGGTTCGTACATCAACAACACGCGACTGGACTACGTCGTGGCCAATGTGATCGCCGGGACCTCGAAGACAATGACGACGCACCCGGTCAACACGCGATACCATTTCGGTGGCGGGTTCATCGGCGACTACACGGACCTTGCGGTCGGATCCGATGACGTGTTCCACGCAGTCTGGACCGACACGAACCAGCGGCAGTCGGTCACGTGGTGGTTCGGGTTCGAGTTCGTGCCCACGACCGTCCACCAGCAGGACATCGTGACCGCCTCCGGGACCCTGTAGGCCCGTCCGCCTCCCGGCGAGAGGAACTCGCGCGGTCAGCGGTCGCGATGACGAGCCGGAGGCCGATCCTCAATCGAGGCCTGGGCTGACGGCTTACGCGCCCGCCAAATTGTCGTCCCCGGGATCATCTGGATCTTGGACAGGGGGAACACGTCGGAGTAGGTGCTCTCCCGGGACAACGGCTCGGGCTCGACGATGTCCGTCACGATGAAACCTGCATCGGTAAGAGCGCGGTGCCAGTCCCCATAGGTCCGATGAAAGTCGACCTCGGTCTCGTGTGCTTCTTTGGAGACGATCGGACTCCGATCGAAATAGCTCCTTTTGACGAGGAGCCCCCGTTCTTCGGTGATCGCGTAGAACGGTGACATCCAGGAGAAGGCGAACAGGCCACCCGGACGGAGCACCCGCTCGATTTCGCGAAACGCGCCGGGGATATCTTCGACGAAGCCGAGCGCGTACGCGGAGAACGCGATGTCAAAGCTCGCGTCGTCCAACGGGGAGAGGTCTTGGGCGTTTGTCTCATGGAAGCGGATCGCCACCTTTTTCGCTCGCGCGAGAGCGCGGGCGCGATCGAGCTGCGCTCGGGAGAAGTCGATCGCCGTGACGTGGGCGCCCATCTTCGCGAGATGGACCGCGGACTGACCGCCGCCACATGCAATTTCCAGGACGATCTTGTCCGCGACGGATTCTCCAAGGATCTTCAGTTCGCGCTCTGGCGGCATCGATGGCCCCCAGAGGACGTCGCCTTCGAGCTCGGCGTGGTGGCGGGACTGGTACTCCTTGCTCGTCGCGTTCCAGTTGTCGCGGTTAGCCTTCGTGAAGGGAGAGTCCTCCGCCACGGGCCGCAATGGAAGGCATCCCCTTTAGCGTTTCAGCAGATGCCCGGTGATCCTACACGGAGTTCGCGCGCATCGGGACTGTCGAGACCGGCATTGAATTGCAAACTGGAAGGAATGAATAGAAAGAGAGGCCCGGCGCCGCGAAGCATTGGCGCCGGCCGTGCACCGCCTTCCTCGCCTACTGGAAGCGGACCCACTCCGCGGCGTACCGCGCGAGCAGGAGCAGGATTGCGATGATGTGGAACATGGCGTGTCACCTCCGTCCCTTGGGTACTTCGAGCGCGCCCCTCCTCGGTCGCGGGTCCCCTCAGGGGGCCATCGGAGCGGTCGCAGGTTTGAGGCGGTCGAAGTCCCGCAAGACGGCCTTGACGAAGCGGACGAAGGCCGCTCGGACGCCGCCGTTGGGCCGGACGGTTCCGGCCAAGAGCGCCTCGACGGTCATGCCGCCGGGGTACTCATCGCGCAGATAGCGCTCCAGGTCCGGGTCGTTGACGCGCGACCCTCGCGTGTTCGCATACTGGGCCACCACCAAATTTGCTGGCATCATGTTCTCTTCCGTTCCCGTGTCCGTCTGTGCGACATTCACGGAGGGTCCAGGCCGGTTCGGGGTCTTGAGCGACACATAGGAGCTCCTGTGAACCTCCTATCCGAGACGCGAAAAATGCCTGCTGGGGGAGAGCGGGTCGCGAAGAGCAAACGGAAACTGCTCGCCATGGCCAGCCAGGAGGGAGAGAAAGGTTCCTCTCTCCGAATCACGAGGTGTGTCGAATCGGAACGGCCTGGGGGTCCTAGGCGAGTCTCGCGCTCATTGTGATCTCCGCCTTGAGGAGGCGGGAGATCGGGCACCCTTTCTCGGCCGCGTTCGCGGCGGCCTGGAACTTCGTGGGGTCGGCGCCGGGGACCTTCGCCGTGACATCGAGGCGGATCGACTTGACCGTCCAGCCCGCGTCCGTCTTGTCGAAGTTCAGGGTCGCCTTCGTCTCAATGAGTTCCGGCCGATAGCCGGCCTTCTCGAGTTCGCCGGACAGAGCCATCGAGAAACAGCCCGCGTGCGCGGCGGCCACGAGTTCTTCCGGGTTCGTGCCTGGCGTGCCGCCGAATCGCATCGCGAAGCTGTACGGAACGCCTCTGAGGGCGCCGCTCGCCGTCGATACCGTGCCCTTTCCATCTTTGAGGCCTCCGTTCCATTGAGCGCTCGCCTTCCGTTCCATCGGATCACCAGATGCGGAAATCGAGGGATACGCTTAATCCTATCCTCAGATCCGGCCGGCTGCCTGTGGGACATGAAGCGCCTCCGCCGTCACCGCTCAGGCGATCCACTTGAAGCGCGTACGCTTGCTCGTCGCGCAGCTTTTTGCGGCGTTCATCGATTCGTTCGTGATGGCAAAGATCGCGGTGGGATTCCGCGTCAAGTCAGGGTGGAGAAGCGCGTGCAGGTGGTCCGTCACGTCGCAGAGCAGTCGATCGGACATCTCTTGACGGACTGCCGCGCGAACGGCTGGAATCCTCAACGCGCCGGAATCGTCTCGGGCAGCCTCGTTGAACCGTCCACCATCCACGCCCCCCACATTCGTGCCCACGCGATGGAGGGACGGCTGTTTCGAACCGTCGTGGAGGACGCGGTGCAGGCCCACGGTTTGTCCTGCGTCGTGCTCGGCGAGAAGACTGCTTTCGGGGCGGCGGCTCGACAGACCAATCTCGACGAGCGAACCCTGAAACGGACGCTGGTCAGTCTCGGACGCCACGTTGAAGGTCCGTGGCGAGCGGAGGAAAAGCTGGCTGCTCTCGCGGCGTGGGTGGCGGTTTCGGAAAAGAGCTAGACCAAGCTAGTCAGGAAGTCGGGTGGCAGGCCGTTCGCTCAGCTCCGCAGGTTTCGAATCAGGAACCTTCTCGGAGGAGGCTATGCCTTTCCGGCGCGCTTGCTGAGAGCCTTTAGGATGATTTCGCTCGCCTTTGGGAATGGAATAGTCCGATGAAGTTCGAAACTCACAAAAGGGGCCCAAAGCGCAAAGTCCTCGAAGGCCTGCTCTTCGGTGACGTCGCCCGTGATGAAGTACCCTGCACCGCCTTCGAGGAATGCGTGTACCTCGCGGATCCGTCCCGACTTCAGCTGGCCACGAAGCAATGCGTCAAATCCTTCTTGCTGCTTGATCTGCTCCGCCGGGGTTGGCGGAGGCGGAAGGCTTGTGTTGACCTTCCACAACCCGAAGTAAGTTGCCATGTCGAAGGAATCGGCTGCCCGCTATTAATCTATTCTTGCGGGATTGCAGCCGGACGGGAATATTTCGGGGCCCGGGGTTCTCGTCGGGCCAGCCGAGGAGGTACTTCTGGACGTGCCACGTGTGGCGTTTGCTCCCGTAGTGCGGGTCAGTGCGGTGGCCCGTTTGTTCGGGCAGCGGCTCTAGGGCTCCTCACGCCCGAATACGCTTAAGGCTCCTCCGGTCGATGCCAATCCTCGGTGGAACCTACGTCGTTTCAAGCTTCGGTTGAGATCGTTCATTTCGCGGATCCTTGGTGCTGGTGGTCATGGGGCCTCGAGCCGATCCTCCAACGGCTGAAAGCGGTCTACGGGGAGAACCTCAAGGTGACTTACAAGATGGGCGGGCAGTTCGAGAGTCTCCTGGAATGGATGCGGGAGTACGGCGTCGACGAGCACACTGCGTTGGACTGGATCCGCGAGTCAGTCGAGTTAACGAAGATGCCTGTCCGGCCGGACTACTACCTGCGGACGGGCGTGACGAGTTCGTATCCCGCTTGCCGTTCGTTCAAGGCCGCCCAGTTTCAGTCCGAGGAGCTCGCGGCTCGATACCTGCGTCGCATGATGGAGGCGTTCGGCCTCGAATGTCGGCCGGCCACGGACGACGAACTCCTCCGGCTCGCGGAGGAGGTCGGCCTCGATGGGAGCCGGATGAGGGAAGCTTCCCACACCGAAGAGGTCGCGAAGGCCCTTGATGCGGACATCCATGAGATGCATCAGAGCGGCGTGAACTTTCTCTCCCTCCTCATCCGGAACCGCGATGGACGCCAGGTCGTCAAGGGTGAGACGTTCACCGCAAAGCCGTTCGAGACGATCATCGATGACCTTGCGCCGGGCCTCCCGAAGCGGAGCCCCGCGGACATTCTGGAGTATGTAGAACACCACCGGGCCCTCATGCCCGCCCACGAGATCGCAGAGGTCTTCCAGATTCCCGATGAGGACGCGGCTCGTCGACTCGAGAGACTGGCGAAGGCGGGCCTGCTGACCTCGCATACGTTCGACGGCATCGGCGCTTGGCGCTGGGCAGACAAGAGGCTAGAGAAGCTCCCGATGGACCTCGTGAAAGTCTCCCACGTGCCGCCCGAGGTCCAGGTCGAAGCGGTATCCGACTTGAAACCAATCGTCACGAAGGCCGTGCAGTCCCTCTATACGGAGGTCGCCACGCGGCCGGACAAAGCGTACCACTTTCCACTGGGCCTCGAGGCGCTCCGGTATCTCGGCTATCCGGAGGAGGATCTCCGGAAGCTGCCCCCGACCGCGACGGAGTCATTTGCTGGCGTCGGGTACCCGCACGCCGCGAACGTGATGCGGCCGGGCGACACGGTGCTCGACATCGGCTCGGGCTCCGGGACGGATGTCCTGTACACCGCCCTGAAGGTCGGCCCTAAGGGGACGGTGTACGGCCTGGACATTACGCCCGCGATGATCGCGAAGGCACGGACGAACATCGCGAAGATGGGTGCGCGAAATGTCCAAATCCTCGAGGGGGACGCAACGAAGATCCCGCTGCCCGACGGGAGCGTGGACGTGGTCACGAGCAACGGAGTGCTGAACCTCGTGCCGGACAAGCCCGCAGCGTTTGAGGAGATTTTTCGGGTGCTGAAGCATGGTGGTCGCCTGCAGCTCGCGGACATCGTCGTGGAAGAGGACGTCGGCGCGGTCTGCGGGCTGAACCCGCAGCTCTGGGCGGACTGCATCGGCGGCGCGGCGGTGGAGAAGGAATACCTGGCGACGATTCAGGACGCGGGATTCCGCGATGTTCGGATCCTACGGAATGTCGACTACTTCGCGAAATCGTCCTCGGAGAGCACGAAGCGGATCACGAAATCCTTCGGGGCGAAGAGCGTCGTCGTTTCGGCGGCGAAACCATAGTCAGAGATGTGGATAGGTCTATTCCCGAGTTCGGCGAGAAGCGTTCGCTTTGCGAATGGCCGCCTCTCGTTTCTTCACCCAGGTCTTCGCCCTTCTTGCAATCCATTCGAAGTTCTCACCCTCGGCGGGAGCTCTCTCCCGCTTGCGGCGGTCGAGAACGATCCGCTCGACCTTTCCCCAGGGCGGGGCATCCATGAACGTGTCGAACGCGAGATCCTCCTGGAGAAGTCCGCGTCGCATGAGTGAGCCCGGCGTCTCCCAGAAGATCGCCATCGTCGAGAAGTGTTCCCATCCTTCGCTCCCCCGGGGAAATCGTTTCTCGAATTCCTCGAGGCTCAGACCGTCGAGCAATGTTCGCCGCCACTTCCGAGCTTCGCGCACGGAATTCGAGAGGAAGATGTCCATCAGCGTGAGCAGGACCTGCGCATCTTGCTTCGTGGGTCTTCGCATGGACGCGGCAACGGTGAGACAGGCTTATCAGCCCGTCGCCTGAGGCTCTCCACTCGCCGATCTCAAGGCTTCTCGATCGGCGTCCGCACGAGGTTGCCCCACTCCGTCACGGAGCCGCCCCGTGATTCGGCTGGACGCGATGACCTCCCAGTCCGGCGCCATGGCCTTGTCCAAGCCGTGTGGTTCTGACCTTTCGGCCTCCCGACGGCCAGTCCTCCCCTTCGTCACCGGCCGCCAGATACCTTTTTCCTGCCTCCGATGCATGCGACCGCGCCGAGAGGGGGCACAAGTAGTACCCAAAGCCCGCTCGCGCGGGGGGAGGTGATGTCAGTGGGTTGCTCCGGTTGCGGGGGGAGAAGCAAGAGTCCTGGTGGTACGTTCGGACACATCCTTGGATGCGGGACGAGTGCCGGCGCCGTGGGGGACAAGCCAAAGGGGTCGGAACGGTGGAACACGTTCGGGATGCCCGAACAGCTGGGAATCCTGAAGCACGCCTTGCAGGACACGGGTCTCGATCCGAAGGTTGCGGATACATTCGCGCAGAACCTGAGAGGGGTTCTTGACGAACACTTCAAGGACTGTAAGACGGCGAATCCTGGCAAGTGTAAGCACTGCGCGTAGCCGCTTAGGTCGCGCCGGGAACAAGGCCGAGTCTCTCGATGGCCTCACGGGCTTGTCGTCCGAGAGCGCCCTGGGACTTTGCCAGTTCCTCGGAGGCGGTGAGGAGAATCCTCCTTGCCTCCGGGGCGTCGCCGATCGACGCGAGGAACCGGCCGTAGTCGAGGTGGAATTCACCCGGCGAGGATGACCAGGATAGCTCCAGCGCCCGCTCGAAACTCGCCTTCGCCCCGTCACGATCTCCGTGGTGAGCACAGAGTGTGGCGCGAGCCCATTCGATCGGGAACATCGCGTAGTCGGATGGAGCGTGGGCGGCAGTTGCCTCCGCTTGTCGTAGGTATTCTTCGGCCGCCGGAGCGTCATCGGTGTAGAGGCAGAGGCGCACCATCTCCGCGAGGTCCCGAACCCGTCGCTCTGTGTTCACCATGAAACCACTCGCGTTGAGGAAGTACTCCATGGACTCCTTCGCTTCCTCGTACCGGCGCGTTCGAAGATAGAGGGTTGCGAAGTGATAGTAGTGCCAACTCACCTTCTCCCGCTGGTGAGTCTCCTTCGCGAGCCGGTACGTTTCGTTGTACAGGGCCTCGGCACCTTCGTAGTCTCCGAGGTGCTCTGTCAGGTACCAGGCCTTCGTGAACAACGCCGTCTCGAGGGCCGGGAGGTCACCGATCGAGCGGGCGAGGGACGCGCTTCGATCGAGATCCGGCAGGGAGCCCTCGATCTCCCCGAGTTCCGCCCCTGCGAGGAACAGGTTGTTGTACACCATGCACAGCCCTCGCGAATCGTTCGCAGCCCGCAGCGCCTCGCTGGCGATGAGGAAGTCCGCCCGAGCCAGTGCCGGGTCCCTTCGCCGCGGGTCTTCCAAGTAGATGAGTCCTCGAAGGTTCGCGAGCATGCCCCACAACTCCGATTCCGGGGAGAGGCCCGCCATCCAGCCAACGACCCGTTCGATCTCCTGCAGGGCGGTGTCGTAGTCCTGTCGGGCGAGGCAGATATCGGCCTTCTGGTATGCGAGCCAGCCGCCCGCCAGGGAGGGTTCCGGCGGGATTTCCTGCCAGGCCGTCTCGATCTCCCGCTCGGCTTCCTTCAAGTGGCCCATCAGCTCGAGGCATAGGGCCACTTTTCGGCGCAGCATCGCCCGTTCGGACCCTTCGGACACATCCTTTAGCGCCATCCGATATCCGTCCGCCGCACCCGGGATGTCACCGACGCGCCGACGAAGGTCTCCTAGCAATTCCAGGTTTGACCGACGGCGGAGCGGGTCGACCTCGATGGAGACGGCGTTCCCCAGATACGAGATTGCACTGGGCGCATCGCCGCGCTCCACCGCGGCTCGGGAGCCTTGTATGAGCCAGGGGACGATCTTCGCGACGAGGGTCCCTCGGCGCTCCTTCGGCAAGCCGTCGCGCACAAAGGTGCGGATTGCCTCGTGAACCATGAGCAGGTCCGTGCCGACGGGGGTCAGAAGCCCCTTGCGCCGGAGGGCGATCAAGGTGCGTCCGCGCACGTCTTCCTCCAACAAGATGCCGGCTGCGGGCACCGGAACGTCGTAGAGGGAGGCGATTTCGAGGGCGCTCCGTTCCGCCGGGTCGAGCGAGGGCTCGATCTGTTCGGCTATGTACGTCTCCAGGTTGCGCCAGCCCGCGGACGCGACCGCACGCGGACCGGCACTTCCGAGGAGTTTCAGGAAGAGCGGGATCCCACCGCAGGCGTCCGTGAGGCTCCCCACGATCGGATCCTTGATCCCCGCATCCAAGAGGAGGCGCGTGCAGCTCGTCCGATCGAGTCCGCCCAAGGAGATTTCGACGACGGACGCGTCGACCGCGACGTCGCGCCGCGTGTAGAAGTCGGGTACGACACGCGAGAGGAGAAGAAGGGCGGGCCCTTCCGCCCGACGGATCGCTCGGACCAGCATCTGGAGGAATGACTGCGCCTCCGAAGACGCGTTCTGGACATCGTCATAGATGCATACGGCCGGCAGCGCTCTCAGGTCGCTGGTCAGAGCGTCTTCGATGCGGGCGGGATCTTTCGGTCCCGGGCCCATCAGCAGTCCTCCGAGGTCCAATCGCCCATGGGCCCGCAAGAAACCGGCGAACCGCCCGGCCAGGTCGGTCCTCGTGTCCCAGGGACGGATCGTCCGCCAAAGGAGGGAGCGATGCCCCCGAAGCGAGTCGCAGACCTTCGCGCCAAGGGTCGACTTGCCGATCCCGGTGATCCCCGTGGCGACGACGACCTGATTTCCTTCCAAGGCATGAAGGACCGACGCCAGCTCCTCCACCCGACCATAGAATCGATCGACGGCCGGCGCCTCCTGAGTCATGTCGACGAATCCATCCTTCGCAGCGATGGGTACGTCCGCCACGTACCCGAGAGTCTGGAGCTCTCCGAGCAACTCAAGCACCGCCGACCCTCGACGGTCTTCTAGGACGATGCGGGAGAGAGGGACCGCTCGGGTCTGACCTGCACGGTCCCGAAACGGCACCTCCTCGCGAAGAAGGTCCGAGCGCAGGGCGGCTGCCCGAGAGCGCCCCTTCGCAGTGAGGAAGTACGTCTTGTGACGTCGCCGCGACTTCTTGACGTGGGCGAGCCGTTCCTCCACGAGACCGTCGGCCATCAGGGGACGGACGTATTGGATGACATGCTGGACCCGGATTCCCGCCGCGCGTGCGATTGCTTCCTGCGTGACCTCCGGAGGGGCTTCGTACGCGTCTGCAAACCGACTGTAGTCGAACAGGTGAAGCTGGATTCGTTCCTTGACTGTCAGGGTGCGCATTGGCTGCCGTCGCGGAGTTCGGAGAACAGCGACATCGTGGCTAGATAATCTTTCGCACGGGCGTGGACGAGCTCTGGAGTTCTCGATTATTTTCAGACGAAGGGCCCTCGCATTCCTCCTTCATCACGTCCGGAACTCGACGTGCGGAGGGTAAAGGCCGGCTGAGAGGAGCGCAACCGACCCAGGATTTTGGTCGATCGTTTTTCGATCAGCTCCTCACGAGGTTCCCCACTCCGTCCACGAGCCGTCGTAGTTCCGGATTTCCGGGTAGCCGAGGAGGTACTTCAGTACGAACCACGTGTGGAGGACCGCCCTCTTCGCTGTGACTGTCCCGGCGGTGCGAGGATTTCGCTTGTGGAAGCCCGGCGGGTGAAGAGGACCAGCTCTCACTCCGCCCCCCCATCGTGAGCGATCGGCCATGATTGCGGACCGTGCTTCGCTCACAGGGCCCCTGGCTCGTGCCCCGTACGTACCGGTGCCAAAGACCCCGTGGCAGAAACGTGTCCCGGGGGGCGGATGTTAATTACTATGTTCCTACTTCGAACACGTCTTGTCATCCCGGCTCGTTCAGTCGCTCCAGAGATCGCCATGATCCCTGCAGCGACGACAACAATTGGAAGTGTGCGCAAGATCGAGGACACGTGGGCCTCCGAGGGCATTTCCTCGGAGGTGCAGCGATGGGTCCGGTCTGAGTACCGCGGAAACGGAACCCACGTCTTCGGAGAGATCGCCCGTGCGGGTCGGGTCAAGCCCGCAACCATTTTCCGCCCGGGCAAGCGGGAGGTGAGGAGCCCACCCGACGCCGTCCCGAAAGCCATCTTGCGCCGCCTACGAGCCGCAATGGCCGCGATGGGAGCCGGCCTCGCGACATCGACCGCGGGCCTTGGCTGGGACTATTATGTCCACGAGATCGCGAAAGAAGCCGCCAAGGTGGAGTCCATCCTTGCGCCACCGCACCTGCTTATCTTCGCGGGCTTCGCGATCACTGGCCTCGGGTTCCTCGGCGCCTTGGTCGCCTCGAGGTTCCTCCTGCTTCCAGGTCTGGCCCGGTTCGCCCGCCCGCGAGCTCTCGGGTGAGGAAGGCCATTGCGGAACCCGAATCGGAGATCGCCACGCACCGAAGGTTCGGAATCGAGGACAGCTAAATAGGCGGAGACCCATGGCGGACCTGGCCCAGAGATGCATGGGGGAGCTCAACGAGGCGGAGGCGTCAGCCGAGGCATCTTCCGTCGCGGGGTCGCTTCCCGGACCTCGCGAGAACGCTGAGAATCGCATTGTCGTCGCGCGCGACCTCGTGAAAGTCTATGATAGCGGGAGGATCGCCGTCCGCGCGCTCCGAGGTGTGAGCCTAGACATTCTGCAGGGTGAGATGGTCGCCGTGATGGGTCCCTCCGGCTGCGGAAAGACCACCTTGCTCAACTGTCTCTCCGGAATCGATGAATTCACGTCGGGTGAGGTTTGGATCGGCGGAAGGCGTCTCTCGAAACTTGGCGACAACGAGAAAACCGATTTCCGCGCGGAAAAGGTGGGTTTTGTCTTTCAGTCCTACAACCTTCTGCCCGTCCTCAATGCCGTCGAAAATGTGGAACTTCCTCTCCTCGTCCTCGGACGGGATCCAAAGGAAAGCCGTAAGCGTGCGCTGGAGGTTCTCAATGCAGTTGGAATTGGGGACCAAGCGGAGAAGATGCCCATGGAGATGTCGGGCGGTCAGCAACAGCGAGTTGCGATTGCCCGAGCCCTCGTGAATGACCCGGACATCGTATTCGCGGATGAGCCGACAGGGAACCTTGATAGCGAAACGAGCGCCGAGGTCGTAGGGCTGATTCGTCGGCTGAACCAGGAACAGGGCCAGACATTCGTCATCGTGACCCACGACCTCCGCGTGAGTCGCGAAACCCGTCGGATCGTTCAGATGCGGGATGGGACGATCCGACGGCAGGTTCGCCTGAGGGGATGAAATGACCGATCCGACGCCGTTCGTGGCCTCCATTCTCATCGCCATCGGAGCCGTTCTCCTCTTGGGACTTCGCCGTCGAATCCTCCTGCGGATCGGCGTTCGAAACTTCCTCCGACGGAAGGGCCAGGTGGCGCTCGCGGTGGCAGGCTTGTTGATCGCCACGTCGATTATCTCCGGAACCCTCGTGATGGGCGACAGCTTCCGTGCCACGTTCCGGGAGCTCGCGATACGCGGACTGGGTCTTGTCGACGAAGTCGCTTGGGTGCCCGGCGGCTCCGAGACGTATCTCAGCCAGCGTTTTCCCGGCCTGGGCGGTGCCTTCTTCAACGAATCCGTGTACGCGGGTGTCGAAGGACGCCTCGGCGAAATGCCGCATGTGGACGGGATCGCGCCTCGGATCCTCCTTCCCGCAGCGATCTCCGACCAAGCATCCGGCTATGTCGAGCCCGCAGCGGACTTCGTTGCTTTCGACCCCATCCGAGACTTCGATGTCTTTTCGGTGGGAGGGCGACGATATGCGGCCGCGGACATGCTCTCGGGCGAAGCGGCCCTGAACGCGAAGCTCGCGGATCGACTCGAGGCTCGTGTCGGAGATGCCCTGAAGGTCGACACCGCCTTCGGCACCGCGACCGTGAACGTCCACATCGTTGTTGACGACGTCGGGAAGGGGGGACTATTTGTTCAGCCGAATCTGTTCGTCCGCCTTCCGGACGCCCAAACTCTCCTGGACACGCCTGGGCAGATCAACGCAATATTCGTCTCGAATTCGGGCGGAGCGGCCGATTCCTCGGCTTTCACGGACGAGGCCATATCGGAGCTCCGACCGTGGCTTCCAGCCGGACAGACCATCGTCCCCGTGAAGCAACGGGCCATCGAGGCAGGGGAGACGAACGTCGATTTCGTCGTCCAGCTCTTCGGGCTCTTGGGAACGTTCACGACGATCTCGGGCGTCTTGCTGATCATGAACATCTTCATCGTCCTCGCGGAGGAGCGCAAAGGCGAAATGGGCATCTCCCGCGCCGTCGGCATGCGCAGGTCCCATTTGACCGAGACGTTCGTCTTCGAAGGGATGCTTTATGCGTTAGCTGCGAGCGCAATCGGGACCGTCGCAGGTCTCCTCATCGCCGCGATGGGCCTCTTCGGACTGGCCCCTCTCTTCCGGGCGGGCTCCGGTGTCGAGCTCGAACCGGTCTTCGCCTTTGAGGTATCGAGTCTCGTCATCGCGTTCTCCCTCGGATTCCTAATCACGATGATCGTAATCGCCCTTGCTTCGTGGCGCGTGAGCCGGCTCAACATCGTGCGAGCTATCCGAGACATTCCCGAGCCCCTTGCGCGGCGCGGCACGCGGCTCCAATGGCTGCTTGCGGCCGTCTCCCTAAGCCTCGGAATCGTTGCAACGTGGCAGGCGAATCGGTCCCAAATTCCGGTGCTATCCGTGCTCGGGCCGTCGTTGCTCGCCTACGGCGCGGCGGGGCTCATCCAGCGGGTCGTGGGCGCGCGCGCTGCGTACACCTTCGCGGCCCTAGCCGTCTGTGTCTGGGCCGTCCGCCCGTGGTGGCTCCAAGGTTCCGCGGACGACTGGGGCGCCTATGTCGGCTTCGTCGCCGCCGGCACGCTACTCGTGATGTCGACGATCGTCGTGATCGTGCTCAACAGCCGCCCCCTGTTGGCCGGCTTGACCAAGCTCGCGAGCGGACGGAGCTCGCTCCGCCCAGTCGTGAAGACGGCGGTGTCGTACCCGCTGGCGCGCAAGGGCCGCACGGGGCTCACCCTGGCAACTTTCGCCCTCGTGGTCTTCATCATCACCCTCGTTTCGATGTTCTCGACCCTCTTCATAGGGAACGTCGAGCAGGCCATCGTGGATCAATCGGGAGGATACGACATCGGGGCGCGAGCAAGCATTCCGAGGCCCGGGGCGAACTTCGACGCGGACTTTCGTGCCGCACCGGTATCGTCAAAGATCGCATACTATAGTGCCTTCAACGGTTCCATCGCGGTCATCGCCCTCCCGACAGGGAAACTTGTGAGCTATCCCGTCTTCGGCGTTCGAGAGGCTTTCGCGGCCCAGAACGCGTTTCCGTTCTTCAGCCTTCTGCCACGATTCGAGACGTCGAAAGAGGCTTGGGAGACGCTCGCGGCGGATCCGTGCCTGGCCATCTTCGACGGCGGGATCCAAGACCTCGGTCCGGTCTCGGGCGATCGCCTCGACATTGTGAACGCCGCGGGTCCATGCCGGACGTTCACGGTCGCTGGCGTCCTGAGAGAATCCATCGTCACTGGAATGTTCGTGAGCGACGCGGTGGCCTCGGAGGCTTTCTCTGCGCAGGCGCCACTCGGTTTCCTGTTCAAAGCGTCTTCCGGCGAATCGCCAGACGAGGTGAATCGTCTCCTCGAGCGGGACTTCACGGCGTACGGGATGGACGCGACGGTGTTCCGGGCGTTCATCGAAGACATCCTGCAGGTCAACGTGTCCTTCATCCGAATCTTGGAATCGTTCCTCGCCCTCGGCCTGGTCGTCGGCCTCGCAGGACTCGGGGTCGTCACGATGCGGAACGTCGCCGAGCGGAAGAACGAAATCGGCACGCTGCGCGCGATCGGCTTTCGACGATCCATGATTTCCAAGTATCTTTTGATCGAGACCTCCTTCGTCTCGCTCCTCGGCATCGGGGTCGGCATGCTCCTCGGAATCGCGTTCGCGTACTTCATGCTCCAACGGTTCCCCACGGGCCCGGAAACCCCGTTCGTGGTCCCGTGGAGCGACCTGATCACCTTCGCCGCCGTCGCTTACCTCGCCGGGCTCCTCGCGACGGTGCCGCCGTCTCGGGGGGCTGCGCGGCTTCCGCCGGCACAGGCCCTTCGATCGATTGAGTAGACGCGAGATCGCCGGCGGGTCCTCAATCATCTCGTACCTGGCCCGACGACAGGCCTTGAATGGCAGCGGCGCCTCGCCATCACTAGGACCGGAGCCTTAATCTCGGGACTTCAACATCGGGGACCCCAGAGGGGGATATGCGTGGCGAGTCTCGGCGTTGGGGCGAAGTGGGGGAACGACCGGATCGGGGCGTTCTGCGGATTTGTGTCAGGTGTATTGTTCTTCGCGGCATTCTTCGTTGCTCAGCAACAGTTCACGATGACGGGCGAGCAAATCCTCCAATCGTTCTCCACGTACAGCCCGACGGCATTGGCCGGCCTTGTCGTCTTCTCTCTCGTCCTGCTGTTCGCCGTCCCGTTCTTCTTGTCCGTTCGGGATGTCCTCGAGAACCGGAACCGGCTGCTCGCGAATGCGGCTGTTGCGTTCCTCGTCCTCGGCTTCGCGGTGGTGGCCGCGTCCTTGTTCGCCCAGGTGGCAGGGCTTCGGACCCTCGCGGACATTTACGCGCGGGAGACAGGCGCCCGTCGAGATGCCGCCGCCGTGACTGCCGAGGCGGTCTTGGGCCTGACGAACGGCCTTCTCATCCTCGGTCTGGTCGCGCTCTCGACCGGGGTGCTCCTTTTCGGCTTCCTGGGCCGGAACAGCGGGCGGTTTCCCAACTGGCTCGCATACGTGGGCATGCTGTCGGCCATCCTTGGGTATGTCGGGTTCGGCCTACCCTTCTCAATCGTGACGCTTGCCGCGGGGTTCGCCTTCTTCTTCCTCCTGCTAGTATGGATTTTCGCCTCCTCCGCGTACCTTTGGCGGTCCGGGGCCATGCCCGCCTCGCCGTGACCGCCGACGTCGGTCGTGGGCTCACGGAGGGTCGGGCTAGATCGGTCGCGGGAGGACAAACTTCACGTCCGGGTAGTGGCGGAAGTATTCAGGATGGACCGCTCACTCGTTTGACCCCCACCTGCCAGCCAACGGCGGGAATGAGCGAACGGATCGGTTTCCGAGGGTCGAGACCCGCGGCGCGCTGCCACTCCGCCATCTCTTCAAAGGACCATGAACCGGATTGGCTCGTCAACGCGAAGTACAAGTCGAAGAGGCTGATGAACGGCCCGAAGCCACCCGTTTTCGGACTTCGTGGCGAAATCGCTTCGTAGATCACATAGTATCCCCCCGGACGCAATGCACGTGCGACCTTCCTTGCAAGGTCCCGGTTCTGCGACGCCGTGAAATGATGCGCGACCTGGGCGAGGAGGACAAGATCATACGCGTCTGTTCCGAGGTTATCCGTCAATGCGGTCCCTGCACGAAGCACGACCTGGTGTCCCGTTCCCTCCCGCGCGAGGAGAGGTGCGGTGCGGCATGCTCCACGGCCTCAGGCAGGTCGAGCACGGTCGCGCGAAGACCCGGATGGCGCCGGCAGATCGCGACCGAGTAGAATCCATGCGAGCCGCCGATGTCGAGCATGTCACGGGCATCCGGAGGGACGGGGACCTTGCGCGCCATCTCGTCCGCCGCAACGCTCGCGATCGAGCGCATCCCCCGCTGATAGATGGCCCAGCGCTCCGGTGTCATCGTCGCATGAATCTCCATCGCCCTGCCAGTCCGGACGAAATCCTCCAGATGCGTCAGGTACTCCCAATCGAGGAATCGATGGAGTAGGATGTCGCGGAGGGACTTCGGGCTCTCCTTGAGCAACCACGTTCGTGCGGTAGGAGCGAGAGAGTACTGATTTTCGCGCACGCGGAGATAGCCGAGGCTGACGAGCGCGTTCAGGAGACTTCGAGTAGCCCGGGCGTCCGTGCCGCACACGCTGGCGATCTCCGCTGCCGTCTGCGGACTCGGTGCGAGAGCGTCAAACACCCCGAGCTTGGTCGCCGCCAAAATCGCGCGCGTTTGAAGGAGCGGCAACCAGGTGTCGAGGAACGGGGTCGGGCCGTTCGTCACCGCACTGATGATTCGTTCTAGGGGATTGCTCGGAGAGACCCCAACTTTCGTCTGAGAGACCCCCGGTCCCACACCGCGGTTTGGTGCGCTTAAACTCTTGGCCTTGGATGCACCTCGGGTCCTTCACGGCGCGACAACGCCGTGTGACGCGACGTTGCGGCAGATCGCCACTTGGCCGGAAGCCCTCACGGCTTCTCAATCGGCGTCCGCACGAGGTTCCCCCATTCCGTCCAAGAGCCATCGTAGTTCCGTACGTGCGGGTAGCCGAGGAGGTACTTCAGGACGAACCACGTGTGGGACGAGCGCTAGCCGATTCGGCAACTTGCGATGACTTCGTTTTCCGGCGTCCGCAAAGTCGGCGCGACGCAGGAATCCCTAATCGACGACCTTGAAGGTCACGCCGTTCTTCTCGAGCTCGGCCCCCCGTTCCATCGAGATTCTTCACTTGGAACCCGATTGACATGGTCTTCGGCGACGCGGAGGCCCCTCGGCTTCCGATTCGGACGCAACGCGATCACCGTCCCCGGGGCCTCCAATTCGACCACATTCATTCCCGTAGCGGACCTTTTGACGCAAGCCGAGGTCGTCTCGATAAGAGCTTGACGGAGGGTTCCACGTCTTTCACCATCAAAGTCACTTTCGCCTCGGTAAACCCCGGGCTCCCCGAGCAGAAAACATTCCGGGGAACGTGAAGTTTTCGTCGGAGCCTTGAAATTCTTCGGAAAGGTTGTCGGAAACTGCTTTCAACGGATTGCAGAAGGTGTTCCCGTCAATCAAGAGCCCGTGGAAGGCACCTAACACAACAAACGGTGCACAACAATAATGGCATCTCCTTCTGGTAGCCCCGTCGGACCGTCCAATGGGCCGGAAGGCACGGCGCCTACTCCCGGGTCCCCAAGACCTGCTTGGTCGAGTCGTTTCTACGTGCTCTTTTTCGTCTTGCTCATGTGGGTGTTTGCCGGGTTTGGACTCATCAATCTCGCTCTTCTGGTCGTACGGAACCGATTTGACCTGAACCAAAGCACGACCGTTAGCGCCCTCCTGTTGACTCCGGTCTTCGTCGCTCTGGCCGTCCTCCTCACGGCATTGCTTTTCCGCGGATGGAACCGATAACCCGCAGCCTCCGATGCTCTCGCATCCTCTCATGAGGGGGGATTTTCCCGCGTTTTGGGACGCGAGCTGGCGATGGAGGTTCAGGGCTTCTCGATCGGCGTCCTCACCAGGTTGCCCCACTCCGTCCAGGAGCCGTCGTAGTTCCGGACGTCCGGGTAGCCGAGGAGGTACTTCAGGACGAACCACGTGTGAGATGACCGTTCGCCGATCCGGCAGTACGCGATGACTTCCTTGTCCGGCGTCACGCCTTTCGGTTCGTAGTGGCCTGGAGCGGGGGTCAAGACCGACGGGTCGCGTCACCGACTCGGCGAGACTTCAAGTGATTCGCTGATTCGCCTCGGTCTTACCCGTCTTGCGGAAGGATTCTTAACACGAATACATCGCGGTCTCCGGAATAGGGTTGACCGAACAACGGCCCAGACGTGGCACCGGCTACGTAAACGCCTTCTTCGGGATCCTCGAACGCGACATCGTTGGCAATGTCCGGACCGGGAGTCCCGAATTGGAAGGTAAATCCAAGGCTGCCATCATCGCCATACCATCGGACGAACGCATCAACCACCCCCGCGAAGGTCTGGCCAGGCAGTCCGCCACCAACAAATCCGACCACGAAGACGCCGGTTTCGGCAGCCTCTACCCCCCAGATATTGTCTCGACCAGTTGTCCCGAACTGTCGCGTCCAGGCGGTCTCTCCAGCGGAATCGTATTTCTGGACGAACGCATCGAACCCTCCTGCGGAAGTCTGATCCGGGAGCGTTCCCTGGACTTCGCCCGCGGCGTAAATGACCTCGCCATGGACTGCAACTCCGTGGAGGGCATCGGATCTCGATGTCCCGAACTGCCTTGTCCACAGGTCGTCTCCTCCGACGCCGTATTTCCGGATGAAGGCGTCTGTCCCTCCGGCCGTAGTCTGCCCCGTGAGGGCGCCATCGATCTGTCCCACCACATAAACGCCGTCATCTCCTGCAGCCACGGACCAGACGTAGTCCGTTCCTCCGGTGCCGAACTGCCGGGTCCAGAGCTCGTCCCCGTTCTCATCGTACATCCGGACGAACGCGTCAGCCCCGCCCGCTTGAG
>WNGM01001471.1_pt1 | contig 18958 bp, 19 predicted proteins | sample 5400571 | NCBI WGS metagenome assembly WNGM01 (sample SAMN13153378, study PRJNA577476) | soil metagenome | isolation source: 100 cm soil or saprolite under Garry oak tree replicate 2 | place: USA:California | collected 2016-06-15 | reverse complement strand
CGAGTCGGCCCGGACCGGGAAGTCGCACCGGACGCTGATCCGCCGACGTATCGAGGTCGTGTCGGACATGCCATGATCACGGCTACCCAGGCGAGCATCAGGGCGACCCACGCCCAGTTCAGCGCTCGGCGCACCTGCGGTTAGTCGACCGTCATCGGATCGTTCGTGCGGGCGTTGTTGTCCATCGCAAGTCCTTCTGTTGATCTTCGCCTAACTGGATAGAAATGCCGGGGAAAGGTGTGGTGGCGGGATCGGGGTCGAGCGCCTGAGCCAGCAGCGGCCACAGCCGGTCACGTCGAAACTAAGAGTGATCTTGAAATGGATTGGGCGGACGCCGAGGTCAAGCGTCCGCCCACAGCTTCTCGGCCGAAGATAACGTCAAGTTGATCTATTGCTCGGCCAGATCGGAGCGCGAGTAATTTTGATCGGCTCGGCGAGTGCGCAAGATGGTCAGATGCGGCCGGAGTTCACCGGGGCGGGTTGCAGCCAGTTGGCCAGGCGGTGCAGGGCTCGGGCCGTCTTCTGCCGCGCAGCGCGCAGGATGGTGCCATGGGCCTCGGGCGGGTTCTCCCAGACCTCGGAGGGCTCAGTCCGAATCGGCGCCGCCGAGCTCATGTGGGCTCGCATCGCCTTCATCGCCAGCTGCGCGCCGAGGTACATGTCCATGTCCCTCTCCCTTCGTTGGTGGCCGCCGCGGGCGTGACGCCGCGGTGGAGCCTCGGATCACAAGTTCGGTGGGTAGCAGCAGTTCTTTGGCCGCCGGCTCGTCGCCCAGCAGCATGCGTACGGCCTCGGCGCCCTTGTCGCCGTGTGGCTGGCGCACAGTCGTCAGCGGTGGGTCGGCGGTGGCCGCGGCCGAGATATCGTCGAAACCGACCACGGACAGCAGGCCCGGGACCGAGAGCCCACGGGTGTTCGCGGCCGCGATGGCGCCGATGGCGAGCCGGTCGCTCATCGCGAGGATCGCGGTGGGCGGGTCAGGTAGGTCGAGCAGGGCCGCGGCCGCGTCGGCGCCCGCCGACTCCGTGACGCCGTCGGCCGCGCTCACGGCAACAGCGTTGCCCGCGGCGAGCGCCGGGGCGAGGCCATCGCGGTAGCCGTTGAGACGTGCGCGGTTAGCGACGTAGGGCGTCGGCGCGTCCAGTCCTAGCGGGGCGAGGCCGGGGGTCGAGTCCGGCGAGAGCGCGAAGCTGATCACGCCGACCTGGCGGTGTCCGAGCGCGATGACGTGCTCGGCGGCTGTGCGGGCGGCCAGCCGGTCGTCGATGCCTACGTATGGCTGGCCTTCGGCCACCGGTGCGTCGAGCCCCACGATCGGGAGGCGGCGTGCCCGCAGCAGCTCGCGGCGTTCCGGCTCGAGCGGGTCGCAGAACGCGACGAATCCGTCGACCAGCGCGCAGGAGACGACATCGGGGCCGCCCTTCTCGGCGCGTGGCACGAGCACCAGTGACAGGCCCAGTTCGCTGCAGGTCCGCGCGGCGCCGGCCATCGTTTCCCGGGCCGCCGCGTCCTCGAACAGGTACTGCAGTGGCTCGTGGACGATGAAGCCGACGGCGCCCGTGCGGCCTCGGCGGAACGTGTTGGCCAGCGGGTCGGGGCCGGGATAGCCGAGCTTGCGCGCAGCCTCGATGATCCGCTGACGTAGCTCGGGACTGAGCTGGTCGGGGCGGTTGAAGGCGTTGCTGACCGTCGCCTGGCTGACGCCGAGGGCGCGGGCCAGATCGGTCATCCGCGGTCGCGGAGAAGCGGGCATCGGAATCACTTTTCGGCTTGATACGACTCTCTGATACGTATAAGTTTACCGCGTGGACGTGGCGACAAGGAAGGGTTCTCGCGGCGGGAAAGCCCCCGCGTGGGTCCAGGCTGCCTCCGCGTTCGCGGTCAACGGCGCGCTCTACGGCAGCCTGCTAGCACGCTTTCCGCAGCTCGCCGATCGGGTGTCGGCCTCCGAAAGTCAGTTCGGCGACGTCTTGTTCGCCAGTGCCGCCGGCGGCCTGCTCGGTTCCCTGCTGGCGCCGCTGCTCATGCGGTTCACCGGCGGCCGCACCGCCACGTTCATCACCGGCGCGGGCTACGCGGTGCTTTGCATCGCCGTCGCCTCGGCGCCTGGCTTGCTCCTGCTCGGGCTCGCGATGCTGCTGCTCGGCCTGCTCGACGGGGCGCAGGACGTGACGATGAACAGCGCCGCGGTGGCCGCACAGCAGCGCACCGGGTCGTCGCTCATGGGACGCATGCACGCGACCTGGTCACTGTCGCTGACCGGGGCGGCCCTGCTCGGCGCCGCGACTATCAGCCTAGGTATTCCGCTCATCGTCCACATCGTCGTGGTCGTGGTGGCGGCCCTCGCCGTACTGCTCGCCGTCCGGTTCGCGTTGCCGGCGCCCGCGGCGCCCGCGCCGGACGCGCCGGAGCAGCCCCGCGCCGAGCGTCCGGCGCGCGAGTCACGCCGGTCCCCCGGCACTCTGCGGCGCGTCCTGCCCGTACTCGGCGTGGCCGCTTTCGCCGCGAGCTACGTGGAGAGTCCGGGCCAGGAGTGGACCGGCCTCACGCTGAGCCGCGGGTTACATGCCTCGCCGGAGGTGGCCGCGCTGGCGCCGGTTCTGTTCGCGGCCGGCTTGGTCGCCTCGAGGCTGCTGCTCGATGTCGTGCAGCAGCGCGCGGGCGTACGTCTCGTGGTTCTGTTCAGCACCGTGACGCTGATCGCGGCGATGGTGGCCGGCTTCGTCGTCGTCGCCGGCGGCGGGTCGCCGCTGTGGGCCCTCGTAGCGGTGGCGGCCGGCGGCTTCGGCGCCGGACCCATCTTCCCATTGCTCTTCGGCATGGCCGACCGGTTCTCCCGTAAGCATGGCATTCCGCCCGCACGTACCGCGTCCATCGTCTCGGCCCTCTCCCGCATCGGTGCCATCTCGGCGCCGCTCGCGGTCGGGCGGATCACCGAGTCGCTGGGCATGGCGGCCGTCTACGCCGTCATGGCGGCCGGGGCGTTAATCGTCCTGCTCGCACTTCCCCGAGCCACGAACTGTTAGTGATCGAAGAAGGACGAGGATCCATGGAGTACACCCGCCTAGGGTCGACCGGCATGTCGGTCTCGCGGCTGTGCCTGGGCGCCATGAGCTTCGGCGAGCCTGGGCGCGGCGCCGACTCCTGGACGCTGCCCGAGGCGAAGAGTCGGGACATCATCCAGCGGGCGCTGGAGGCAGGGATCACCTTCTTCGACACGGCCAACGTCTACTCTGATGGCTCGAGCGAGGAGATCCTCGGCGCAGCCCTCGCCGATTTCGCGCGCCGGGACGAGGTCGTCGTCGCGACCAAGGTGTGCGGCCCGATGGGCCCCGGCCCGAACCAGCGCGGTCTGTCACGCAAGGCGATCCTCGCGGAGTTGACCAACAGCCTGCGCCGCCTGCGAACCGACTACATCGACCTCTATCAGATCCATCGCTGGGATCCGCACACCCCGATCGAGGAGACCCTCGAGACGCTGCACGACGTCGTGCGCGATGGGCGGGTCCGCTACATCGGGGCGTCCTCGATGTACGCGTGGCAGCTGAGTACCGCCCTGCACGCCGCCGAACGCAACGGCTGGACGCGGTTCGTCAGCATGCAGGACTACTACAACCTCATCTACCGCGAAGAGGAGCGGGAGATGCTTCCGCTGTGCCGCGACCGCGGTCTGGGGGTGTTGCCGTGGAGCCCACTCGCGCGCGGCAAGCTCGCGCGCGAGTGGGACGCCACCACCGGCCGAACCGCCGACGATGCCTTCGGTGACAGCCTCTACGCCCGTACCGAGCAGGCCGACCGCGGCGTGGCGGCAGTCCTCGGCGCGGTAGCCGGCGAGCGGGGAGTGCCGCGCGCGCAGCTGGCCCTGGCTTGGCTGCTGCGCAATCCCGTGGTGACCGCGCCGATCATCGGCGTTACCGCGCCGTACCAGCTGGATCAGGCCCTCGGCGCGCTGCATGTGAATTTGACCGACGACGAAGTCCGCCGACTCGAGGAGTGTTATCGGCCACATTCAGTCGTGGCCCTGGACTGACCGACTTCGCAGCTATTTAGCCCGGCTCGCCAAGGGGTGACCGGCGCATCTGCATGTCCGCCTAAGGAGACAGACAATGTCGCTGTTCATGTCCGTGTAACGCGAAAGAAACGCATGGATGTTGGTCTCGATTTAAACCCCCCAAGGTCGGTGAATTCTGACAGATGGTGAACCTCGCCTCCCTTGACAGTGATCTTTTCTCCATGGAAAGCTCTTTTCGTCAATCCACAGTCGACAACGCATTAACGAGACAGTCGACAACGCATTACGGGAGTGTTCGACAAATGGAGGTCAGAAATCGTGTACACCAGCGCCAGGTACGTCGACTCGGCACTGACCACTAGCATTCCAGCGCTAGTCGACGACGAGTTCGAGCTGCCGAGCCGCGTCGCCCGCATCGGCGCGCTCGCCAACGAGGTACGCGCCTGCGTGCTCAAGATGATCCACCTAGCCGGCTCGGGCCACGTCAGCTCGTCGCTGTCTTGTGTGGACATTATGAGCGTGCTCAAGTTCGACCGGATGGAGTCGGGCCACGATGTGTTCGTGCTGTCCAAGGGGCATGCTGCGCCCACTTGGTACGCGGCGCTGATGGTGGCTGGCGAGCTCGACGTCGCCGAGATCGGCACGCTGCGCCGCATCGACAGCCGCCTGCAAGGCCACCCGGACCGCACCCGCCTGGACGGGGTCGCGGTGAGCACGGGGGCGCTCGGTCAGGGCCTCTCCGTGGCGCTCGGCCGCGCCCAGGCGCGCCGCCTGCGCGGCGACTCATCGTATGCGTATTGCCTGGTAGGTGACGGCGAATTGCAGGAGGGTCAGGTCTGGGAGGCTGTGATGTACGCCGGTTCGCGCGGCGTCGGAAACGTGATTCTCATCGTCGACTACAACCGGGGGCAGAACGACGGCACGACGGACGAGATCATGTCGCTGCATCCGCTGCCGGACAAGTTCCGTGCTTTCAATTGGCATGTTCAGGAGGTGAACGGCCATTCTCACCTCGCCATCCGCGACGCTGTCATCAACGCGCAGGCGCACCAGGCTCAGCCGTCGGTAATTATTGCGTACACGCGCAAGGGTTACCTGGCGCCGGGACATATCCTGCTCAACGGCGAGCACAGCGGTCAATTGACCGAAGAAGTATATGAGGACGCTATCGCGACGCTGGAGGCTTTGGTGCTGTGAAAGCCACCCGAGACTGGTTCGGCGAAATTCTTGTCGGCGTTTCCGCCGCGAACTCCGACGTGGTCGTGGTGAATTGCGATTTGGCGTCGGCGACCAAAACGTCGGCATTCAAGACGAAGTTCCCGTCGCGCTTCTTCGAGGTAGGCATCGCTGAGGCCAACGGCATCGGCGTCGCGGCCGGTCTCGCGCAGGAGGGATATCGGCCGTTCATCGCGAGCTTCGGGCACTTCCTCACCGGCAAGTTCATCGAGATCTTCCAGTCCGTCGGGCTGAACGACTCCGGCGTGGTGCTGGTCGGCACTCACGCGGGCCTGGCCATCGGCAAGGACGGGCCGACGCAGATGGGCCTGCGGGACCTGGCCCTGATGCGCACCCTGCAGAACGTCGAGGTGCTGCAGCCGGCCGACGGCCGCGAAACCCGGCAGATGCTGGAGTACGTCGTCGGTCACCGTCGACCGACATACCTGCGGCTGTGTCGGCAGCCGCTGCGTGAGGTCCACGACGAGACCTACCAATTCCGGTTCGGCCACCCGTCGCTGCTGCGCGACGGTTCGGACGTTGCGCTGGTCACGATGGGCGGCGTGGCGCCGGTGGTACTGGATTCCGCGGAGCGGCTGGCCGCCGGCGGCATCGAGGCCGCCGTGCTGAACGCCTCGTCGCTGCCGCTGGACGTCGAGGCGTTCCGGGCGCTGATGGCCCCGTACCGCAACGTCATGGTCATCGAGGACCACTTCCTCCGCGGCGGCCTCATCGATGAGGTGGCACGGCTGGTCCTCGGCCTTGACCGGCACGTGCGTTTCGCCGGCTGGGGCGTGCCCGACTACGGGCAGGCAGGCTCCCCGTCCGACCTCTACGAGCGCTACGACCTCGACGCCGGCGGCGTGGCCGGTCGCGTCGAGGCGTTCCTGTCCGACGTGCCCGCCACCACCTGACTCCCGGGAGTAATCAATGATCAACACAGGAGTGAAGATCCGGGACCTGACCGCCGACCTCGCCCGGCCGCCCTTTCGCTTCATCGAGCACGACCTCGCCAGCGGCGCCGCGTCGCCAGTTCTGCGCCACCTCGAGGACCACCGTACCTTCGTCGTCATCGGCGGTCGGGTCCGCCTCGAGTCGGCCGCGCCGGGCAGCATCCCACGCGAGTACGGCTATCTGCAGGGCTGGCACGCCCTGCCGGACGCGGCCTACCGGTTCGTGAACTCCGGCGCGGCACCCGCGGTGGTCGTCGAGGCCGGGTCGATCACCGGCCCGACGCTCGAGGAGGCCGACTTCACCGGGTCCCCGGCGTCCGGCGTCTGCATCCCCGTGGACTCGTACCGCGTCGACAAGCCGTGGGGCCACGAGGTTTGGTACACCCACAACGTCCCGGGCCTGCCGTACGCGCTCAAGCAGATCCACATGACGGCCGGGCATCAGTCCTCGCTGCAGTCGCACGAGTACAAGATTGAAACGAACTTCGTGGTCGACGGCGAGGCGACCGTGCTCAACGGCACGCTGGCACCGGCTAACCGCAACAGCGTGATCGACATCGGCACGTTGCCGCGCGCCGTATACACCCGCCGCTCCGGCTGGTCCTCGGAGCGCAATGTGCTGCACCGGGTGATCGCCCACAACACATACACGTCGGTGGAGGTGTCCACCGCGGAACTCGACGACGTCATCCGCTGGGCCGACGACAGCAACCGCGGCAACGGCCGCATCGCCGCCGAGCACGAGGGGGCGTCGCGATGAGCGTTACCGACGACATCCGGCTTTACCTGGACGAGCAGAAGGCGATCCTCGAGAGCTTTCCCGTGGAACAGGTCAGCGCCGCCGCCGACATGCTGTTCGCGACATACGAGCAGGGCGGCGTGGTCTATGCCATGGGCAACGGCGGCAACGCCGGCACTATCGACCACGCGTACTGCGACTTCAAGCACCATCCGTTCGTCTCGGAGGACAAGACGGCGCCGGTGTCGTCCGCTGTCAAGCGGCTCACCTTCGTCAACCTGTGCGGATCTGCGGCCGAGCTCACCGGCTTGGTCAACGACCTCGGTGCCGAGGACATGTACAGCGCCTCAGTCGAGCCGTTCGCCACCGAACGGGACCTGGTGATGGCGTACAGCGGCAGCGGCAACTCGGCAAACGTGGTCCGCGCGCTGGAGGCCGCAATCAAGGCGGGCGCCCGCACCTTCGCCATGACCAAGGGCGACGGCGGCCGCTGCCGGGAACTCGCGCAGGTCTGCCTGATCGTGCCCGGCACGTCGCGCTTCCCGGGCCAAACCGGCAAGAACGACAACAACTTCCATTTCGAGGACCTCATGCTCTCGGTCAACCACATCCTCGTCGGGCTCCTCAAACAGCGGATCGCCCGCCAGTTGGCGGGCGACGCGAGCGGGGGGTGACGCATGCTCACCGTCCAGAACGTCCGATCGCAACCGGTGCTGCCGGCGTTCCTGCGGCTGATCGGCCCCGGGCGCGCGGTGCGCCTGCGCAAAGCGGCCGATAAGATTCGTCGCCGGCTCGACGGCGGCATCCTGTGGCACGTCAATTCCACGCCGGCCGGCGGTGGCGTGGCCGAGATGCTGCAGACGCTGCTGCCCGTCTACCACGAGCTCGGCATCGACGCCCGATGGGCGGTGATCGGCGGGGACGACGACTTCTTCGCCATCACCAAGCGCCTGGGCGTGGCGCTCTACGGCAGCGACGGCGACGACGGGCCGCTCGGCGCGTTCGAACGTCGGCGCTACCTGCGCAGTCTGGAACCGGTCGCCGACGCCCTGCTGGCCGCCGTGGGACCGCGCGACAGCGTGATCCTGCACGACCACCAGACAGCCGGGCTCGTGCCGCAGCTGGCCGGCCGGGTCGACGGCGTCTACTGGCGCTGCCACGTTGGCGTCGATGCACCCACGGCCGTGTCCGAGCGCGGCTGGGACTTCATTGCGCCCCTGCTGGACGCGTGCGACTCGCTCATCTTCTCGGTGCCCGGGCACGTGCCAGCGCGCCTAGCCGACCGGCCGGTCACCATCCTGCCCCCGTTCATCTCGCCGTTCAGCCACAAAAACCGCGCGCTGTCGGACGGCATCACCAAGGCGGCGCTGGCCAGCTGCGGGTTGGACGGCGAGATCCCGGCCCATATGCCGGTGCAGGTAGTCGCCGACGGTCCGCGCGAGCCCGATCTGCCGCTGATTACCCAGGTGTCGCGGTGGGACCGGCTCAAGGACATGACCGGTGTGCTCGACGCGGTGACGGCGTACGTGCCGGACGCGCACCTGGCCCTGGTCGGTCCCGACCCGGCGGCCATCACCGACGACATCGAGCAGCATCTCTGGTACACCCAGTGCCTCGAGCGCTGGAAGGACCTCCCGCTGACCCGGCGGCGCCGGGTCAGCCTGATCTGCCTACCGATGACCGACCCGGCCCAGAACGCGACACTGGTCAACGCCGCGCAGCGCGCCTCGGACGTGGTAGTGCAGAAAAGCCTGGCCGAGGGCTTCGGGCTGACCGTGGCCGAGGCCATGTGGAAGCGCCGGGTGGTCGTGGGCAGCGCAGTCGGCGGCATCCGGACCCAGATCACCGACGGCGACGACGGCTACCTGCTGGCCGATCCGGCCGACCTGGCCGGGCTCGGGCAGATCATCCGCGCCGCGCTCAGAGACGAGAGGAGAAGCATCGAGATCGGCGCGCGGGCCCACGACCGCGTGCACCGCGACTTCCTAGCAGACCGGGAGGTCATCACAACGGCAACCATGATCACACCAGAAAGGGTGACAGTCTGATGAGTGAGACCACTAGCCGTGGCCTGCGCCCCGAGCAGGTGACGCAATACCGCACCGACGGCTACACCATCGGTGAGGGCCTGCTCCCGGCGGACGACTTCTCGGGGCTGGCGGCCCACTTCGAGGAGAAGTTCGCGGCCCTGCCGGACGGCAAGCGTCCCGAGGACATGGACGTGCCGCACTTCACCGACCCGCAGCTGTTCCGCTGGCTGTTGCACCCGAACGTGCTCGACGTGGTGGAGAGCGTCGTCGGACCCGACATCGCGCTGTTCACGTCGCACTTCTTCTGCAAGCCGGCCGGTGACGGCAAGAACGTGCCTTGGCACACCGACGGCTACTTCTGGCGGGAGATGATCGAACCGGCCGGTCAGGCGATGACCATCTGGCTGGCCATCGACCCGTCCACCTTGCAGAACGGCTGCATGAAGGTGATCCCGGGCAGCAACCGGGGCGGCACCGGACCGTACCGCGCCGTCACCGACGACAACAGCGTCTTCGACGAGGAGCTCGACCAGGAGCAAGTGGACGCCGCCTCGGCCGTGCCGATCCAGCTGCGGCCCAACCAATACAGCATCCACTCGGGCGCGCTCGTGCACAGCAGCGAAATCAACACCAGCACACTGCGCCGGTGCGGGTTCACCATGCGCTACATCAGCACGCGGGTGCGCTTCAACGACGCCGGCGTCGGGCATAAGCACCAGATCTTCTTGGCCCGCGGCCGCGACCACGCCGGCAACGTGTACGCCGACCCGAGTGTCGCCCACCCAGAACTGATCGAGGCGCGCGGCCAAGGACAGCAGTTTGTCGGCACCCGCCGCTGAGCCGGCCGCGTCGATGCCGGCACTGACCGGCCTGCGGCTGACGACGGTGTACGGCGAGCGTGTCGACGTGGCTTGCGCCGCGGTGCTGCTCGACATGGACGGCACACTCGTCGACTCCAGCGCCTGCGTCGAGGCCAAGTGGCGCTGGTGGAGCAAACGATACGGCGTGGACCCCAACACCGTCCTCGCCGTCGCACACGGCCGCCGGCTCGACGACACCATCCGGCATACCGCCCCCCACCTCGACCTCGACCGTACAGTCGCGGAGCTGGCCCGCCACGAGGAACAGGAGACGACGGGCCTCGACGTCGTACCGGGAGCGCCGGAACTGCTGGCGGCGCTCCCGGCCGGCACTTGGGCGGTGGTGACCTCGGCCTGGCGCACGCTCGCCCAGATAAGGTTGCGGCACGTCGGCCTCTCCGTCCCCGAGGTCCTCGTCACCGCCGACGACACCCCCGCGGGCAAGCCCAACCCGGACGGCTACCTTGTCGCCGCCGCCCGGCTGGCCCGCGAGGCCGCCGACTGCGTGGTGGTCGAGGACAGTCCGGTCGGCATCAGCGCCGGCCACGCCGCCGGCATGCGCGTCATCGGCCTCTGCACCACCTTTACCCCACCCCTCCTCAACGCCGACTGGGTCATCGAGGACCTCCGCTCCCTGCGCCGTCACGAATCCGCGGCGCCCATGACAGGCGCGCCGGCGAAGTAGACGCCCACCACCTGGCGCTGGGATGCCAGGGCGAACATCGCGGTGTAGTCGGGTGAGTACAGGGTCCAGCGGCGACCGAGGGCGTCGCTGATGAACGGCACGCCCCGCTGCTCGGGCGGTTGCCGCTGGCAAGGACGAGCCGCCGTAGATTCGCCGGCAGGTTGGCGTGCCGGATCCGCCCGTAGCGCAATCGGGGAAAGCCGGGCGGCCACACCCAGCGGTCATTCGCGTCACGGCACCGGCTGCTTGATCATCTGTAGCCAGGTACGGGCGGCGGCGTCGAACGCGACGGCGCCGCCGCGCGAGAGTCGATGGCCGATCGTGGTGAAAGCCCAGCCGCGTTGTACGTCATCCAGAGACGTCGTGTCGTCGAACAGGTCGATCGGCTGACCGCCGGCGATGGACGCGGCGAGGCTTTGAGCTTCAACGGTCAAACGGGCGTCGAGGCTTCTCGCAACCGTCCTCAAACGGTCCTCACAAACGTTCCATTCCGGGCCGGATGCTGTTCGCGTTCTTCGCCGCGATGGCCGAGACCGAACGCGAGAGCATCCGCGAGGCCACCCTGGAAGGTCTGGACGCCGTGGCCCGCAAGGGCAAGCACGGCGGCCGACCGGCCGTCATCACCGAGGACATGCTGCACACCGTGCTACGGCGTCGGGCCACGGGGGAGACCGTCGAGGCCATCCAGCCCGACCTGATCATTCCCACAGGCAAGCGCAAGGGGAAGAACCCGAGCGTGGCCAGCATCTACCGCGCCCTCGCCGAACACGAGAAGGCCAAGGCGTACCTCCGAAGCCGTCGAGCAAGCCCACACCGACTACGCCGCCCTGAGCCATGGCGACCAGCTGGCCTTCACCCGGCCCCGACCGGCCCGCGTCGGCGAGCGGATCAGCGACGATCTACGCGCCCGACTGCAGACCCAACAACGCCCCTGACCAGGCATAGTCATCCATCAAGATCATCCTACTGCCCCTTTTGGTCGTACCTTGGCTGCACCCCTGTGCGGCGCGGTGAGGGCGTCCAGCCCATAGCTGCGGACGGCTTCGACGTGCGGTGGCCACGACCTTGTCCCAGCCGGCGTCGGTGAGGATGGCCAGGGTGAAGCGGCCGTCGGCGGGGGCTCGGCCCACAAGAGGAGAAGACCATGCGCGCGTTCCACGCTCCGGCCGCTGGCGAGCAGCCGCAGCTGTCCGACCTGCCGGTGCCCGAGGTCACCAACGGCCATGTCCTGGTACGGGTGAGAGCCGCCGGGCTCAACACCATCGACAACGGCATCGCGGCCGGGATGCTGGCCGGAATGCTGCCGCTGGAGCAGGCGTCGGAGGGGCTGGCCACCATTGCCGGCGGCAAGGCCCGCGGCAAGATCGTCGTCAAGGTTGGCGACTGATTCGATAATGTACATTATGTCAACCTGACCGCTCTGCGGGGTCCGAACCGGCTACGGGCCCCAGATGAGGAACCAGCCGCAGAACACCACCAGGAGCACCAGGACCAGAGCGGTCAGCACCGGGCGCAGCCACGGCCGGGCCGGCGCGGCTCCGGGCGACGGCCCCGCCGGGGCCAGCGCTACCTGCTCCCCCCGCGCGGTGATCCGGGCCAGCCGGTCGATCCGGCCGGCCCGGACGTCGGCGAGGGAGATGACGAAGTCGCCGTTGCGCACCGCTCCCCCGCTCACCTCGCGACCGATGACCTGCCGGGGCAGGAACGGCGCGAGCGGGCCGGGCGGGCGGCGGTACCAGACCGGCGCGCCCCAGCCGTCGGGCGGATCGTCCAGCCCCACGACGACCCAGTGGTCGGGCCGGACCCAGCCGTCGGGGTCCGGTGCTCCGCCGGTGTGCGCGTCCAGCGCGGGCGCGGTCAACCGGTCGGCGAAGATCGGCTGGTACCACATCAGCAGCGGTGCCGCCCGGCGCGCGTCGGTGTTGTCGAAGCAGCACAGCGCGACCGGGTATCCCGGGAAGGTGTCGGCGTAGAAGCTGAACAGCTCCGGCGTCAGGCGGGGCCGCTTGTTCGGCGGTACCTGCTGCAGCGCGGCCGGGATCGAGCGCGGATCGGCCGCAAGTACCACGGTGTAGACGTCATGGTCGAACACCTCGACGCCGGCCGGCGGCCCGGCGGGTACCGCACCGCCCGCGTGCTGCGCCCACGCCGCCGGCCGCAGCGAGTTGACCAGGTCGCGCAGGATGTACGGGGTGTCCCCGGTGTCGAGGAAGTTCTCGCTGCTCATCCCGGCGGCGGGCAGGTGCAGCAGCATCGCGTTCGGGCCGGTCGACAGGTTGGCCGCCGTGTTCTGGTAGCCGAGCACCTCGACCGGGCCGTGCTCGGGGTGGGTGTGCCGGCCGATGTACACGATCGTGCCGGAGAACTCGGCGGGCGCGGCGGAGACGCACATGTCAGACCCGGTACACCTTGACGGGGTCGGTGCGCAGGGGCAGCAGCGGAGCCGGCTCCCCCAGCACCGCTCCCCCGGATCCGGCCGGCAGGTCGGAGCCCCGTATCTCCCGGGGCGCCCGGTCGTTATCCGTGCTGTCCGTCACCCCGGCAGGATACCGGCCGCGGGTGCCGATGGCGCCTGCCCTGCGCGCGGTTAGGCTGGGGACCCGGGCGGAGGGCGAGCCAATGATGATCAAAGCGTTGTGCTGCAGCATGCTGCTGTTCACCGCGCTCGGTCTGGTCGCCCTCGCGCTGCGCCGGTCGCGCGGGCGCTGACAGTGGATGGCGCGCACGCCGCCCTGGCACCGGCCCGGGGCGCGACGGCGTCGCGCGGGGGCTCGGGGTGTTGGTAAGAACGCTGTCACCAGCCGCAAACGGCGATGATCTTGCGTGGTGCGTGCCTGGCCGATTTGACGGGGCAGCGCGCCCGGGCCGGTGTTCGGCAAGATGACCGCACGTGGCCCGATCGATGGATCTGGACGAGCTGGTTGAGCACTGGACGCTGCTGGACGACGAGCGGGAGCTGATCGCTGGCAAGCGAGGTGCGACCAGGCTCGGGTTCGCACTCCTGCTGAAGTTCTACACCCGGCTGGGCCGGTTCCCCCGCGGCCGTGGGGAGCTGCCGGACCAGGCGGTCGAGTTCGTGGCCCGGCAGGTCGACGTGGACCCGGACGAGCTGGCCTTCTACGAGTGGACCGGCCGGACGATCGAGTACCACCGCGCGCAGATCCGTACGCACCTGGGCTTTCGGGAGTGCTCGGTCGGGGATGCGGAGAAGCTGACCGAGTGGCTGGCCGTCAACGTGTGCGAGGCAGAGCGCCGGCCCGAGTTGGTGCGCGACGAGCTGCTGGCGCGGTGCCGCGCCGAGCGGATCGAGCCGCCGACCGCGGGCCGGGTCGATCGCATCATCGGGTCGGCACTGCGGACCTCGGAGAAGACGCTGACCGCGAGGATCGCCGAGCGGGTTCCCGCCGAGGTTGTTGTGCGGCTGCGGCAGCTGGTCGCGCCGGAGGTACCGGACGACGACTCTGGTGAGGAGTCGGTACTGGCGTTGGTCAAGTCGGTGCCGGGCAGCATCAGCCTGGAGACGATGCTCACCGAGATCCGCAAGCTGCGCGCGGTCCGTGCAGTGGGTCTGCCTGTTGGGCTGTTCGCCGACATCGCGCCGCGGGTGGTGGCTTCGTGGCGGGCCCGGGCGGCGGTGGAGTCACCGTCACACCTGCGAGACCATCCCGAGCCGCTGATGCTGACGCTGCTGGCGGCGCTGCTGCACGACCGGCTGCGGGAGATCACCGACACCCTGGTGGAGTTGCTGATCGCCACCGTGCACCGCATCGGCGCCCGCGCAGACCGCAGAGTCACCGAGGAACTGGTGAACGCGTTCAAACGGGTCACCGGCAAGGAGAGCATCCTGTTCGGCATCGCGGAGGCGTCGCTGGCCCGGCCAGACGATCCGGTCCGGCAAGTCGTCTATCCGGCGGTGACCGGCGGAGAGCAGACGCTGCGCGAGTTGGTGCACGAGTTCCGGACCAAGGGTCCGGTGTACCGGCGCACCGTGCAGACCACGCTGTGGGCCTCCTACACCAACCACTACCGGCGCGGCCTGATCGAAGTGCTGGACGTGCTGGAGTTCCGGTCGAACAACGCCACCCACCGGCCGGTGCTCGACGCGCTGGATCTGATCCGGCGGAACACCGAGCTGCGGGCGACCTACTACCCGGCCGGGGAGACGGTACCGACCCATAAGGGTGTGCTGGGCGACTGGGAGTCGCTGGTGTTCACCACCGACGGCAACCGCCGGCGGCGGGTGGTCCGCTCGGTCTACGAGATCTGCACCTTCCAGGCGCTGCGGGAACAGCTGCGGTGCAAGGAGATCTGGGTCGTCGGCGCCGACCGGTGGCGCAACCCCGACGAGGACCTGCCGGTCGACTTCGAGGCGCACCGGGTCGCGCACTACGCCGCGCTGCGCAAGCCGCTGGATCCGACCGCGTTCATCGACCAGCTGCGCGGCGAGATGGCCGACGAGCTCGCCGCGTTGGACGCGGCGCTGCCGAAACTGCCGTGGCTGGAGATCGCCGACCGGGGCAAGCAGGGCCCGATCAAGCTCACCGACCTGGACGCGGCACCGGAGCCGCGGAACCTTCGGCGGCTCAAGGCCGAGGTCCGCACCCGGTGGGGCACCGTGCCGCTGATCGACATGCTCAAGGAGGCGGTGCTGCGCACCGGCTGCCTGAACGCGGTCACCGCCGCGGCCGGCCGCGGAGACCTGGCCCCTGACGTGCTGGCCGAGCGGCTGCTGCTGGCCATCTACGCCTACGGCACCAACACCGGCATCCGCGCCATCGCCGGCAACGCACAGACCGGGCACAGCGAGGACGACATCCGGTACGTGCGCCGCAGGTACCTGACCGCCGAGGTGGCCCGGGCCATCGCCGTCGAGATCGCCAACGCCACGTTCGCCGCCCGCGCCCAGGCGGTCTGGGGCGCCGGGTCGACCGCGGTCGCCTCCGACTCGACCCACTTCGGCGCGTTCGACCAGAACATCTTCACCGAGTGGCACTCCCGGTACCGCGGCCGCGGCGTGCTCATCTACTGGCACGTTGAACGGAAGTCGATGGCCATCCATTCGCAGCTGCTGTCCTGTTCGGCGTCCGAGGTCGCCGCGATGGTCGAGGGCGCGATGCGGCACGGCACCACGATGGAGGTCGAGGGCAACTACGTCGACTCGCACGGCCAGTCCGAGGTCGGCTTCGGCGTCACCCGGCTGCTCGGGTTCGACCTGCTGCCGCGGATCAAGCGGATCAACAAGGTGCGGCTGTACCGGCCGGTCGCCGGCGAACCGGACGCCTACCCGCGGCTGACGCCGGCATTGACCCGCCCGATCCGATGGGACATCGTCGCCGAACAGTACGACCAGATGATCAAGTACGCGACGGCGATCCGGGCCCGTACCGCCTCGACCGAGGCGATCCTGCGCCGGTTCACCCGGGCGAACGCGATCCACCCCACCTACCAGGCGATACTCGAGGTCGGCCGGGCACAGCGCACCGCCTTCGTCGCCCGATATCTACGCGACCGGGACCTGCAACGCGAAATCAACGAGGGCCTGAACGTGGTCGAGTCGTGGAACCGGGCCAACAGCGTCATCTTCTTCGGCAAGGGCGGCGACATCGCCACCAACCGCCGCGACGAGCAGGAACTGTCGGTGCTGTGCCTGCGGGTCCTGCAGGCCGCCCTGGTCTACGTCAACACCCTCATGGTCCAGGACGTGCTCACTGACGAGGAGTGGGCGGCCGCCTTGACCGACGCGGACCGGCGCGGCCTGACCCCACTGTTCTGGACCCATGTCGCCCCCTATGGCGAGGTCAAGCTCGACATGACCAGCCGCCTGGCGCTGCGCGAGCTGCCCACGCCGTAGCCGCTCCTGCTCGGCGGGCGCGCCTCACCCGGTTCAGGCACCGGCCTCGAGCACGGCGAGGTCGCGTACCGCGTAACGGTGATGCTCGGCCTCTTCCTTGAGCACCACCTTGAGGCAGCGGCGCACGACGTACTCCTGGTCGGGATATGGGTCCGCCGGCTTGCGACCACATACCCGATCGAGCTCGGTCTCGGTGAGTCCGTCGACGACACGCCGCATCGTGGCCATGCGACCGAGCCGGGGCGCGAGTACCTCGTCGAGCGTCGGGGTGGCTTCGAGGGTGAGCCCGAGCTTCGCCGCTGCGTCGGACGGCATCCCGCCGTAAGGAAGGCCCAACGGGTGATACGGCGCATCCTCCTCGAGCACGGCATTACCAAGCCAGGCATCGCCGGCCATCAGCAGGTGCCGTTGGGTCTCGACGAACGACCACTCGCCGTTGACCTGCTCGTGCAGCTTGGCCTCGGGCAGGAGCCTGGCGCGGTCGAGCGTCGCCTCCCATTGCGTCTCGATGGCATCCCAAGCAGCCCGGTAGTCGACGGAGGACGCGGCGTCACGCGCCAGCACCCGCGTGGGATGCTGCCGGTCGAGCTCGGCCTCGACGTAAGCGGTCACGTCGACGTCGTTAACGACGAGACGCTCGAAGTCGCCACCGAGGTAGACGTCGCCCCCATAGCAGTCCACGATCTTCAGACCGCTGACCTCGCAATCGCGGATCTCAAGGCCGGCAAGGTCGCATAGGTGGATGCGGGCACCACGGAACTGGTCACTCTGGGCGTACTCAGCAGGCATCGAGGCAGTTTCCCGCACCCACCCCCGCATGCGCCAGTGGGTGGCTGCCCACGCCGTGAGCCGGCACGCTGCCGTGGTCCTGTCGTACCCGGCCGGTACCGTGCCCGCTGGTCGCCCTCATCGACAGCACCGAGCACACCGCGCTGGTCAACCCCGTCGTCGTCCGCGAAGTCGTAGTCCGCGGACTCGCCGAGACCGGCCGCATCGACCGAGCCGCGCAACTGGTCGACGTAGACCTACCCGGTACCGCCGGCGTCGCAGCCCAGTGGCTGACCATCGAACGTGTCACCGCCGCCGAGGTCCACCGCGCGCCGGCGACATCGCCGGCACCGAGAACGCACTCATGCAAGCCGTGAGTACCGGCTCCCGCACCAGATCCAACGCGCGATCCGTACCGCCCGCGGCTCCCTGCCCGTCGTGGCCGCCGCCGGTACCGCCGCGTTGGACCGGCTGCATCGAACGCTCCCCGCAGCATGAGTCGAAGGTCCTCACCGCGACACGTTGTCCACCCGGTCTCGGTAGATCCGGTACGCCTTGCGGTCGGCCGGGGAGGAAGCCTCGCTGTCCAGCGCGTCGGCGGCGTGCAGGAGTGTCCGGTGGATCTGGGGTGTGGCGGTGACGTGCAGGCTGTCGCCCTGGCCGCGGCGCACCTGTCGGCCTTCCTGCAGCGCTTGCCGTTCGGGCTCGCCGAGACCCTCGCCCTGGTGGAGATGGCGGGCGATCTTGCCGGGCATCTCGATCCGGACTGGCGTCTCGGGTTCGCCGGCGCTGGTGGGTACCGGCTGCTCGGGTCGGCCGGGCAGCAGGTCGGCCACAGCGGTGCGGATCGCGACCCGGCTCACCTGATGCTTGCGGGCCAGCGCCGAAATGCTGGTCCCGGTGCGGAACGCGTCCCGGACCTGGTCGACGGCGCCGAGTCGGGCTATCTGGGGGCGGCGACCGGATCGGACGCCCTGCGCCCGCACGGCCGCGAGCCCGTCGCGGGTGAGTTCGTTCTGCAGGTCGCGTTGGAACTGGCCGACCGAGACCAGCACGTTGACCAGCATTGTGGTGGTGGCGTCGGTGGCGGCCAGGTCCACGATGCTCGACAGTGGCCCGGACAGAACGCGCAGCTTCACGCCGTGCGCGCGGCACCACTCGCGTGCCGCCAGAATGTCCGCCAAGTCCCGGCACAGCCGGTAGAGCTCGGAGACGGTGAGCCGGTCGCCCGGCCGTGCGTACCTGGCCAGCTCGCGGAAACCGGCGCGCTCGAGCGCGGGGATCTTCGCGGATGTGGCCGGGTCGGCGAAAAGCCGTACTCCTTCGGTGCCGTCGACCAGCCCGGCCTCGGCGAGCAGGTGGGTCTGTCGCTGGGTGCTCTGCTCGTCGGTGGAGACCCGGGTGTAGACCAGCTCGACCATGGTCGGAACGCCCTTCGCGCGCCGGGTTGTCCGTCCACGCCGTTCTACCTGTCGCCAAACCCTGTCGTCAATCTGGATCGGATGGCAATGGATTTGTCCAGGCAGTTTCCGCGCGATCCGATCGGCTCGACGGCCGCCCGGGCGGCCTGTCTTCAAACGGTCCTTTGACGACACCAACGGACGGCGACCAAGTGCGGTTCAGGTGAGTTGGCATGGGCGAACAAGATCATCGCCGTTTGCGGCTGGTGACAGCGTTCTTACCAACACCCCGCGCCTCCTGCACGCCTCCGCGATAGCCAAGGCGGTCAACGTCGCCACGAACCTCGGCGCGCTGGCCGACATTCTCGGTGTCCGTCTGGGCGCCCGCACCGTGTTTCGGTTCGCGGTTTGTTCGGCTTTCTTGACCGGTGTCACAACTCCTAGG
>WNGM01002914.1_pt1 | contig 18974 bp, 12 predicted proteins | sample 5400571 | NCBI WGS metagenome assembly WNGM01 (sample SAMN13153378, study PRJNA577476) | soil metagenome | isolation source: 100 cm soil or saprolite under Garry oak tree replicate 2 | place: USA:California | collected 2016-06-15 | reverse complement strand
ATCCTGGTTGATGGTTTTGATGATACAGTAGAGGAAGTAAAATCATCTATAACAGACTCCTTCGAGGAGCCCTATTGCCATTTCTACCTCGCAACATTTGGCGAAACATCTCTTGGCTGTAATGAGCCTGTCGGCTGCCTCAAGTTGTATGAAATGCAAGACGAAGTTGGTATTTATGGTTTTGTTGTGCGGTCCGCCTACAGGGGACGCGGGTATGGAAGGCAGATGTTAGAAGAAACAATCCGTACCATACAGGCTAGGAGTCAGAAGCAGATTATGCTCGAAGTAGATACCCAGAATACCAATGCCATCGGGTTGTACCGTTCGTGCGGCTTTAAAGAAACAACAACTTACGGTTATTATAGTCTTGATATAAGCAGGCAAGAGTCGTAGGATTTGTTATTATGCGCTGGTTAGAGTTAACGGTACGAACACATCCCGAAGCAGTGGAATCGGTGAGCGAGTTATTGAGTCGCTATGCCTCTGGCGGCGTTGCAATCGAGGAATCAATTGAGCTGGTAGACGAGGGGCAAGAGTACCAGGTGCTGGCGGGACAGCCTGTGCAGGTACATGCGTATCTGCCGATCGATGGGAAAGAGGAAGAGGCACGCCAGCGAGTGGCAGAGGGTCTTTGGCACCTTGCCAGTTTGGGGCAGCATTTTGTTGGTGATCTTCAGACGCGCATAGTAAACGAGGAGGATTGGGCCAACGCCTGGAAAGATTATTTCCATGTAACCCACATGGGGCGCAGACTGGTCATCCGCCCGTCCTGGCGAGAGTATACACCCAGGGATGATGAAGTGGTGCTAGAACTTGACCCCGGTATGGCCTTTGGCACAGGTCTGCACCCGACAACGCGCCTGTGCCTGGAACAGGTGGAGCGGCGTACAGAGGCAGGCATGCGTGTCCTCGATGTAGGTACAGGCTCGGGCATCCTGGCACTAGCCTCGGCTAAGTTAGGCGCTGCCAGCGTCTATTGTATCGATAACAGCAGCGTAGCAGTGGAAAGCGCCATTGCCAACGCTGCCATGAATGACTTGAGCGACAAAATAACTGTTATCCTGGGCACACTTGATGAGGTAGAAGCAGCGCGCATGGCGGACCAATACGACATGGTGCTGGTAAATATTCTTGCCCATATTATAGGTGGGATGGCCCCCCAGCTTGCGCAAGTAGTAGCTCCGGGCGGTTTTCTTATAGCCAGCGGTATCATAGAGGCACGCCAGGCCGATGCGGAGGGCCCTCTTTTGAGAGCAGGCCTCCAACTGATCGAGCGGGTGATGATCGATGATTGGATCGCCCTCATTATGCGCAAACCAGGATAAGAACAATGCATCGCTTTTTTGTTGCACCGGCATTGCTTGCACACCCTGCCACTACCGGTAACCCATTAATCACCCTACCGGACAGGCTTGCTCACCAGGTGCGGGACGTTCTACGCCTGGGCATTGGTGAACATCTGGTGCTGCTCGATAACAGCGGCGATGAGGTACTGGCATCGGTCACAAAGAGTAATCGTGCCAGTGTAGAGGTACAGGTGCTAGACCGCCGGGCTGGCAAGAGTGAATCACCTGTTCGCATTATCCTCTGCCAGGGGCTCCTCAAATCTGCCCGTTTTGAATGGGTCCTGGAGAAAGGAACTGAACTCGGTGTGGCTGTCTTTGCGCCCATCCTCTGTCGTCGTTCGATGGCAGGTCTGGAAGATGCCGGCCCATCCAAACAACAACGCTGGCAGCGCATCATCCAGGAAGCAGCGGAACAGTGCGGTCGCTCGCGTCTACCAGAACTATTGCCTGCTCGCCCACTTATGCACTCTCTCAACGATATTCTTCCAGGCGCCCTTGCTTTGATGCCATGGGAAGAGGAACATGGCCAGACTTTGCGGGAAGCGCTGGTACCTGCCCTAAATCGAGGAGATCTCCAACCTATAACTGTGGTCTTATTTATCGGTCCAGAGGGTGGTTTGATGGCCGAAGAGGTCACCTTAGCGCAACGCTATGGTGTGCAGGTGGTGACCCTGGGACAGCGCATATTACGAGCAGAGACTGCGGCATTGGCGTCGGTGGCCAATGTAATGTATGAACTAGAGCAATAGGAAACTGAAAGGTTTTAGAAGGCAAGTATGTAGTGACTTTTTCTTACATGCTCCGTTTATCTTGTAAAGGTTCTTTTTGCGATCGTGATTGACCCATACGGTCGCTTCGTGCTATTATATCGCAACGTAATCTACCCATTGTAAACAATCTTAGGTTAAGTATGTCAGGAACCCATCCCGTAGAACGGGATAGGCTTGCAGAAGCAAGTTTGAACCTGACCCGACTCAGCTCGACAACGGGCTACGTTAGGAGCGAATTTAGGTACGTTTGGGTGCGAGGCCAGCCCCAACCTCTACGGTACAACATTAAACAGCTGTAACGGGTGAAGGCCGTGTGTTGTACGTCAAACCGCTCCATAACATTGTCAAGGCCACCATTACCCTCGCGAGAGGAGGCTCGCATGAGCAAAGTGTTTGTTCTTGATACCCACAAACAACCATTAAACCCGGTGCATCCTGGCAGAGCGCGTCTCCTGCTCTCCTCTGGCAAAGCGGCAGTGTTGAAGCGGTACCCATTTACGATCATCCTCAAAACTGTGGTCGAGCAGTCGGTCCTTGAGCCGTTGCGGGTCAAGATTGATCCTGGCAGCAAGACGACCGGGCTGGCACTGGTCAATGATGCCACAGGCGAGGTCGTTTTCGCAGCGGAACTGGAGCATCGAGGTGAGCAGATCACCAAAGCCCTTGCCAGGCGAGCCTTCCCCAAGACGCATTGGCTGGATGCTGCCTGTGTCGGCAAGAATACGCCTGAGCGTCTTCGCCTCAAGGGGGTTGTGCCATTGCTCATCAAAGCCAACGGGCATGGCTGTCGGCAACTGTGTTTGATGGATGAGCATGGCTTCCCACGCACCAAGCCGAAACAGAAGAAATTTCGGCATCTGTTTCGGACGGGCGATATTGTCCAGGCCAGAGTTCCGGCTCACCTCAAACACCCAGGCGTCCATGTGGGTAGAGTGTCTGCTAAGGCAAACGGAGCCTTCACGATTGCGACCAGATCAGGGAAAGTCACCGATATTGGCAAGAAGTATTGCCGCTGTCTGCAACGGGCAGATGGCTATGGCTATCTACAGAAAGGAGAGGCGGCATTTCTTCCCGCCCCCTAAACGGGGCGGGAAGAAATGCCTTTTTTTATGGATGATGTTGTACCCAGCGCACTGCAACGCCTGCGAGCAGCGGATATTATCCGTATGGCCGGGCTTTCAATAGCATCGTTGGGACAGGAGTATTGCCGCATAGGAGCCGTACAGGCAACGATGCGGCGAGGAGCGCAACTCCTGGGAATTGTCGATATATCCAATCTGGCCAATGGATCGACAGTATCTCCGGCAAACACAGTAGAGACGACAGAACTTATATCACTCGAACAACATCGTTATGTCGTTGATGTTGAGGTACAAAGTTCCAGTTTCTGGCTTGCTCGCTGTTCTTGTAATCCCGTCTCCCGCTCTATCTGCCAGCATGTAGCAGCTCTTCTCTATCAATGGCTGGCTCATCCAATGACATTTGTAACTCCCCCTACTTCCACTACTCCTGCAACTCCACTTGCTCATAGTTCCTCGGGGACGTCTCCTCTCAAACGGGAAGAGGTAGTGCTCCCACCTGGAGAACAGAAGATTGCCTTAAAATCTTTACCTCAGTCCGGTCAGACTGCACATGTTGCTGTCTTACGTGGTCCAACCCCGCCTGGTAATCTCAGGGAGATACTGACACAGATGGGATTGAGTGAGCTACGTAGTATTGCCCGTGAGTATGATATCACCCCGACAGGCTTGAACAAACAGCAACTCGCCGATGCTGTAGTTGAACTCCTTAACCAGCCCGAAGTAGTACGCAGAATGGCCGGTGCACTGGAGAAACCACAGCGCCAGTTGTTGGCTACGCTCACGTTAGCTGGTGGTTCGATGACTGATGACGACCTGCGAGGTCTCTTTGAGCGGTTTGCTTTTGGTCAACCAGATAAATTACAGGGGGTTCTTCTTGCTCTCCAAAGCAAGGGGCTGCTTTTGCGCACAAGTCTCAATAGCTCTCCACAACAACGCATTGGCCTCAGCGGCTCATTGTTTGATCTGGGCTGGTATGTGCCCGCAGAGGTGCGTGCTGCTCTGCACGTTCCGTTGCCGGTTACACCCTTTAATATAGAGAAAGAAGTTGCTAGAGATACCGGCACGCCAAAGATTCAGCGGGTTGAGCCATATAGGTTGCTGGCTGATCTGCTCTTAGTGGGCCGTGCACTGGATGGGTACCGGCTTGAACACGATGACGAGAAGAATGAACGTAGTGCAACTGTGCGCAATCCTCTCCCGCTTTCTCCTTTACGTGCCCCTGGCACACTTCCTAACGATGAGGCAGGAAGCATTTCCCCTCCCAGCGGCTTACCCTCATCTTCATTAATTGCAGCATTGCAGCCTGCTGTTCCTCGCACTTCTACTTTCTTGCGCTATGCTGTACGCTTATTGCGCCTGGCCGATATTCTCCATAAAGATGATGCTGGAACACCATATCTACGTTTACTTCCCAATGCGGCCCGCCTTTTGCTGGGCCCTATCAGTCGTGAAGTAGCCCGTGACCTGTTTGAGTTGTGGCTAACTCAGCCCGGCTATGACGAATTGTTTGAACTCCAGGAAGAAGACTTGCGCTTGCGCTGCCGTACGACGACGCTCAACCATCCAATACTGCGTCCAGGAGAATTGGAGGCAGAGAATTGTGAGGCCCGGCAATTGATTGAACCCTTCTTTTCTGCAGAAGCGGCAGCGGTTGTTTCCCTCGCCACATTGGTGGTTAGAGCAAGAAGAAGGGCGACCTTTGCAGCCGGCACAGATGAATGATTGGATGCGTGCAGAAGGGCACTACCTGGCGCGCCTGTTACGTGGACCATTACACTGGTGGGGTATTAGTGACTTAGCTTTGTCTGGCGAGGGGCGCTTACTGGCATTCCGTCTTACTCCAATGGCAGACCTGTTATTGAATGGCATACAACCTTCTGAACAGGCTGATGTGCAGAACGATCAGGTCTCTACATCTTTCCTGGATGTGTTAGAGACCGGCGAACTGCTCGTTTCTTGCACCCCTGGAGGATGGCCACTGATAGAGTTGATAGAGGATTTTGCGGAAACATCTGGCGTTCGCAGCGAGCGTCTGCTAGCTCCCAGGTCCGTGGCCGAAGCGTTAAGTCGCGGGCAGCGTCCTACGGCCTTAATACAATTGTTACAGCAACTTGCACAAGATGAGGAGCAAACTGATACTCCTTTAGTGCGCTTACTGGCACAGCTTGAACGGTGGACTGCCAACTATGGACGCGTTCGTCTTTATACAGGTGTATCACTTTTGGAGGTAACAGATACTCTGGTTATGCGTGAACTATCGGCTACTACTTCCGTAGAAGAGCAGGTAGTACGGGCCATTTCTCCAACACGTATGATTCTCAAGAAACAGGGCACAGAGCGTATTGTCGAGGACCTCAAGCGGCGTGGGCATGTTCCTCTGCTCCATGAAAAGGAGTAGACTTGAAAGCCATCCCTCCTCTGACACTGGCGTGTGGGTTACTGCCCACCAGCAGGATTCCGCAAGGGATAGCCACTACAGCTCAGGAGTGATGAAAGGAGTTTTATGGAACAGAGTGATATCGACCTGTTAAATACTGTGCCCCCCTATCACTTGCAAACTTTAGCCAAATTGCGCCGCCCCAAAGGACAAAGTGGGAACATACCCTTGCTTTCTCCCTCTACCACTATTCCTGAGATTGCAGAACATCTTTTCCATCCCTCCACTATCAATGAGGCTATTCGCAGCCTGAATGATACCGAAAGCCTGATTTTGCTTGAACTGGTCTCTTGTGGCGGCAGAGCGAATAGCCGTGACCTTGCCTTATACCTGACCAGCAGTGGGGTGCTTAATTCTGCGAAGGAAAACGAACCCCTATCAACCGGCGAGCAGAGCAGCATGCTTTATCCAACTCCCCATCCTCACGGTCTTTTTGAGCAGTCGCTTCGTCGCCTGTTAATGCTAGGCCTGCTCTTCTGGGGGAAGCAAACGAATTTTGCTGGCCGGGACTATACGAGTGGGGTCTATGATGGGGTGCTGATTGTGCCGCAAGCGGTGAAGGATGTCGTTAACGAAATTGCAAGTAAGGAAGAGGGCATCCAGGAAGAGCAGCCTTTAGCTTCCCCGAAGGAAATAGGGGAAGGTCTTCGGGCTTTGCAGCGCACACTCTACCTGTACTGGTCACATGTAGCGGCGCTGCGTGAAGGGTTGCCGTTAGTTAATAGCGGATTGCTCTCGCGCTCTTCTCTCCGTCAAGTAGTGGAGCTGTGGGGCCCTGAGGGGCAGATTGAACAGATACGTACAGAGCAGGATGTTCCTCGCTTGTTGTTTATACGCTTACTCCTGATGCAATTAGGATTACTGCAAGAGCGGCAAGGTGCTGTGCATGCCGCGGCCGCTGAGATTTTTTTTTCACAACCTGTGTTAGAACGAGCACGGCGCTGTTATCGCTTATGGTTAGAAACCCTTTTTTGGAATGAACTGGGCCATTTGCCAGAAGTGGTTGTGCGCCCGGGTCCTGCTCCGCTTGACCCGGCCCATGAGGAGGTGGTGCGAGCGCGCCGGGTGCTTATGGACCGGATCCTGGCTGAGCAGCCAGGAGCATGGTATGAATTATCTGCGTTTATCGCTCGCACGAAATTATATACACCCTATCTTCTCTTTCCCCGCCAGTATGGGCCGCGTGCGGAACGCTATTCCCTGGGTAGCAATCCCTATGGTTGGGACTTCCGTTTACGGAGGGGTTGGCTTACTCATCGAGAAGGCTGGCACCTGGTGGAGGGTGGTTTCATCCGGGCTGTGGTGTTAGGGCCATTGCGTTGGTTGGGGCTGGTGGATGTGAGCAGTGAAGCGAATCCTAACGCTTTTCGCCTGGCAGCCGGTATCACGTTGGTCACCAACGATTCCCCACCGGAGGTCAAGGATGTGCCATGGGGACGACTGATTGTACAGCCAAATTTTGAGATGGTGGCCCTGGCTCCCGTATCTGAAGCTCTGCTTATCAAACTGGATCGTTTTGCTGAACGCCTCGGCCTGGAGCATATTGCCCAGTACCGTATAACAAAGGCAAGTGTTACACGCGCTATCCAGATGGGACTGCACGCTGGTGCTATTCAGCAAATCCTGGAAGAAGCCACTGGAGGAGAAGAGGTTCCTCAAAATGTACGCTATTCGCTGGTGGAATGGGAGCGGCAAGCACGACGTATTGAGCTTTGGCAAGGAGCTACTTTGCTTGAGGTTGACGATCCGGCCTTGCTCGATGCGCTGTTTGCCGATGAAGAGGCAGGCCACATGTTGGGCCGTCGTTTGTCTCCCATATTGGCGGAAGTTGCTCCTCATCAACTATCTCCTTTACAAGAGATGCTGTGGCGGCGCGACTACCTGCCTGCGCTTGTATCGGCTCCTGTACAGGATAACCCTTTGGAGCACGGGCGTTTTGGAGCGCGTGAGCCGCAGTGGAAACTACATGAAGATGGCCTGCTGCAGCCCTTATATGCCGTGACCGATCTCTATCTGGCAGCAGAAATCGAACGTGTGAGTGAACGAGACGAAGTAACAGGCTGGCGCAAAATAACGCCGTCTATCATTCAACATGCGTGCAGAGCTGGTTTATCACTGGATGTTCTTATCCGCTTTTTGCAACAGTATTGTGAAGGCGGCGTTCCCGGCTCTTTCTTAATCCGCCTCAAATTGTGGGGTGGAGGCTATGGTGAGCAACCAGGCATCCAGGTAGAGCAGGCTCCTCTCCTCTATCTCCCGGCCGAGGTGTTACAAGACCTCCTGGCCGATGAAGAATTGCAGCACCTGCTGGGTACCGAGGTAGCCCAGCAAGGCCGCCTGGTGCGGGTACCATCCCGTGACCTGGAGCGTGTAGTAGAATTATTGAAGGATCGAGGCTTCGTGGTAGAGTAATTTTTTTCAAAAACCAGTTGACAAATCCCTTCCAGTATGATATCTTAATCATGCAAATACACGTGTAATGCGGGAGTGGCTCAGTGGTAGAGCATCTCCTTGCCAAGGAGAAAGTCGCGGGTTCGATCCCCGTCTCCCGCTCCCCTTCCTAAATTCGAACGGCGACGTCGCCAAGTGGTAAGGCACGGCTCTGCAAAAGCTGCACCAGCGGTTCGAATCCGCTCGTCGCCTCCCTGAGAAACGTGATTGACTAGATCACGTTTTTCTTTGTTTACCAGGATACCAACATGCGACAGCAACACAGCTACTCCATTGAAGCCATTGTACTTAAGCGCACCGATTTAGGCGAAGCTGACCGTGTCCTGACCCTCTTTACCGCTACCAAAGGCAAATTCCATGCCATTGCCAAAGGCATACGGCGCCCCATCAGCAAAAAAGCTGGCCACCTGGAACTATTGAGCCACAGCCAGCTACAGGTAGCTCTTGGTCGCAACCTCGATATTGTCACCCAGGCCGAAGTCCGTGAAAACTTCCTCCAGCTGCGCAGCGAACTGTGGCATATGACGTGTGGATTCTACCTGGCAGAGCTGGTTGACCGCTTTATCGAAGAACATACTCAACACCCTGAAGTCTACAACCTTATGCTAGAGATGCTGCGCAGCCTAGAAGCCGATGCCATTGACCTGCAGCAGCGGAAGCTAAATGGAGCCGCCCTTACAGGGCAGGAGCACGTACGCACCAATCTTCTCTTGCGTTACTTCGAAATACACCTCTTATCCTACATAGGCTACGAACCTGCCTTCCGTAACTGCGCGCATTGTGCAAGCGAACTACAACCACAAGAGAATGGCTTTACTCCCTCTCTCGGTGGCGTGTTGTGCCCACAATGCTCCCGTTTATGGGCCCGTTCGCTCTCAATGAATGGACTCAAAGTCTTGCGACTACTCCAACGCAGTAAATGGAGTGAAGTGCCCCGCTTGCGCTTAGATGCCCACCTGCAGCTTGAATTGGAGGCCGTCATGCATGGCCTCCTGCACTTCCATTTAGAGCGTGACCTCAAATCGTGGAGCTTCCTGGAAATGCTGAGTTTGCCAAAATAAATTCTTTGAGCGTATGGCAAATCTTTCCTCTTCCATCTTCCTCCAATCTATGATATTGTACAGGTGATGTATTTACTCTCGACCTCGCCGTTATATTTATCCCCCAATGGAGGTGCACATGAGTGAAGTTGCCCCATCCACCAATGCTGGCAAGGAGATTTCCAATCGTAGCGCCGGCCAATATGCGGCTTACGTCTTCTGGATCATGTTCAGCATCAATTTGCTCAACTATCTAGACCGTTATGTATTCGCGGGAGCCTCCAATATTGTTGGTAAGGAACTTGGTCTGAGCATCGATCAGATTGGCTTTCTTGCTACAGCCTTTATTTTCGTCTATGCCGTCGGTACCTTGCCCCTGGGTATCTGGGCAGATCGCTCGAGTCGCAAAAATATTGTTGCCCTCTGTGTAGCAATTTGGAGCCTGGCAACAGCATTTACTGCATTGGCGAATAGTTTTGCCACGCTATTTATCTCACGCATGGTCCTGGGTATTGGTGAGGCTGGTTACTATCCTGCTGGTACTGCCATGTTGAGCGACTACTTCAGTCGCTCGAAGCGAGCGCAGGTCATGAGTCGCTGGACAGCAGGTTCACTCATCGGCTTGATGATCGGTTTCATCGCTGGTGGTGTTATCGCTGGCCTTGGACATGGAATGTGGAGAATCGCTTTCCTCTTCACGGGTATTCCAGGTCTTGTGCTTGCCTTCCTTGCCTATCGGCTGCGTGAACCGCGTCGCAATCAAGCCGATGAAGACGCCGTAGAACTTAATCTGCATTCATCCGTCGATGAGGCAGAGGTGATAGACTCTGCTCACACTGTTACAGTTCCAAAGAGTGTAGTGAGGCAGTTTGGCGCGTTATTACACATCAGAACGCTGGTAGTATTGATTATCATGCAGATTTTTGCCTTCTTCTCACTGGGTGCAGCTGTGGTCTACTTGCCTATCTATCTGCAGCAGAAAGACACCTTTGGCCTGAGTTCGGCTTTTGCGAGCATTCTCGCCGGAGGAGTAGTGGTAATTGCAGGTATTCTGGGTGTACTTCTTGGCGGTTATATGTCAGATATTCTTAACCGTCGTCATCCTGGTGCACGCGTGCTCGTGAGTGGCATTGGTTTCTTACTGTGTGCTCCAGCTTTTGCCCTGGCTGTCACCATTCACAATGAAGTTGTTTTCATTGTTTGCTTTTTTATCTCTGCCATGTTGATTAACATCTACAACGGCCCCAGTACAGCAGCGACACAGGACGTAGTTCCATCTGCCTTACGTGCGTCGGCAGTAGCTCTTTCGCTGCTGTGTGCACACCTGCTGGGCGACGCTTTTTCCCCTTCGCTCGTGGGAATTTTAGCCAGAGCCTTTGATCCAACACCTGGAAAACTGCACTTCGCGCAAAGTGTGGCTGGTCAAGACCTGAGTTTGGCGTTCCTGGTTACGTGTGTTCCAACGCTCGTTATAGCTGGAGTTGTCGGCATCCTTGGCGCACGCTGGATGAAGGCAGACGTGGCAGCAGCGGAACTTGCTGATAAGGCGGCCAGACAGATAAGACCTGAATAGATATAGGGAAAGTGAATATGATCCATTTCTACGAACTAGCTACCATGGACGTCTCACAACGGGCACGCCTATTGCGACGAGCTGAGATCCAAATCGATGAACTGATCGAACGGGTGCGTCCCATCATCCAGGAGGTGCGCCAGCGCGGCGATCAGGCGCTCATAGAGTTTACCGCACGCTTTGACCGTGTCCAACTGGCGCCAGATCACTTGCGAGTGAGCCGTGAAGAGATAGAGCGGGCCTACCAGATGCTTGATACTTCAGTACGCGGTGCTATTGAACACGCAATTCGCAACGTTCGCACATTTCATCAGCGACAAATGCCGCATGAGCAGTGGTTTACACAGGTGGCCCCAGGTGTGATGGCCGGAGAGAAGATCACGCCTGTTACCAGCGTAGGACTCTATGTGCCGCGTGGAAAAGGCGCCTTTCCCTCGGTGATGTACATGCTGGCGACGCCTGCGAGTATTGCCGGCGTGCCGCGCATCGTGGTCTGCACTCCCCCGGGACCAGGTGGAGAAGTAGACCCGGCATCGTTAGTTGCCGCAGATCTATGCGGTGTCCATGAAATTTATCGTGTCGGCGGTGCTCAAGCTATTGCTGCCCTGGCCTACGGTACGGCTAGCATCGCCCGTGTGCATAAAATTACTGGGCCTGGCAGCGGCTTTGTTTCTGCTGCCAAACGCCTACTGTATGGGACGGTGGATGTGGGCCTTCCGGCGGGCCCTAGCGAATCAATTACCCTGGCCGATGCTACCGCTGACCCGGAATTGCTGGCGCGTGACCTGCTGATCGAGGCTGAACATGGGCCAGATTCCTCGAGCCTGTTAGTGACAGATAGCCGGGCCCTGGCTGAAGCGGTTATGAACCTGCTTCCAGGCAAAATGGCGGCGCTGCCAGAATGGCGACAAGCCTTTTGTCGAACCGTCTTTGAGGCCCCGGAGGGGACGGGTGGCATTGTGCTCACTTCGAGTATGCGTGAGGCAGTCCATTTTGTCAACGAATATGCGCCGGAACATCTTGAAGTGCAGGTACGTGAACCCTTTGCTTTACTGCCTGAACTCAAGAACGCCGGTGAAATCCTGCTTGGTCCGCACACGCCCTTCTGTATGGGAAACTATAGTGTTGGCACAAACGCTGTCTTGCCGACCGGCGGATTTGCTCACACCTTCTCTTGTACCTCTGTCTATGATTTTCTGAAACGCACGGGCCTGGCCTATCTTACCCAGGAGGGGTATGCTTCTCTAAGCGGGACGACGCGTCGCCTGGCGGAGTTTGAGGGCTTCCCTGCCCACGCCAACGCGGTAACAGAGCGCCCAATGTAGCTCCTACTAGCGTCAAAATCATAATGATAACCGTAATAATAGCCGCCTGTTGCAGAAGAAAAATAGCGTGGTGGGCAGTCGCCGCCTGGTGAAAGTTTGTAGCGGACCGAAGTGGGAGATCGACTGAATCACTGATCTCAACAACGGCACCGCTGTCTTCAACAGAAACATAGACGCGGCGCAGCAATGGATCGGCTTCGACACCGTCAGGGGAGCGGCCAACTTGCAGCGTTCCTAGCACGTCAAAAGACTGAGCATCGATGACCGTAATCGTTGTGCCGGTGATTTGACCAGTGGGGCTGCTATCCTTGTTGCCTTCGTCAGCCACATAAATACGGCCCGTAGCTGTATTGAAGGCTACTCCTTCAGGGTACGGAGAGACGGGAACGCGAGCAAGAACGCTATTGTGGTTGCCGTCGATTATATCTAGCTCCTGCCCCATTGAGCAGACGACATAAACACGCCCTGTTGCTTCATCTACGCGCAGCGGCTGCTCTGGCACATCGGCAACCGGGATGATCGCAAGTTTGCGACCCCTGTCTTCGTCATAGACGGTAATGGTGTTTTCTATTGCGTCCCCCACATAGAGTCGTCCCAGGCGGCTATTTACGCCGAGTGCCTGTGGCCGTGGTCCAAAGGCGAGTATTGATGACTCTGCGCTGAGGTTCCCAGTAGGAGATGTCACCAACTTGAAGACATTGATGATAGGGTTATCAGTACTCGATACATAAACACGTTGGCGTTTTGTGTCAACTGCGATGCCATTATCGCCCAATCCTGTGGGAGCGGTAAGCAGGGCCTTGCCTGTGGCTCCATCGAGAACGGCAAGAAGATCTTGTCTGCTTCTGAATAAAGTGCTAGCTACGTAGACATGGTGGTTAGTGCTATCTACCTGGACATCGGTAGGTGTGTCTCCTACCGTTGTTTGCCAGCGTACCTTGCCGCTGCCAGGATCAAATGCGATGACGAGGCTGGGGTACTCATAGGCAATGTATACCAGGTGCGTCTGGGTATCGACGGCTATCCCCTCTGGACGACTGCCAGCATGAAGCACCCCAATGATAGGAAATCCTCCATCCGCATGGGAGGTGGAAGGAAACAAGAAGAGGGCAAGAGATTGTATCAGCAGGGTAGCTATAAGGGGTATGAGGATACTACCTGTTATTTTTCTTTTCTTCAGCTGTAACTGGCTATGGTTAAATTGCATTATTCTCTGCTCCTATGTCTACTATCCTACCATAGTTTTTGCATAAAAGTGGTCAAGAATTATCACTTGTGACCAAAAACAGTGATAAGATTAAGTGGAGACAGGCCTTTACTTCAAGGAAATAAAAACATTGCAAAATGTGGCCAAAGTCGCATGATAAGAGTGTTCTTTCTCATTGTTCAATTTATTGAGAATATGTTATAATGCGCCCAACAATAAGAATTAATAACAGGCTGATTGAATGTTCCCTTGAACTCCAAAAGGTATAAGGAACACTTCATTCATTATGATAGTGGAGTTCAGCCAGAATAAGAGCGGTGTAAACATATGGCAAGTAATTATCCGTCTGACCCTAACAATGCAACATCTCTTAATAGGCCCTCTGGCCCGCAAAGTGGTCCCGGTGGGTTCGCATCTGATTATTCGCTACCACCAGTAGCATCGCAGCCTCTTTCTGCTCCAGTGTCTTCCCCGCAAGCATCATCCAGCCCTATTTCTGGCGGAGAGGTGAATGGCGGTCATCAGCGGCGTTTAGTTTCTGGTACCGAACTGTCTGGGAAACGTTATAAAATCGAGAAACCGGTAGCTGCAGGCGGTATGGGCGCAGTCTATCGGGCCATAGATACACGTTTTAATCGTCCTTGTGCCGTCAAAGAGATGCTCGACGAATTTCAAAACGATACCGAACGTACGCAGGCGGTGGAATGGTTTGGGCGCGAGGCCACCTTATTGCTTGACCTCAACCATCCCTGTATTCCCCGTGTCCGCGACTTCTTTGTCGAAGGCGGCAAGCACTACCTGGTCATGGATTTTATTGAAGGGCGGACCCTAGGGGATGTGCTCGAAAAAGAAGGCAACGTCGTGGGTGTCAATGGAGCGCAAGGCGTTCCTGAAGCCCGCGCCCGCAGTTGGGGGCAGCAAATTTGTAGCGTCTTAAACTACTTGCATCGCCAGTCTCCCCCCATCATTTTTCGTGATCTCAAGCCCTCCAATATTATGGTGACCGAGCGTGATGAGCTCAAGCTGATTGACTTTGGGATTGCCCGGACCTTTCAATCGCAGCGCCAGGCCACCATTATCATGACCATTGGCTATGCTCCCCCAGAGCAACTTCACGGGATGCCGGAGCCGCGCAGCGATATCTACGCACTAGGAGCCACCTTGCATCGGGTCCTGACCCATCACGATGCTGCCAACAATAAACCCAGCATATTTTCGTTTCCACCCATTCGAGCGTTGCGCCCGGACCTCTCCGTGGCCTTTGAACAGGTGATTATGAAGGCTTTATCTCCTAACCTTGAACAGCGCTGGCCGAATGCTGCTGAGATGGAGAAAGCGATCATCAATCTCCCGCCGCCAACGGTAACGCCGCCACTAGGGCCACTTCCATCTCAAGGTCAATCACGTCAGCTTACTCCACAGACGCCCAATAGTGTTATACCTCGATCAGGCGGCACTCCCGGCACACCTCCTAGTAATCCAACACTGCATACGACAACCGGTCCTGGCGGAGCGTATATCACCGCTGCCCTGGGATATATGAATGCGAATCGCGTCGAAGAAGCGTATGCTGCTGTTCAGCAAGCCTATGTTCTTGAACCTAATAACTCGTTGGTACACAGGATCTTTGGCCAGGTTTTTGCACGTCGCCGGCCTCCTTCCCCTGACCAGGCTGTTCAAGCCTATACGCGTTCACTACAACTCAATCCAAATGATGCCGAAACCCATAAACTCCTGGCCGACGTCTCGCTCTTCCTGCGGCGCCAGTCCTTGCAAGCTATTCCTGGCTATACACAGTCGTTGCGCTTGAATCCAAATGATCCTGAAGCTCATCAGCGCCTGGCACAGTGTTATGAGGAGACCAATCAACTTGAGCTTGCCTTGCGTGAGTACCAGGAGACAGCACGTTTAGTACCAAAACAACACGATTTCCATGTGAAGGTGGGTCAGCTTGCCATGCGCTTGAACCAACTCCCTGTGGCTGAGCGAGCCTTTGTAACTGCTCTCACCCTCAATCCCGCGGATCATCCAACTCGCTTCCTGTTGAGTCAGGTCTACGAGAATGAAGGAAAATTCCTTGATGCCGAGCGTGAATGTGGCTATGTGGTACCTGTCATTCCAGCAGCACAGCCTGTGTTGCTACGCATACGAAGTCGATTGGGTAGATGAGAAGAGACTATCTTAATAGTAGCGATAACGCAGCCCAATACAAGGGAGAAAGAACCAATGAGTCCGTATAGTTTCGTAGCGAAGTTGCGAAAGGGCATGGGTTTGTATGTTGCCCTCCCTCTACTCAGTGGGATCCTTATTGCTCTTCAACTCGTGCTGCCTTCAGTCGCCTTCGCTTCCTCAACGCAAAGCAGTTATAGTTTTGGTGCATCCCAGGCCCTGGACCAGGCCAGTGTCTCTGTCGTCCGCCTTGTTGCGTCTTATAGTGGCGTTCCACCCGGTTGTCAGCCATCTGCAACCGGTCTGGGTGTCCTGGTGGGCAGTTGGGCCTCTTCTGGAAGTAAGATTATCAACAACTGGGTGCTCACCGATGGGTCGCTGGTGAACCCAAGTGCTGGTTCTTGTGCAGTAGCCCAAGTGACTGAACAACTCGCAACCCTCCAGGTCTATAACAACACTGCTTATGCTGGCTCCACTAGCAGCTCTACAACGCTTCAATCAGTGCGACCGCTGGCGTCCATACAGTGCCAGCCCAGATTCTGTACGGGTGGATCTTTCGTGTGCCAGGTCACACCGGCCGAGCCTACCTCCCAGACATGTTCTGGTGGAGTCGTGTTAGTGTCCTTCCAAACCCCTGTTCCTCAGCCTTTTATCGATGTAGCATCAGCCAATCAAGCGACGCGGGTATTGGGCATCGAGTTAACGGGGCCTTCCTCATTACCAGCAAGCCCTGGACAGGCGCTACAGTTTCTGGCTCCTGCTCCGGCGTCTTCCCTCAGTGCTCCTGACAATGAACTGGGCATGCCCATAGTCAATGGCAGCGGGCAGTTGGTGGATATGAATACGAAGGTTGCTGATGGAGCAGAGAGTATCAGAACGTTTGTGACTGGTCAGCTTAGTCCTGCTCCTTTACAGTTGGGACATACTAATTCGCTGCACGATAACTGGAATAATGGCATTATTCATTTTTATGCCAACAATCTTGCAAGTGCTCAGACCGACTTTCGCAATGCGTCAAAGCCCAATCTACAATTTCAAGCGCCCAGTGCTTTTCTGAGTTTACCAGCCTTCAAAAGACTGGGGAATACTGGCACATCAGGTAGCGGTAGAAACGGGACACCCGCTCCTGGAGGGACTTCTCTTGCGGGGCAAAATACCACCCTGTTTGGTATTACTATTCCTAATTCGCAGCTGATGTGGCTGGTGATAGGGGGAGTGGTTCTTTTGGTGCTCCTTTTGGTGCTACTCAGCCTGGCGCTTATACGCAGGCAGGCACAGCGCCGCCGGGAGTTAGCCCGTTTTGATGTGGAACAGCGCACGGCCGATCAGAAGTCCGCTAAGGATGCGGCACGTATCGCTGAGCAGGAGAAGGTAGAGCGTAAGCAAGCAGGGCAACAACCACCGGCGCCCATGATAAATACTACAGGGATTCCTGCTGGCGGTCTACGCTGCCCTAATTGTGGTCAGCCCGTGCTGCCAATTGATAAATTCTGTGCAAATTGCCGGGCCCCACTTTCACCGGCGGAAGCGGGAATGCATGGACGGGCAGCTCTCAGTCCATCATCACCGCTCCCTGCTCCTGGACTTGTACCTGCGGCCTCAATATACGACCAACCGACGAGGGAGATGTCACCTAGCCAGTTTAGGAACGGACAGGTGGAGTTGGAAAGAACACTACCGTACACTGGCGAGGATGTAAGAACTGCTCCCGCGTTTCCTGGTCCACCTGTAGAGCAGTTTACAGGCCGCAATATGAGCCTGGTAGTAGGAACACGTTCCAATCCCGGCATTAAACGCCAACACAAGCCAAACGAGGATAGTCTCTTTGCCGCCCAGGGAGAACGAACGCTTAATTCAAACGCGGAGCAGTTTGGTTTATTCGTGGTGGCAGATGGCATGGGCGGGCATGCCAGTGGACAAGATGCCAGCCGCCTGGCTATTAAAACCATTGCGGATCGCGCCTTACCACAACTATCAGGAAACGAACCATTGACGGATGAGGCTCTCATACAATTGCTGGTTGATGGGGTCAAGGAAGCCAACCTGGCTGTGCACCAGCGCAATATCCAGGATCGGGCGGATATGGGCACCACCATGACCGCTGCTTTGATCGTTGGCACGACGGCCTACATCGCCAATGTCGGCGACAGCCGCACGTATCTCTACCGTCGGCCCGATGGGCTCAAAAAGGTTACCAACGACCATTCGGTGGTTGCTAGTTTGGTTGAGGCTGGGATTATTAAGCCTGATGATATTTACACCCATCCCAAGCGCAACCAGATTTACCGCAGCCTGGGGGAGAAACCGGTCATCGACGTGGACTCGTTCACCGTGCATCTCCAACCCGGGGATAAATTGCTTCTCTGTTCTGATGGTTTGTGGGATATGGTCCGTGATCCCACCATTGAACAGATTCTCAGCACGGTGCCTGATCCATCGCAGACCGGCAATGCTTTGATCAAAGCAGCCCTTGATGGGGGAGGCGATGACAATGTCAGCGTGATCGTGGTGCATATCAACGAAGCCACCCAGCGCACCGGTATGACAGGTATTCAGCTTCTGGCCAGGCCAGATTCACCCCAATATCCACCAATGTAATCATCTGGCGGCCCTTGCGGCTGCCAGGTGAACCCGCAACCCCCGCCAACCTATGATATATCCCTTTGTCGCTCCTTCTTTCCTGTGCTATAATCAATGCAGCATTCTCTCGCCTTTATGCAAAAAAATGTAAACTATGATTTGGAGGAAAGGCGCGTGTCAACACCTGTCAATATTGGTTATTTATATGCTGGCATCTTATTCGCCGCGGGATTTGGCTTTGTCATCGTTACGATGACCCTGGCAAATATACTTGCACCCCATAAAAGAACAAAGGAAAAACTGCAAACCTATGAGTCGGGTGAAACTCCTATTGGCACGGCCTGGGTACAATATCCACTCGGCTTCTACATATTTGCGTTGCTCTTTGTTGCTTTCGATGTAGATATCGTTTTCATCATTTCCTGGGCTATCATTTTCAAGCAGTTGAGCTTTTTTGGATTCTTTGAAATTCTCTTCTTCATTGTCGTTCTCGCGCTCGGCCTGGCCTATGCCTGGCGCAAGGGGGTCACTCGATGGATCTAGTGCCACGTTCAAAAAGTACCCCTACTGAAACGCGAGGCTACCGCGATCAAAACGCTGCTCTCGCACGCGACCTGGCCCCAATTGCTCAAATAACGGGTCAGCCTGTTGCCCCTAAAACGCTCAAAGGGGAGTTTCTCGCTTTAGAGATTGATCGCACGCATCTCGTCGCCGTTTGCCGCTTCTTGCGCGATCAACTGGGTTTTGACCTGTTAAGCTGCATCTCCGGCGTAGATATGCTCGATCACCTTGAGACGGTCTATCATATGTGGTCAACGACCCGGGGTCAGTTGCTCCAAATCAAGGTTCGCCTGGATCATGAAAAACCGGAAGTGGACAGCGTTGTTTCTGTCTGGCCGACGGCAAACTGGTTAGAGCGTGAAACCTATGATCTTTTTGGCATCAGGTTCACGGGCCATCCCGACCTGAGACGGATGCTGCTGGATGATGACTT
>WNGM01001465.1_pt1 | contig 19000 bp, 15 predicted proteins | sample 5400571 | NCBI WGS metagenome assembly WNGM01 (sample SAMN13153378, study PRJNA577476) | soil metagenome | isolation source: 100 cm soil or saprolite under Garry oak tree replicate 2 | place: USA:California | collected 2016-06-15 | reverse complement strand
GGTCGAACCGCTGGGCGTAGTCCTCCAGCGGGCCGGGTGCGGGCGGGCAGGGGCGGCGGGTGGTCATCGGCGTGCTCCTGGCGGCGGCAGGATCGCGGACAGCAACCTCCAGTCTACCCAGCTCAACAAACTACCGTTAGGTTAAGTGTTCGTCAGAAGTGGTTCTGGCCCACTTTCCGTGATCAAACCGACCCCGGATCGGTAGTGGGGCCCGTGACCATGCCTGGCATGTGAACACCAAGGTCTCGATGATCTCTTACCGCACCTGGCAGACGTTGCCATCGAGCAAGTCGAGCGGACCGCAGGTGGCGTGCGGATCTGGGCATCCCCACGAGCCCGGCGGGCCAGGTGCCGCCGGTGCGGTCACCCGTCAGCCAAGGTGCACAGCCGCTATGAGCGCACCCTGGCCGATGCGGCCATCGGTGGCCAGCAGGTGGTGATCCGACTGCGGATCCGCCGGTTCTTCTGCCACCACCCCGCCTGCCCCGCCCGCACCTTCGCCGAGCAGATCACCGGCCTGACTACGCCCTACGCTCGCCGCAGCCCGCTAGCACGCCGGCTGCTGGAGCAGGTCGGCCTGGCGCTGGCTGGCCGCGCCGGGGCACGGCTGGCCAGCGGGCTTGGACTGCCGGTCGGCCGCAGCACCCTGCTGCGCCTGATCCGCGCGCTGCCCGACCCCGAACCCAGCGGCGTGGCGGTGCTCGGGGTCGACGATTTCGCGCTGCGCCGCGGCCGTGTCTACGGCAGCGTCCTGGTCGACATGGCCACCCACCACCCAGTGGACCTGCTCGCCGACCGGGAGGCCGACACCTTCGCCGACTGGCTGCGCGAGCATCCCGGCACCCAGGTCGTCTGCCGTGACCGCGCCGGCGCCTACGCCGACGGCGCCCGCAAGGGCGCACCCCAGGCCATGCAGGTCGCCGACCGCTGGCACCTGTGGCACAACCTCGCCCAGCACGTCGAAAAGTTCGTGGCCCGCCATCGCGGCTGCCTCCGCGAGCCCGAGCCCGCCAGCCCCAAGCCGCCGCCCGATCTGACCGCCGGGCCCGACCTTGCCCTGGTCGCTGGCAGCCGCGCTGAGGAGTCTGCCCTGGTCAAGCGCACCCGGGAACGGTATGCGGCCGTGCAGGCGCTGCGCGCCAACGACAAGGGCATCAAGCCGATCATGCGCGAGCTCGGCCTGGCCAAAGAGACGGTGCGCCGCTTCTACCGCGCCCAGAGCGTGGAGGAGTTGCTGGCCAAGCCCCGCGAGGGACGGCCCAGCATCCTCGACAGCTTCAAGCCCTACCTGCACCAGCGCTGGAACCAGGGCCACACCTGCGCCACCCGCCTGTTCGAGGAGATCCGCGCCCAGGGCTACCGCGGCAGCGCTGGCATCGTCCGCAACTACCTGCGCCCATTCCGGCAACTCGACACCACACCGCCGCCCGCGCCCGCCCAGCCCAAGGTCCGCGACATGACCAGCTGGATCCTGCGCCACCCCGACAGCCTCGACGCCGACGAGCAACTCAAGCTCAAGGACGTGCTCGCCCGCTGCCCGGACCTGGACGCCGCCGCCCACCACGTCGCCTCGTTCGCCCAGATCATGTGTGGGCTGGACGGCGACCGCCTCCACGAGTGGATCGCCAGGGTCGAGGCCGACCAACTCCCCGACCTGCACTCGTTCACCGCCGGGCTCAAGCGCGATCACGACGCCGTGGTCAACGGCCTGACCCTGCCGTACAGCTCCGGCGCGGTCGAGGGCAACGTCAACCGCATCAAGATGCTCAAACGCCAGATATACGGCCGTGCCAGCTTCGACCTGCTCCGAAAACGGGTCCTACTCCGAGCATGACGCCCCCGACCCGCCTCCCCCCGGGGGCCAACTCAGATCACGGAAAGTGGGCCAGAACCCAAGCCGATGCCGCCGCGTGCGTCGGTCCTGGACCCCTACAAACACCTGATCGACGAGATCCTGCGCACCGACCTGGACGCTCCACGCAAGCAGCGCCATACCGCCAAGCGGGTCTTCGACCGGCTGGTGACGGAGCACGGCATGGACAACGTCTCCTACGGCCGGGTCCGCGACTACATCAAGCGCCGCAAGCCTGAGATCTGGGTCGAGGAGGGGCGCGGACCACCGAGCGTGTTCGTCCCACAGACCCACCGGCCCGGTGAAGAGGCCGAGGTTGACTTCGGCGATGTCTACGTCACCCTGAACGGCGCGCGCACCCTGTGCTACCTGTTCGTCTTCCGGCTCTCCTTCTCCGGAAAGGCGATCCACCGCGTTTCATCTCGCAGGCCCAGGAAGCCTTCTTCGAGGGCCACCTCCATGCCTTCCGGGTGCTGGGAGGGGTGCCGCGTGGGAAAGTCCGCTACGACAACCTCAGCTCCGCGGTCGCCCAGGTCCTCGGCTTCACCCGGGCGAGGGTGGAGACCGAGCGCTGGACCGCGTTCCGCTCCTGGGCCGGCCTGGAGGTCTTCTACTGCAAGCCGGGCATCGACGGCGCCCACGAGAAGGGCGGCGTCGAGGGCGAAGTCGGCCGGTTCCGCCGCAACCACCTCGTCCCCGTCCCCGAAGTCGCCACCCTGGCCGAACTCAACGCCCGGATCGACGCATGGGACCAGCAGGACGACCAGCGCCGGATCGGCGAACGCCCCCGCACCGTCGGCGAGTACTTCGCCATCGAAAAGCCCCTGCTGCTGCCGCTGCCCGAGGACCACTTCGAGACCGGCCGGCTGCTGACCCCACGGGTGGACCGCTACGCGCAGATCACCGTGCGGATGAACCACTACTCGGTGCCGGTGCGGCTGATCGGCCGCCAGGTCCGCGTCCTGCTGCACGCCTCCGAGGTGGTGGTCTACGACGGCCGCACCGAAGTCGCCCGGCACGAGCGCCTGGCCACCCGCGGCGGCAGCCGCCTGGACCTGGACCACTACCTGGAAGGACTCCTGCGCAAGCCCGGCGCACTGCCCGGGGCCACCGCCCTGGACCAGGCCCGCGCGGCGGGAAAGTTCACCCCGGTACACGACGCCTGGTGGGAGGCCACCCGCCACGCGCACGGCGACGCGGCCGGCACCCGCGCGCTGATCGAAGTCCTGCTGCTGCACCGGCACATGAGCCACGACCACGTCGTCGCCGGGATCGCCGCCGCCCTGCAGGCCGGCGCCCTGACCTCGGACGCGGTCGCCCTGGAAGCACGCCGGGCCGCCGAACGCAAGACTCCGAGCCAGGCAAGCCCGGACACGGCACTCGGGCGGATCGCCTCTCCGGTGGCGTCGCTGACCGAGCGCCGACTGGCCGCACTGCCGCCGGACCCGCGTCCGCTGCCGTCGGTCGCCGCCTACGACCAACTCCTGTGTCACACCCGGCCGTCGGCCGGGCATCCCACCAGCTGAGGGAGTCCCGCCATGAGCGTCACCCGTCACCGCGGCCTGACCGAACCGGCTGCCGACGCCGCCATCGACGCGGCCTGCCGCAACCTGCGGCTGCCCACGATGCGCGGCCAGTTCTCCGAGCTCGCCGACGCCGCGGCCCGCGACCAGATGACCTTACTGAAACGCCCGCATCGGCTGTGCTGACATCCCCGAGTGAGCCCTCGTGTCACTTTCGCCAGAACAGGTGGTGCGTCACGCCGCTCGGGCTGGGCACGACCTCAAGGTGGAACCGGTCGAGCAGCTCATCGGGTGACTCCCAGAGTCGTACTCCGGACCCGAGCTTCACCGGCGAGACCGCCACATGCATGGTGTCGACGAGGTCGGCGTCGAGGAACTGCCGGATGGTGGTAACCCCGCCGCCGAGTCGGACGTCCTTGCCCTGCGCCGCTTCCCGCGCCTGCTCGAGGACCGTGGCCGGGTCGCCGTCGACGAAGTGGAACGTGGTGTCGGAGAGCGAGAACGAAGGCCGCTTGTGGTGGGTCATGACGAACACCGGGGTGTGGAACGGGGGCTCGTCGCCCCACCAGCCGAGCCAGTCATGGTCCTGCCAGGGCCCGCGCTGGGGTCCGAACTTGTTGCGGCCCATGATCTCGGCGCCGATGTTGTGGGTGAAGTCCCGCGTGAAGTAGTCGTCGAGACCGCGGCTCCCGCCGGGCTCGGTGCGGATGGGCCAGCTCGCCGTGGCGCCGGCCCAGGAGAACAGCCTCTCGGGATCGACATGACCGAATGGCCTCTCGAGGGTCTGGTCCTCACCGGCACCGATCCCGTCACTCGAGACGGTGATGTTCTGGACTCTCAGTAGCTGAGCCACGTGTTCCTCCTGTGTTGTCGATAACGGTGGTGAGACTCTCCGGGCCGCGAAAACTCATCGCTGCGTCCGCCACAACAACGATCCCCAACGCTTCTTCGTCTCCAGGATGGACCGGTGGCGGATGTCGGACACTCCACACCTCACAGTCTGCGGGAGAGCGGCGGACGTTCGAACGGTCCCTCGACGCCTCCGAACGCACTGAGGTGGGGCCAATCGACTCATTCACAGCAGGCCCTGAAGATCGCTAATCCGGGCCAAAGGACTCGTTCCCCTGGGGCCAGAAAACTCGTTCGCGGCCACACGACGCCCAGGCGAGCAAGGTGATGCCCTCCCAGGTCTCGTCGTCGACGCTTGAGGCCGTGCTGGAGCGGATCACCTACGCCAACCAGGAGACTGGCTACACGGTCGCCCGCGTTGCCGTCCGTCGGTTCAGCGACCTGGTGACGGTGGTCGGTCCTCTGCTGGGAGCACAGCCTGGCGAGAGCCTGCGGCTCCAAGGACGGTGGACCAGCCATTCGCAGTATGGGCGCCAGTTCCAGGTGGACCGCTACACCACGGTGCTGCCCGCCACGATCCAGGGCATCGGTCGCTATCTCGGTTCGGGGCTGATCAAGGGCATCGGGCCGAAGCTTGCCGAGCGGATCGTTGACCGGTTCGGCATCGAGACGCTGGAGGTGATCGAGGAGGAGGCGGGGCGCCTGGTCGAGGTGCCCGGTCTGGGCCCCAAGCGAACCGCCATGATCGCCGCCGCGTGGCAGGAGCAGAAGGCGATCAAGGAGGTCATGGTCTTCCTCCAAGGTGTCGGCGTGTCGACCTCGCTGGCCGTCCGTATCTACAAGACCTACCGCGACGCGGCCATCTCGGTGGTGAAGCACGAGCCCTATCGGCTGGCCACGGACGTGTGGGGCATCGGGTTCAAGACCGCCGACGTGATGGCGAAGAGCCAGGGCATCCCTCACGACAGCCCCCAGCGGGTCCGGGCCGGGGTGCAGTTCGCGCTGTCGGAGGCTAGCGAGGAGGGCCACTGCTACCTGCCGGAGGGGGAGCTGGTCGAGCAGGCGGCCAAGCTGCTGGAGGTCGGGCCCGAGCTGGTCGCGCGCTGCCTGGAGGAGCTGGCGGCCGAGCAGGGCGCTGTCACGGAGACACTCCACGGGCCGGACGGCGAGGTCCGGGCCGTATGGCTGGTCCCGTTCCACCGGGCGGAGCTGTCGCTCGCGGGCGGGCTGCGGCGCCTGCTCGACGCTCCGGTCGACCGGCTGGGATCGTTCAAGGGCATCGACTGGGAGGCGGCGCTGCGCTGGCTGCACCGCTCGACCGGCGCGACGCTCGCCCCCGAGCAGGATGCGGCGGTCCGGCTCGCGTTGACCCAGCGGGTCGCGGTGCTCACGGGCGGTCCGGGTTGTGGCAAGAGCTTCACCGTGCGGTCGGTGGTCGCGCTGGCCAGGGCCAAGCGCGCCAAGGTGGTGCTGGCCGCGCCGACGGGCCGGGCGGCCAAGCGGCTATCGGAGCTGGCGGGCCTGGAGGCGGCCACGCTGCACCGGCTGCTGCAGCTCCGCCCGGGGGGCGACGCGGCCTTTGACCGCGACCACCCGCTGGACGCCGATCTGGTGGTGGTCGACGAGGTCTCCATGCTGGATGTGCTGCTGGCCAACAAGCTGGTGAAGGCGGTGGCGACCGGCGCGCACCTGCTGCTGGTCGGGGACGTGGACCAGCTCCCCAGCGTCGGTCCCGGAGGGGTGCTCCGCGACCTGCTGGGCTCGGGTGCGATCCCCAGCGTGCGGCTGACCAGGATCTTCCGGCAGGCGCAGCACAGCGGCGTGGTCACCAACGCCCACCGCATCAACGCGGGGCGGCTGCCGCTGACCCAGGGACTCGACGACTTCTTCCTGTTCGTCGAGGACGACCCCGAGCGGGTCGCCGGCCTGGTGGTCGACATCGTCGCGACGCGCCTGCCGCGGCGCTTCGGTCTCGACCCACGGCGTGACGTGCAAGTGCTGTGCCCCATGCGTCGCGGCCCGGCCGGTGCGGGCGAGCTCAACCAGCGCCTCCAGGAGATGCTCACGCCCGCCCCGGGAAGGGCTGGCGGAGCGGCGTGCCGGCGGCCGGGTCTTCCGGGTGGGTGACAAGGTGACCCAGACCCGCAACGACTACGACAAGGGCGTGTTCAACGGCGCGGTCGGGGTGGTCACGGCCCTGTCGCTTGAGGACGCGGAGCTGACTGCCTTGATGGACGACGACCAGGGGATCGTCTACGGCTTCGACGAGCTGGACGAACTGACGCACGCCTACGCCGTCTCCATCCACCGCTCGCAAGGCAGCGAATACCCGTGCGTGGTGGTCCCGCTGGTGACTGGCGCTTGGAACATGCTCGCCCGCAACCTGCTCTACACGGCGGTCACGCGGGCCAGGCGGCTGGTGGTGCTGGTCGGATCCCGGCGTGCCCTGGCCAAGGCCGTCCGCACCGAGGGCGCTGGCCGTCGCTACACCGCGCTTGGTGATCGGCTCTGCCGCCGTTTGGTCTGGCGACCAGAATCAGGTGAGTGATCGCGAACGGTGTGTCACGTCGTAGACCTTTCGGGCACACCAGTCGCCGTGGTCGAGGCGCGTATGTCCAGCCCGACGGCCGGAGGCGGTTGTCAGGCCGGGCCTGCGCTTCCCGGCGGGACCGGCGGGCGGTCCTGCGCGTTCATCGCCTGGGCCGCCAGCCTGTTGGCGTGCCGGTTGCCTTTCGTGGGCACGTGCTCGAAGGTCACCTGCTCGAAGGTGGGGATCAGTTGGGTGACCTCGGCCCACAGCGACTGCAGCGCCGGATGCTTGACTCGCCACGTCCCGCGGGGCTGCTGGACCAGCAGCTGCGAGTGGGCGTACACCCGCACCCGGCGGGCGCCGAGCGTCCGGGCGCGCTCCAGCCCAGCCAGGACGGCCCGGTACTCGGCCATGCTGTTGGTCGCCCAGCCAATGCCCTGTGAGATCTCGGCGACGACTGTGCCGTCGGGTCGGGTGATGACAGCGCCGATGCCAGCCAGCCCGGGATTGCCGAGGGCACCGCCATCAACCCAGACGCACACGACCGGCTCGGCGTTCGGAGCGCTTGTTGGCGCCGCCGAGGCCTGCATGGCGGCGTCGGCGGCTTGCCGTGCGCGCGGCGAGCAGCCGACAAGCGGGCTCGGCTTGTCGGGAGTGCCGTCCGGCTTGGGTTCGGCGGCGACCAACTGCGCGGCCTCAGCCGCGGAATCCTGCAACGCGGCTACGAAGGCGTGGACCCCGGCCAGATGCAGGTCGGCGCACGGCCCATGCACCTCGACGGTGCCGTTGCGGGTGGCGAAGACCTGGAGCACCGCGCCGTTCGGCGCCGCGACCTGATGAACGCGCGTGCCGTGAAACCCGTGAACGGTACGGCTGTGCGCCATCGTCCCTCCTTGGCGGCGGGCGGGCCCGTGTGACCCGCCGGATGGCCGCTGTGGGGTGCCGGGTCCCCGGCCCCGGAAAGGCCGCCCGCAGGGCGTCCCCGGCGGGGACGGGAGTACCGGACCGAGCGATGAGCGAGGGAGGAACGGACCGGCCTTGCAGGGGCCGGGGTGGCACTAGGCTGAAGGGACCCGGCGGGACGCAAGCGATTTGCTACCTGCGGTCCAGCGCCGCTCGGCCCGCAGCGCCGCTCGGCTGCAACCACCGGCGTGCGTGTCGTTCGTGCCGAATTCGGAGCTGGTGTGGCGGCCGGCAAGGTGGTCGCTGACCAGACAGGCAACCTGCCCGTGGATGGGGACCCGTCTGGAACGCCACCCGCGTGTCACGGTTGACACCATCAGATCCGGCGGTCCGATGGCGCAGAGAACGATTCCCAGCCGAGCTATTGCTGGTGGATCCCTTGCGGGATCCTGGACCGAACGAGGTCGGTCTTGACCGCGACGGCTGGCCGGTGGTTGACGAAGTACAGCCAGACGAGAGCGGTCCCGTCCGGCCGTTCCGTCTCAACCACCGTGTCGACGGTCAACCACTGGCCGTCAACCAGGACCTGCCACAGTGGCTCGATGGAACTGGCAGGCCGATAGTCCTCCGTGTCCTTCGTGCTCATGCTCCTAATGCTACCGTCACGAAGGTGCAAACGTATCACCTCCCTTCCCGGGGTGGACGGTGACCTCGCCGTGCAGCAAGGCACGCACGAAGGTCGGTCGCGTAGTCGTTCAAGCGCCGTCCCGCTCGTGCGGCCGGGCGCGGGCCCCGTGCAACACATTGTCAGCTGTCCCGCCGTGTCGCTTGGCACGACCGCCTGTCCCGTCCACCCAGGAGGTCTCGCGCTCCACGACTCCTTGAGCAATCCAGCAGCGCCCCGCCGCAGGCCGGTACGACTGGGCGCGTAACGCCGCTCCCCACCGCTGGCCAGTCTGGGGCTTGCCGATGCCGGGTCGACAAGCCCCTGGCCGGCCGGTCAGTGGTCAGGTCTGCTGTCGGGGGCTACGCCCCGGCGGCGCAGGTGGCGGCTTCTGGCCGGTGGCGACGAGGGCTGCACCGATGATGTCCCGAGCGCGGGACCGCAGCCGCATGCTTTGGGGGACGCTGGGAGATGGCGGGTCGATCTCGGCCACGCCGAGCGCGACCAGCGGGTCCAGGAACACGGCGGCGACGGCGCGGACCAGCGGTTCGCCGTCGGGCAGGCCAAGCCGATCCACCAGCGCGGCGGTGAAGTCGTCAAGGTCGACCTCAGCCTGGTCCCGAAGCTCGAACAGCAGGCGCAGCACCCCAGTGCGGGCGTTCGACAGGCCCTGCACCACCGGAGCAGCGGTGTCGCCGAGCAGGTGCGTCCAAGGCATACGGGTGCACCAGGCGGCATAGACAAGACCGGCGCGAAGGTCGGGGTCGAGCTGCCGCCAGGGATAGCGCAGGGTGGTTGCCTCAAGGCGCTCGCCACGATCGCGCAACAGCCCAACCGCCTCGGCCAGGCCGCGCAGCAGTTCGATAGCGGCCAGCTCGCGCGGCGTCGGCTGGGGTGCATCGCCCAAGGCGAGCGCGTCGGCGACGAGCTGGGCGTCGGCGGCGACGAGGCGGCCCTGGCGGTCGAGCGCCAGCCCGCCACGGTCGACGGTCAGGCTGACAAAGACCTCAAGGCGAGTCAGCAAATGCCCCTGCGTGGGGTTTTCTGCGCCGGGTTGCTCCACTGCGGTCTCCTCCAGGCGTGAGCGGGGCTGCCCCGCTCGGGTGCCACCCTGCAAGTGCCGGGGACCCCGGCCCCGGAAAGGCCGCCCGCAGGGCGTCCCAGCGGGACGGGAGTACCGGACCGAGCGGGAGCGAGGGAGGAACGGACCGGCCTTGCAGGGGCCGGGGTGGCACTAGGCTCGTAGGACCCGGCGGAACGGTAGGCAGACAGGCCACCGGCCGCAGGCCGGCACCGCTCGGCGCGAAGCGCCGCCTGCATACCGGCCCAGGTCGGTGACGGGCACCAGGCACCCGGTGGATGCCGCTGGGGTGCACGCCGGGCGCGGGGAACTCGGTAGGCCGTGTGACCCGGTCAGCAGGAAGGGGTGAGCACCACCACGTACTCCCGGCCACCGATGGTCGTGCTCCGGAACGGCCCGTCGCCATGAGTGGCCTGGTGGTGCAGGCCGAGGGCATCGTCGTCCTGCACCGCGGTCTGCGGCTGCATGGCCGCCTGCTGCTCGTCCTGGACGAGCGCGTAGGCCTCCGCGACAAACGCCGTGCCGTTGATCGTGACCATGGCCGACAGCCGGTCGGAGGGCTGGAAGTGCGCCGTCGTCGGGTCGCCGGGGTCCGGCCGCTCACCGTGTTCTCGCCAGGCGCCCTCAGGGATGGTCAGGGTGCCTCCCTGTTGTCCGGGTACCAGCGCAAGCGCTTGCTCGGGTGTCAGGATCGCGCGGGCCAGGCCCCACTCCCCCCGGAAGCCGAACGGCTCCTCCGCGTCAGCGGTCAGGCGATCAAGGTGCGCCTGCCACTGGAAGTAGGCCTCCTCGCTGTCGAAGCCGACGACGTAGCCGGTGCCGCTGCTGTCGGTGTCATTGATGACCAGATACACGGGCCTCGTCGTAAGCCCGGTGTTCCGGTAGGCGGCAAGCGCTGTGTCGAGCTGCCGGAGGGCCATGGGGTCGTTGGCCCGCAGCCAGGCGCGGATGGTCGGCGACTGGGCGATGACCAGTGCGGCGGCCAGCAGCTGCTGTGTGGCGTCTTGGTCGTGTGCGGTGTGGGACATGGGTCTCCTTCGATCAGGCCGTGGTGCAGCCGGTGGCGGTCGGGGTCGGGCGCATGGCAGCTCCTTGCTGCTGTCAGAGGGTCCAGATGGTCGACGCCGCCCAGCGGTGCCGAACGGGGAGATGGGCGGCGCGTGAGGGGTCTTCCGCGGTGACGGGCCGATTCCGCGGGAATCAGCCCCACCGCGGCGGCCGGGGTGGTGCACGGCGGCCAGCGGCTGCCGAGGACGTGGTCGCTACCCGGCCGGGACCAGCGCCTCGGTCGTCGCGGTCGCGTCGTCTGCCGGCTGCCCCGGTGGGTTGGCCGCTGCCTGGGCGTCGGCGCGCATCGCCGCCTCGATCTCCTGCTGCCGCGCCAGCGCCGCCTGCAGCTTGTCGGCATGCTCGAACGGCCGGCCCAGCAGCAGCTTGCTGTCGGCCGCTCGGGCCCGGTTGGTCGCAGCCGCCGCGCGCAACTGTGCGGCGCGGGCCGGGGCCGTCTGGATCAGCTGCTCCAGGGCGGCCAGGATGCGCCGCTGCTGGCCCGGCTGCAGCCAGCTGTTAGGCATCTCGAAGGACGCGCTGTGGCGGTAGCCGGCCGTCGCGGTCACCTCCAGGGCCGCGTCGCGCCACGTCCGCGTCGGGGTGATCGCCAGGCGCAGCCCTGCCCATTGCCCCGGTACTGGGGGCTGCCCAGTCGCAGCGCGTCTACGGCGGCGCCAGCGAGGGCCTTGGCGATGGCCCCCCGGTCGGCGAGCGGTTCGCTGCCGTGGCGGCTGAAGACCGGGTCGTGACGGGCGGCGTGGTCGGCGACCGCGTCCAGGCCGCGGGCCTGCTCCTCCAGCGTCTCGGCCTGGCCGAGCAGCGTGTTGAGGTCGTCGTTGAGGCGACGCTGTGCGCGGGTGTGGCCGGCGGCGAGGTTGCGTAGCCGGGCGATCTCGGCGGCGACACCGGCGGCCTCCAGCAGCAGCGGCTGCCCGGTCGCCAGGGCCTTGACCTCGGCATACGACAGGGAGGTCGCGTCGACGTCCTCGACCTCGCGGGCGGTGAGCTCGCCGGTGAGGATCTGGGCGATGAAGGCCGCTTTCCGCTCCAGCATCTGCCACATGTAGGAGTCGAAGGAGCCCTCGCTGACGTAGCGGTTGATGCGCACCCGGCGGTTGTGGTTGCCGGGCCGCAACCCGCGGCCGTGGCGTTGCCCGAGGTCGGCGGGACGGTAGGGGGCGTCGGCGTCGTGGAGGGCGACGCAGCGGTCCTGGATGTTGGTGCCCACCCCGAGCTTGTCGGTGCTGCCCAGCAGGACCGAGACGCGCCCCGCGCGGCAGTCCGCGAACAGCGCGGCCTTGGCCGCGTCGGTCTTGGCCGAGTGGACCCAGCGGATCCGGTCGGCGGGGATGCCCGCGGCGATCAGGCCACGGCGGATCTTGCCGTACACCTGCGTGCCCTTGTGGCGGTTGGGCGTGCCGAGATCGCAGAAGACCACCTGCAGGGCACCCGGGAGCGGGGAGGGGTCGCCATCCCTGCCGGGGTAGCGGTTGTCAGCGGTTTGCCGCCAGATGGCGGCGACCTCCTCGATGACGGCGCCGACCTTGCCGGCATCGTCGGTGTGGATGCCGACCAGACCCAGGTCCAGCGCGGCGGCGCGGCCGTCGTTGCAGATCGCCAGCATGTTGTCGGTGCTGCGGTCCACCCCGCCAGCGCGGATCTTGTCGGCCCGAGCGACCAGCGTGGCGACGAAGGCCTGGAGCTCCGCGGAGGCGCGCACTACGACCGTGGTGAATTCGGCGTCGGGGGTGGCCAGGCCGAGGGTCTGGCGGGTGCGGATGTCGGCGACCTCGCCCAGCAGCATCCGCAGCTCGGGGACGTTGGTGAATTTGGCCGGCCGGCGGTGCAGCCGGAACGACGCGCCGCTGACGTCCACCTCGATCTGGGTGCGGAACTCGATGAACATGCCGGCGAACGCGTCGAAGCTGTCGATGCGCAGCTTGGCCAGCCGGTCCGGCATGAGATAGGTGAGCAGCACGAACAGCTCGGCCAGCGAGTTACTGATGGGCGTGCCGGTGAAGAACGCGCCGCAGCGCCCGCCCGGGTTTCGCCCGCGCAGCCACCACAGCTTCAGGGCAAGGTCGGTGGCCCGTGTGGAGGCCTCGACGCTGAACCCCTCCATCTTGGTGGGGAAGCCGAGCCGTTTGTAGTAGTGGGCCTCGTCAACCAGCAGGTAGTCGACGCCGAGCTGTTCGAAGCTCACCCCGTCGTCGGTGCGGTGATCCAGCCGCTCCCGCTGGCGGGCCTCCAACCGGTCGGCCGCCTTGGCGATCCGCTTGACGGTCCGGCTGGACCGCTCCTCCCCCTCCCCAAGGGCCATGGCCGCCTGCCGGTACAGCTCGATCTGGGTGGCGAGCCAGGTCGCCTCGGTGTCGGGGTGGACGGCCAGCGCGGTGAACGCGGAGTGGGTGATGACCACCGCGTCCCAGTCACCGACGGCGCAACGGGCCGCGAAGCGCTTGCGATGCTCCCGGTCGACATCCTCGCTGTTGGCCATGAGGATGTTGGCGCTGGGGAACAGCCGCTTGCCTTCCTGGGCGGTCTGCTCGAGGAGGTGGTTGGGGCAGACGATCATGGGCTTGGCGGCCAGGCCGAGGCGGCGCAGCGTGAACGCCGCCATGAACATCGCGGCGGTCTTTCCGCCACCGACCGCAAACCCGCACAGCGCGGCCGGGGTGGCCCCGATTCGGTAGACGATGTCGCGTTGGGCGCTGTAGGGGGTGAACCACTCGGCCAGGCCGGGGAAGGTCAGGTGCGAGCCGTCGAAGCGGCGCAGCACGACCGCGTTGTAGCGGCGGTTGTAGACGGCGACCAGCCGGTCGGTCCGCTCGGGGTCCTCCCACAGCCAGGTCGCAAAGCGCTCGTTGAGGGCCTGCAGCTTGGCTTCGGCGAGCATCGTCTCGGACACGTTGCGGACTCGGGTGGTGGTCCCGTCGGCCAGCTCGATCTCGTCGTAGATCACTGGGGCGCCACCGTTGCAGGCCAGCTGCACCAGCTCGTAGGCGTTGATGCGGCCGGTGCCCCACTGGGTGGTGGCGGCGCCGCTGCTGGCGGTCCAACGGTCGGCCGTGACCTCCCAGGTGGCGGTCAATGGCTCGTGGCGGACGGTCACCTGCCCGCCGACGGTCTCGACCAGGAATGCCTGGATGTCGCGGGCGTCGACCCAGGGGGCGCCGAGCTTGACGCGGATCTGCTCTGCGCCAAGGTCGGTGGGCTGGACGGCCTGGAGTGCGGCCAGGTTGCCGGCGTAGCGGTCGGGCGCGCGCGCGGCGGCGGCGTGGGCGAGATCGAGCTTTTCTCGCACGTCGCCGCTGAGGTACTCATCGGCGGGGACCCACCGCTGCTCGGCGGGGTCCAGGTAGGCCAGGTCGCCGAGGATCGCTGGCACCTGCCCAGGGCTGATGGCCAACAGCCGGGCGATGGTTTCGAGGTCGAGGTGGCCGTGCTCGTCCAGGCACAACGCGACCGCGTCGGCGGCGTCGCGGGCACGCTGGGGCCGCTGGGGGCGGCGGTTGACCCGCTGGTGGAAGATTGGCGCCTTGGTGGCCGTGCGCGTGTCGTCGTTGTAGAGCTCCAGCGCCAGGACGGTGACGTAGTCGGGGTCGTCGCGGAACCCGCCCATCGGCGGCCGCCGCCGGCTCCAGGTCGGCAGGCCGGTGTCCTCGTCGGGTGGGCCCTGGACGAGCGTGCAGCGGTTGAGCGGCCCATAGGTGGCGACGTAGCGGTCGTAGCGGCGGTTCAAGGTCGCCCGCAGCGGCGCCAGGACCTGGTCGGCAGCGTCCGGGTCGGCCTCGGCGTCCAGCAGCGCCAGGATGGCGTCACGCAGCTGGATCAGGGCGCGCAGCTCGGCGCCGGCGCGGGGCACCCGGACCAGCCGGCCGCTGCTGACCTGGTGGACCACCTCGTTGACCAGGTGGAAGGAGCCGTCCTTGCGGCCAGCCTTGTCGACCAGGACGACGTCGTCGGGGATGGCGGTGGGGTCGCGCCGCGGCGTGTAGGTGTGGCGCTGCTGGACGCCGGCGGCCACGATCCGCTCCACGGCGGCGGTCAGCGCAGCCTCGAGCTCGCTGGCACGGTCGCCGTCAAACACGACGTCGAGGACCTGGCCGTGGTAGGCACCACCGGCGGTCCCGAAGCGGCCGAGGACCTGCTCGGGGTGGCTGAGGAAGTAGCCGTTGACGGCGGTCCGCAGCTGCGGCTGGTGGCGGGCGGCAAGCCAGGTCGCTGCCGCGCCATCGGCCGGTGTGCTGGTGCGCCGCCGTAGGACCAGCAGGTCGGTTACCACGTCGGTGCCGTACTCCCGGAACGCGCCCGACGGCAGGCGCACCGCGCCGACCAGGTCGGCGTCCTCGGCCAGCAGCTCACGGGCGCGCGGCTCCTCACTGTCCAGGGTGAACCGGGAGGTCACCACGGCGATCAGCCCACCCGGATGCACCGCCCGGACGGCCCGCCAGATGAAGTAGTTGTGCAGGCTCAGCTTCTTCGGCGCGCAGGGGTCGTAGGGGGTGACGTCGGCGAACGGCACGTTGCCCACGGCGGCAGCAAACCCGGCCGGGGGTAGGGACACGCGCTCCAGCGGTGCCGGGATGATGCGTGCGTGCGGGTGCAGCAGCCCGGCGATCCGCGCCGACACCGGGTCACGCTCCACTCCGGTCCAGCTGACCGGCAAGCCCGCGGGGGTGGCGGCGATGAACAGGCCGCTGCCACAGCCAGGCTCCAGCACCTGCCCGCCGGCAAAGCCCAACCCGACCAGCACCCGCCAGATGGCGGTGGTGACGGTCGGTGAGGTGTAGAAGCTGGTTGCGGTCGCCTGCTGGGCGGCGGTGCCCTCCTCGGGGGTGAGCAGCCCCCGGAGCCGCGCGCCGAGCTGCTGCCAGGCCGGCGTGCGTTCGTACGGGTCGAAGGCCTTAGCCATCGGCCCCCACCCGGCCCACTGCTCCAGCGCCGCCCGCTGTCCAGGGTGGAGCGGCTGGCCGGGGTCCAGGCGGGCCAGGATCTCCAGCGCCTGGAGGTTGCTGCGGGCCAGGGTGAGCGGGCCGCGACTGCCGGCCCCTCCACGCGGTGCCGGATTGCGGCTGCCGGGCCTGGCGCCAGCGCCCGCGCCGGCGCCCAGCCGCAGGCCGGACCGTCCACCGTTACGCGGCGGTGGTCCTGCAGCGCGCTGTGAGGTTGGTGGATCGGGTGGGGGCTCGGCGGCCACGGCGTCGCCTGGCGATGCTGGGGTCTCGCAGGGCGCTGCTACAGCCGCGGCAGACGGCGACAGTGCCTCGTCCTGGGGTATCGCCACGCGAGGCTCGTCGCCGGCCGGCTGCTCCGACGCGGCCGGCTGGGCCGGGCCGGGTGGCTGGTCGGCGGGCTGGGATGCCGCCCAGAGGGGCAGTTGCGGCTCGGCCGGGTCGGGACCTGGGTTGCGACGTGCCATCGGCAGGGCCTCCGGGGGAGTCGGGCAGGCCCTGGCTGGCCTGCCGGTCCCCTACTGGGCAGTGCCGGGGCCCCCGGCGCCGGAGGGGCCGGCCGAAGGCCGTCGCGCCAGCGACGGGAGTACCGGACCGAGCGCGAGCGAGGGAGGAACGGACCGGCCTTGCAGGCGCCGGGGTGGCACTACGCTGGGAAGACGCAGGCAGGCACAAACCCCTCGAACAAGCAGGGGTGGGGGTTGCGGCGGTCGAACGACCGGCACAGCGACCGCCGCGGGTGGGTCGCCTACCGGTCGCCCAATTCCGCCGGAATCGCAAGACCCTGGCTATGCGTAGCAGTCGCTGGGTGTCAGCGCGATGTGGTCGGCATCAAGGTCGTGGTCGAGGTTGCCATCGCCGTCCAGATGCTGAGCGACCTCGCCGTCGGCGAGGATCATGTCGGCGCCGCAGATCACGCATGCGGCGGGTTGCTGCGTGCCGAGGTCGGCGTTGGCGTCATGAGCGCCCGCCCTGCGTGCAGCCGCCTCGAGCTGGGCGGTGATGCTGGAGAGCGCGACCCGGTCATCGTCGAAGACGACCCGCACGGTGACGGTGGCCGTCTGAAGCATCGGGGTGTTCTCCTTGCGATGCGTGCAGCGCGTGGCTGCGGCCTGATGGAATGCTCGGGTGGACATGGGCGCTTAGCTGTGCAGGCTCCATTCCCCCAGCAGCGCGTGGCGCTGGCCGCCGGGTCCGGTTCGCTCGCCGTGGAAGATCAGGCCGCCTTCGAAGCCGCTGCGCTCGTAGCGGAAAAGCAGCGACAGACAGTCCCCGGCGTAGCTGTCGGGGCCGATATGCAGTGCCCCGTCGTAGGCGCTGGCGCGCATGACCAGCAGCACCAGGGTCCGCCAGAAGCTGTCGGCCATCCGCGATGCCTTCGCCCGCCGTTCCGCCGCCTCCGCTGGACTGGCCGCCAACGCCACATACGCGCTCTGCACGGCATCCAGCCGCTTGAGCACGCGGTGGTACACGTCCCGGGCGCCCTCCTCGAACACCACCGTGAACGCTGGCGACAGGTTCCAGCGGAGCTGGTGTTCGTCGAAGAAGCCGTCCACCGGGTTTGGCCGCGGGTCGTCCAGGGTGGCGTCGTAGCGGACCAGGTAGGGCTGCTTGGCTGTGTCCTGGACTTGCGCCTCGACGACGCCGGTGCGCTCCTGGCCGCTGGTCAGGGTGACGATGACCTTGTCGCCGGCTTGGTAGCGGAAGCGGGTGCGCTGCATCAGGTTGGTGCTCATCGCGCTGGTCCTTTGTGTCGTTGAAGTGAGGGAAGGGAGCATCCAGTGGCCCGCTGGTGGCGGGTGAAGGTGGATGGGGGCCGCTCAGCGGTGCCGGGCGACCCCCGTCGCCATGCGGCTACGCCGTCCCGGCGGGCTCCTCCTGTGGTGCATCGTCGGCTTCGGCCTCGGTGGCCGCGCCTGGCGGTTCGCCCTCGCCGCCCTCGCTCAGCTCCGCGCGCTCGAACTCCGACGGCTTGTAGCCCGCGACCGCCGTCAGGAACTCGTAGTACAGCGCCACCAGCGGGTGGGCGAAGTCCGGGTCCTCGCCGGCGTCGAGCAGCTCCTCGACGTTGTCGGCGACCACCGCGACGGCAGCGCGTAGCAGCGTGTCGTCGCTCTTGGCGGCGAAGGTCAGCACCGCCGGCTCCACGCCGTCGCTGGGGTGCTCGTCGAGGCCGAGCGCGTGCCGCACGTAGCTGTCGTCGTAGTAGCTGGTCTGGTAGGTGAGGCGCACCAGGAACCTGGCGAGCAGGCGGCTGACCTCGGGACGCGACAAGCGCCCGGCGAGCAGGGCCTGCAGGGTGCTCGTGCGCGCCTGGTAGGCCTGCTGGAGCTGCTCGGCCAACTCCCTGGCGGCCCGCTCCCGCGCCTCCTGCTCCTTCCTCGCCGCCTCCCTGGCCTCGTCCATGCGCCGCTTGTTTTCCAGCTCCTCCGCCGACGGCGCGGGCGGGACGTCCAGGCTGGGCGACTGGCTGTCGGCCGATGGCTCGTCGTCAGAGGGGCGTCCGGGTGAGCTGGCCGCTGACGTGGCGGTCGCAGGTTCGGGCTTGTTGGCCTGGCCGGTCTGTCCGCCTGGCCGCTCGTCGCTGGCCGAGGCGGCGGCAGCGGTCGGCGCCTGCGGTGGGTCCGCTGTCGGCTCCTTGGCCGGTCGGTGCCGGTCGGGCTCGGTGCACACGTAGGCGACCTCGCCGTGATGGGTGACCGTCGCGGCGTGGCACGGCTCGGCGGCGTGCTCCTCCACCGTAGCTATTCACCAAGGGTGGAGGGGTGTTGCCGCTGGTCAACGGCGACACCCACACGACCGTCCGCGCCGTCCCATAGCAAGGACGGTGAGAGGCAACCCGCGTGGTGTGATGCCGCTCGTCAGCCAGGGCTGAGCGCCGGCGGCAGCCACGGCCCGGTCGTGAACAGCTGGCGCAGCGCCGCCAGCCTGTCCAGCCCCCACTTGGCCGCCGTCGACAGATACGACTGCACCACCGCGAAGTCGGCCAGCCCTTGCAGGGTCCGCCAGCAGCCACCCGAGACGCGCTGCTGCACCTTGACCGGCCGGACGTCCCGCTCGCTTTGATTATTCGTGAAGCCGACCGTCAGGTCGGTCGCAAACCGTAAGATCATCGCCTCGTGGCGGGCGAACCGGCGCGCCAGCCGCAACCCGTCGGTGGCGGCCTGGGTCCGCCGCCGCTGGTTGTCGGCCATGCCCTTGGCGACCGCGCCCCGATACCAGCCCACGATCCGCTCAAGCGTGGCCCCCTCCAGCACCTGGGCGCCCGCCGCCCGCGCCGCCCCCGCCGCCCGGTTGGCATACACCAGCAGGTCCGCCATCGCCTGCGCCCACGTCTGCCCCACAGGGTCGGCCTCCCACACCGCCCGCAGGTCCCGCAGGCCATGCGCGCCGCACCAGGCGTGCAGCGCGTCGCCAAGGTGCGCGTCCCCGGCGTAGCCGTCCCGCACGATCGTGCCGGTATAGCCGACCAGGACCCCGCCCGCGTCGATGTCGTCGGCGGACCGCCCGCCGACATGCAGGTGGGTGAGGAACTCGGTGCAGGCCACGTGCACATACGCCAGCTCCCCGGCAGCCCGCCCCGGGGTCTCGTC
>WNGM01001754.1_pt1 | contig 19005 bp, 16 predicted proteins | sample 5400571 | NCBI WGS metagenome assembly WNGM01 (sample SAMN13153378, study PRJNA577476) | soil metagenome | isolation source: 100 cm soil or saprolite under Garry oak tree replicate 2 | place: USA:California | collected 2016-06-15 | reverse complement strand
CTTACCGGCTGCGCGCATGAGCGCACCGCCTTGCCGTTCACATGCACCGTGCACGCTCCGCACAGCGCGATCCCACACCCGTACTTAGTTCCGGTCAGCCCAATCGTGTCGCGGATCACCCACAACAGAGGTGTCTCCGGCTCGACGTCAACCGAATACATCTTCCCGTTAATTCTGAGCGAGAGCATGACAACGCCTCCCAATGGTGACTGGCCCCTCGACCAATAACCGCCCACAGAGCTCAGCGAGACTCGCAGTCTCTGTGGCGGTCTTAGAGTGGATACTACCACTCGGGGCTGGTGTCAATCCAGTTATGACGATGACGCACAGGACATGAGCAGAAGGGCCGCAGACCACGGCGACCTACCGCCGGGGTGTCCTTATTCTCGGGGCAGTCAGTTGGAATTTGCGTTAGCAGCTTTTCATCTGCGAGTAGGAAGCGGAAAAGGAAGTGTTGGCGCGCGAGCGGGAAGGGGCGCGATCACACCATCGTTAATCCCGCAACCATCTTGCCGGATAGACAGAATTCCCTCGGGATCAGCATTCTTGTCCACGATTACGCCAAACCAGGGGAGCACCATCTCATCCGAGGTCAGATTACCCCACACGACCTCTTTCGTCGGATCGGGATTGTACGGGTTATTCGCTGAATTGTCGTGATGCGCGACCACTACCATGCGCGTGCCCTTTCGCACCCGAATCGGCTCCTCCAGTTCGTACGCAAGTTGCCAGTTGAAATTGAACTTCGCGCTCAGGACCGTTTCCTCTCGCCCATTCGGAGCAATGAGACTGAAGGTGGATACAAACGATTCGACTCCGGAAACGGGAAATTCAACTCGATATGTCGTTGAGCGGATCGTGCTTCAATTCGGAGAACCCCACCTTTGTCCGATACTTTATCGCCCCGCCGGCTATGCGGCCAACTCTTCTTCGGAATCTTTCTTGAGTTGCTCGATGCGGCGGCCCATGTCGTCGAGTTCGGCCTCGCTCAGGTTTTGATCTTGGTGGTCCTTCTTCAAAATATCGATTGCATTCATTTTCCTTCCCCTTACCCCGGTCCCCCGCTTAAAAGAGTGCAAATGCGGTGCCACGCGCCTCAGAAAGTGAGTTTCATGCCAAGCTGAATCTGGCGGGATGAACCCAAATCGCCGCGAACACTGCGTGTCGCGGTAACTCGGCCAAATTCACCGGAATTAACGGTGCGATTGGGTTGCGCAAAATTCGGATGGTTGAAAACATTGAATGCGTCCGCTCTGAATTGAAGATTAATACCTTCGGTAATCGGGGTTGATTTGGCCAGGGAGAAATCCACGTCTGAGAATCCAGGCCCCGTAATGATGTTTCTTCCGGCGTTGCCAAAGCCCCGCGGGTGGCGGACGAATGCGAGCTTATTGAAAAACAGTTCAGGCGTTGGATGATCCAGCTTGATTGATTGGCCGGGAACCAGGTCCGGACGATCGAACGCCTCCAGGCTGCCGCTGCTGGTCCCATCAGCGAACAGCGGAATAATGGGACTAAACGGATTTCCCGATTGCAAATTCACAATTGGCGAGACACTCCAACCTTCCACGACGTGCTTGGCAAACGCAGTGTCGGCTCCATGCTCCCGACTGAATTATTGTCAATCGACTTTGAGAAGGTATACGAGGACGAGAACGTCAGGTTCCTCGCTAGTTTTCGATTCACACTGATCCACATGCCGTTGTAATTGGAATTCGACACGGACTCATTCATCCTGATCGTCGAGAAACCGGCAATCGGCCGGACCCCATTGATGCCCTGATTGTAATCGCCCCAGAGACGCAAATGACGCCCCTGGGATCCGACATAGGCAATTTGAAATATTGTTCTCTCGACTTCGTGCTGAATGTTCAGGTTGTACGACAGCACACCGGCACTCTTGAAATTCGGATCGATCGTTCGAGCCGCAATCAGCGCAGGGCCACCTCCGGGTTGACTGAAGGGTGCGGCCAGAGCAACGTTGCTCGTAAAGTTCACCGCAAAAGAAAATGGCGGATTGGTGGTCAAGTCCGAGACCATATTGGTGACGGGCTGATCGAAATACAAACCGACGCCACCACGCACCGCAGTCTTACCTTTGCCTGTCGGGTCGTAGGAAAACCCAACCCGCGGCCCAAAATTCGTCCACTGCCTCGCATACGGCCGGTCGATACCTTGCCCGACCGTTAAAAGCTTGTTTTGAGATGGGTCGAATACCGCAAGCCGGTTATATTTTTCGCCGGGAACGCCGTTGTACTCCCATCGCAAGCCAAGATTCCAGGTCAAGCGGTTCGTCATCTTGAAATCATCTTGAACGTAAGTATCGAACGCGCTGACCCGGAGACCGTTCGTCACCGGAAGCTGAATCTGCCTCGACGAAGCGGGCGTGCCCGACAGAAATGCGGCGAGACTTGGGAAAGTGATGACTCCGCCGGTCGCCGTGCTGAAGTTGTTGTTTAGAAAACGGCGGAATTCCGCGCCGACCTTCACAGAATGGCGCCCGTGAATCCACGACAATGAGTCGTTGAACTGAAAGGTCGTATCGCCCCGGCCTTGAGGCAGTCCATCAAGTCCGCCGAAATTCGTTACACCCGACACCTGAATTAGAAGAAACACCGTTGAACCGGTGGCCATGCCGAAATCCTTGGGATCCAATTTGCCGAATACGTCCGGAATAAATTGGATGTGCACGCGATTCGCGCCGGCACGAATTTCGTTCGTCAGCGTCGGACTAAAGATGTGCGTCTCACCCAGCGACAGGAGATAGCGCTCCGCCGGCCGGTAATCACCAAAACCAGGGAGATTATTCAGCCCGAGCGTTGGCTCCGTTCTGCTGTCGCGATTCGATATGAAACTGCCAAAGACGATATCGCGAGACGAAAAATTGTGATCGACACGGCCAGTGAACTGGTTCAGCCCGCGCTTCCGTGGCACTGAGCCAACAAAACGATTACCCGAAGTGGGCATAGGTATCAACGTCAGCAACTTCTGAACAATCGGGCTGGTGACGCTAGCGCGCTCGGCAGCCGTCGGAACCTGTGTATTAAATGCTGCCAACTCACGGCCCTGGCGTCCTTCGTAGCTGTGGAAGAAAAAGGTCCGCCCTTTCACGATCGGCCCGCCGATGGAATAGCCAAAGACGTTCCGCTTGAACGGAAAAATCGGAAGATCCGGACGGTCGAAAAAGTTCTTCGCGTCAAGTTTTTCGTTTCGCAGGTATTCAAAAGCGGATCCGTGAAAGGAATTGGCGCCTTGCTTGGAAATCCCATTCACGATAATTCCCGCATTACGGCCGTATTCAGCGCTGAAGGCATTCGTTTGCACTTTGAATTCCTGAATGCTCTCGATGTTCGGCTGGAACGTGATCTGGTTTTGCACCATGTCGCTCAGATTGATCCCATCGAATAGATAATTCGGACCTTCGTTCTCAGCAGGGGTGGCACAATTCTGCACTATTTGAGGGCAGGCGGTACAAGATATTCCGGTGTGGTAAACTCTAGTTATGCCATATCCAGAAATTCTGATTAAGCCCATGAGAGAGGATCTGACGCGCTTTGGCGTGGAGGAGACTCGTACACCGGAAGACTTAGACGAGGTGATTCGCAACACGAAGGGCACGGTGATGATCGTGGTGAACTCCGTCTGCGGGTGTGCCGCCGGACTCGCGCGGCCCGCTATCGGCATGGCGCTCGCACATCCGGTAAAACCGGACAGAGTCGTTACGGTTTTTGCCGGCGGCGATATTGCCGCAACCGAACGCGCGCGTAGCTATTTCAAGGGATACTTTCCGTCGTCGCCATCGGTGGGAATTCTTCAAGACGGCAAGATTACCTACATGCTGGAACGCCATCAGATCGAAGGCCGGGACCCTCGAGCGATCGCGAACGATCTGACGGATGCGTTCGATAGGCTCTGTGTTCCGGTGAAATAATTAGCCACAAAAAGGCACAAAATACACATCATTCTTTGTGATTTTTGTGCCTCTTTGTGGCTAATTCCTTCAGTATCGGTAGTGGGATGCTTTGTAAGGCCCTTCGAGAGGAACGCCTATGTAAGCCGCCTGCTCGGACGTAAGCTTGGTCAATTTCACTCCAAGATGGTCCAAATGCAGCCGCGCTACCTCTTCATCCAGCCTTTTCGGCAGCATATAGACCTTCTTCTGGTACTTGCCGGCGTTGTCCTTCAGATCGAGCTGTGCCAGAACCTGGTTGGTGAACGACGCCGACATGACGAAGCTCGGGTGTCCGGTCGCGCACCCAAGATTCAATAGCCGGCCCTCGGCCAGGATCATGACACTGTGGCCATCCGAGAAACGCCACTCGTCATACTGCGGTTTGATATTGATGCGCTGGACGCCCTTGAGCTTCTTCAAACCGGCCATATCGATTTCGTTGTCGAAATGCCCGATGTTGCCGACGATCGCTTTGTCCTTCATCCTGGACATGTGTTCAACCGTGACAACGTCCTTGTTGCCGGTGGTCGTGACGAAGATGTCCGCGGTTTCGACGACATCTTCCATCGTCTTGACTTCGTAACCTTCCATGGCCGCCTGAAGCGCGCAAATCGGATCGATTTCGGTGACGATCACGCGGCAGCCCTGTCCGCGCAGCGCCTGCGCGCAACCTTTTCCCACTTCCCCAAATCCGAGGACGACGGCGACCTTCCCGCCAAGCATCACGTCCGTGGCTCGCATCAGGCCATCGGGGAGCGAGTGCCGGCAGCCATAAATGTTGTCGAATTTACTTTTCGTGACCGAGTCGTTGACGTTGATTGCGGGGAACAGAAGCTTGCCTGCTTCTTCCATCTGATACAGACGATGCACGCCCGTAGTGGTCTCTTCCGAAACACCTCGGATCTCGTTGGCAATTTTGGTCCATACGCCGGGCCGCTCTTTCAATTCGCGTGAAATCGTGTTGAGAATGATGCTCCATTCTTCCGGATCCGTATTTGGATTGAACGCCGGAATTCTCCCCGCCGCTTCAAACTCGGCGGCCTTGTGCACAAACAGCGTCGCGTCGCCGCCGTCATCGACAATCTGTTTTGGGCCGGAATCGTCAGGCCAGCGGAGCGCCTCGGCGGTGCACCACCAATATTCGTCAAGGTTTTCACCCTTCCAGGCGAACACCGGGATGCCGCGCGGATTCGCAGGAGTGCCGTTGGTCTCGGGCCGGCCAACAACAACGGCAGCTGCCGCGTGGTCCTGGGTAGAAAAGATATTGCACGATACCCAGCGAACATCCGCGCCGAGCTCGGCGAGCGTCTCGATAAGCACGGCCGTCTGAATGGTCATGTGCAAGCTGCCCATGATATGCATTCCGGCAAGCGGTTTTCGAGCGGCATAACGCTGGCGGACCGCCATCAAGCCGGGCATTTCCTGTTCAGCGAGCCGGATTTCCTTGCGTCCAAATTCCGCGAGAGAAAGATCTTTGACTTTGAAAGGCTCGCGTCCGGCTTTGCGAGCTTCATCAAAAGCGTGGGTTCGTTCGACAGTGACGGACATAAAGGACTCCTTTTCTTTGGATTTTATTTCGTCCGGCGCGCCGCCGCGACGAATAAAGAAGGCCCTTTCGCCTTCGATTCCGGCGGTATCGGGCGCCAGCGGATCTCTTTGAATCCCGCAGCGTGCAACAATTGCGTTATCTGTTTTTCACTGAAGCCTAACCAGACATGACCCATCGTCTGGCGATACTCCTCCCGGTCGTGCGGCATCATATCCAGAACCAGCAGCCGTCCGCCCTGCCTCAAAACGCGGGCGGCTTCGGCGAGAACCCTCTTCGGTTCAGGCTGGTGGTGCAGCACCAGCATCATCAACGCGACATCCAATTCCCCGCTCTCGATGGGAAGCTTGTCCAGAGATCCTTGCCGCAACTGGATGTGTTTCTGACCCGCCAAATTTTGGCGTGCCGCAGCGAGCATCCCTTTTGAAGCATCGACTGCGATGATACGGTCGCAAAATAAGCCGAGCCAGCCGCTCACAAGCCCCGTACCACATCCGAGGTCCCCAATCACGACATCGGGATCCAATAACGCGCCGAGAGCCTGTAAATGACTCGTGGAACCGAAAAGCTCTTCACGCAAGCGGTCCCATTGTCCGGCCGCAGATGAAAAAAACGCCTCCGATTGCGTTCGCCGCTTCGCCAGAACGTGCTTGAGCCGGCGGTCGTCTTCGGCTGCAGCGGCTGAGGATGACACCTGCTCCCGCACCACCTGCCATAGCCGTTTCGCCGGCGAATCCAGTTCCTCCAGCGGCAACGTGTATAGACGGGACGTGCCGTCCCGCCGGGAACTGACCCAGTCACCGTCGGCAAGCGTTTTTAGATGGCGGCTCACTGTCGACTGCGGCAATTGCACCACGTCGCAGAGCTCGGAGACCGTCAGCTCGCGTCCTTCCAGGACCGAGAGCATGCGCACACGAATCGGATCGGAGAGGATTGCAAGCTGATCGACAACTGGAGGAGAACTATTCATCCGTATAGCCGGATGAAAGGATATATTATGAGACAGGCGTATGTCAAACGCGCATTTCAGGGCGCGGTTTTCGGATCCGAGGGCCCCTGCATCAAGGGCGAAGCAGCTAGGCTGGCAACCAAGATCCACCGCAATGCGAGAGATGACATTCGTTTCATGCTCTGGACTTTGTGCACGCAGTCTTCCTTCAATCGATCCGCTGCAATAACAACGTCTCTGCGGCAGGGAATGCTATGGCGGTGTATCCCGATTCCCATGTAGGAACAGATGAAGTAAATTTGATTTATGCACAGAGAACTCGAGGTTGCGAAAAACCTCGCCCTGGGTGCCGGCAACATCCTGATGGATTACTACAAGCGCAGCATATCGATTGATTGGAAGGCTCCCGGAGATCCGGTGACAGCGGCGGACCGCGAAGCAAGCGAACTCATCGTGAGCGGCGTCACGCGTGAATTTCCGGATCACGGTGTTCTGTGCGAAGAAGAACCGGACGATCTCAGCCGATTGCAGCGAACTCACGTTTGGATGATTGATCCGATGGACGGCACGCGGGAATTCATCGAGGATCGCGACGAGTTCGCCGTTCAGATTGGACTGGTTGTGGACCGGACGCCGGTTCTCGGAGTCGTTTATCAACCCACGGCCGGCAAGCTGTACTATGCGGCGCGGGGGCTCGGAGCGTTTCTCGACTCCGGCGGCTCGGTCAGCAAATTGCACGTTTCTGCCGAGCAGGTGGCATCACGGCTCACGATTGTTGAGAGCCGTTCGCATCGCTCCGCGCGGGTCGCGGCGATCCGGCAGCGGCTCCGGATTGCGGAATCTGTCGTCACCGGCAGTGTCGGACTCAAGGTTGCAATGGTATGCGAGGGCCGCGCCCACGTCTACGTCCACCCCGGCCAGCGCACGCATCTATGGGACACCTGTGGGCCCGAAGCCATCCTGCGCGAGGCGGGCGGCCGGATGACGGACATTTCCAACGCGCTGTTGCGCTACGACACCGCAGAGATCTGCAACCTGAACGGCATTGTCGCCACCAATGGCGTCATCCACGACCGCGTGGTCCAAGTAACGCAATCGGTCCTCGCAGGCTTCTGAATGACCTCTGACATCTTCCTTATCGCGGCCGCCCTCGCGGCGGGACTAATGAATTCGGTTGCCGGGGGAGGCTCATTCCTGACATTTCCCGCACTCGTATTCACAGGAGTTCCCTCCATCATTGCCAACGCGACGAGCACGGTAGCGCTTTTTCCCGGCGTGCTGGCAAGCGCCTGGGCTTATCGGAAGGAAATTGAAGCTTTGGACATTCCGGTCAAACCGGCAGTTGTGGCAAGCATTGCGGGAGGCATTACGGGTGCCTTGCTTTTGCTCTCGACGTCGCAAAAGGCTTTCGATGCTGTGATTCCGTGGCTCCTCCTGGCAGCGACGATTGTCTTCGCTACCGGTCCGCGTGTCACGACCATGTTCAAGCGCAAATCATGGATCGGCCCAAAAGCCCTCGTCATCTTTCATTATTTCGTGGGAATCTACGGCGGCTACTTTGGAGGAGCAGTCGGGATCATCATGCTCGCCGTCTGGAGCCTCGCAGGCTTACGTGACATTCATGCAATGAACGCGGGCAGAACCCTGCTGGGAGGGGTGATGAATGCGGCCGCAGTGGTTTTATTCATCATTGCGAGAAAAGTGTCGTGGGCACAAGCTTGGGTCATGCTCATCGCTGCCGTCATTGGCGGCTATGCGGGCGCGCGAATCGCCAGGCGAGTGAACCCCTCTTTGATTCGTGCTGGGATTATCATACTCGGCGCCTTCGTGACCATTGCGTTCTTTCGGAGGTAGCGCATTCCATTTGCTGTAGCGGCGGTCTATTCCTTAAGGCTGCGCGCTATCGCGCTTGCGCTTCGCGGACCGCCGGCGATCTCGATTGCTGGACTGCCGGCGGTCATTTCTTGAGGCTGCGCGCTGCCGCGCTGGGACCGCCGCTACAGTTGGCCGAGCCTGAAAATCCCCTACAACCACGTATCGTTTCGCCATCCGTCGAGGTCGTAGTCGGCGAGGCATTCATCCACAAGCTTTAGGCATTCGTCCAGGGCACCCGACCGCTTTGCGAAATTGACCGCGTCGACGCGGATTTGTTCGTGGTTGCCCGCGTAATTGCGCTCGTACAGTTCGTGGCGCCCTGCGAATTCGGTGCCGATGGCATCCCAAATGAGCTTGAACAACTTGATGCGGTCCTCGGCGCTTGAATTCGTCCCCCGATAATAGCGGTCGATGAGCGGGCGAAGATCCGGATTTTGGAGATCTTCCGGTCCTGACGCGGTCACCAGCGGCGCGCCGCCCAGAACGTTCTCCATGATATTCTTCACCGCCGGCCACGCCGAAGTCGCAAAGATCCGCATCGCGGCAGCGTACTCCAGGCGCGGCACGACGGATCCGCCGGGGCCCAGCTGGGGATCTGAAGCCAGCGCCGTTGTCATGGCCCACATCAGCGTGCGCCATGCGATGACGTCGCCCAGAGCCGCCTGCACGCCGCGAAATCCGTCGGTGCCATTGATGGCCAATCCGCGCGCGAGTAATCCCGTCATGCGGTCGAGCTTCACGGCCAGGCGCGTACCGCCCTGGAGGTTGTATCGATTGAAAAATCCGGACTCGGGGAAAAACGAGTTGGCGCGCTCCACATTGCGATAGACGAGGAAGTTCTCCCACGGAATCAGCGCCCCATCAAAAATCAAAACGGCATCGTTTTCGTCGAAACGGCTCGACAACGGTTGATCAAACGGACTGCGCGCGCTCTGTTCATAGGAAGGCCGGCACAATAGCTTGGTGCCGGGCGTGTCCATCGGCGCGATAAACACCAAAGCGAAATCTTCGGCCTTGCCCTGCTGGAGGGTCGTTGCGCTGTTCTGTGCAACGAAGGTCGCATTGGTCAGAGCGGACCCCGTCGCCAGCATCTTAGCTCCGCTGACGATGGCTCCTCGGTCGGTCTCGCGAACGACGTGCAGAAACACGTCGGCAATCTCATGAACCGGCTTCATGCGATCGACAGGCGGATTGATAAGGACATGATTCAGGTACAACGCCTTCGACGCAAACCGCCGATACCATTGGCGGGCGTTCTCTTCAAACGGCGAATAAAACTCGGGGTTCGCTCCGAGCGTGGCCATGAATGCGGCTTTGTAATCCGGAGTGCGCCCCATAAACCCGTACGTCAGCCGCGCCCACGCCGCAATAGCGTCACGCGCCGCGAGCAACTCCACGGCGGAGTAGCTGGGCGCGAAAAATCGATGCGTGCGGATGCCAAAACGGTCCACCGTCGTCATGAGATCGCGCCATTCTTCTTTGTGCAGAGCGTCGTAGAGGCGGGCGATCGATCGGGCCGAATTCCGGAAGCCGGGATGGACCGTAACATCCTGGACGCGCTCGCCATAGAGATAGACGGCGCGATCATCCCGCAGCGTCTCCAGGTATTCCGAACCCGACATCAGGTCATCAATAACAGCAGTCTTCTGAGACACGTTCACGGGGGAACACTATACCACCCTCTCCGAGGGGGAGAGGGGTTCGCCCAAATGACAATTGAACATTGAACAGTGAACAATGAACATTTTCGAAAATTGTTCACTGTTCAATGTTCAATGTTCAATTGTCATTTCCATAGGGGAAGCACCCCCTGAACATTCTGCCTACTTGCGGTACACTAGCAAACTTGGCCGGAATAAAATGACCGCTCCGATAATGACAGGAAAATTTCACAAAACAGACGATCTACGCATCAAGGAGATCAAGGAACTCTTGTCGCCGGACCAGATCCGGCGCGAGTTTCCGCTGACGGAGAAAGCGGCACAGACGACATACGAGACCCGCCGTGCCATTCATCGTATCTTGCATGGCGCCGATGACCGGCTACTCGTCATCGTCGGCCCGTGCTCAATCCATGATACGAAGGCAGCTATTGAATACGCTCGCGGGTTGAAAGCCGAAAAGGACCGGCACGAACCGGACCTGCTCATCGTCATGCGGGTTTATTTCGAGAAGCCGCGTACGACCGTTGGATGGAAGGGCCTGATCAACGACCCTCATCTGGACGGCAGCTTCAAGATCAATGACGGATTGAAGATCGCCCGGAAGTTATTGCTCGAATTGAACAACATCGGTATTCCCGCGGGTGTCGAATATCTCGACGTGATCTCTCCGCAGTACGTAGCCGACATCGTCAGTTGGGGCGCGATCGGAGCGCGCACCACGGAAAGCCAGGTGCATCGTGAGCTCGCCTCAGGATTGTCCTGTCCTGTCGGATTCAAGAATGGTACGGATGGCAGTTTGAAAGTGGCTGTGGATGCGATACGGACATCGCGGCATCCGCATCATTTCTTATCCGTGACCAAGGCCGGCCACTCGGCGATCGTATCGACGCTCGGCAATGAAGACGGTCACATCATCCTCCGCGGTGGAAGGCAACCCAACTACGACGCGGCGAGCGTCGGCACAGCTTGCAAGGAATTAGCTGCAGCAGGTCTGGCCCAGCGAGTCATGATCGATTTGAGCCACTCCAACAGCCAGAAGAACTACTCGCGCCAGATCGAGGTTGGCCATGAAGTCGCCGGCCAACTTGCGGGGGGAGACGAGCGGATCATTGGAGTCATGATTGAGAGTCATTTGAAATCCGGACGTCAGGATCTTTTGCCGGGGAAAGAACTCATCTATGGCCAGAGCATCACCGATGCCTGCATTGGATGGGAAGAAACCGTACCGCTGCTGGAGAGATTTGCGGAAGCCGTGCGGGCACGGCGCATTGAGCACGAAGTGGAAGATTAGCAGCTGTAGCGGCGGTCATAGACCGCCCCGGCGATGTCGCGAATTGCCGGATCGTCGGCGGTCCGCGAAGCGCAAGCGCGACAGCGCGCAGCCTTAAGTAATAGACCGCCGCTACAGTACGCGAATTTCTTCCCTACGACGTCGCCCGGACGTATTTATTGAACCAATCCATTGTCCGCTGCCACGCCATCTTGGCAGAGGCTTCATCGTAGCGAGGCGTCGTGTCGTTGTTGAAACCGTGCTGGGCGCCAGCATAGGTGTACTCTTCGTAGTGCACCCGGTTCGCCTTCAACGCGGCCTCGAATGCCGGCCAACCCGCATCGATGCGTTCATCCATTCCTGCGTAGTGGATCAGCATGTGCGCCTTGATCTTTGCGACGTCCGCTGCCGGAGGTTGTGCGCCGTAGAACGGAACACCGGCAAGAAGGCCATCACCTAGCCGGACCGCCAGCGTGTTCACGACACCGCCTCCAAAGCAGAAGCCAACGGCGCCGAGTCTGCCGTTGCTCGCCGCATGCCCTTTGATCCAGTTTGCGGCCGCCACGAAGTCTTCGGTTCTCTTGGCGCCATCGAGTTTTCCGAAAGCCTCGACCGCTTTTTCTTCATCGCCCGGATAGCCGCCGACCGAAGCCAGGGCATCAGGCGCAAATGCGACGTAGTTTGCGACAGCGAGACGCCGCGCGATGTCCCGGATGTGGGGGTTCAGGCCACGATTTTCATGGACGACCAGGATCGTGGGCAGTTTGCCCTTGGCATTCGCCGGTGTCACAAGATAGCCGCTGGTTTTGGAATTACCTTGTGGCGAAGGATAGCTAACTTCCTGGCCCTTGATTCGAGAATCGGTGGCAGAAACCTGCTCTCCTAAGGCAAAGTTTGGCTTCAGGGCCTCGAACATGGCCGTGGCCGTCATGCCGCCTACGGCATACTTCGAAGCCTTGTCGATAAACTGACGGCGGTCGATGCCGCCATGCACGTACCGGTCAAACAAATTCAAAACTTCCTGAGGAAAATCGCTTGCTTTCATTCGTTGCATAACGGTTACTCCTTAAGGTTTATGCGGATCTGGCCCGGAAGCATACCACGGGGAAATTGTCATTGGTCAATAGTCAATTGTCATTTCTCTTTTAGGAGAAGGAGTTACCGGCCCTTAAAATCCGCTTTACGCTTTTCGAGGAAAGCACGAACCCCTTCCGCCTTGTCCTCGCTACTAAAGGTCAGCGCAAAAAGATCCCTCTCCCGGTCCAGGCCCTCACGGAGATTCATCCGGGCCGCGGATTTGATGGCATCTTTCGCCATTCGCAGCGCGATTGGACTTTTTTCGGCGATCCGCGATGCCAGGCTCATGACCGCGCTGCGGAGCTCTGCCGCCGGAACGACGCTATTGACCAGCCCGATCTCTTTGGCGTGAGCGGCATCAATGAGATCGCCGGTAAGGATCAGTTCCATGGCCTTGCCCTCTCCCACAAGCCGTGTCAGCCGCTGCGTACCACCTCCACCGGGGATAATTCCCAGGTTGATTTCAGGCTGCCCGAGCTTGGCCGTGTCCGAGGCGATGCGGATGTCGCACGCCAGAGCCGTCTCCAGGCCGCCGCCCAGACAGAAGCCGTTGATCATCGCGATCACCGGCTTGGGAAACTCCTCGATCGCATCGAAAACGCGGAGCCCTTTCATCGCATCGTGTTGCATCAGGGCAGTCCGGCCCTCAAATTCGTTGATATCGGCTCCGGCAATAAACGCCTTGTCCCCGGTTCCCGTGATAACCAGGACGCGCGATTCCGGCGATCGCTCAAGCGAATCCAGCGCCTGACGAATCTCATCGCGTGTCGCCTGATTCAGAGCGTTTCGCTTGTCGGGCCGGTTGATGGTTAGAACCGAAATCCGGCTATTTGTCTCAACAAGAATGTTCTGGTAAGCCATAGTGTTGGTATACGCCATTATATGGAAAACCGTCCGCAACTCGTTCCCATCCGATTTCTTCCAGCACGCGTCAACGTCGAGCGCAGGCCCGATGGGATCATCATCCTGCGCTCACCCGAGCCGCCTCGTCCTTACGCACGGTGTCTGGGCGAATATCTGGAACGGTGGGCCGCAGAGAAACCCGATGAGGTTTTTCTGGCGGAGCGGGAAGCCGAAATATGGCGTAAGATCACATGGGCTGAAACGCGGGCGCTCGTTTACACCATCGCGACTTCGCTGCTCGAGCGAGGAGTTTCGACCGAGCGTCCGGTCGCCATTCTTTCCGACAATTCGATCGAACATGCACTCCTTGCCCTTGCGGCGATGCACATCGGAGTGCCGGTTGCGCCAATTTCACCCGCATATTCCTTAATATCTCGCGATTTCGCCAAGCTGAAAGCGATTGTGTCCCTAATCCAGCCGAAGCTGATCTTCGTCCAAGACGCGGATCTGTACGCGCAAGCCCTTCAAGCCATCAGCGCTCAAGGCGCTGAGATCGTTGCGGCTCGCAACGTTAGTCCTGGGGCCACTCCTCTTGAGCGACTGACCGCGGCTGGCGATGCCGCGGCAGTTTCGCGGGCATTTGCCGCTGTCCAGCCGGAGACGATCGCGAAATTCCTTTTTACGTCCGGCTCCACGGGACAACCGAAAGCAGTCATTAATACTCAACGGATGCTGTGCTCCAATATTCAGTCGCGCGCGCAAGCCTGGCCGTTCCTGGAGGACGAGTCTCCGGTTCTGGTCGATTGGCTGCCCTGGAACCACACATTCGGCGGCAACAACAATTTCAACCTGGTGCTCGGTCACGGCGGCACGCTGTATATCGATGCGGGTAAACCGCTGCCTGGCTTGATTGAAGTATCGGTCCGGAATTTGCGCGAAGTCTCACCCACCATCTATTACAACGTACCCCGCGGCTTCGATGCGCTGCTGCCGTTTCTCGAAAAGGACGCCGCTTTACGCCGCAGTTTCTTCGCGCGCCTGAAAATCGTCCTCTATGCTGCGGCGGCTCTTCCGGCCCCGCTGTCGGAACGGCTCAGGCGGTTATCGACCGAAGAAACCGGTAGGTGCGTGCCTCTGACCTCTGCCTGGGGCTCGACTGAGACGGCTCCTCAAGTCACGCTTGTACATTACGAGCCGCTTCGAACAAGCGTTATCGGCTTACCGACACCGGGCTATGAATTGAAGATGATTCCTGTGGACAATTCGGGCCGATACGAGTTGCGCGTGCGAGGACCGAACGTCACTCCCGGCTATTGGAAACAGCCGGACCTCACCGATGCGGCTTTTGACGAAGAAGGCTTTTATAAAATGGGCGACGCGGGCCGCTTCGCCAGTGAGAACGAACCGGCGCGCGGCATCGAATTCGCCGGACGGCTCACGGAAGATTTCAAGCTCTCCAGCGCTACCTGGGTTCACGTCGGCGCGTTACGGGTGCGCGCGCTTGCGGCGCTTGCCTCCGTCGCCGAGGACATCGTCATCGCCGGACACGATCGAGACGAAATCGGATTCTTAGTTTTTCCCAAAACGGGCGTAGGTAATGATCCCGCATCGCGGGAACGTGTACGACAAGGCCTGGCCTTACTGAGGGCGGAAGGCTGTGGCAGTTCGACCTATGCTACCCGCGCGATCCTTTTAACCGAGCCACCCTCCATCGATGCCGGCGAGATCACCGACAAGGGTTACATCAACCAGCGCGCAGTGCTCGAACGGCGTGCCGCGATTGCGGAGAGGTTGTATCGAAACCCGCCGTATGATGAAGTGATCGTGCTGGAGGATTGAACTGCAGCGGCGGTCAATAGACCGCCGCTACAGTCGAGATCCTCACAAGAGTATAATCGCGCGGGGGAGACAAATATGCGGCCAAACCTCGGATTGCTTGCTTTAACAGCTACACTTGCAGTATCGGTACTATGCGTGACCGAAACTCCCAACGTCGCAGCGCAGAAAGGTAATATCGTGCGTGCTCGAGAGGCTTCAGACCGCCCGACCCAGCGCCCGCTTGTGGGCGGACGCAATGGCGGAGCATCGGCGGGCCATCCGCTTACAACGGCAGCGGCCTTTGAGATTCTGTTGAAGGGCGGCAGCGCGTTCGACGCAGGTGTTGCCGCGATGCTCGTCGGCGGTGTCGTTGAGCAGGATCTCTACAGCCTCGGCGGTGAAGGCCTCGTGCTCGTTTATCCGCGCAGCGAACGTAAAGTAACGTCCGTTGTCGGGCAGGGTTGGGCGCCCAAAGGCGCGAGTATCGATTGGTATACCGCGCGCCATAAGGACCTCGATGGCGAAGGTCTCGATCCCGCCGTGATCCCGGGAGCGATTCACGCCGCGCTGACCGTGCTCGAAAAATGGGGTACGATGAGCTTCGAGCAGGTGTCCGCTCGAGCCATCGAGTATGCGCGCGACGGCTTCCCGCTCAGGCCGCGCACGGCGGCATCCATTGAAGGCAATCTCGATTTTTTCAAGAAGTGGCCTGGCAATCAGCGCTATTGGCTGAAGCCCGACGGCTCGATGTATAAACCCGGTGAAACGATCAAGCTGCCCACTCTCGCGCATACGTTGACACTCATGGTCGAAGCTGAACGCGCCGCAGCATCCAAAGGCCGCGCAGCCGGAGTCGTCGCCGCGCGCGACCGCTTCTATAAAGGTGACATTGCGCGGGAGATGGTGGCGTTTTTGAAGCAGCATCAAGCGCCATTCGAGCTGGATGACTTTGCGGAATTCTTCGCCAAGATTGAAGAGCCCGCCACGACGAATTATCGCGGTTATCAGGTCTACAAGCATTCCTTTGGGAGCCAGGGTCCGGTGCTCCTCGAGACGCTCAATATTCTGGAGAATTTCGACCTCAAGTCAATGAAGCGCAATAGCGCCGAATACATCCACACGATCATCGAGGCGCTGAAGCTGGGCTACGCCGACCGCGATAGCTATTACGGAGATCCGGCTTTTGTTCAGACCCCAGGTGAAGGTCTGCTGTCGAAAGCCTACGCGAAGCAGCGCGCGGCCCTCATCGATCCGAAGCATGCCTCGCGCGGTTTCATTGCCGGCAATCCGATGGCGTTTGATTCGAAGGTGAAGGAGTGGAAGTATTGGGCCGCCAATATCGCCGATGGAACAAAGTCGGGCGGTCCCGCGCCCGACGCGGAACCCATTCGAGGCACGATCAAGGATACGACTCACATTTCCGTCATTGACAAAGAGGGCAACATCTTCGATGCCACGCCGAGCGGGGGCTGGATCGGCGGCGCTGTCATCCTCGGCAACACCGGCATCGGCATGAGCGTGCGCGGCGAACAGTTTTGGCTGGATCCAACACGGGCCGCGCAACTGCGACCGCGCTCCCGCCCGCGATACACGCTCACACCCAGCATCGTGCTGCGGGATGGCCAGCCGTTTATGGCGATCGGTACGCCCGGAGGAGACAATCAGGATCAAACGATCCTTCAGGCGTTCCTGAACGTTGTCGAGTTCTGGAACGACTGGTACCCCAACCTGCACGAAGCATTCGAGTGGCCCCGGGTGCAGACGCTACACTTCTTTGGTTCCTTCTGGCCGCACAACGCGGGATTCAATCGCTTGAACGTCGAAGCTCCCATCTCCGATGAGGTCTTCAAGGAACTGCAGACCCGCGGCCACAACGCCAGCAGAGTACGCGCGCAGAGTATATCCAGCTGCGCGACCGCCGTGCTCATCGATCCGGCAAGCGGGAATCGCATCGCTGGCGCCGATCCGCGCCGCGACTGCTACGCGATGGCGTATTAACCAGAAGTGCCGTCATTCACGCTTTCGATTGGCGCCTGGCCGCAAGGGCTGTGGATGTTTTCAACGGCGGCTTGGCTGACACCGTCGGCCGCATGAATATCCAGGCTGTATCGGAGTCGCCCACTAAAATCATCAGAAAAGAAAGTGAGTCGGTGAAATGCTTATAGGTGCCGAATGCATTGTCGCGGCGGTCCGCGAAGCGCAAGCGCGACAGCGCGCAGCCTCAAGAAAATGACCGCCGCTACAGTTGAACAGACACTTGGAGGAGAGAACTTTATGAAGCTGAAACTTTCATCAATGATCGTGTCGGCCGCTTTTCTGGGTCTCATTCTCAATTGCATCTCCGCGTTTGGGCAGCTGGCGGAGCCGGCCAACGACTTGGGCGTGCGGCTGGGGCACATTCATTTGGTGGTGAAAAACGTCGAGGCTCAAACAAAGTTCTGGACCGAGATGATGGGAGGCGCGGTCGTCAAAAACGGCCCGCTCACCCTCATCCAATTTCCCGGAGTCTTTATCATGTTGCGCCAGGGTGATCCGACGGCTCCGCCGGCGGGTTCGATCGTCGATCATTTCGGATTCGTCCTGAAAGACATTAACGCCGCGCGCGCGAAATGGAAGGCTGCCGATGTCAAGTACACGATTGGAGCGACGAACCCCAATCAGGGCTACGTCGAGGCTCCGGATGGGGTTCGCGTGGAAGTGTTTGGCGATCCATCATTGCCGGGCCCGGTCGGGATGGATCACATTCACATGCTTCTTCCCCCGACGGATATTCCTGCAATCCAGGCCTGGTACGATAAAAACCTCGGCGGCCTGACAGGCAAGCGCAAGACGGTGGCCACGTCAGGAGTAACTGATTGTGTTTACTTTCACCGGTTCAACGTGTCCTTCTCGCGCAGTGACACGAAGCGTGAACCCACCAAAGGCCGTTCGCTGGACCATATTGGTTTCGAAGTGAAGAACCTCGACGCGCTGGTGAAAAACCTGGAAACGTCGGGAACCAAGTTGGAGGCGCCGCCTCGGATGGTTCCGAATTCGAACGTCAAAATCGCGTTTCTGACCGATCCGTGGGGAACATATATCGAATTAACCGAAAACCTCGCACCGGCTGCAAATTAGCAAATTGACTGCGAACAAGAAGGGGAAACGCTCCACATCCCTGATCATCACGCTATTCCAAGCGGGGCAGGGAAGAACCGATCCGCGAGGCGCCGCGGCCGCTTCGCAAGCACTTCGAATTATCGACGAGACATCCTCGGCTCTCCAGTAGTTCAGGACGTAGAAATGCGTCTGGAGGTTGAGATTGTCATCGTGTCCTCCCGAAACTCTTGACAGAAACTCATACGTAACCAAAATTTCAGTTACCTTTCGAAGTGAACCATTAACCAAGGAGGTGAATCGTAAACAACCAACCGCGGCTCGGAGCTCCTGCCTAAAAAAGGACTTGATTAAGAACCTAGCCAACCAAGCTCCGAGTCGCAAATCAAGCAACTCGGAAGGTGTACCCGCTCCTTATTAGAAAACTTTTGAAAAGTACTTATTATCGGTCTAGAATTCCCGTGCTGGGTTCGACAAAATTTATTCGAGCAGGCGCGTGTTATTATGGGTCGTCCTGAACGAGTTCATCCCTCCTGGAAAAACACGATACCTGTCCTGATTGACCAGAACACTATACGGGCAGCGGAACAACAGATCGATTCTTGTGAGGCGTGCGAGCCCGACAAAGCCGAAATTCCTTTCGACTACGTCCTCGACTGCATCACTGGTTCTGATCCGGAATTGACGGATTACATTTTGGAGCAACCTGCTCGATGTCCCCGCTGTTCGGGCGAGGTCCTGACAGGATACTGGCGCTGGTACGACTCCGAAACTGAAGGGCGAAAGGCCTTTGTTCTGCCCGGCACTCTGGTAACGTTGAAGGCCGGGTAACCCTTCCAAATATTGTTCGCACAAAATTGGATTTTCCTCAGAGGGTCTAATGGCTACTAGACCGCAGACGCCAAGTGAACGGTC
>WNGM01001708.1_pt1 | contig 19010 bp, 14 predicted proteins | sample 5400571 | NCBI WGS metagenome assembly WNGM01 (sample SAMN13153378, study PRJNA577476) | soil metagenome | isolation source: 100 cm soil or saprolite under Garry oak tree replicate 2 | place: USA:California | collected 2016-06-15 | reverse complement strand
CAGGTTGATGTTTTTGTTGGATGGTTTGACCTGCGGCTTCTGAAAGACTTTGATAACTAGGCTATCCGTCGTTTCCCTGATAGCCGCTATCAGCCCCTGCTGGCGGAGCTGTTCCAGCAACCTCTGAAATTTCTCTTTGGCAGGCTCCCGCGTTACCTGAACGGTTGGAATCCCATAAGGATCCAAGAAAGCGTCTTTGACCTGGAATTCTGACGCAACCATTGTCTTGATGGAGTCCAGCGGAGGCCCAGCATAGACTGCGAAGCTAGTTTGAGTCGCCGGTAAAGGAGTCGGCGTTGGGGCCGCATCACTCACTCAAGAATCGCCTGTCTTTCGCGGCTCGCTCCGTTCTGAGCGATTTAAACATGTTGTCAAATCGGGAGAAATTATCGAATTCGACGACAAGATATTATACATCAAGATTCCCAACTATCTTAGAAAGAGAGTTGCTCGAAGCACCGTACCTGTTGCGTCCGTTCCGCCCGGACGATCTCTCGTCAGTGATCGAGATCAACAGGGTTTGCCTCCCCGAAAATTATAGCCCGTACTTTTTCATGGAGGTCTACAAGAGCTGTCCCGAGGCATTCATTGTTGCCGAAAAAGAACGTAAGGTCGCAGGCTACATCATGTGCAGACTCGAGTTCGGCTTCTCAGATGTTCGCAGATTCAGAATGGTCCGAAAAGGACACGTAGTCTCGGTCGCCGTTATGCCTGATTTCAGACGACAGGGAATCGGAAAAGAACTGGTTCTTGCAGCGATGAAGGCCTTGGAGCTACACGGGGCTGAAGAGTGCTTCCTCGAGGTTCGAACAGCCAACGAGGACGCGGTAAGGCTGTACAAGAACATGGGATTTGATACCTCTAGAGTTGCAACGCACTATTATCATGATGGTGCTGATGCATACGTTATGACCATCAAGCTGCCTCATAACCCACCTGTTAACTAGCTGAACTCGCGGTTTTTTCTCCGCCTTCGCGCCAGCAACGGCCCGATAATCAGAACCGCCGTCGGCAAATAGACAAACGAGATGTTGAAACTAGCGGCGAAAGGGTTCACACCAAAGACATAGGCAATGCTTGCGACGACTGACAGTATTATCATCGCGGCGAGAGCGGCCCTCAACGAGAATCGCTCGTCCTCAGCGTTTACCCCCGTCGCGAGGACCGGTTCCTCAGCGGGCTGAATGGTTATTCGTCTTCCTTCTTTGACCGAGGCTTCTTCTCATCCTCTAGGGGGTGAAGCAGCCACTTCAAGGGAATATTCTGGCTTGTCCCATCAGGCAAGGCACGACGTATGCTGATAGGAAGAACGCCTTCGTCCAGCTCCAGCAGAGCCACGTCAATAGGTGAAAGTCTGGAGAGCCCTAGCCCCTACTACTCTCGCTTTCTCGAAGCGTGTGAGTTTTGGGGGTCCGATCTCGATGCTGTCGGGCTCTCTAGTAATCGCTGCTTCCCTCGTCGTCACCCTCGTCCTTTCCCTTCGGGCCGCCTGCGCCACCGCCGGCGCTTGATTTCGCCGCAGCGATTACATCATCGATCTTTAGAATCATGCCCGCTGCCTCAGCCGCCGATTTTATCACCTGTATTTTTACTCCTACTGGTTCGAGAATACCTCTTTCCTTGAGGTCAGCGACCTTGGATTCGTTCACATCGACCCCGGCCCAAAGCTGTCCTTTCTCGTGGGCAACTCGGAGTTGGACAAGGATGTCGATCGGGTCCATGCCCGCGTTTTCGGCCAGCGCTGTAGGCAGGGTTTCAAGGGCCTCACCGAAGGCTATCACCGCCAATTGTTCTTTTCCGGAGAGTTTCTGCGCATGTTCTCTGAGGCGTCGTGCGACTTCTGCTTCTGGGGCGCCACCACCTCCCACGACTCTTGGGTCAAGTACAACGTCGCGCACAACGCATAGTGCATCGTGAATGGCTCTTTCAGCCTCGTCTACAATTCGTTCGCCCCCACCGCGTACGAGGATCGTGACAGCCTTGGGATTCTTACTTCCTTCGACAAACGTCATCTTGTCGTCTGCAACCTTCCGTTCCTCAACTAGCTTCGCGAATCCCAGATCTTCGGGTCTCAGATCGTTTACATTGCTGACAACCTTTCCCCCGGTTGCTTTCACCAGCTTCTCCATGTCCGACTGCTTTACTCGTCTGACTGCAAGTATCCCTTTCTTTGCAAGATAGTGCTGCGCGACGTCGTCTATTCCCTTCTCACAGAGAAGGACGTTCGCCCCCGAGTCTGCAACCTTGTCGGTCATATCCTTGAGCATTTTTTCCTCCTCATCGAGAAACGACTTCATCTGCTCCGGATTCTCAATATTGATCTTCGCATCGAACTCTGTCTTCTCCACCTCTAATGGTGCGTCAACTAGTGCAATCTTCGCATCTTCCACTCTCTTCGGCATGCCAGGATGAACAATTTCCTTGTCGAGAACTATTCCCTTGATCAGAGCAGTATCGGTCAGAGACTCGCCAGGCTTCTTCTCCACCTTTACATCATCGATGTCCACCTTGTATCCGTCAGCAGTTTTTTCGGCAACCTGGAGAATCGCGTTCACTGCCAGTTCCGCCATTGCTTCCTTGTCCTCGGCAAGAATCTTGCTCGCGAGTGAGACCTCCGCTACTCTCCTAAGCATCGCTTTGTCAGTTGGATCGATCTTGATCGCGATCTGATCAAGCACTTCTAATGCTCGGATCGAAGCCTGCCTGTACCCATCGACTATGACTGTCGGATGGATTCCTTGGTCGATGAGTTCTTCGGCCTTTTTGAGCAGCTCTCCGGCTACGACGACAGAAGTAGTTGTTCCATCGCCCACCTCATCGTCCTGGGTCTTTGCAACTTCCACCATCATCTTGGCGGCAGGATGTTGTACTTCCATCTCGTCGAGTATCGTCGCTCCATCATTCGTGATGGTAACATCCCCGAATCCGTCCACGAGCATTTTGTCCATGCCCTTGGGTCCTAGCGAGGATCGGACAGATTCAGCGATTATTTTTGCAGCCATAATGTTCGCCTTTAGCGCATCCTGACCGCGGCTTCTCGAAGTTCCTTCTCTTAGAATAATTACTTGCTGGCCCGCTAATTCTGATGACAATTTTTTTCTTTGTCCCCGAGTCTCGCCGGGCGAGACATTTCGCGTGCAATATAAAATTTATCAAGCGCTAGGGGTCCGAAACCGGAAGTAAACTTGGCCTAGACGGGTTATGCGGCTCTATTTCCTTGTTATAGGCTCATTTCCGACGATTTGCTTCCTTCTAACCGTATAAATCTAAACAAGAGAATTCAGGCGTTGTGCGTTCGCAATGACGTCTTTCCCCTGTGAGATTTTTCCTAGTTTCGAAATTTCGGGCTGAGAAAACCTAGTGGTAGAATTTGTTTTGGGCCAACTCTTTTAGGCATCAGAGAGTACGATGCTGAAAACCGGAGCTAAGCTGAGCAATTGCGGGAACTGATCAGGATCAATCAACCGTTTCTTGGAAAAGAAGAGATCGATGCAGCTGTCGAAGTCCTTCGAAGTGGAATCCTGACGGATAAGAGCGGGATGGGGCCTCGGGTTCTGGAGTTTGAAAGGAGCTTTGGCAAGTTTGTTGGTGCAAAGCATGCTGTAGCCGTAGTGAATGGGACAGCAGCGTTACACGCCTCGTTACTTGCAGCAGATGTCGGTCCCGGTGACGAAGTGATTCTTCCGTCGTTCACATTTGTGGGGGCAGCTAACGCGGTCGTCCTGACTGGTGCAACACCCGTGTTTGCGGACATTGACAAGGACACGTACTGTCTCAGAATGGAGAGCATTGAAGAATGCATATCGCGGAAGACGAAGGCGATCATTCCCACGGATCTCTACGGCCTTCCTTCTGATATTTCGGCCGTCGCGAGTTTGGCCAGAGGAAAGGACATTGTTGTAATAGAAGATGCGGCGCAGGCGCACGGCGCTCAACTTGACGGTAAAAGAATTGGTTCAATTGCTGACATGACTTGTTTCAGTTTCTACGCTGGCAAGAATATTACAACTGGTGAAGGAGGGATGGTTACGACGAACGATGATGGATACGCTCAAGCTCTAAGAATGGTTCGCTCTCATGGAGAGCAACGTCCTTACTGGACCGTTAGACCAGGTCACAATTATCACATGACTGAGATTGCTGCAGCAATCGGTTATGCACAACTGAAGAAGCTACCCTCTTTCCTTGAAAAGAGACGGAAGAATGCCGAGCTGACTACTGAGAAGTTAAACATGACTGGAAAACTGCTATTGCCTAAGGAGCCGGATGGTCGAAAGCACAGCTGGTACTTGTACACTGTCCGGTTGAGAGGTGTTAATGCCGCGAAACGGAACAAGATTGTGGATAAGCTGTGGAATAAGAACATTGAAGCCGGCGTCTACTATTCATCTCCAGTACACTCTACTCCACTGTACCGAGATTCGAATATCGCTCGGAGAGGGCGGCTTCCTGAGACCGAGAAGGCTTCTCGGCAGGTCTTTTCGTTGCCCGTTCATCCTAGGCTGGGAGAAACCGAGATAGAGTACGTGGCTGAGACGTTGCGGAAGACGATTGCCTAGCTGCTACGTAATCTAGATGATCCCTTTGGAGTGGAGAACGTCCTTGATGTCTGGTTTAGTCTGTTCCTTCAGCTCGTAGCCTACTCTAACGGTCGGCTTGGAGAACTTGATGATTCTCCTAATGTCAGCCGGCGTCGCTATCATGATGGTATCGCAGTCTACTCGAGCTATGGTTGCCTCCATGTCCCGGATCTGTTGGTTACCGTACCCGACAGTTGGCAGAACTTCCGTGACATGAGTGTATTTTCTGAAGATGTCTTTCACGATTCCCACCGCATACTTGCGCGGGTCCACGATCTCTTTGGCGTGGAAGGATTTCGCGGCAACGTATCCCACTCCATAGGCCATGTCGCCGTGAGTGACGGTTGGACCGTCTTCTATGACTAGGACACGCTTTCCTCTGACTAACTCAGGCTTGTCCACCGTAACCTCTGACGAGGTCTTGATCACTATGACTGTTGGATTCAATGCTTTCAAATTTGACTCCACTAGCTCTATTTTTTTCGGCTCTGCGACATTGACCTTGTTGATGATCCCGACATCCGCGATCCGGACGTTGACTTCACTTGGATAGTGTGTCAGTTCGTCTCCAGCGCGTAGTGGATCTAGGACTGCAAAGTGGACGTTTGGCTGGATGAAGGGTATGTCGTTGTTTCCTCCATCCCACAGGATGATGTCAGCTTCTTTCTCAGCAGAACGTAGGATTTGTTCGTAATCTATGCCGGCGTAGACGACGAACCCGTGTTCAATGTGCGGTTCATATTCCTCTCTCTCTTCGATCGAGCAGTCCGCTTTGTCTAGGTCTTCGAAGGAAGCGAATCTCTGAACTCCTTCTTTGGCGAGGTCGCCGTAGGGCATAGGATGCCGAATTACCACGACTTTCTTGCCAGCGTCTCGAAGGGTTAAGGAGATTTTTCTCGAGACGGTACTCTTGCCAGCCCCTGTTCTGACGGCGCCAACAGAGACCACTGGCAATCTTGAGCGAAGCATCGTGTTTCTGGGGCCAAGCAACTGGAAATCCGCCCCCGCAGCCAGTACCGACGACCCGATGTGCATGACGTCTCCGTAGGAAAGATCGCTGTAAGACAATATCGCAAGGTCGGCCTTCAGCTCTTTGATGAGGCGAGGAAGTTCTTTCTCCGCGAATATGGGTATTCCTTTCGGGTATCTTGGTCCAGCTAGCTCCGGCGGGTACGTTCTTCCTTCTATTCCGGGGATCTGAGCTGCTGTGAATGCGACTACCTCATGATCGGGCGAGTTCCGGAAGACCATGTTGAAGTTGTGGAAATCTCTGCCGGCTGCCCCAATAATGATAACTCGTTTCATTCGGACTCGCTTTGTTGGCGGTGCGCTCTGAGCGAGCTATATAACTTGGTTCAGGTGGGAATGCGGGGACTTGTCACAGGGACCAGCATCAGAGGTTTCGCGGCCCAAAGTCGCTTTTTCGATCGAAGGATTGGGCGAGGCTCAAGGAGAATTCTTTAGGTTCGCGGCCCCTCGAACCTCTGATGCTCTGCTTCGCAATCTTCCGGTTAATGGTCGGGCGGTAAGATACGGAGAAGAGATCTATTTCCAAGTAAGAGTGAAAGCTCCTGGCGAGAAACCCCGTAGCAATATGGAAGTAGGATCAATAGGCTATTGGCCGCAGGGCGATGCGGTTTGTATCTTCTACGGGCCCACGAGACCTTACAGTCCTGTTAATCTCTTGGGCCGAATAACCGGAGGGTTGGAACTCTTCAGGCAACTGAAGGAGGGTACAGTGGTAACGATAAGAAAAGTCTAGGCAGCAGCAGGCTGATAGATCCTAATCCTTGCATTGCCGCCCACAAGTCGCACCAGCCGTCTCTTCTCTAAATCCTCCAGCAAATCTTTTGCCACACTCAGCCTCAGATTGAACTGCGATGCTATTGAGAATGGGGTAATTGCTCCCATCTTCTGAACCTCAGCGAGGAACTTCGGGTCGGAGATGTCGGGACTCTGCAATCCACGAGGCCTCTTTTCGACAACTGTCTTCCCTTTGCTCTTTTTCGATCCAGGTTCATCTTTCTTGTCTGTCTGGTCCTGGGTCTTTTCCATCTGTGCCATACTTTTCTTCTTAGCGCCGCCCATGATTTGTCAGTGCTCCCCTATCGGTTTGCTGAATAAATACATTATCGAAAAATCGGAGAAACCCTTATTCCTCGTAAACCTCTGAGGGGCGTTGCTTTCGCCTTGAAGCTAGTCACCGTTAAACTTCCCGAGAAACTGATCGAAGATGTTGACCAGCTAGTTAAGGCCGGAATCTATCACAGCAGGAGCGATGCCATTAGGGCGGCGGTTCGTGATCTTCTGCGACGCGAGCTCTGGCAGCCCGGCCAAACCTAGTGGTCCAAGACAACAGAAGTCTCTGCGAATTCCTCAGCGACCTTTCCTGGGTTCTTGGCGGTTGTGATTGATCTTCCGATAATGAAATACTCTGTTCCTGCCTTGCGAGAGCGGGCTATTTCTCCGCCCTGTGTCCCAACTCCTGGCGAGAAGATTGGCACGCTCGTCCCGAGTATTTCTTTGGCTCTCCGAACTATGCTGGGGCGGGTAGCTCCTACTACCGCGCCGTCGGCCTTCCACTCGACTGCTCTCTCAGCAAAGATTTCGAATTCAAGTCTGGGCTTTTTCGATCCGGTGTTTGACAAGACTTTCTGGCCATATCCTTCAGAGGCTCCAGGATGGCTCATGTAAACGAGCGCCAGTAGTCCCATTCCGTGTTCGTGGGCGAGTTTAAAGGTGGTGTCGAGCCCTCCTTCCCATCCCGTAAATGGGTTAACTGTTATGGCGTCGAATCCGAGATTGCGATAGGTCCGCGCAATCGCCGCGTTTGTCTCGTCGATATCGTTGAGCTTGTCGTCTATTATCGTTGGGAGCTCGTTGCCGTGTATTTTCCTTAGCAGCTCAGTGGTTCTTTCTGGACCGATGCTTAAGATTGTCTGGCGTCCGAATTTCACTGCGCATATAGACCGGCGAGTTTGTTCAAACAGATCAGTTGCGCGGTCAGTCACTTCTTCAGGTGGGCCATCGTTGGCATCGATGGCGAGAATGATACGGCTCCTTTTGGATCGCGAGGATTGTAGGATTCGGTCTTTGAACGGTTTCTGCTTGTTCTGCCTCAATTCGGCCTTGGACCCTTCGGCATCCAGCCCAGCTCTTGGTTAAGGTTTTCCAGAGGCACGCGTTTCGGTGGTGCTTTGAACCCATAAGATGAGACAGCGTTTAATGCTCCGGTCCGATCCTTCTCCTCCGCGAGCTTCACCATTCGTATGACATCCGTTAGAATTCCTGCGCACGCCGGTCCGTCTTCGAGCGAGATGCGCATGTCGAGGGTGAAGTCTGTTCCTGCGAAGTATTCGCCCTTGATCCAGAAGTAGCTTGTCCTGCGGTTCTCCATGAAATCCACAAAATCAGAGGACCCTGCGACTATCGGGAACTTGTAGGGAACTGCGGCAGCGACGGCAGCGGTCTTTATTCCCCGCTTAATCTCGTATCTCTTCTTGTCAAGAGCGAGTTGCGATTCTGTTCCGCCGCCTATGTCGAGCTGGTATGTTTCTCCGATCTGTGTCCCTCTGTCTACTAGCAGGGATAGGAGGTTCTTGTGGAGGATCGTTGAGCCAATCTGGTCCATGATGTCATCTCCGACGACAAGCGCTCCTTTTTTCTTGTATTTGGCTTGCCACGTCTTATTCGAGGCTATCTTTGCTGGAGTAGCATTGATGAACGCTCGGCCGGCTTGCATTGCCGCTTGGGCATACATATCGCTAGCCTTTGAGGCGCCTGTTGGAGTGAGGTTGACCAGAACATCGGTCTTAGTGTCCTCGAGAACCTTAGTAATGTTAGACGGCTTCGCCTTGCTTGGTTGCACCTTGTCGCCTGCGATGGGAGATATTCCGTCTAATGGCTGGGCCATTTGGACCTTGACTCCGGTGGGACGCACTTGAACAATCTTTCTTGTGTTGTTTGGTTCTGCATAGACTGCTTCTGAGAGGTCCTTCCCAACCTTTCTCTCATCGATGTCAAACGCGGCAACGAACCGTATGTCTGTTACTTTGTAGGGCCCAACTTTCTCGTTCATCAGTCCGATTTTCTTTTGTGTGGCGGTGCGGTAGAACTCTGTTCCTTGGACGAGGCTTGAGGCGCAATTCCCGACTCCGGCGATGGCGACTCTGATTTCCCTTGACAAGACTATACCAGCGGTGCTTGAGAGAATGTCTACTGCTGAAAAGTCTTTGGCCCTGGGCTATTTCGGAAAGAGTGGAAAGTCGACGACGTCAATGACCTTCGTGTAGAAGTATTTTGCATCCGTAACGGCGTTTGTGAATTCAAGCCTCTCGCCGTGTGGTCTTGCTGCCAGATACCTGAGGAATGGTCCGGCAGGTGGAGTCATAGTTGCCGTGTAGAAGAAGATTGGAAGAGCGTCAGAGTCGTAGTAGTGTTCGAAGGGTATGCAATTCCCCAGTATGTGTCTGTCTCCTCTGCGGAAGTGCCATAAGGGAAAGACATTGCCGTCTCGCATGGAGAGTGTGAGCAGAACCCTCGCCAAGGACTTCGCGTCTTGAAGCTCCGTGAGAACGGGATCGGGGGCATCTGGAAAATCGCCTTCGATACTCTTTACGAAAGCGTCGGGCAGGTTTTTCACGTTGATTATCGAGGCGTACTTGAATCGGGTATCGTCAGCTTCGTCGGAGAACTGCCATTCTTCCCCTTTGGGAGAGTCGCTCTTGTACGCAAGGAAGGGTTTGTTCTCGTCGAAATCAGCCTCTGTGTAGGCCAAGATTGGAATGTCGCCATCCCAGTACATGTATGCGGTGAAGAATGCGAGTATGTTGCTGGATTTGTGTTTGAAGCTCCAGATCATCTGGGAGCCTTCTGTTAGTCCCAACGCGAGGCGCGCGAAATTTTGGATACCCCGGACGTGTACGGGCATCGGGGGCTTGATTGGCTCCATTGTCAACTCTCTAGCGTCTCTCGAGCTATTCCGGTATCATTAAGACTTAGCCAATTAACGAGATACCCAGGCCTATCGGAATAGGTCCAATTCTTCAGGTCTTAGAAGATCTTTGCCCGTTCCCTTGCCTCGCCTGAATCTGTATCCTCTCACTAGCGCAACTGGGACCTTGTCAGATTTGTTCATCACTAGTTCACCCGCGGACGCGAGTTCGTCTGCGACTGCTATTTCAGTCACGCGAAGCGTGTGACGATACATATCTCTGAATCCCCTATAGTCGTGAATTGGCTTCATCCCTGAGATTCCTATTGCAAAGTTAACCTGGCCCATCCGCCACGCCCTGCCAAACGTGTCAGTTACAATTACCGGCACGACTTTTCCTGTAAGCTTACTGATAGTCTTGCCAATGCGGTCGGCGGAGGCGTCAGGATCCAAAGGTAAGAGTGTGACAAGGTCCTTCCCTCTTGCTACGTTCGAGGCGTCAACCCCGGCGTTTGCGCAAATGAATCCGTGCCTAGTTTCAGTGATCAAATGCCCCGCTTTCATCCTAATGATCTTTCGAGTCTCTCGAAGGATAATCTCGACCTGGCGCGGGTCCTTACCTGCTTCTTTGGCGACAAACGATGCGAAGGGTGAAGGTGTCACTTCAGACAGGTTTACGACTCGGCCTTCTGCTTTTGACACAACTTTCTGAGAAACCACCGTGACATCCCCATCGTGAAATTCCTCTCCCTGATCCTTTAGCCTGATAACAATAATCTCGCCCAAATTGTCGCCAGACTCAATGTCAGGGATTCCTTTCACTGGAATTATCGTGAGCAAGACTATGTTAAGCTCCGGAAAAGAAGGATGTGAGCTTCTTCGCGCCGGTGAGCTCCTCGTAGTCGAGGCCTACTGCGTCTAGAACCTGCTCGAAAGTGGATCGGAAATACTCCATGTACTTCTCAACGTCAATTTCATGGATTTTGGCTTGCGACATTGGCTTTACTCCTTTGCCGCCTCGCACCTTGACAAAACGAACCAGATCCCCCGCACCCACTTCTGTTTCTAGGTCATCTTTCGGCAGCGCTTTTCGCTTATTCATGTCCGAATCGACATAATCGGACAGTTCCGACCCTTGTTCAGTGGGTTTCACTCTAGAAAGGAGCCTGGCCGCCTTCACATGTTGTGGAGTTGTCTTCGTGTAACTAGCGATCGACTTTCCAATTACGATACTAAAGGCCAACTCGTCTAGTGTGAAATCCATGTTGCGGAGTTTGGCATACGTCGACGTGACTAGATCCAGTATCCTCATCCGGGCCTCCTCGAAATCCGCCTGGGTTTTCACCTCGCCCAAAATTTCGATGAGCTGCACAAAGGTTGACTTGAGAAATTCTGGTATGTGCCTCTTCTTGCCTGTAAGTCCTTTGATGTCGACCCGATTATCGGGGTGAACTCCAAGGTAATTCTTCTTTCTGTTGCTTAGGGCCACGTACCGGTACGTCTTGTCAACCTCAAGTTCCATGCCAAGGGCTTTCTTCGACCATTGGATTAGGGCGTCCAGCTTTGCTTGACCAGGGAAACCCAAGAAAATCGAGTCCGTGTCTCCGTAGAATACTTCAATTCCAAGTTTCTGAGCTTCATCAATTGTCTGACTTATCGCGTATCTTCCTATCGCCGCGGTTGACTCTGCTAGTGGAGGGCAATACAGGGCGAACCGATCTGACCCAAAGACCCCATAACTTGCGTTCAATACAACTTTCAAGGCATTCTGTACAACTTGATACCAACTTGCCATATCCGGAGAGAGCGTTCGCTCTTTCGAAAGTGGCTTGTACCATTTGATCCTGATATCGCGCAATGATCCAACTAATTCGCTCTCCATTGCCTTCTTGTGCGTGCAGACCCAATGCTTGGTGTCCGGAATCTTGTTCGTCTTACAATCGAGATGGCTACAAAGAATCGTCTCATAGCCTAGGTTCCATGTCTTAATAATGGAAGGATAAAGCGAAGCGAAATCTAGCACAGCGACTGAAAAATGGACCCCCGGAACGGGTTCGATCACCATGCCGCCCTTGTACTTCTTGCCCTTGATTATCGCGGTAGTCTCAGTCTCGCCTTTGGCTTGTTTTATCTCATCAGCTCGAGGAATCAGGTACTTCCTTTCTCGGTGCTCTTTGTACATCATGCTTTTGATCCAACCAGACACCCCTTGTCGGGACATGTCCTCCATGGGAAGTACGCTTATGCGTGAAAGTGCATTGATCAATTTCATCACAATTTCGCCGTCGAAAAGTGTGAGTTCCATAACCAGCTCCGAATCCCGGAAGCAATAGGAGGCGAGTTCGTTGTAACTAAGATTCGAGATCGATGCTGATGTCTCTAGCTTTCCTTCTCCGAGAAGTGAGTCAGCGATCGCATCAAGAGTCACTTCCCGGTACTTATTGCCAAAGGCGTAAACTTGGACTGACCTATTGAAGAAGAATCGGTAAAGATCCAAATGAACTCCGTATTTCAAACTCGCAGCGTCTCTACCAAGTTCTATGGGAACTTGATCTCTAAGAAACCCCAACTCAGGCCTCAAGGCGCGGTGATAGAGATACCTTAGATCGAAGTCATCTCCGTTGAAAGTGAATACAAATGGATAGTCCATCAACGTTTCAAATATTGCGGCAAGAAGATCGTATTCTCTGTCATAGTATACAACGTCCAGTCCTTGGACTTGATTTGACGATCCATTAGCTACGCCGGGCCTTCTCAGCAGGAGGACCCGTCGTGCATTGTCCGAACCACAGAAGCTTGCAGCTACGACTTTGTAGTCGGCCGTTTCGGGATCAGGTACTCTAGTTTCAATTGGAGAGAACACCTCAATGTCGAGCGCCACTCTTCGATAGTTCGGGACGGGCGATTCAAGAAGACGCAGCCATCGGATCATAAGTCGACTATATTCAGCATCGTCTTCGGGCAGAATTTCCTTAGCACTCTCTGGAATCGAGGTCAGTCCGGACGCCTTCAGTTGACCGTTGCCAATTGAGTAAATCATTCCAGGTTCAAGATGGCGATCGTAAATGTAGTTTTCAATATATCGAATATCAGCTTCCCATGCGCGAGTCTTTTCCCTTATGCTGTCTTCTTTGCCTCCGATAGACAATGGGTCTTCAGCATGGATGAGAGTAACAGGAATCTCGGCAGCGTTGAGCGCGTCGTACCGGCGAGAAGTCTCAAATCTGAGGAAGCCGGGATGGTTTACAATTTTCTTCTCTCTCTGGAGTGACTCTACGGAGTCCTTCGAGATGCAGTAAGGCGTATGTCCAGTGTTATCGTACCAGAAGTGTATCTTTTCGGTTTTAGGATCGTAAAGTTTGAGGAATACTGCTCTTCTCTCGCCGTCGTATCCAGCTCCGACAAAATATGACTGAGCCATGTCGTTTGGTGTCTCGGGCTTGAACTCGAGCTGTGCCTTCGCCAGGGCCTTGGGCTTCGGAGTCTCCGGCTCAGGCTTTGTTAGATAGTGGTCAAGGCTGGACATCATATGGGGCCAAGCCGAAAGGGCTTATCGGTAAAAAGGTTCCCTGTAAGGATACAAGAAATGCTTGACTCGAAACTGGTGGACAGGCTCAGACTAGCCCGCGAAGCTTTGCTGCTTGTGTCACAGGGAAAGAGTGAACGATCTGCGGTGTCAAAAATTGCATCTTCTGATCCTCAACTCCGACACGAGAAATCTTCCGCGCTCGCACTAGTAATTGATACGGTTTCGATACTTGACCTGCTGGACAGAACAGTTCAGACAACGTTTCCAGGCTCTGAATTTGACAAAAGGAGCCTTGCACTCTTCCGCCTGGCCGCCTACATGATTCTTGCAGACAAGACTAATCCAAAGGCTGATGTGATTCGGGCTTTGAGAAAAATATCATCTGGGCTCGAAAGTCCAGGGCTCGAACACTTACTGGGACATCTAGTGGCAAGTGGGCCTTCCTACGCTTCGAGTGGTATGAGCGAGACGGAGCAGGTGGGTCTTCGCACCCACAATCCTCCATGGTGGGTCTCCTATTGCTTCTATCATTTCGGAAGGGTGACTGGTCTCAAGATTCTTTCCTCTCCCGCACGTCCTCGATATGTTCGAGTCAATTCCCTGCGAAATCGTGGACGCACCAGCCTCCCCCTCGAACTCAGAAAATACTCCGGCCAGCTCGTTGAAGCTGAGTCTGGTATTCATCTACTGACGGGGTCACCTTCGATCCTGGCGAAGTATTTCGAGAAAGGACTCTTCCAAGTTCAGGATTTGGCCTCTTTTCTAGCGGTTAAGGCTGCAGGTCCTGCTCCAGGCGACGACGTCCTGGATCTTTGTGCTGCACCTGGCGGCAAGACTGCGACTCTGGCTCAGTTGATGAAGAATCGGGGACGAATCATATCTGTCGACTATTCAAGGCATAGAATGTCCTCTTGGAGGTCAGAAACGGAGAGACTCGGAGTAAAGATAGCCTCACCCTTAATTGGAGATGCCTCAAATCTGGGACTCAACTCGGATTTTGACCTCGTCATTGTTGACCCACCATGCACAGGAACAGGAATTCTAGACAGAAACCCCCGGATGAAATGGCACCTTTCTCCTAAACTCGTTCAGAAGTTCTCCCTCCTGCAATCCAGAATGCTAGAAGAGTCCTCTCGATACATTCGGCCAGGCGGACGAGTCCTCTACTGCACTTGCAGTCTGACGCTTGAAGAGAACGAACTTGTGTTGTCAGAGTTTCTGTCTGCACACGCTGATTTCGAGACACGTCCAATCTTGGAAGGTTATGGCTCACCGGGTCTCCAGGGCCAAAATAATTGTCGACGGTTCTATCCTCATCGAGACAGAACTGCTGGCTACTTCATTGCTAGACTCGAACGTACCCAATCGTAAGGCTGCATATGCGACCAGATTTTAAAGGGACTTAGGAGCGCTTGGCCAACAAGCTGTCTAGGAGCCGTAGAGTCGGCTTCGACCCACGAGGTCTGTAATTATGGGCATCAGATCAAGCCCGCGTATCCTTCCAAGGTTTCCCCTTGCGGCTGAGGCCTCGCTGAGCTTGAGAACTCTGCTTGCGGGGACGTCCGGACCCCCGATTATGACCGGGACTGGGTCGCCGGTATGCGCCCCATAGCCTACAGGGGTAGCGTGGTCGGCTGTCAATGCGACATAATTGAGCCCGATGTCGACCTCATCTATGATGTGGCCTACAAGCCCATCCACCTCTTCCAGAGTTCTGACTTTGCCTTTGAAATCGCCATCATGGCCTGCGATATCGGGCGCTTTTACGTGGACGAGAATGAAGTTCTTGTCCTTGCTTCCTTCGATGACTGCTTTGGCCTTCGCTTCGTAATCTGTCTTGATTCCGCCCGTTGCGCCCTTGACGTCCATAACATCCATTCCTGCGGCCATTGCTATTCCTTGGACCATTGGTGTTCCGGAGATGCAGCATCCTCGGAGGTCGAACATGGACTTGAAGCTTGGAAGATTGGGAATTGTTCCAGCGCCCCTTGTCAGAACAATGTTCGCCGCTCTGTCACCATCGTTCGCCCGTTCCTGGTTCAGGGGATGTTCTCGGAGTACTTCATGAGATCTCTTGACGAATTCATTGATGGCGGCAGATGTTCGTTTCGCTTCCTCGCTGCCATCGAGTGCTCGGGAGATCGCGATCTTCGCGCCTTCCTCTTTCGGATCTACATCAGAAACCATTCTTGACAGCTTTTCACCCCGCAGCACAAGGACCGCTCTATGATCAACTGTGGCCTTGAAAATCGTCTTGATCCCTGGTACGCCGTCAATCTTGATCGCATCAACCACCTTGGCAAGTTTTGAGGTTCCCTTTCTGATTCGTCCAGCGCGTCTGTCTTCGACGCGGAAATCGTCATCAACGGTAGCAAAGTTACATCGAAACGCCACATCCCCGGGGCGGAGCTCGATTCCAGCGCCAATGGCCTCCAAAGCACCTCTTCCCGTGTAATACTTGGCGGGGTCATATCCGAGCAGCGCTAGGTTCGCAACATCGCTTCCCGCGCGTATACCGGGAGATATAGGGTCAAGCTGACCAACCAGACCTCCTTTTGCCAGTCTGTCCATGTTGGGAGTATTGGCGAATTCTAGAGGAGTCTTATAGTCATGATCGATTAAGGGCCTGTCAGCCATTCCGTCGACGATAAGCAATACAGCTCTCTTGTCTGCCAATGGTTGAACTTCCAGCGACCATTTTACGGTAATACAGTTAAAACAGTTTGCTTTGGACGCGATTGTTAGCACATTTGATGTGGACTCACATCTATAGGCAGACGTCACCGACCTCAGGGTCCGACAGTGCAAGTGTCATGAGAACGGAGGAGTGAGATCTGGATCAGTGCGCTGTCTGTGGAATGAAAATTGTAGACGCTCCCAGTAGCTTTTGTGGCAAACATTCGGAGGCGTATGGCAAAGTCAAAGACGCGTACTCGCTCTGGTACGCCGCCTATGACAGTTTAACAACCGAGGCTTTTCTCAAGCGTCTGCTCGCGTTGCCTGAAACCGGTGACCGCTCCAGAGAAATAGTTCAGTTCCTAGCTCGCAATCCTGAGAGGTGGAAATAGATCAGGACACTGATCGTTTGCGAGAAGCCCGACGCGGCCCAACGTGTCGCTCGAGCTCTCGATGACGAGAACCTCCCCCGAAAATTAGAATCTCAGGGTGTTCCCTATTTCGAGTGCCATACAAAGACTGGGCGGCTCATAGTCTGCTCAGCCCTGGGACACCTATATGGTGTCGATTCGAAAGGTCGATCAAGCAGGCGTTCCTATCCTGTCTGGGATTATCACTGGGCGCCAAAACATATGGTCGACAAGGCTTCAGCGAGATTAGCTCGATGGGTACGGGTCATACGGTCCCTTGCGACAAACGTTGATCGTTACATCAACGCCTGCGACTACGACATTGAAGGGTCCGTAATCGGTCACACAATTCTGCAATACGCCTGTGACGGGGCCGCTGCCACGGCGCTTAGAATGAAATTCAGTACCATGACCGAGCGAGAGCTTCGACTCGCGTTTCAAAAGCTTGACCCAAATCCCGAACTTCCCCTAGTAGACGCGGGAAAGTGTCGGCATGAGCTAGACTGGCTCTACGGGATCAATTTATCACGATTGCTAACGGAGTCAGCTCTGAAGCAAGGGAGAGGCTACGCCACACTTAGCACTGGAAGAGTACAGGGACCCACCTTGGGCTTCGTTATCGCAAGGGAAGAAGAGATATCCTGTTTCGTCCCAGTTCCATTCTGGACAATAGACGCCACAATCGTTCACGACGGCAAGACCTTTGCCCTAGAGTTCGAAAGGGACAAGGTTGCTTCACAGTTTGGGGCCAAGCTGGTCTGCGATGAGTGCCGAGAAGCCCTTCTCGAGGTGACAGGCATTGAATCTCGCGACATTCAGCAGTATTCCCCCTACCCCTTTGACTTGTCTAGCCTTCAATCAGAGGCCTATCGACACTTTGGCTTCTCTCCGGCGAGGACGCTTGCCTTGGCTGAGAGATTGTACCTTGACGCGCTGATCTCTTACCCGAGGACATCTAGCCAAAAACTTCCACCTGACATTGGGTATACTGAAATCTTGCGGGAAATTGGGTCACACGCCGAATATCGATCTTTGGTCGCCAAGATGATGACCCGAGGCGATCTCCGTCCGAACAACGGTCCCAAGGATGATCCCGCTCATCCCGCAATCTTCCCTACAGGCGAATCTGCGAAAAAGGCCCTGTTCGGTGGAGAGGCCAAATTATATGACCTCATTTCGCGACGATTCATGGCTACCTTCGCAGACTCCAGCCTCAAAACGAGTTCCCGAATAATTTTAAACTACAACAACTACAGATTCTTTCTCTCAGGTTCCCGAATCGTCAGACTGGGTTGGATTGAATTCTACCGGCCATATGTGTTTGATGACTCACGATCTCTGCCTGACTTGAAAATCGGCGACAGAGCAGAGGTTCAGGATATCAGATCCGTCGAGAAGTTCACGCAGCCCCCTCACCATTACAATCCCAGTAGTTTACTAAGGAAAATGGAAGAGACGAATATCGGGACAAAGGCCACTCGAGCCGGCATCATTGATCTACTCTACACACGCGGGTATGTCAGGGACGAGAGGATGAAGGCGAGCGACATCGCCGACAAGGTGACTGGTGTTCTCTCAGCGTACTGCCCCTTGATCATCGATCCATCCTTCACGGCGAACCTCGAGAACTTAATGCAAGCTATCCAGAACGGAACATCGTCTAGACGAGTCGTATTGGTGGAAGCACTGGAGCGTCTTCGGTCCATCATGCTTTCTTTGGCAGAAAACGAAGAGGCGATTGGTTCTCAGCTCTCCGAGGTTATTGTAGCACAGAAGGTAGCTGACGTTACCCTTGACACACCTTGTCCGAAATGCGGGCTGAAACTTGCGGTCGTTCGCAACCGCAAGACCGGCAAGAGATTCATCGGTTGCAACGGAAAATGGCAAACCGGATGCAGTTTTACGCTTCCATTGCCTCAATTCGGCAATCTCACACTTCTGTTCCGTCACTGCAATACCTGCGGCTTCCAAATGATTCAAGCACGATCTCGAGGACGCCGGCCGCTAGTCTCCTGTCCGCGTTGCTATGTAGCAAAAGCTGGAGATGCGGGTTCGTCTTCCAAAGTGAGTGGAGGCTCCCTCACGAATCGCGAGCGAAGCTCCGTCGGCTACTTGAAGCTCCTTCTCTTATCAAGAACGAGCAGAAAGGTCAAGGATGCAAAGAACATTAGAATTGCAAGCGACACGATGTAAGCGATAGCGCTGCTACTCGAGGCAACACCAGGGTATTGCAGGGCGGCCATCAGCGCGAACGCAGGGGCGACTATCTGAAGGGGAAAGAGGGCGAGCCCGACCCAGAGACCCCATCTCGTCACTCTCATTATTCCGACCGAGCCTACCATCGATAAGGCTCCAATAATGTACAAGGGGTACAGCGACGTATCTTGCACCACGAACGGATAGATCAGATAGTATAGGCCCGAAGCGGCGTAGAAGAACGAGGAGAAGGAAAGACCAACGGGTCGTATCACTCCCGCACTAATTGTCTCGTCCTTCGACTCTTGCTTTACTTCCTGCCTAGGCATCGTATTGATCGAATGGTCGGTTCTGCGCCTTACCCAATAAGCTTTACAATGGCTGTCATTGACAGTATCGAATGAATTTGAGCCGAGCAAAATTATACTTGTCACCTCGGGTACCATTCACCGGAATATCCTCACCATATGACAAGTCTCACTTCGTCTTCTTTGGAGTTCCGTACGACAAGACTAGCACCTACAAGGCTGGCTCAAGATTTGCTCCTGGATCACTCCGGGATGTTTCCGCTAACATGGAACTCTACAGCGTCAGATCTGGCGTGGACTTGGAGAGGGTCGCAGTTCACGACTGGGGAGATGTCGATATCGTTGAGGACCTTGGTCAGACTCTCGATAGAGTCAAGT
>WNGM01005728.1_pt1 | contig 19020 bp, 14 predicted proteins | sample 5400571 | NCBI WGS metagenome assembly WNGM01 (sample SAMN13153378, study PRJNA577476) | soil metagenome | isolation source: 100 cm soil or saprolite under Garry oak tree replicate 2 | place: USA:California | collected 2016-06-15 | reverse complement strand
CCCTGGAGGTAAATTGTCCTCTTATGTGATCTTCAGCCACTTGATAGTCAGTGACGGCTGGCGTCTCAAAGAGACCAGAGGCCCGGACGACCGTCCAGTCAAGTTCGCTCTTCATCAACAGCGTTTCCATCTGTTTCATATCCGCATATGTCGTCTGTCCAATAGTGGACATAACGATCGGTTGCAGAATTTTGTCAAAGATGAAACCGCCCCCAGTATCGTGGTGAGTACCAGTAGCGCTTGAACTCACACAGACGACGCGACGAACGCCGGAGTGCTCCATGGCTTGCACAATATTGTCCATGCCCCGCGAATAGAGAGTAATCGGTTTGCGGCTGAAAGGGACACCGAGAGTGGAGAGGACGGCATCCTGTCCCGCAACCGCTTGTTCAACGAACGCGAGATCGAACACGTCTCCACCCATCACGTTCAAGCGGGCGTCTCGTAGTGGAAAGGCTTCCGGGTGACGAGTAACTGCCGTCACTCTATGTCCTGAATCCAGGGCTTGTTTCGTTAAGATTTTACCTGTCACACCATTCGCTCCAAAAATGACTATTTTCATTCTATTTTCCTTTTTCGTATTGTATCTCCACAATCAGGTGATGCTTTTTCCTCTGAGTTGAGACAGTTTTGTCATGACCACCACATGTGGTCGTACAAATAAAGAGGGTTGAGCTGTCTGATTTGGGACAGCTTTCCTATGACTTCCTGTTGACCTGTCTCAAAATCCGTGTCTTCATCAAGATCCCAGCATGATGAACATGCTATGAGGAAGTGAGACAAAAAGAAACATCCCGAAATTTTCGAACTTTCGGGATGTTTCATATTTCAAAGCCTTTTGCAGGCCTCTATTCCTTTACCGGTTGGTAGGTGAGGATCACAGTGCCCGTCCTGGTCACCTTTGTGGAGACGAGTTTCATTCTTTTGAGAGCATCCCCATCTTTGAAAAGTCGTTTCCCGCTGCCTGCAACCACAGGGTGAACCAGGAGTATCAGCTCATCGAGAAGATCCTGTTGGAGGAGAGAGTGCACAAGGCCAGGACTCCCAGCTACGCCAATGTCCTTTCCTGGCTGCTGCTTGAGCTTAGCAAGTTCCTCGGCGAGATTTCCCTTGAGGAGTGTCGAGTTGCTCCACTCGACGCTTTTCAGGGTGTTTGAGACGACGTATTTGGGGGTGTTGTTAATATAGCTGGCGAAGGGCTCATCAGTAGCGGTAGGCCAGTATGGGGCCCATTCTTCATATGTCACTCTTCCCAGAAGCACAGCATCCTGAGAATTGAGCTGTGCCATCATAGCTTCCCCCATGTCCTCATCGAAGTGTTCTTGCCATTTATTAGGAGCTTCGACAACGCCATCAAGTGCAATAAACAAACCCGACACGATTTTTCTCATCTGTTCTCCAATCTGTGAAGTCTAACTATTGGCTGCAATTTACAAGCATTATATATCCTGGGCGGGCACGGGCTGGCGGCTGTCATCGACAATGAGCGACGGCTCATACACCCCGACTTTGGGAATGCCTGGGGTGACAGCGGCGGCATCCAGGCTCAATACCCCGCCCGACGATATACCAAAGATCATGGCTTTGCCGCCAGCGTCTTCGACCAGTGCTTGCATGTCTTCAATCTCGCGTTCCCTGGCGAAGGGCTGGGTGTCGTCGCTGTCGCCACGGCCGCGCCGATCGTAGTTGTAGACAGTGAAGTGTTGGCCAAGCAGTTCGGCCAGTTGTGCCATACTCGGGACGAAGGCACGATACGCCAGTGCACCGTTGACCAGGATGACGGCTGGGCCGGACCCAACCTTGTCGAAAGCAATTTTAGTGCCGTCTTTAGAAGTTACTGTTTGCATGGGATTCTCCTTCTGTTGTCGTGAGACAAGGAGGAGTATACCTCAGGGGAAGGGCGTTGTCTTGTACAAAAACGAAAGCTGCTCTGGTCGGCTGTGATGGAGCAGTTGAGCGGGAGTCTGGCCAATGAAGCGCTGAAGCGATCTCGTCAGATGCGGCTGATCGTAATACCCTGCCTTCAGAATGGTGTCAGAGATCGAAAGGATACTCTCCTCAATAATCGGTCCTCGCGTGAGTGACCAGGGCTCGTGGAGGCTGAGGCGCGTCTCCAATTCACACCAGATACGCTCATTTGCAGGTCGCCAGGGAAATCAGTGCTCAGTTCGACACTACCCGGTTATAGTCTTATCTTGGTCACACCTTGGCTTTACCTGGCCGTACGCTGATGGTACCCATCTGGCTCTCCAGATTGAGGCGCGCGTAAGGACCATGACCCACGAGGTTCCCGTGAAAATCGTTGCGCACGCTACCCAGGCTGGTATGCGCGGTGAGCGCGAATGAACTGCCCGAGGGCAGAATCGCGTCAATGGTGCCAACGTTCGTTTTGAACAGGGAGTCGCTGTTTGGCGAAAGCTCGCCATCGAAATGGATAGTGCCTGCATTGGTTGTGAAGAAGGTGTTGCCCTGGAGCGCGCTTTCTACGATGGAGATGGTACCAGCATTGGTATGGCCGCGCGTTTCGCCATTGAGTGTGGAACGGCGGATCGTCATGGTACCGGCGTTGGTGTGCAGAAAGGACCCATCCGCCAGGTGGGAGGTTGCCACCATGACGGTGCCCGCGTTGGTGCTGGCGTTGACGCGACCACTGATGCCGGTGATATCGAGGGTACCGGCATCGCATTGCATCTGGATATCGCTGCTGGCAGGCACGTGGATATCCACATTGACGTAGCCACTATGAAAGAAGCGCAGGAAACTCCAATGCTTGACGTTGATGCTGATCCTATTGCCGTCCTGGGTAGAAAAGAGAGGCACTTCGCCGCTCTCGCCGAAAAGTGTGCTGACAGAGCGTGTGCCGCGTACCTCGACCTGGTGGCTCTCGCCGCGCAGGATGCGCACGTTGCCAGAATCGTTGTGGATGGAGAGTTCGGCGTGTGCGTCGACGGCGAAGGTTCTCATTGGCAACGGGACGGGGCGCGTGGAGACCGCAGCCAGCACGATACATGCGGCAAAAACCAGGCCAAACGAACCTCCAAGCAAGCCAACAATGACGCTGATGAGTGAGCCGAGCGCTCCGCCGCCAGTTATTACGAGTGCGATGATGAGGATGATCAGGACGATTTTCCAGCCTTGCAGGGCTGGTGGGGGCGCTGGGCGCAGTTTCTCGCCTTGCAGGTATGGTGCAGTGTAGCCCTGATAACCCTCTTCATAGCTCCCCTCGCCCGATGCTCTCTCCTGAGAGTGTTGCTGAGCGTACTGTTCACGAGGATCGTCATTGTAGAGACGTTCTTGTTGCTGCTGGTGTGATGAGTGTTCTGGTGAGGACATGGATGGTTGATTGCTCATACATGACTCCTTATAGCCTGGATGTATTCCACTTTGCATTGATCATATTACGCGAAATGAGCAGTGTGGTTATCACCCAACCGGGTGATTATAGAGGGTGAAAAAGTTTGTAAGTAAGAAACAGATGCAATCCCAACTGCCAGTTTAGGCGGGTTTTCGAGTTAGGAGAAGAAGGAGAGGATCCAGGGCACGCGGGCGACCATAAAGGTCCCCGCCCCTACGTGATCCCTGGCCGGGCGTGTTCTGCCTACCAACATACCTACACCTGCAAGGTCTGGAGGACTAGTAAGAGAGCCTGGGAGACTCTCATACTATAGCTTGTTCTCGCTCAGCTTCGGGGGCCGATTCAGCGCTTTCGCATCTCTTACAACGGTGGGGAGGAACGTTTGTGCGATATGATACAATAAGAGTGGGAAGCTCTCTTCTCAAGGAGTCTTGTTTGCGCAGCCATAACCTGTTTGCCGTTCCATCCCCTGATTGCCTCCCTCCTGGAGGGTAGTATAGCCCACTGGCCTTCGTCTCTCTTCGTCTCCATCCGTTCGCTTAAAGGAGATTAGCCATGCCGTTTCTCATATCCCCCATACAACGCTTTTGCCGTTCATGGTCCTGGTGTTCTTTTTTGCAAGGCAGGGTTCTATCTTGCAGGTCACTACTGAAGCAGAAAGCCCATCAGTTCACTTCAATAGCTTATCAAAGTGATAAGCTTTTGATAAGCATTCCTATCATTAAACCTCTCCAGAGCATGGATCACAACCTCGTTACCCGACCGGTTCCATTATTATCGACCTTGATCGTCAGATTTCATCGGGCCACTCGGAGAGTGTTATACTACCGTGAGAAGAGACTGATATTTATCTATTCAATGGCTATAGGAAATAATGGTGATTGATGCCAGGATTGGTATTCTTCATCGATGTGGATAATACGTTGATTGATAATGACGGTGTAAAAAAGGATCTGGATGCTCATCCTAACTTTAAGCCTGATATAACCGTATTACACATAGGGGATTTGCGAACTTATACTGCGGAACAGTTTTTAAAGATACAAAAATAGACAAAGGAGGGCTCTTCATTTGCGTTACCATATTAGAGAGCGAGCATGGAGTTTGACGGAAGCTTTCGTTGTTCGCGACGAGGCAGGCAATCCCGTTTTTGAGGTGCGTGGCAAATTCTTTCATATCGGCGATGACCTGGTTATGTTTGATCGCTATTCGGGCCAGGAGCTGGTACATATCAAGCAGCGCGTACTCTCGCTTCTCCCGCGCTATGAGATTTATCGCAATGGCCAGCACTGGGCCAGTATGCACGAACAATTCCGCCTCTTTGGCGAACGTTTTAAGGTTGAGGGCAGCAATGGTATGGTCTTCCACGTCAATGGGGATATATGGCGTTGGAATTTCAGCGTGAGTGATAGCTATGGCAATCTGATGGCACAGATTGGCCGCCAGTTCTCTCTTTTCCGCGACAGCTATGCCGTCGATGTTGCACCGGGGGTTGATGCTCCTTTCGTCATTGCCCTGGCCATCGTCATCGAGATGGTTAAGGAACATCATGAAAAAAAAGATTAATAATATATGACAGCCGAACACGAGAGGCTTCAAGAGTCGCAAGAGCGTAGAGTTTATTGGAAACGGTGGGGGCCGTATTTGAGTGAGCGGGCGTGGGGAACTGTGCGTGAAGACTACAGTCCCTATGGCACTGCCTGGGACTACCTGCCTCATGACCAGGCTCGCTCCAAGGCGTATCGCTGGGGAGAAGACGGGCTGGCAGGGATCAGCGACCGTCACCAGCAGGTTTGTTTCGCCGTGGCATTATGGAATGGCCGGGACCCCATCCTCAAAGAGCGCCTCTTTGGTCTGACCGGAGAAGAGGGCAACCACGGCGAAGACGTCAAAGAATACTACTATTATCTCGACAATGCTCCCACACATAGTTATATGAAATACCTGTATAAATATGCGCAGGCCGAGTACCCCTATGCTCGTCTGGTAGAAGAGAACCGGCGGCGTGGACGAAGCAGTCCTGAATATGAATTGATTGACACAGGTATTTTTGACGATGATCGTTATTGCGATGTGTATGTCGAATATGCCAAGGTTGATGCGGAAGATATACTCATACGCCTCACCGTCACCAATAGAGGTCCTGAAGAAGCGCTGCTCGACCTGCTGCCAACACTATGGTTTCGTAATACCTGGACATGGCTGCCGCAGGCACCACAGGCTACACAAGCTCAACGCCCAGCGCTTAGTCGCTATCAGGGTGAATTCTCGCCCGCGAATTATATGGTCGTCAAGGTCGAACCGGTCGATAGTCCTCCTATCGATGATGTGGGTACTGGCTCCTATATTGGGCAGCGCTGGCTCTACTGTGAAGGAAGGCCAACCCTGCTTTTTACCGAGAATGAGACCAATACAGAACGGCTCTATGGCGTTCCGAATGTCAGTCCTTACGTCAAAGATAGCATCAATGACTATATCTTGCATGGTAAACAAGAGGCAGTCAATCCGGCACAGGTAGGGACAAAGGCGGCGGTCCATTACCATCTTACACTTGCCGCCGGAGAGACGCACCAGGTACAACTGCGCCTCAGTCATCGGCCACCTGAGGACCTGGTACCTTTCGATGAGAGCTTTACGGAGACTTTTGCCCAGCGCCAAAAAGAGGCAGACGACTTTTATGCGACGATTAGCCCGGCAGATTCTTCCGAGGATGCCAGGAATGTACAGCGACAGGCCTTTGCAGGCATGTTATGGAGCAAAGAATTCTACTACTACGACGTCAAAACCTGGCTAGTTGGCGATCCTACCGAAGTGCCGCCCCCACCTGAGCGGCTCACCGGGCGCAACCATGATTGGACTCATCTCTACAATGCAGATATCATTTCCATGCCGGACAAATGGGAGTATCCCTGGTATGCCGCCTGGGACCTGGCCTTCCATTGTGGCGCGTTCGCTTACATCGATCCTGACTTCGCCAAAGAGCAATTGATCCTGCTGCTGCGCGAATGGTACATGCACCCCAATGGGCAGATCCCCGCCTACGAATGGGCCTTTAGCGACGTCAACCCTCCCGTTCATGCCTGGGCCACCTATCACGTCTATAAGATAGAGCAGCAACAGACGGGGAAAGGAGACCGCGAGTTCCTGGAGAAGATTTTCCAGAAGCTCCTGCTCAACTTCACCTGGTGGGTCAATCGCAAGGACTACGAAGGGCAGAATGTCTTCCAGGGGGGCTTCCTGGGGTTAGACAACATTGGCGTTTTTGATCGCAACCTGCCTTTGCCCGATGGCAGCCACCTCGAGCAGTCTGATGGTACCAGTTGGATGGGCATGTACTGCTTGAACATGCTGACCATTGCCCTGGAACTGGCGCAGGAAAACCCTGCCTATGGCGATATTGCCAGCAAGTTCTTTGAGCATTTCGTCTTTATCGCACACGCGATGAATGATCTGGGGACAGATGGCCTGGAGTTGTGGAACGAGGAGGATGGTTTCTACTACGATGTACTGCATCACGACAACAAAACGCAGATCCCACTCAAAGTACGATCTATGGTAGGCTTGATCCCCCTTTTCGGTATTACCATTCTCGAGTCTGAGCTTATCGATAAGCTGCCGAGCTTTAAGAAGCGCATGAAGTGGTTCATGAACAACCGGGATGATATTCACGAACATTTAGAGAGCGTACAGGAGGGAAACACTGAGCGCCTGCTGCTGGCACTGGTCAATCACAAGAGGCTGCCGCGCATCTTGAAGACCATGCTCGACGAGGGGGAATTCCTCTCTGTTTATGGACTGCGCGCCCTCTCACGCTATCACCTGGAGCATCCTTTTATGTTAGTGATGAATGGATTGGTCCACAGCGTAGATTATGAACCCGCGGAGTCCACCTCTGAGTCGTTCGGCGGCAACTCGAACTGGCGCGGGCCAATCTGGTTTCCGCTAAACTACCTGATTATTGAAGCGCTGCAAACTTTTTATCACTTCTATGGTGATGAGTTCAAAGTAGAGTTTCCCACGGGTTCAGGTAACCTGCTGACATTGGAGCAGGTAGCGGCAGAACTCTCTCATCGCCTGACCAACATCTTTCTGCGCGATGATAGCGGGCGCAGGGCTGTTCACGGGAGCGTAGAGAAATTTCAGCACGACCCCTACTGGCGTGACCTGATACTCTTCTACGAGTACTTCCACGGAGATAAAGGAGCAGGTATTGGCGCAAGCCATCAAACCGGCTGGACAGGCTTAGTTGCCAATCTCCTCATGCAGAGCACTACACGCTATGGACAGGCACTTATGCACGAAGCCACAAAAATGCCGGGGTAGTGAGCATATATGCGAAAACATGCAAGCGCACAAGTTACGATTAGCCTTGACGCGCGGAACACGTTGTTCAATGACGTTTGCCAGCGCCCGCATATCGAGGCGTGCGGAATTCTTCTAGGACACATCGATAGCTGCGGGAACTGGAATATTGAGCAGGCTTACCCACTGCGTAATATATTTAACTCAGCGGTGTACTTTGAATTTGCGCCGGAAGACCTGCTGGCGGTTGAACTCGATCAACCGGGGAAGATTGTAGGGGTATACCATAGCCACCCAACGGGTTTCGCCGTGGCAAGCAGTACTGACCATGAAAATATGAGGCGTGTGAATGTAGAGCAGCAAATTCCGTGGGTGTGGCTGATCATCTGCGGACCATTTGATGAAACGTTTGAGCCAGGCCAAAAATCGTCAATGATTGCGTATCATTACTACGAGGAATTAGAATTACAGGAGATCGCCATCGAATTTGGATAGACATGAGATAATTGGGTAAGAGGGTAGTCATTCGAAAGCAGATGCGCTATAATGGATGCTGCTAGAGTAGTAGCAACAAGACAGGCAACCAGAAAAAGGATGAGAGTAATGAGATGCCCGAAGTGTGGGAATGAGGTAAGCCAGGACGAGGCGTTCTGTGGGCAATGTGGTACCCCTACTTTGCCGCAGGCACACCCGACAGAAATGGTATATACACCACCACAGCGCAGTGGGCTACTTAATTCGTATAATCCTAATAACCCGAACAATACCATTAATAACAATATGCCCTCCATACCGGTATCCCCTCCCAATGCATACAATTCTGGCATGCTTCCTCCACCACAGACGTACAATTCCAATCCTGGCGGGGCAATAACTCCTAATCAAGCAGCAAGACCTTTTAACCAGCAACAGCAGACAGGTTTCTACCAGGATGCCACCGAGGCAATGTCAGTAATGCCAGGAGTCGATGGCCAGGACCTTCAAACCGGCTATCCACAGCAGGGCCTTCCAGGAGCGCCTATGCGGGGTGGTTATCCTGGAACGGGTCAATTTGCTCCCCCAGTGCAGCCATTCCAGGCAGGAAATTATACCCAGCACGGTTTCCCACAGACTCCACAGTTTCCTGGTGGCCAGAGTGGTCAGGGTTACGGCTACGGAGTTCAGCCGGCTCTGACGCCACCACCTAAAAGAAAGCAGGCCCATTCTGGAATCGTCATTGCCAGTGTTTGCCTGGTGGTGGCGCTTCTTGCGGCCGTAGTTTTTGGCGCTATCTATCTCACACGGGGGCATCCTTCGCCGCAAGCAACAGTAACACCAACTCCTGTAGCAACAACAGTCCCCTCACCGACAGCCACACCGAGTCCCACTCCCAGTCCAAGTCCAACGGCTACGGCTACACCCACACCGGCGCCAACAGCCACACCGGCACCTGACCCTAATTTTAGCTGGTGTACTACAGCATGTAGCGCCAAGGGCTTCATCGTTGAATATCCCAATGGCTGGAATCAAGGTCAAACAAGTGACAACACAGGCATAGAGTTTCTGAACCCTGCCCAGCAAGACGAGTATGCGGCCTTTAAAGTTCCTGTGGCACAGGCCAACAGCAACGCCAGTACTCTTGTCGATAACGATTTACAAAGCGGTTTTTCCTCGCAGCCCGGCTATATTGCGCCTACCTCAAAGTCGGTCACGACCATTGGCGGCGAGACCTGGACTTATGCCGTAGCCTACTACCAGTTGAACAATCAAAAAGAACGGGTCGAGGTTTTTGCGACTGTACACGCTGGCAAAGGCTATGTCATCGAATTACAGGCAGCCGATAGCCAGTTCGACGCTGTGAATACACAATATTTCTCAACCATGATCGGTAGATTTCAGTTCTTGCAGAGTACCTCCTGATGCACAGTAGCGGTCTGGTGAAATACTTTCTGATCGTGCTGGTTTTTGTCAGTGGCATGACCAGTCTCGCCCTCGAAATGTGCGCGTCCCAGCGGTCTGGTGAAATACTTTCTGATCGTGCTGGTTTTTGTCAGTGGCATGACCAGTCTCGCCCTCGAAATGTGCGCGTCCCGTCTCCTGGGAGCATACTTCGGAACGTCGCTTTATATCTGGGCCAGTCTCATCGGGCTCATCTTAGTCTACCTTACCGTTGGCTACTTTATCGGTGGCCGTCTTGCTGATCGCTATCCATCTGAAGAGGCGCTCTGCACTATTACGGCGATGGCGGCCCTGTCTACCTCCATCCTGCCTTTTGTCAGCCAGAGCATACTCACCTGGTCGATTACAGGACTCGCACAGGTCTCGGTCAGCATCTTTCTCAGTTCGCTCCTGGGAACCATCCTCCTCTTTGCCGTCCCGGTCACCCTGCTTGGCCTGGTCTCGCCATTCGCGATTCGTCTCACGACCAAAGATATTGTTCAAAGTGGGAGAGTAAGCGGTTCTCTGTATGCCATTTCAACCTGTGGCAGTATCCTGGGCGCATTCCTACCAGTACTCTGGCTCATCCCGACTTTCGGTGTGCGGCGCACCCTGCTCATCTTCGGGGCATTGCTCTTCGCAGCTTCACTGTGGGGACTACGTCTCCGCTGGCGACCTGCATTCGCGCTGGTACTACTTGCGCTGGTGTTGCCGCTGGGGCCACTCAAAGACATTCCCTATCTGATCTATGAACAAGAATCGCTTTACAACTATATTCAAGTAACCCAACAGCCTGACGGAACACGACAGCTCATTCTCAACGAAGGGCAGGCCGTCCACTCGATCTACTATCCCAATCCTGACACCGTCTTAACAGGCTGGTACTGGGATTATTTTCTTGCCGCACCCTATTTTAACGCTGGCTTCAAGCCACAAAAATTGCACCGCGTCGGTATAATTGGTCTTGCCGGCGGCACTATTGCCCACCAGTTTACCAGGGTCTATGGTCCGGTCCCTATTGATGGGGTAGAGATTGACCCGGCCATTGTCAACGTGGGGCGCAAATACTTTGGTATGAATGAAGCCAATCTTCATGTGTACGTCCAGGATGGGCGCACGTTTTTAGACACGACAGCGGCACGTTACGACCTGGTTGCCATCGATGCGTTTCAACAGCCGTACATTCCATTTCAACTTACGACGCGTGAATTTTTCACAACTATCCGTTCGCACCTGTCTTCAACGGGCGTGGTAGTACTTAATACGGCGCATACCACGCATGATTACAGATTAGTCCAGGCATTCATCAATACTATGAGCCTGGTTTTTCCCAGCGTCTATACGTTGAATGTCCCCGGAACGTTCAATACAGAAGTGATGGCAACGGTGCAGCCTACTTCCATCAGCACCTTTCGCGCTAACCTGGCACAATTTGCGCCCACAAGCGTTATGGGCCAGGTTGCCAGTGAGGTGAGTCCGGTAGTAAGAGAGGGGCATGCAGATGGGGGGATTGTTTTTACCGATGATCGGGCTCCCATCGAACAAATTACTGATCAATTATTATTGAGTTATATTCAACAACAGTAAGGTTCTTTAAGGCAAGTCAGGGCGTATTAACTTTGGAGGGAATAGTCATGAGCGTCGAAATTGTCGTTGGTACTAACTGGGGGGATGAGGGCAAAGGCAGGATGGTAGACTATTTAGCCCAGGACGCGGATGTAGTGGTAAGGTACCAGGGAGGAAACAATGCCGGTCACACGGTAGTGAATGAGATGGGAACCTTCAAGCTGCACCTCATTCCGTCGGGAGTTTTCAATCCTGCCGCCGTGAGCATTCTAGGACCAGGCATGGTGATCGATTTAGAGGCACTCGACAAAGAAATAAGCGACCTGCAAACGAGAGTGAACCATCCCATCAACATCAAAGTTTCAGATCGTGCTACCATCTGCTTTCCTTTCAACTGGAAGGAGGATGCCTGGGAGGAAGAGCGCTTAGAGAGCAGCGGCCAAAGCCCGTTCGGTTCGACCAAAAGAGGGATCGCACCAGCCTATGGAGATCGTTCCTTGAAGAAAGCAATCCAGGTCGGGGAGCTTCTTTATCCCGAGCAGTTGAAGGATAAATTGTACCAGCTCGTTGAATGGAAAAATCTTATTGCAAGAGGGGTATATGGAAAAGAGCATGGCGTCTCCTTTGAAGAAACATGGGATTGGGTGAGCACTTTCGGCGCTCGCATTAAAGACCTGGTTTGTGATACAACAGAATTGCTAGAAAAGGCCGCTCTTGAGAACAAGAAAATGCTTTTTGAAGCCCAACTTGGGAGCCTCAGGGATATCTACTTCGGTGTTTACCCCTACACCTCATCCTCATCTTCCTTAGCTGCCTTTGCACCCATCGGAGGAGGATTGTTTGGGAGGACACCAGATCGAATCATCGGGGTTATGAAAGCCTTCTCGACCTGTGTAGGCGAAGGACCGTTCGTCACGGAGATAGTCCAGGCCGAGGTAGCAAACGAACTGCGTGAGACCGCCCACGAGTATGGAGCGGCTACGGGACGTCCACGGCGCATTGGACACTTTGACGCATTGGCATCGCGCTACGGAACCTATGTCCAGGGAGCCACAGAGATCGCGCTGACCAAGCTGGACAGTCTGAGTGGTCGCAGCACGCTGTTGATTTGCACTCACTACGAATTCAAAGGGAAGCAACTCGATAAATTTCCCATCAATGCGGTGCTGGAGCAATGCCGTCCTATCTACAAAGAGATGGATGGGTGGCGGGAAGACATTTCCGGGGTTCGCAGTTTTGAGGAGCTTCCAAAGGCGGCAAGGGAGTATGTCCTTGAGATTGAAGGACTGATTTCTTGTCCTATTCGTTATATTTCGGTTGGTGCGAGGCGCGAGTGCCTGATTGATCGGAAAGTTGGATGATTTTAGCTCCTCCATAGCAGCGCTTTATGTGATATTATTAATTGTGAGAGTAACTATTCAATATCCAACTCATGCCGCCTGCGGCGGCCAGGGAGAAAGGGAGAAGTGAGCTGGGGATTACCCGTCCCCCGGACAGGGTCCCCCAGACCCCGGCAGGGGGACTGCGTCCCCCTGCACCCCCTGCTGAAATTAGGAGAGGAAAAGTACGATGACAGTGGTTGCAGTTATTGGAGCACAGTGGGGACACGAGGGCAAGGGAAAGATCGTAGACGAGCTGTCAATGAGTGCAGACTATGTTGTACGCTACCAGGGTGGCAACAATACAGGGCATCGAGTCGTGCATGGGAAGAATGAGTTTGTATTCAGACTTGTGCCATCAGGCATTCTCTACCCAAACACCATATGTATCATCGGCAATGGTGTTGTAGTTGATCCCAAAAGCCTGATCATAGAAATGGAAGAACTACAACGCCAGGGAATAGACACCTCTCATCTCTACATCAGCGAGCGGGCGAATGTCGTCATGCCCTACCACTTCTTGCTCGACCGGTTGGAGGAAGAGGCGCGAGGAGCAGATAAGAGCAATAGTACGCCGACAGGTATCGGTCCGGCTTATGTAGACAAACATGCACGTACCGGTATACGCATGGGTGACCTGCTCGATGTAGATACCTTACGAAGTAAGCTCTCCACCATCCTGCAACAAAAGAACCGCATGATTACGCAGATCTATGGTCAGCGACCATTTTCACTTGAAGAAATCCATGGAGAATATTTTGGCTTCGGCCAGCAACTACAGCGGCATATTATCAATACGCAAGCCATGCTTCATGAAGCGTTATTTGAGCGCAAAATGATCCTCTTAGAAGGAGCGCAGGGGGCCCTCCTCGATATTGATTTTGACACCTACCCCTATGTCACTTCATCTTCAACCATTGCCGCGGGCGGCGCCGGACTACCACCACGCTCCATCGACCGCGTTATCGGCATCTACAAGGCCTATATTAGTCGCGTGGGCAGCGGACCAATGCCCACCGAACTCTTTGATGCCAGTGGACTCCAACTACAGGATCGCGGTCACGAATATGGTACAGGCGACGCTAGAGAACGTCGCTACGGGTGGTTTGATGGCGTAGCAGGGCGTTTTGTAGCACAACTGAACGGGCTAGACGCGGCCGTCATTACAAAACTCGATGTACTAGATACCTTCCCTACCATAAAAATCTGCATCGCCTACCAGCTCCACGGTAAAATAATACACAGTTTGCCAGCTAATCTGGGTGACCTTGCGGCCTGTGAACCCGTCTACGAAGAGGTTGAGGGTTGGCAATGCAATACAACGGGCATCTGTACATATGCAGGCCTCCCATCGGCGGCCAAAAAATACCTGCAGCGGCTTGAGGAGTTGTTAGAGACGCCTATTGCTATGATTTCTGTGGGTCCGCAGCGAGGCAAGACTATCCAGGTAAAAGACCTACTGGCGACGGAAGAATACGATGCACGCTATCCCAGGAATGCGATGCGATAGTCAATGATCCTAATCTAGGACAACAGAATACCCCATCACTTTCGGCTCTGTCACTGATAGAGCAACCAGCCGCTCTATAACTTCACGAAACTGCTCTGTAGCGCGATAAGCATTGCTATCCTCTTCACGTTCCCACTCATGAACTTCAGTTAAGCATTGTAGGTTGGATACATCACGCCACAAGTGTCCTTGAATGTATCCAGGTTGACGGCGTACAATTGCCGATGCCCACTCCCAGAATGCAAACATTTCAGCTTCCCGGTCAGTGGGAATGGTGACGGTCACGGTGCGAATGAACATGACTGGCTTCTCCTAGCGGCTTCTTCGCTATCACTGCTCCACTACGCGGAAATTGGGCTGGACAGGGCTTTTGTTGCTCCCATACAAGGAGGCGGCGACCATCTGTCAAACCTGGAAGTGTGACAGCAACATCGGCCTTCAGCACTGCTCCAAGCTGCCTGGCTGCCCGTTCTCCCTGCGCTAGTTCTTCTGCCAGTTCCCCTTTTTTGGGTAGAATAACCTGTCCACCTATGCGACAAAACGGGGCGGCGTATTCTAAGAGGGTGGGAAGCGGGGCAACTGCCCGCGCAGTGACAAGATCAAATGCGGCGCGATATTCTTGTTTATGGGCTAGTTCCTCGGCTCGTCCATGCACAGCTATGACATCTTGTAGTTGGAGAGTTTCGATTACGTGCTGCAAAAAGGTTACTTTTTTAGCGGTCGCCTCTAATAGTACGACCTGCCAGGCTGGACGCACTATTTTGAGAGGAAGACCAGGAAATCCTGCGCCAGCCCCGATATCGAGTAAACGTGTCCCTGGTCTATCGTAGACTATCAACAGCGATAACGAATCGAGGAAGTGCTTGATTAGCACTTCCCCGGGATCGGTAATTGCCGTGAGATTCATGCGAGTGTTCCAATCGAGCAGTTCTTGCCGGTAACGTAAAAACTGCTGCAGGAATGGCCTTTCTCGCCCTACTGGATCGTTCACATCGAGGCCGAGCTGACGCAGGCCTTCCGTGAACATCCCTAAAGCATCATCAACCATTTAAGCGATGATTTTCCGTTTGCTGTTGAGATAATCAACCAGGAGGTATTCACCCAGGTTGTTCTTATCAGCGTAGAAGGTGCGGCCATGGTTGATTTGAGCCAACTGATTGACGAAAGCAATCATCCAACTATCATCTTCTAGCATGAAGGTGTTGATGGTGATGCCTTCGCGGGTACAACGCTGGACCTCCAGCAGGGTTTGCTGTTCAGCCAGGTGGTTGTATGGCCAGTTGAAAAGCCATTCGCCATTTTCATACCAGACGGTTGGACCACCGTCGGTAATCATGATGATCTGCTTGTTTACCCCGTGGTGCTTGGCTAAGAGTTGGCGTGAGAGCATCATGCCATGGGCCATGTTTGTACCCTGCTCATTATCGTAGCGACTCATCTCTATGAGGTCGCCTGGCTTGTACTCACGAGCGATACGTGAAAAACCAACGATATAGAGGTTGTCACGCGGGAACTGCGAGCGGATGAGGCTCTCTAAAGCCACCGCTACCTTTTTTGCTGCCGGTTGACAGCCATTGTAGATCATACTCAGGCTCATGTCGATCATGAGTACGGTCGATGACTGCGTGGTAAATTCCGTGCGGTAGACCTCAAAATCTTCTTTTTCCAGCCCCACAGGCGTACCGGTCCCACGCCGGTGGATGGCGTTCATCAGCGTCTTTTCCAGGTCAAGCAGAAAGGGATCACCGAACTGATAGGCCTTGCTCTCATCGGTACGCTCACCACCTATGCCCCGGAACGGGCTGACGTGGCGGCCAAAACCATCGCGTTTGAGCTTGTTGAAGATGTCCTGGAGCGCCTTCTGGCCAATCTTACGAATGCCACGGGCGGTCAATTCCCAGCGGTTCCCCTTTTTCTGGATGTATCCCGCCTCCTCCAGCATCTTCATCAACTCTTTCAACTGCTCAATCGACTGGTATTCCTCGTCACCAAGCAGTTGCTTGACCTTCTCGCTATCGATGGCCTCGAGATCATCCATGCGACGGGCTTCATTCAACTGATCTTCCAGCCCCTCCATTTGCTGCAAGCGACTCATCATGCGCATTGCTTCATTGAAAGGCAGAGACTCATCACCGCGGAAGGGGAAGCGCGTGCGGGCCTGTTCCATTGGCGCCAGGGCTTCAAGATTCTGCGCCAGTTCCATCATATCCACGCGGATACGATCATCACCCATGAGCTGCTCCATGAGATCTTGCAGCTCCTGGCGCTGTTCAGGTGAAAGGTTATCCATAATGCCCTGCATGGCCGCCATCTGCATCTGCATCTGCTCGATCAGATCATCCAGCGAATTTACGCCGGGGAAATACTCACCGTGCTTTTGCATAAAGGAGTCAAAATCAGGCTCCTTGCCTTCCTGGCGCTCGCGCAGCATTTTATTGAGATCACGGATCATCTCGCGCATTTTGGCGATGTCCTCGGGGGTCATGTTCTGCAACGATTGCTGCATGCCCTGGAAGAACTGCTGCATCATCTGCTGTTGCAAACTCTGTAGCAACTCCTGGAACTTCTCACGCGCCTCGTCATCCATGAAGTCGTATTCAGAGAGCCCCTTGATCTGGCCAGGAACATCTTGCGGCAGCTTCTCAAGATACTCCTGCTTGCGCCTGGCGATCATCTCCAGCATCTTCTGCTTCTGCTCGGGAGTGAAATCGTCATCGCCTCCAGCGGATTGCCCCTCCTGACCTTGCTGTCCACTCTGACTTGCAGACGGCTGCTGTTGTCCCTGTTGACTTTGCTGGTTTGGCTGGTTTGGCTGACCCTGTTGATCTTGCTGATCTTGCTGACCTGCCTGGGATTGCTGTCCGCCAGGCTGCTGTTGCTGCTGATCAGTTGATTTTTCATCCAGGCGGCGCTGAATGCCTTCGCGCTCCATGCGCTTGATCTCTTCAAGCTTCTCACGCAGATCATCCATCACGCCCGAGGCCATATTATAGCGGTTGAGTTGCTCATTGCGCTGATTGCGCATGCGCTCCATCAACTCGCGCAGCCCCATCGTCTGCCGACCTTCATCGTTACGTATGCCATCCTGCATCAAGCGTTTGAGCGCCTGCTGCAGATTGCCACTCTCCAGGTAATCATCCGAAAGAGCCTTCAGAATGTCATCTGCATCAAGGCCCTCAATGCGCTGCGTACCATCCCAGCGTGAATAGCCGTAGCGATTTTTAAAAAAGCGTTCGAACATGGCATTGTCCCTTTAACGCCTGTAGCGTATCTTACCGCGAACTTCATCCTTATTAAGACGCCGGTTCAGGTGTAGACCTTCGAGAATAAATTCGATACTCGACGCAATACTGGCCGGATTACCACGTCCATTCAATTTATCGATGGCTTTGCTCAAACCGCCAACTTTCGAGAGCTGGTTGACATACTCCATGGATGGCATATCGTCGCCCACGTGCACGCTCAGGCCGCGCTCAAAGCCTGAGACAAGCTGCTCAAAGTCGCGTGTTTCAAAGTATTCGCCAAAGACACTCACGATAGCCCCATTGATAAGTTTCTGGACCACGCGATCTTCTTTGATCTCGCCTACAGTATCAAGCTCAATCTTGCCGCATGTCGAGGCCATGATAGACGGTAAGTCGCTCATACGAGGCGCTACATAGCGCTCTTTGAGTCGTAGAGCGCGCCGACTGGCGCTGCTGAGAACATTCTCAAAGTTAGACACAGAGACACGGACACTCACACCGGAACGCTGGCTGATGTCGTTACTACGCCGCGCTAACTGGGTAATCTCGGCGATCACTTCTTTCATAAACTGCGGGAAAATGATATCTAACCCCTCAGTGATAAAGTGATTGCTTTCAGATTCCATGATTTGTATCTCATGCTCTATAGTGCGCGGATAATGGGTGCGAATTTCGGAACCAACGCGGTCCTTGAGCGGAGTAATGATACGCCCACGGTTGGTGTAGTCCTCGGGGTTAGCGCTGGCGACGACGTATACATCCAGCGGCAGGCGAATCTTGTAGCCGCGAATCTGCACGTCACGCTCTTCCATGATGTTCAACAAACCCACCTGAATGCGCTCAGCCAGGTCTGGCAGTTCGTTGATACAGAATATACCACGGTTGGTACGCGGGATCATTCCATAGTGAATAGTGAGTTCATCTGAGAGATAGCGACCCTCAGCCACACGCACAGGGTCTACCTCACCGACCAGGTCCGAGATGGTGATATCAGGCGTCGCCAGTTTCTCACCATAGCGCTTATCGCGTGGTAACCAGGCAACTTCTACATTATCACCCAGTTCATCCACTTTATCGCGGCAGGCCTTACAGATAGGCTCATATGGGCTGTCATTTATCTCACATCCAGCAATGACAGGCACGAAATCATCTAGCAGGTTAACCAGGCTACGGGCCATGCGAGTCTTGGCCTGACCGCGCTCGCCTAGAAAGATGATGTCCTGGCCAGAAAGAATAGCATTTTCGACCTGGGGAATAACGGTATCGTCATAGCCGATAATTCCCGGGAACAACTCTTCCCCTCTACGAATCTTCTGGATGAGATTTTTCCTTAACTCTTCTTTGATGGAAAGCAACCTATATCCACTTTCACGCAACTCACCAATTGTGCGTGGTTGAGTAGTGATGGTCATTCGGTTTTGTGTTACCTTTCTTGGGAGCTGGCATCGTGGAATGCACACCTGGGATAGGGGAGAATTAACCAATCCTGTTCTGCATAATCCCCGCTGTACCATAAACATGGTGGAACCAATTTGATTCTACCCCTTCGTGGGAGAAAACGCAAGGGTTTTCCACATCCGGCTGCGTGAGAAAGAATATCCTGGTAGCTTGTCTTTTGTGGAGAGAAACCCATGCAGATCATACGGGGCTATCGCACGGAATTGAATTTGAATAACAAGCAAATCACGGCCTGCAAGAAGCACGCCGGGGCCGCCCGCTATGCCTACAATTGGGGCTTGAAGCGCA
>WNGM01021928.1_pt1 | contig 19045 bp, 18 predicted proteins | sample 5400571 | NCBI WGS metagenome assembly WNGM01 (sample SAMN13153378, study PRJNA577476) | soil metagenome | isolation source: 100 cm soil or saprolite under Garry oak tree replicate 2 | place: USA:California | collected 2016-06-15 | reverse complement strand
TAGGCAAGTAGAGCGTTCAGCTGCCGGTCGCTCCAGGCTCGACCGACGGCGGGCATCTTGTTACGGCCATTCTCCAGCAGGGTCTTCATCGCGGCCGGCTGCTGCAGGATTGGGTTGCCGCGCAGGTCTGGGCCGAACGTTCCCTGCGCCTGAAAGCCATGGCACGTCGCGCAGGCGCCGTCGAACGTCATCTTCCCGAGGTCGGAAGTGCCGTTCGCCTGCGCGGCGGCTTCGGTGTCGTACCAGCTCTGGAACTGGTCGTTCGGGACCGCCTGGACGGAGGCGAACATGTGCGCGTGCTCGTAGCCGCAGAACTCTCCGCACTGGCCCTTGAACGTCCCGGCTCGGTCGGCGCGGAACCAGAGGTGGTTCGTCTTGCCGGGGATCGCGTCGAACTTGCCCTGCAGCGCCGGGATCCACCAGCTGTGGTCGACGTCCTCGGAATTGATCACGAGCTTGACGTCGCGGTTGACCGGAACCCGCATCCGCTCGACCTGGATGACGCCGTTCGGGTAGACGAAGTTCCAGTAGAACTGGCGGCCCTCGACCTTGACGATCAATGGTGGGCCGGCGGCTTTGGCCGAGTCGGCGCCGTTGATCCCGGGCAGCTTTACGAGCACGAAGGCGGCGATCGCCGCCAGGATCACGACCGGGATTGCCGTCCAGATCAGCTCGAGCCGCGTCGCGCCGTGGATCTCCGGTCCCTCCAAGGTGCGGGAGCGGCCGCGGTTGCGGAAGCGGAAGATGAAGAGGATCAGCGCGCCTTCGACGAGGACGAAGATCGCCCCTGTGATCGCGATCAGCACCCAGTAGATGTCCTCGATCTTCGCGGCCTGCGGCGAGTCCGGGCCTCGTGGCGAGAGGCCGGCCGGGTCGCCCGCAAACGCGACGTGTGCGAGAACGAGCCCGAGCAGGGCGACGAAGACGAGGGCTCCGACTCTCCTCCTCACGCGCGACGGCATTCTATGGAGGGTGGGCGAACGAACGCGTGTGCAACTTCCGGCTGGTATCGGGTCGCACTTTCAGGTCTTCGTCAACGGCGTCCCGCAGCAGGAAGGTCGTGATTTTCGGCGCTTGGGCAACGAGCTCGTCTTCCAGGCGCGGCTCGCCCAAGAGGGGCGTCTCGGCTTCTGGCGCTGGCTCTCGCTCTTCCTCGGCGTCGCAGGGACGTACCGGCAGAACGACAGCGTCGACGTCGTCTACGACGCGGGCGGCCGGCGGGTGGTCGCCTCGGGCCTGCCGTTGATTCCGGACTGACCCCGGCTCAACCGGCGTATCCCCGTGCCAGACACCGGGACCTGGTTGCCAGGGACGGCCCCGTGCCATCCTTGACTTCTCGCCCGCGGTCTCGTTTTATCGTTCTACGAAAGCGAGGGGAGTGGGTTTGAGCAGGCAGGCGGTCGAATCCAGCGCGAGGGTTGCACCCGACGCACCCGTCCCGTCGGCGGGTACACCGGCCGTTCGCGCGGAGGCGATTCGCAAGAGCTTCGGCGACAACGTCGTCCTCGACGCAGTCGACCTCACCGTCAGCGCCGGGCAGGTACTCGTCGTCATCGGGCCGAGCGGGAGCGGCAAGAGCACGCTGCTTCGCTGCATCAACCTGCTCGAGCCGATCGACAGCGGCCGGATCTTCTTCGAGGGCCAGGAGATCACTGCGAGGGGAGTCAAGGTCGACCAGGTTCGCCAGCGGATCGGGATCGTCTTCCAGCAGTTCAACCTCTTCCCCCATCTGAAGGTGATCGACAACCTGACGCTGGCCGCGCGACGCGTGGGCAAGGTACCGCGGGCCGAGGCCGGGCTGCGCGCGCTCGACCTGCTGAAGCTCGTCGGCCTCGAGGACAAGACCCGTCAATACCCGCACCAGCTCTCCGGCGGGCAGCAGCAGCGGGTCGCGATCGCCCGCGCGCTGATGATGGCGCCGCACGTGATGCTCTTCGACGAGGTCACGTCGGCGCTCGATCCCGAGCTCGTCGGCGAGGTGCTGATCGTGATGCGCGACCTGGCCCGCAGCGGGATGACGATGATCGTCGTCACGCATGAGATGCAGTTCGCCCGCGACGTGGGCGACCATCTGATGTTCATCGACGAGGGCCGGATCGTCGAGCAGGGAAAGCCGGCCGACGTGCTCGACCACCCCAAGGAGGAACGAACGCTGCGTTTCCTGCGCCGCTCGCTCCAACTGGCCGAGTCGCTCGAAGAGCTCACCGTCGAGGAAGTCGAAAGCCACGAAGAAGGAGGCAGGGAATGAAGAAGCTCCTAACCGCGGTCGGGGTCGCCACCCTGATCGCCGCTGCGAGTGCAGCATGGACGCTGGCCGCGCCGGCAGGCACCGGCAGGACGAAGGCGGAAAAGTCGGCTCACGCCTTGCCACCGTTGCCCGCCACCGTGAAGAGCCGAGGCAGGTGGGTGATCGGCGTCAAGTGCGATTTCCCGCCGTTCGGCTACATCACGGCGAGCGGTAAGAACGCCGGTTACGACGTCGAGGTGGCGAAGGCCTTCGCGCGGTTCGCCTTCGGCAAGGGAAGCCGTGTCAGCTACGTCTGCGTGACGACGCCGAGCCGCATCCCGACGCTGCAGTCGAAGCGGGTCGACATCATCATCTCGACGCTGACGTTCACCAAGGCCCGCGCCCAGGTGATCGACTTCTCGGTCCCGTATTACGGGGCAACGGGGCGGTTGCTCGTCCCCAACAACTCCAACATCAGCAAGCTGAGCGACATGTCGGGGAAGACGATCTCGACGACCCGCGGCTCGATCTACGACCGCTGGCTGAGCAACTGCTTCAAGAACACGAAGGTGATCCTGACCGACACGACGAGCTCCGCGCTCCTGGCGGTGCAGGACAGGCGGGCGGCCGGATTCATGTTCGATGACGCCTTCCTCGTGGGCGTCGCGGCCAACGATCCGAACACGAAACTACTGGCAAGCAGGTTCCTCGCGATCCCCTGGGGAATCGGGATCCGCAAGGGCGAGAGCGACATGAGGGCGTGGGTGAACTCGCGCGTCAAGCTGATGAAGAAGCGAGATCAGTTCTGGGCGATCATGCAGCACACGATCCCGCGGCGGTTCTACCCGACCTTCAAGAAGAACGTGCCTCGCCCGACGAACACGCTCAAGTACCCGACGGGCGCCGATCCCGAGACGGTCTGCTCGTAACGACCACTAGACGGAGTGGCCGCGTCTCAGGCGGCCACTCCGTCAGTCGCACATGAGCCTCATCGCAAGCTTCGAGTGGGCCTTCATCTGGGAGAACCGCGGCGTCTTTCTGGACGGCCTCTGGGAGACCCTGAAGGTCTCAGCGATCGGAGTTGTGGGCGCTTTCGGCGTCGGGGTCGTGCTGGGGGCCGCGCGCGCACACCGTGTTCCCGTCGTGAGTCAGCTCGCAGCGGTCTATGTCGAGGTGATCCGGAACACGCCGATTCTCGTCCAGGTCTTCTTCGTCTACTTCGGGCTCAGCGAGCCCCCGTTCAACATCAGGCTGCCGGCGTTCACGGCGGCCTGGCTGATGCTCGTGATCTGGGGCGGCGCCTTCAGCACGGAGAACTTCCGCGCCGGCTTCGAGGCGGTGCCCTATCGCTACCGCGAGGCCGGACGTGCTCTGGGTTTCGGCCGCCTCACGACCTTCCTGAACGTGACGCTGCCGATCGGGGGTCGGATCGCGCTCCCGTCCTCGATCAACACGTCCATCTCCGTACTCAAGAACAGTGCGCTGATCGGGCCGGCGATCAGCCTGCCTGAGCTCACGTACCAGGCGTACAGCCTCGAGAGCGTGAGCTTCCGGGCGACAGAGATCTACTTCACGCTCGCCCTCATCTACCTCGCCGTCGTTTGGGTCCTCTCGGGGCTGATCCGGGCTCTCGAGGCCAGGCTCGCCTTGCCTGAAGCCCGGCGGGTCCGGACCCGCCGGCAGCAACGGTTCCAGGAGGCCGTGTAGATGCCGGATTGGGCGGGACCCGTCGTCCGGTACATCATCGAGACCGGGCTGCCGTTCACGCTCAAGATCGCCGGGGCCTCCGTCGTCGGCAGCGCGGTGATCGGGATCGTCCTCGGCACCCTGCTCACGATCCGTTTCCTGCCGCTGCGTTCGTTGATCCGGCTCTACATCGAGGTCTGGCGAGGGTTGCCGCTGATCGTGACCCTGTTCCTGATCGTGTACGCGCTGCCGCAGATGGGTCGAGTCGATCCCGCGCGAGCAGCATGAGGCCGCCTCGGCGCTCGGCTTCGGCTGGCTGGGCAGGCACGTCTTCATCGTGCTTCCTCAGGCCGGGCGGCGCCTGCTGCCGCCGCTCGTGAGCTTGCTCGTGAACGTGATCCAGAACACGACGCTGGCCTCGCTCGTCGGCGTCACCGAGATCCTGTTCGCGGCGAAGCAGCAGGTCGAGCGCCTCGCAGCACCTCCGCCGGCCGGTCTTCTCCAGCAGCACGGATTCGCGATCTACGGCGCGGTGCTGATCTTCTTCTTCGTTATCTCGTTTCCACTGACTCGCTTGGCGGCCTATCTCGAGCGTCGGCTGGTCTAAGGCGCTCGCTCGCGACGCCGACCCAGAGGGCGTCCGGGCTTCCCCGGGCGTCCGTCTAATCCCGGGTGGCAAGGCCGGAACGGATTCGTCCTTCTGAAACCGACTTCTCTGCAGCACTCGCTCCGTTCGAGTCGGCTAGGCGGAGCCGCATTCGCGTCCCCCCGCCCTCTGCGCGCTCGGCGTCGACGCGGCCGCCGTGCGCCTCCGCCACCTGCTTCACGATCGCGAGCCCTAGGCCCGAGCCCGGGAGCTTGCGGGCGGCCGGCGCGCGGTAGAAGCGGTCGAAGACGTACGGTAGGTCGCCGTCTTCGATGCCGGGCCCGTGGTCGCGCACGATCACCTCCCCGTCGCCGACCATGATCTCCACTTTTCCGCCGGGCGGGCTCCACTTCGCAGCGTTGTCGAGCAGGTTCGAGACTGCGCGGGCGATCGTGTTCGGGACTCCGTGCAGCTCGGTGGGCTGGAGGTCGGACACGAACTCCACCTGCGGGAAGTCTCGCTGCGCTCGCGCCACCACTTCTTCGACGAGCAGGTCGAGACGGACGTCCTCCGCCTGCTGCGGCTGCGTCTCGCCGCGCGCGAGCTCGACGAGCTCGGTCACCAGCGCGGTCATCTCCGAGAGCTGGCTGACGACGTCGTTGAGGAGCTTCTCCCGCTCGTCGTCCGCCATGTTCCGGTCCCGAGCGAGCACCTCGATGTTCGTGCGCAGGCTGGTCAGCGGCGTTCTCAGCTCGTGAGAGGCATCCGAGACGAGCTGCCGCTTGGCGCGGTCGGACTCCTCGAGCGCCGCGAGCATTGTGTTGAAGCTCGCAGCCAGCCTGCTGAGCTCGTCCTCGCCGGTAGCCTCGATCCGCTCGGAGAGATCGCGGGTTTCGGCCACCTTCTCGGTCGCCCTGGTCAGCCGGCGAACCGGCGCAAGCGCCGCCTGGGAGACCACGAGGCCGAGGCCGCCGGCGATCGCGATTCCCCCAGCCGCAATCAGGATCAGGAAAATCGTTATTCGGCCCAGCGTGTGGTTGACCTCGCCGAGCGATCTCGCGACTTGCAGTGCGTACTGGTTGCCGTGCTCGTCCTGGACCGGAATCGTGAAGACCCGTACTTCCTCGCCGCCGATGCGCGCGTCGCTAAAGCTTGAACCCGGCCGGCCCTTGGCGGCGGCGAGCGCATCGTCGTTGGGTGGAAGCTTCCCGGCATCTGACAGCGTGCGGTATGTGTGACCGCTCGCATCGACGACCTGGACAAAGTCACCGCTGCCGAATCCAAGTGGCCCGCCAACGTCGAGAATGCGCTCTCCGCCAGCGATCACCTCGAGATGCGGCGGAGGCCCGTTTTCAATCTGCCTGGCCCGCGTCGTGAGGGCGCTGTCGACCTGTCCACGCAGCTGGTTGCGGACGACGAGAAAGACGACCAGGGAAGCGGCCAGGATCGCGAACGCGACCGCCGCGGCCGCGACGAGGGTCAGACGGGTGCGAAAGCTCACGGCTCTCGCAGTGCGTAGCCGACGCCGCGTACCGTCTGGATCAGGCGCGGCTTGCCGCCTGCCTCGGTCTTCCGGCGCAGGTAGCCGATGTAGACGTCGAGCGAATTCGACGAGAGGCCGAAGTCGTAGCCCCAGACGCGCTCGAAGATCAACGAGCGCGTGAGCACCTGCCGCGGGTTGAGCATGAAGAGCTCCAGCAGCGAGAACTCCGTGCGCGTCAGCTCGATTGGCTCGACGTCCCGCTTGACCTCCCGGGTCGCCGGATCGAGCTCGAGGTCGGCGAAATGAAGTGTCTCTCCCGAGCCGTTCGTCGTCCGCCGCAGCAACGCGCGCAGTCGGGCGAGCAGTTCCGCGAGCGCGAAGGGCTTCACGACGTAGTCATCCGCACCGGCATCGAGGCCGGCGACACGCGCTTCGACCTCGTCGCGCGCCGTCAGCATCAGGATCGGAATCCTGTTGCCCGCGCCGCGCAGCCGGCGTGCGGTCTCGAGCCCATCGACGTTCGGCATCAGCACGTCGAGGACGATCGCGTCCGGCTGGACCTCGCCGATATCGAGCCGGTACAGCGCTTCAGCACCGTCGGCTGCGAGCTCGACGTCGTAACCCTCGAGGGCAAGCGCGCGCCGCAGCGACTCGCGGACGGCCGCTTCGTCGTCGACGACGAGGATCTGGGCGCTGTTCATGCGCACATTGTTGCGTGAAAGATTGAGAGGCGGCTAAGAGCCGTGGACCCCAGTTCTTGTCCCTGGCGGCTAACCCGCGGCCGCCAGGAGGCCGGCCGCGGGCTCGCCGCTATCCGCAGGGATCGGGGAAGGAGTCACACGACGCCAGGTTCGCACGCGAATCTGAGAAACCCCTAAGACGGCTGTAAGAAGCGCGGCGGGTTCCCCGGCCTCCTCGACGAAGACGATGTCGGTCAACGGCGTCTACAGGGCAGCCCGCGACGGCGTGGTCGAGATCACGGTGACGACCTCCGGAGGCTCCAACAACAACTCGCCCTTCCCCGGCTCGGGCTCGCAGCAATCGCAGGCTCAGGGCTCAGGCTGGGTCTACGACAGCTCAGGCCACATCGTCACGAACGACCATGTGGTCGCAAACGCGACCTCGATCTCGGTCATGTTCAGCGACGGCTCCAAGTACAGCGCCAAGGTCGTCGGTACCGATGCCTCGACCGACCTCGCACGACCGGAATTGTCAGCGCGCTCGACCGCGACATCAGCTCGACGAACAACTTCACGATCTCGGGCGCGATCCAGACTGACGCCGCGATCAACCATGGCAACTCGGGTGGCCCGCTGCTGAACATGTCGGGCCAGGTCGTCGGCATCACGACGCAGATCGAGAGCGACTCCGGCGGAAACGAAGGCGTCGGCTTCGCGGTTCCCTCGAACACGATCTCGACGGTCGCTTCGAAGCTGGTCAGCGGCCAGACGGTCCAGCATCCCTATCTCGGCGTCTTCGTCCAGACGCCGGCGAACCGAAGCGGAGCTGAGGTCGCTCAGGTCAAGAGCGGCTCTCCCGCCGCCGATTCCGGGCTGAAGGCCGGCGACGTGATCACCTCTTTCGGAGGCGAGACGATCCAGAGCCCGGACGACCTCACCACCGCTGTGGCTGCCAAGGCCCCAGGGAACAAGGTCTCCGTCACGTACGTTCGCAACGGGACGACGAAGACCACGCAGGTGACGATCGGTACCCGCCCGTCGTAACGAGCTTCTCCCCACAGAAGCGCGCCTCTCCCCTCACACCCGCACGGCGCGCAAATGAAAGTGACGGCCGCCTCCTCAAGGGCGGCCGTCGCGATTCTGAGGCAGGCATCTCTGGTCCCCGGCTCTTGATCCCTCGTTCGAGTGAATTGAGTTGTGTTCTCACCCGAACCTCGCTATCTCCAAAGGTAGGGGTAGGTTCGGCGCGACGGAGCGAGGGGGAACGCAACCGGTCTGCGCTCGAAGATCTCCCAGTGAGAGAACAGGCGGGGCCCCGCTGCGGCGAGGGCCTCGCCGCCTACCCCGACTCTCCTTCAGCCGGGTTTAGCGGCCGCGCCGCACATGTCGGCGCGGCCTTTGCAGTCGGCGTCGCAAGCGACGCCGACGGCTGCGGCGAGGGCCTCGCCGCCTACCCCACAGAACTAATCGAGCACCTCATCGAGCACGCCGAGCCCTTCGTCGAGCTCGTCGCGGGTGATCGTCAGCGGCGGCGCGACGATGATCACGTTCCAGTGGGTCATCAGGTAGAGGCCGCGTTCCATCGCCGCCTTCGCGAGCTTCGCAACCGGGGCAAACGCCTCCCCGGTGGCATTGAACGGAACGAGCGGCTCGCGCGTCTCACGGTCGCGCACGAGCTCGATGCCCCAGAAGAGGCCCTTGCCTCGTACCTCACCAATCGACGGGTGCCGATCCTTGAGTCGCGGCAGCTCCTCGGCGAGCACCTCACCCATCGCGGCCGAGTTCTCGACGATCCCCTCCTCCTGGAACGCTTCGATCGAGGCGATCGCCGAGGCGCAGGCGAGTACGTGGCCGGAGTACGTCAGCCCGCCCGCGAAGTACTTGTCGCGCACCCAGTCGGCGATCTTCTCGCCGATCACCATCGCGCCGAGCGGGACGTACCCTGAATTGATCCCCTTCGCGACCGTGAGAATGTCCGGAACGACGTCCCAGTGCTCGCAGGCGAACCACTTGCCGGAGCGACCGAAGCCGGCCATCACCTCGTCGCAGATCAGCAGGATCCCGTGCCGGTCGCAGACCTCGCGGATCGACTGGAGGTAGCCGTCAGGCGGAACGATGATTCCGTTCGTGCCGACGATCGTCTCGAGGATGACGGCGGCGACGTTCTGCGGGCCTTCGTACTGGAGGATCTCCTCTAGGTGCGGGCCGCCGGTGCAGACCGGGCACGGATCCGGATGGCCGGCTGGGCAGCGGTAGGTGTACGGGTCGAGCATCCGCACGACTCCGGGGATCCCGGGCTCGGCCGGCCAGCGGCGCGGGTCGCCGGTGAGCGTGATCGCGCCCGCGGTCGCACCGTGGTACGAGCGGTATCGCGCGACGATCTTGTTGCGGCCGGTGTACCAGCGGGCGAGCTTGATCGCGTTCTCGTTCGCCTCGGCCCCGCCGTTGGTGAAGAAGGACATCGTCAGGTCGCCGGGAGTCACCTCTGCCAGCAGCCGCGCGAGCTCCGAGCGCGCCTCGTGTGCCATCGGCGGGCCGATCGTCGTCAGCTTGTCCGCCTGCTCCTTGATCGCAGCGACCACCTTTGGGTGCTGGTGACCGATCGAGACGTTGACGAGCTGCGAGGCGAAGTCGAGGTAGCGGTTGCCGTCGGCGTCCCAGAAGTAGCGGCCCTCTCCGCCGGTGATCACGAGCGGCGAGATCTGGTTCTGCACCGACCAGGAGTGCAGGACGTACTGCTGGTCGAGCTCCTGGATCCGGTTTGTGTCGAGGCCCTGTTCGACCGCCATGTTTCGATCCTAACGCGGGGGCGCTAGGCTGGCCCAGGACGAAGGAGGACGGATGACGGAAGTAGTGGAAGCCCCGGGCGCGGAGAGCGCGCAAGAGCTAAAGCGGATCACCCATTGGATCAACGGGACATCGGTGGCCGGCGAGCCGGGCCGCAGCGGCCCGGTCTACAACCCGGCGGCGGGCATCCAGACGGGCGAGGTCGATTTCGCCTCCGCGGAAGAGGTCGATCGCGCCGTCCAGGCTGCGAAGGAGGCCTTTGCCTCCTGGCGCGCTGTCTCGCTCTCGCGCAAGACTGAGATCTTCTTCCGCATCCGCGCACTCGTCGACGCGCACCGTGAGGACATCGCCAAGATCCTCACGGCCGAGCACGGCAAGGTGCTCTCGGACGCGAAGGGCGAGGTCGCGCGCGGGCTCGAGGTGATCGAGTTCTGCTGCGGGATCCCAGAGCTCTTGAAGGGCGGCTTCACCGAGCAGGCCTCGACCGGGATCGACGTCTATTCGATCCGGCAGCCGCTCGGTGTCTGCGCGGGCATCACGCCGTTCAACTTCCCGGCGATGGTCCCGATGTGGATGTGGGCGCCGGCGCTGGCCTGCGGGAATACGTTCGTCCTCAAGCCGTCCGAGAAGGACCCGTCTGCGTCGATCTACATGGCCGAGCTGCTGAAGGAGGCAGGCATCCCGGACGGCGTCTTCAACGTCGTCCACGGCGACAAGGTCGCGGTCGACGCGATCCTCGAGCACCCCGAGATCGCCGCAGTCTCGTTCGTCGGCTCGACGCCGATCGCGCGCTACGTCTACGAGACGGGCACGTCACATGGGAAGCGCGTGCAGGCGCTCGGCGGCGCGAAGAATCACATGATCGTCCTGCCCGACGCCGATATCGACATGGCCGCCGACGCGGCCGTCTCGGCGGGCTACGGCTCGGCGGGCGAGCGCTGCATGGCGGTCTCGATGCTGGTTGCGGTCGGCGACGCGGGCGACGAGCTCGTTGGGGCGATCAAGGAGCGCCTGCCGAAGGTGAAGGTCGGCGACGGTATGCAGCCCGACTCAGAGATGGGGCCGCTCGTCACGCGCGAGCATCGCGACAAGGTCGCGTCGTACATCGACAAGGGCCGCGACGAGGGCGCCACCGTCGTCACCGACGGCCGTGAGACCGCACCCGACGCCGGAGGGTTCTTCCTAGGCGTCACGCTGCTCGACGACGTCAAGCCGGAGATGGACGTCTACAAGGACGAGATCTTCGGCCCCGTGCTCGGCGTCACGCGGGTTTCGACCTACGACGAGGCCCTGCGGCTCGTGAACGAAAATCCGTACGGGAACGGCGTCGCGATCTTCACCCGCGACGGCGGTGTCGCCCGCCAGTTCCAGTTCGAGGTCAACGTCGGCATGGTCGGCATCAACGTGCCGATCCCGGTGCCGGTGGCGTACTACTCGTTCGGCGGCTGGAAGAGCTCGCTCTTCGGCGACCTGCACATCTACGGGCCCGAGGGGATCCAGTTCTACACGCGCGGCAAGGTCGTCACCTCACGCTGGCCGGATCCGGCGACGTCGAAGGTCGACCTCGGTTTTCCGCAGACCCGCTAAGGGACTGACCCCGAAGGGGTCTGTCCCTAAAACGGTTCTAGGGCCGCACGCGCTTAAGGGACAGTCCCCATTCGGGGACAGTCCCTATGCGACTGCGACGCGTGGCTTCAGCTCCTGGCCGAACTTCGCGCGCGCCACGAACTGGCCGATCCCGGGTGAGGCCACGAGCTCGTCGCCCTCGACGAGCACGTTACCCCGTAGTAGGACGACCTCCGGCGACCCGGTCACTTCGGTGCCCTCGAACAGGTTGTAGTCCGACTTCGAGTGGTGCGTCGACGCTGAGATCGTCACCCGCTTCTCCGGGTCGAAGACGACGATATCGGCGTCGGAGCCGACCGCGACCGTGCCCTTGCGCGGATAGAGGCCGAAGAGCTTCGCCGGGTTCGTCGAGAGCAGCTCGACCATGCGGTTCAGCGAGATCCGGGCGCCGCGGACGCCGAACTCGTGGATCATCTGCAGCCTGTTCTCCAGGCCCGGCCCGCCGTTCGGGATCTTCGAGAAGTCGTCCTTGCCGATCGTCTTCTGGCCGTCCCAGAGGAAGGCGCAGTGGTCGGTGGAGATCGCACTCAGCGTGTCGTTGCGGACCGCGTTCCAGAGCACGTCCTGGTTTGCCTGGTCGCGCGGGGGCGGCGTGTAGACGTACTTGGTGCACGACGTACAGCGGCGAGCCGGCGACACGTGCGAGCTGGATCGCGCGATTCGTCGCCTCGCCCTCGGTCTCGGGAGGGCGGGTCAGCGCGTGATACTTCGGCTCCGTGTGGCCGGCGGCCAGCGCTTCCTTGACGAGCACGTCGATCGCGTCGCCGTTCTCGGCATGCACCATCACGAGCGCGCCGGTGTCGGCGGCGACCTGCATCGTCTTGAAGAGCGTCTCGTCGTCGACCATCAGCGCGCCCTTGTAGGCCATGAACAACTTGTAGGAGGTGATCCCCTGGTCGGGCAGCGACGCGAGCTCCTCGAGCGTGCCGCCCTCCTTCAGGTCGGTGACCGCCATGTGGTAGCCCATGTCGATCATCTGCTTGCCGTTCGCCTTGCCGCGCCATTCCTCCAGTGCGTCCGCGAACGACGAGCCCTGCGGCTGGATGATGAAGTCGACGTGGGTGGTCGTGCCGCCGAATGCTGCTGAGGTCTGCCCGGACTCGACGTCGTCGATCGTGACCGTGCCTCCGAACGGCATGTCGAGATGCGTGTGCGGGTCGACGCCCCCAGGCAGCACGTACTTGCCGCTTGCATCGATCACCTTGTCGGCCGCCTGGTCGAGCGACTCGCCGATCAGGGAGATCCGCTCGTCCTCGACGTAGACGTCGGCGACGTAGTCATCTGCCGCCGTGATCACACGGCCCCCTTTGATCAGGATCGACATGGCGCTCCTTTCAGGAGCGGAGGGGACGCCGTGCGCCCCCTCCGCGATCGATCGTTACTTGCCTCCGGGCGTCACCTTGACGTTTGCCTTCTTCCACGTCCTTCCATAGATGTCCAGATGCTGCTTCTTCATAAGCGCCTGGGCGGCCTTCGCGATATCGGTTCGGTAGGCCTCGTGGCCCGGCACCTTCTTCAGCTTGTTGTACTTGGCGGTGGTCTTGGCCGTGAAGGCGTAGTCCTTTGCGTTCATCAGGCCGATGCCGTTCGGCGAAGGCCAGATCAGCGCGTTGATCTCGTTCATCTGCCACGTCTGGTGTCCCTTGAGCAGCGTCGGGCCATGTGACAGGACGATCTTCACGCAGTCCTTCAGGTGGGTACGGCAGTAGATCCAACCCTTGAAGGACGCCGCGAGGAACTTCTTCGCGGTTTCCTGGTTCTTCTTGTCCTTGATCCACGACTCGGTCGTGAAGACGCCATCCTCGAGCATTCCAGTCCCGATCTTCGACATCTTGATCACGTTTAGCTGGCTGAGCTTGTACAGGTTTCCGGTCTTCGGGTTTTTGGTCTCCAACACCTGGGCCAGCTCGTTGTAGGTCATTGCGGAGGCGGCGTCGATCTGGCGATTGAGGAATAGGTTCATGTCGAACGGCTGCTTGACGATCGTCACGCCCTTGTTGTGCACCGGATCCATGCCGGCCCGCGAGAGCGCCGCGAAGAGCTCGAATTCGTTTCCGAGCAGCCAGTTGCCGACCTTCTTGCCGCGCATTTTCGGGATCGTGTTGATTCCGCTGTCCTTCCACGTGATCTCCGTCATACCGCTCCGAGTGAAGACCTGGGCGATGTTGATGAGCTTCAAGCCTTGATCGCGGGCCGACATCAGGCTCGGCAGCCAGTCGAGGCCCATCTGGGCCTGCCCGCCTGCGACTACCTGCTCGGGCGAGATGTCCGGGCCGCCGACCCGGATCTTCACGTCGAGCCCGGCCTTTTTGTAGAAGCCCTTCGCCGCCGCGGCGTAATAGCCGGCGAACTGCGCCTGGGTCACCCATTTCAGCTGGAAGGTGATCTTCGTCAGCTTCTGTTCGGAGTGCTTCGTAGGCGTTGCAGCCGTTCCGACCGCCGCCCAGACGCCTACTGCGGCTGCAAGCGCTGCAACTCCTCCGATCCAGTATCTACCGTGCTTCATCCGGTCCCCTTTCCTCCGTGTGGCTTCGGCGATTCTGACTTGTTGTCACTCCAATGTCGATGGCATCCAGCGAAGCGCCACGCGCTCGACGAGTGCGACGGCCAGATAGAGCCCGAGCCCGAATAGACAGGCGACGAAGACGCCGGCCCACGCTTGCGTGAACAAGAAGATGCGCGAGCGCGCGAGGATCAGCACACCGAGCGCATTGAGCGCACCGCCGAAGTACTCGCCGACGATAGCGCCGATCATCGCCAGCACGGTTGCAACCTTCAGCCCCGTGAACATGAACGGCAGCGCGTTCGGGATGCGGACGCGGCGGAAGATCGCGGTCTGGCCGCCTGCGTACGACCGCATCAGCTCAAGGTCCTGTGGCCGCACGGACGTCAACCCGCGGAGGGTGTTCACGAGCACGGGAAAGAAGCACAGGATCGCCGCGATCACGACCTTCGAGCTCTTCGTCAAGCCGCCGTTGAACCACTGGTTGGTGATCGGTGCAAAGGCGATGATCGGGATCGCATTCGCGGCGATGAAGTAGGGCATCAGCGCGGCTCCAAGCGGGCGCCATCGCGCGAGGACCAAAGCTACGACGATTGCAGTCCCCGAGCCGAGCGCGAACCCGCCCAGCGCCTCCTGGAACGTGTACCAACCCGCGTGCAACAGCTCCTGCCTATCGGTCCAGAAGGCCGAAGCGATCGCCGTCGGCTTGGAAGGAGGAATTCCTGGACGTCGAGCCAGACGATCAGCCCCTGCCACAGTCCCACGATGCCGACAAGGACGATCACAGCCGGCAGCCAGTCGATCAGTCTGTGCCCAACAAGCTTGCCGAGGCCCCCTCGGGGAACCGGCTGGACGGCAGCGGGCGCAGTGCTGCTCATGCCCCTGCCTGCTGACTCGTGGTCGGCGCTGCGCGCTCGAGGTCATGGCCGAGGTGCAACGCCTCCCGCACCTGGGTGACCAGCTCGAAGAAGCGTGGCTCCTCGCGTGTCGTCGCTGTTCGCGGCTGCTTCAAGTCGATCGGGATCACCTCGGAGATCCGCCCCGGCCGGGGCGACATCACCACGACCTGCGTCGAGAGGAAGACCGCCTCTGAGATCGAGTGCGTCACGAACACGACGGTCGAGCCGCTAGCAGCCCAGATCCGCAGCAACTCCATATTGAGCCGCTCACGGGTCATCTCGTCGAGTGCGCCGAAGGGCTCGTCCATCAGAAGCAGCGCCGGATCGAAGGAGAGGGCTCGTGCGATCGACACTCGCTGCTGCATGCCGCCCGAGAGCTGCCATGGCCGGTGATTTTCAAAGCCCGTCAACTCGACTAGCTCGAGCATCGTCTGGACGCGAGCCATCCGTTTCTGCCGAGGCCATCGCGCCATCTCGAGCGGAAGCGCGACGTTCTTTGCGACGGTTCGCCAGTCGTAGAGGACGGGATCCTGGAAGATGATCCCGTAGTCGCGATCCTTGCGCGCTTGCCGGGCCGTCTTGCCGTTGACGACGATCTTGCCGCCGGACGGGTCGATCAGGTCACCAATGATCCGCAGGAGCGTCGACTTGCCACAACCTGAAGGCCCGATCAGCGAGACGAACTCGCGCTCGCCGATCTCGAGCTCGATCCCCTCTAAGGCTGTTGTAGCCCCGAACCGCTTCGAAACGCCGCTGATCTCGACGACGCTCACACTAGGTTCTCCGGTGCGCGCCGTACAACCAGCTTCTCCGCGATGAGCACAATCAGAAAGAAAGAGATTCCGAGCGCGGCTGCGATCAAGTTTGTCGCCCACAGTCCACGCGGTTGCGTCGTGTAGTACTGGCTGAAGTTGATGATCTGGGCGCCGAGCCCATTTGGGATCGACGACGGGAGCTCGCCGATCAGGGCGCCGACGACACTTGCAGTCGCACTGATCTTCAGGGCCGCAAAGATGTACGGCAGGGCCGCTGGGAAGCGGAGCTTCCACAGAATCCGCCAATCACCAGCCGCATAACTTCGCATCAGCTCGAGTGCACGGCGGTCAGCGGACTGCAAGCCCCGGATCGTGTTGACGGTCACTGGGAAGAAGGTCAGAAAGGCGGCGATCAGCGCCACCGCTCCCCAGTCTTTGAGGCTGTCCGGGAGCTTCGGGTTCGCCCACACGACGACCATGGGCGCGACCACAAGGATTGGAACGGTTTGCGAGGCAACGATCCACGGCAGCAAACCTCGCTGTAGCAGTCGGAATTGTGCGAGCAAGACGCCCAGGGCGAAGCCACCCAGGGCGCCGATCGCAAAGCCGGCCGCGGCCTCCTTGGCGGTGAACAGTGCTCCTTTCACGAGAACCGTGATCAGCCTCGGCCCGACTCCGCCAGGTGAAGCGCTGCCCCACAGCGCCGCAAAGATGTCGTGGAGATGTGGCATCGTCGTGTCGTTGACGACGAACGGCCACGTCCAGCCTTCGTGGATCCAGAGCCATCGGTAGCCCTCCCAGAGCCCCCAGAGTGCAGCCAGGACGAGAATCGAGGTTCCGACCCGAGCGGCCGCTCGCCTGATGAGCTCAGTGCGCCGCTCGACAGGAAGCTCCGCGGCCATCGTCGCCATCGCGTATCTCTTACCACACTCGCGGGAGCCGTTTACGATCGCGCAGATGCTCGATCCAGGCCGCACCGTCGCAGAGCTGCGAGAGCTTCAGGAGCCGACGACCGGCGCCGAGGAGACGATCGACGCGGCCGGCAACCAGTGGTTCACGCTGCCCGGTGACTCGGAGCGCGCGCTTCTGATCGGCGGCCACATCGACTCGGTCCCGAACGGCGGCTGGCTCGACGGAATGCTCAACGTGATGGCCGGCGTCGAGGTCCTGCGCCGGATCGCTGAGGAGGGGACGCCTTCGGTCACCGTCCGGCTCGTCAACTGGGCCGACGAGGAGGGCGCGCGCTTCGGCCGCTCGCTGTTCGGCTCGTCGGCGGCCGCCGGCTCGATGGCTGACCAGGACGAGCTGCGGAAGCGCAAGGACGCTGAGGGCGTCTCGCTGCCCGACGCAATCGCCCGCTTCGATGTCAATCTCGACACCGCCCTCGAAGCTCGAAGCGAGCTCGAGAACGCCGCCGCCTACCTCGAGCTCCACATCGAGCAAGGTCCGGTTCTGGAGGCGCTCGACCTGCCGCTCGGGGTCGTACTGGGGACGTTCGGCGTCGAGCGCCACCAAGTGACCTTTCGCGGCCAGGCGGCCCACGCGGGCTCGACCCCGATGGACAAGCGTCGCGACGCGCTCGCCGGTGCGGCCAGGCTCGAGCTGGAGATCCGTGAGATCGCCAAGCGGATCGGAGAGGGCGCCGTCTGCACGATGGGCGGCGTGGTGACGAAACCAGGCATCGTCACCTCGGTCGTCGAGACCGCCGAGTGCCTGCTCGACCAGCGGCATCTCGACGCCGTCCAGCTGGCGGAGATGTTGAGCAACGCGGAGGCAGCCTCGAGGCGGTTTGCCGAGGAAGAGAACATCGAGGTCGAGTGGGAGCGGATCTGGAACATCGAGCCGATCCTCTTCGACGAGCGGCTGATCGAGCTCGCCGACGAGTCGATCAGGGAAGTCGCGGGCTCGTCGCACAGGCTGCCGAGCGGCCCGCTCCACGACGCGGCCGAGGTCGCCCGCGCCGGCGTCCCGACCGTGATGCTGTTCGTCCAGAGCCTCCGCGGCCTCTCGCACACGAAGCTCGAGGACACGAAAGAGGAGCACCTCGAGCTTGCAGTCCAGGCACTCGACCGGCTGGCCGACAAGACGCTAGCGATGCTCGGCGGCGAGGCGTAGGCCGAGCGCGATCAGCACCGCGCCGGTGACGCGATCGAGAGCCTGGCGGATCCGGGTCCGCCGAAGGAAGTCGCCTGCCTTGGCGACGGCGAACGCGTAGCCGGTCAGCCAGGTAAAGGTCATCGTCGAGAAGACGAGGCCGAGGAGAAAGAGCGCTCCAAAGGCGGGGTGCGGCGCGAACTGCGGCAGCAGGCTCGTAAAGAAGATCGCCATCTTCGGATTGCCGAGGTTGCTGACGACGCCCTGGCGGAACGATGTTCCTGCCCGGGGCGGTGCCGCTCGGTGTTCGTCGGACCCCCGGAAGATCGTCTGCAGCCCCAGCCAGATCAGGTAGGCCGCGCCGGCGAGCTTGACCGCCTCGAACGCCGGCGCCGAAGCCCGTAGGACGGCTGCGATTCCCGCGCTCGTCGCGAGCCCCCAGATCGCCTGGCCGGTGGAGACCCCAGCTGCGGTCAGAATGCCGCTGCGGCGCCCGCCGAGCAGGGTGTTCCGGATCGTGAGGGCCGTGTCCTGGCCCGGCGTGACGATCACGACGGCCGAGACGCCGAGAAAGGCCATGAGGTGCGTGATCACGCCGCCGATTCTCGCAGGGACTGTCCCCGGACGGGGACTGTCCCTGAAACGCGCGACCCTAGAACCGCTTGAGGGACAGACCCCCTCCGGGGGACTGTCCCTAGGCGTATGCTCGCCCGACAATGGCCCTCACGTTCGGCGTCACCGTCCTGCCCGATCCGCCGTACACGCGGCTGATCGAGCTGATGCAGAAGGCGGAGGAGCACGGCTTCGAATACGGCTGGACGTACGACTCGCACATCCTCTGGCAGGATTCGTATGCGACCTTGCCGCTCGTCGCGGCGGCGACGGAGAAGATCAAGCTCGGCCACTGCGTCACGAACCCCGGCATCCGCGACCCGACTGTCACGGCCAGCTGGTACGCGACGATGCAGGACATCTCGAACGGCCGGATGGTGATGGGCATCGGCCGGGGAGACTCGTCGCGGCGCGTCGTCGGGCTGAAGCCGGTCCGGGTCGCCGAGTTCGAGGCCCGGCTCCGGATGATCAAGGACCTGATGAACGGCCGGAAGGTCGATTGGAATGAGAAAGAGCTCCAGCTCGAGTGGGTGCGCGACGAGCTGCCGGAGATCCCGATGCAAGTCGCCGGTTACGGCCCCCGGGCGCTCGGCGTTGCCGGGCGCGTCGGGGACGGCGTCATTATCCAGCTCGCCGACCCTCAGATCATTCAGTGGATCATGGAGACCGCACGCAAGGCGGCGGCGGAGGACGGCCGCGACTCGGACGCCCTCCAGTGCATCGTCTGCGCGCCGAGCCACATCTCGGACGACCTCGCCGACGCGCGCGAGCAGGTGCGGTGGTTCCCGGCGATGGTCTCGAACCACGTCATGGACCTGATCGAGCGGTACGGCGCCGATTCCGACGAGATCCCGGCGGCGCTGACCGACTTCGTCAAGGCGCGCAAGTTCTACGACTACAAGGAGCACAGCCGCGTCGGCGCCAAGCACGGGGAGTTCGTCACCGACGAGATCTGCGACCGCTTCTGCGTCCTCGGCAACGACGAGCAGGCGACGGAGAAGCTACGAGAGCTCGAGTCAGTCGGCGTCGACCAGTTCAACATTTACCTGATGACGCACGGCCAGGAAGAGACGCTCGCCGCCTACGGCGACCGGATCATTCCGCAAG